>Ga0335076_10000131_pt1 | contig 61309 bp, 50 predicted proteins | sample Lox_Sample_25_FD_206717 | JGI IMG/M metagenome (GOLD analysis project Ga0335076, IMG submission 206717) | Soil microbial communities from Loxahatchee National Wildlife Refuge, Florida, United States - Lox_Sample_2.5 | ecosystem: Environmental > Terrestrial > Soil > Wetlands | place: USA... | reverse complement strand
CAGGGCTGTCCCTCGGGAACGTCAAATCTGCTCTTGAAAAGGATGATGAAAATGAATCGAGAAAATCAGCGGGAAAAGACTGTCAACTTTCAGCCACAGCCGATACGCATCGCGATGTTGGCGCTGCTTACGATCGTCGCGGTCATGGCCCTCAGCGTACCCAGCCTGGCCACCGGCAACATCGTGAAGTCTGACCTGACGGGAACCTGGCAGATCGCTCTGCGCGGGACGACAGGCTGCGGCTTTGTGAGCATGCAGGCGAATATCACGATGAACTCATCGGGTTCCGGAACCGGTACGCTTCAGACCCACGGCCAGTGCGGCGACTCCAGCCTGTCGGGCCAGACGTTTACCATCAACTCGCTCGCGTCCAATGGGAGCGGGACCGCTGGCCTGACCTGCGGCGCCAGTTGCGGATGGAGTTTTAACATCCAGGTGTCTCCCGACCGGTCGCAGATCAATCTGGTGGATGTGTCCTCCTCGGACCCTGGGAACTTCCTGGAGGGCGTAGCGATTCTGAGCTCTCCGTCCGGTGATGTTGTCACACCGGACCTGACCGGGTCGTGGCAGGTCACACTCTACGGGGTCGGCGGATGCGGGGTGGGGACGTCCAAGGTGACGTTCACGCTGAATTCCAGCGGCGTCGCCAACAATGCCACCGAAACGGGCCACTCGGTGGGATGCGGCGACACGACGACGAACGGCAACACCTTCGCCATCCTGTCGCTGAATGCCAATGGCAGCGGCACGGCTGGCCTCAGCTGCGGAACGGGATGCGGGTTCACTTTCAATATCCAGGTGTCTCCCGATCGCTCGACCTTCAATCTGGTTGATGTGACGAATTCGGGGAACTTCCTGGCCGGTGTTGCCGTGAACAACTCAACCGCGGGCAAGATCGTGACCGCCAACCTGGCCGGGAAGTGGCAGGTCGCTCTCTACGGTCAGGGAGGATGCGGCATCGGTTCCAGCCTGGTCAAATTCACGTTGAATGCCAAGGGCAAATCCGCTAACGCCTCCGATACGAGCCACTCCGCCGGATGCGGCGATACCAGCTCCAGCGGCAACACGTTCACGATTCTCTCCCTGAACGCGAATGGGAGCGGCACGGCGGGCCTCAGCTGCGGAGCAAGCTGCGGGTTCCTCTTCAATATTCAGGCGTCGCCGGACCGCTCAACTTTCAACCTGGTGGATGTGTCCGACGCCAACAACTTCCTGATCGGGACGGCCATTCATCAGTGACCCTCATCCTGGAGGGGCCTGGGGAGCCGAACCTGGCTCCCCTTTTTGTTGCCGGTTGACCGCTCTCCAAGTGCATCTGCGCAGACTGCCTGAGCATCTAATCCTTGACAGTAATTCACTCAAGTTCTAGCATGTCAAGTGGCGCAATCATAATCGCATTGATTATAAAGCACTTATATAATTAGGAGGTTTGTTATGGGCAAGATTATTGGAATTGACTTGGGCACGACCAACTCCTGCGTGGCGGTCATGGAGGGTGGAGAGCCCAAAGTCATTGCGAACGAAGAGGGTGGCCGGACTACCCCTTCGGTAGTTGGATTTACCAAGACCGGTGAACGACTGGTGGGCCAGGTCGCCAAACGGCAGGCCATTACCAATCCGGAGAACACGGTGTACTCGATCAAGCGCTTCATGGGGCGGCGCTTTGACGAGGTTTCCGAAGAAATGAAGATGGTGCCCTACAAGGTCGAGCGCGACGGTGATCACGTTGCCATCGTGGCGCAGGGCAAGCGCTATACCCCGCCCGAGATCTCGGCCATGATCCTGCAGAAGCTGAAGAAGGCGGCGGAAGACTACCTGGGTGAAAAAGTGACCGAGGCGGTCATCACTGTGCCTGCGTACTTCAACGACGCACAGCGGCAGGCGACCAAAGATGCGGGCAAGATTGCCGGGCTGGAGGTGAAGCGCATCATCAACGAGCCGACGGCGGCCGCGCTCGCCTACGGACTCGACAAGGGCAAGGACGAGACTATCGCCGTGTACGACTTCGGCGGCGGCACGTTCGACATTTCGATTCTCGAAGTCGGCGAGGGCGTGATTGAAGTCAAGGCCACCAATGGCGACACGCATCTGGGCGGTGACAACATCGACCAGCGGCTGGTCGACTGGCTGATTGACGAGTTCAAGAAAGATGAAGGCCTCGACCTGCGCGGAAAAGGCAATGAGATGGCGCTGCAGCGTCTGCGGGACGCGGCTGAGCGCGCCAAGATCGAGCTCTCGACCACCATGGAAACCGAGATCAACCTGCCGTTCATCACGGCGGACGCTTCCGGTCCGAAACACCTGGTGAAGAAGCTGACGCGGGCGAAGCTCGAGTCGATGATCGAGGATATTTTGCAGCGCTCCGTCGGTCCCTGCAAGCAGTGCATGAAAGATGCGGGCGTGGACACCAGCAAGATCAATGAAGTGGTGCTGGTCGGCGGACAGACTCGTATGCCGCGTATCCAGGCGATCGTGAAAGAGCTGTTTGGGCGCGAAGGGCACAAGGGCGTAAATCCGGATGAAGTGGTGGCGGTCGGCGCGGGGATCCAGGGGGGAGTGCTCGGCGGCGAAGTGAAAGACCTGCTGTTGCTCGACGTGACCCCGCTGACGCTGGCGATCGAGACGTTGGGCGGCGTGGCGACGCCGATGATTCCGCGTAACACCACGATTCCGACCAAGAAGACGGAGACGTTCTCTACGGCGGCTGACAGCCAGACGTCGGTTGAGGTGCATGTGCTGCAGGGCGAGCGTCCGATGGCGGCGCAGAACCGGACGCTGGGCAAGTTCCACCTGACCGGGCTGCCACCAGCTCCGCGCGGCGTGCCGCAGATCGAGGTGACGTTCGACATCGACGCGAACGGAATTTTGAATGTGACGGCAAAAGACAACGCCACCGGCAAAGACCAAAAAATCACGATTACGTCGTCTTCTGGCCTAAGCAAGGAAGAGGTCGAGCGCATGGCGAAAGAAGCCGACGCGCATTCGGCCGAGGACAAAGCACAGCGCGAGGCGATCGAAGCCAAGAACCAGCTCGACTCGATGGTCTACAACATCGAGAAGATGCTGAAAGAGCATGGCGACAAGATCTCGGGCTCGGAGCGCGGTGATGTCGAGAACGCGCTGGCCGACGCCAAGAAAGCGCTCGAGTCGAACGACAAGGCGCAGATGGATCGCGCCCGCGAGACGTTGACACAAGCCTCGCACAAGCTGGCCGAGCAGATGTACAAGGCGACGCAGGCGGCGGGCGGCCCGGGCGCTGGGCCGACGCCAGGTGCCGGCCCGGCTCCCGGCGGCGATGGACACTCGCAGCAAAAGAAGGACGAAGGCGTGATCGACGCCGAGTACGTGGATGTGGAGGACAAGAAATAAGCTTCTAGCCGTTAGCTCTTAGCTTGAATCGTGTGGCGCGGGCATTCTTGCTGGCGTCGCCGTATCGAGACATGGCACTTTCGTGGGACGCGACGGGCGTCCCCGAAGCGCATCTGATGGAGTAGTGGCGTCGCAACTAGATTGTCATGGTGAGCGCAGCGAGGGATCAGCAGTCCGCAGCAGAAAGCAGATCCCTCACTTCGTTCGGGATGACAAATTGAAAAGGGAATTGAGAAAGTGGGAAGCGAATTGAGATTCGAAGTCAACGGTCAGATGTTTTTTGTGAACTTTGTTCCCGAAGAGGGACGGTGGTACTGCTACGCCCCGACAGCGACCGGCATGCAGAGGATTCCTGTGTCGATGGACTCCGCTCCGTTCGACGGCTTTGCCATTCCGATGGATGAGATGGCGAAAGAAGTGGTGAATTAGGCCTCGCGAGTAACTCTTAACTCTGTCATCCTGAGCGGAGCAGGAACGTAGCGAAGCGCAGTTCCTGCGGAGTCGAAGGACCCCAAGGGTGCTGGCATTACCCGGGACGCTTCAAGGCGTTCTAACAATGCACATGACATTTGAGATCTGCGGTCGAAATGCTGGCATCACGGAGAGAATGCCTCGAAGCGGCACTGGTGATGCGAGAGATGTGGGATCCTTCGACTTCGTTCGGCTTGCGCCTCACTTCGCTCAGGATGACAGTGCAAGAGAGACATCGCAAGATAAGACAGAGTGTCAGTCATGAAGGACCACAAGTACTGGGCGTACATCGTGGCCAGCCGCACGGGCACGTTGTATATCGGCATGACCAACAATCTCTACCTTCGTGTCCTGCAACACAAGAGCGGCGAGATCGACGGCTTTTCCAGTCAGTACAAGTGCAATCGCCTGGTGTACTGGGAGAGTTGTGACGACGTTGAGAAGGCGATCAATCGAGAAAAACAGTTGAAGGGCTGGCGACGTTCGAAGAAGATCGCGCTGATTGAGTCGATGAATCCGCGATGGCAAGATTTGGCGGAGAAGTGGGGCGCGGAGATGGCATTCGCAGGGGAGTCGATCAAGAACCGGTGAGAACGCCTTGCAGCGGCGCGAATTGTGCCGGCGGTGCAGGGGTCCTTCGACTCCGCAGGAACTCCGCTTCGCTCCGTTCCTGCTCCGCTCAGGATGACAAAATTGGGAGTAGATTCATAGAGTGGCTGAATTCTGATGGCTGAGTGCTGATTGCTTCACGATGCCCACCCAAACCAAAGACTATTACGTAGCGCTGGGCGTGAAGAAGTCTGCCTCGGCTGAGGACATCCGCAAGGCGTTCCGCAAGCTGGCTCGGAAATACCATCCTGATGTCAATCCCGGCGACAAGACAGCGGAAGAAAAATTCAAGGCCATCTCCGAGGCCAACGATGTCCTGAGCGATCCCAAGAAGCGCAAGATCTACGATCAGCTCGGGTTCTATTCCGACAATATTGATCCGGCCACTGCCGAAGCCTACGCGCGCGGCGGCGGGCAGCCGGGGGCCGGCTTCGAAGGGTTCTCCGGAGGCTTTCCCGGCGGACAGGGTGCCGGATCGGCTGGCGCGGGCGGTGTGCACTTCGATTTTGGCGGTTTTGACTTCTCCGACATGTTCGAAGGTACACGCGGGGGAGCGAAGCGTTCGTCAGGCGGCGGTGGGGGCTTCCGCGACATCTTTTCGAACATCTTCAATAGTGGCGGGGGCCGGGGTGTTGCGACTGAAGAAGGGCCCGAACCGGGGACTGATCTCGAATATCAGGTGAATGTGCCGTTCTGGACGGCGATCCGCGGCGGAGTGATGAAACTGAACATCGCGCGGCGCGATGTCTGCGGGAACTGCCACGGAAATGGATACATCGAGTTGCCGGGAGAGTGCCCGCAATGCCATGGCAAGGGGACGATCGAACAGACCGGTGGGCGGATGAAGTTCAACGTGACCTGTCCGCGATGCCACGGAACGGGAAAGAACATTTCGACCTGCCCGGTATGCCACGGCGAGGGCAGCGTGGAGCGGACTGAGCCCCTCGAGATCCGGATCAAGGCAGGGACGCGCGACGGGCAGCGCATCCGCATCGCGGGCAAGGGCAATGCCGGGCAACGCGGCGGTGGGACGGGTGACCTGTACGTAATTATCCGGGCCGGGGAACACCCGATTTTCCGGCGCGACGGTGACGAGATCTATGTGACCGTGCCGGTGACGGCGGTCGAGGCGGCCCTGGGATCAAAGATCGAAGTGCCGACCATCGATGGCCGCAGCACGCTGAAGATTCCGCCGGGAACACAGTCGGGCCAGAAGCTGCGACTGCGGGAGAAGGGCGTACCGTCGGCCACGCGGGAAGGCGCACGGGGGGACGAGATCGTGGAAGTCCAGGTCCGGGTTCCCATGCCGCGCGACGAGAAGACCAAAGAGTTGCTCCGGGAACTCGCGAAACTCAATCCCGAAGACCCGCGGGCGGAGTTGTGGACTAAAACCCAAAACCCATAACCACGGGGTACACGGAGGAGCACGGGGGAAAGAGAATTGACCCCGTGCTCCTCCGTGTCCTCCGTGGTCAATGGGTCTATTTGTCCCAGTCCTTGCCATCGACCATCCGCTTGATGCCATCTTTCAAGTGAGCCACGTAGAAGTTGATGAGCAGTCCGACATGCTTACCACTCAAACGCAGATAGGACAAGAGTTGGGCTTCGTGCACGGGATGTATGGCTTCCACGCATTTGGCTTCGACGATCACCAGGTTCTGCACGAGCAAGTCAATTCGATAGCCCAGATCAAGCTTCTCTCCCTCGTAGATAACTGGCAGTCCAATCTCAGTGTCAACTCCGAAGCCGCGCCTGCGCAGTTCGTGCGCGAGGCAGGCCTTGTATGCGCTTTCGAGTAAGCCGGGTCCAAGTACGGCATGGACTTTCATCGCCGCGTTGACAACAGCGCCGGAGACCTGATTGACGCGTGCAGGCGAGATGAGCGAAGGGGCAGCCATGCTCTTTGTTCTACCAGCTTAGCTGCGGTTGTTCCGTGATCTTCAACGTGCCGGATTGTGACAATTCGTCGAAAACGGTTAACCACGGAGGACACGGAGGAGCACGGAGGAAATCAGGGTCCCTTCGTGGACCCCGTGGTTAGTGAGTTTCGGTGTCCCATTCCGCGACCGGCACGCACTTCCCATTACCTCCGTACCCCGCCTTGTTGACAAAGATTTTCAAGAAAAATCTTGCATCTGTGGAAAATTCCCGTAATCTCACACATGCGAACTAACTTCACCGAAATGCCCGGGAATCGCCGTGCACCCCGGGAGCCGCGAGCAAAACGTCTTCTTCGGGAGACTCAAGGGAGACGCGGTGGTGAGAGTGAGTCGCTTGAGGAGGAAGCCATAGAAATTGGCAACAGCCACCGCTAACACTAACCTTTCGCAGCCTGGAATTGTTCCTGCAGTCGCTCCACGGAAAAGGTCTATCCGCCTCACGCTCTGGCCCCTGGTCGCCGCGACCTTCTTTATGGTCTCGGGCGGAACCTATGGGACTGAAGACATCGTGCATGGCGCCGGGTATGGCAAAGCGATCCTCATCCTGTTGCTGACTCCGCTGCTCTGGAGCCTCCCGACCGCGTTTATGATCGGCGAGCTATCGAGCGCGTTGCCATTCGAAGGCGGCTACTACGCCTGGGTGCGCCGCGCAATGGGGAACTTCTGGGGATTCCAGGAAGCATGGCTTTCGCTGGTGGCGTCCATTTTCGATATGGCGATCTATCCCACGCTGTTCGTCGCCTACCTGACGCGCATGTTCCCATGGTTCCAGCAGAACCATCGCGGAGTCGCGGTGGCGCTGGGCGTGGTCGTGGTGTGCGCGATTCTCAACATCGCGGGCGTGAAGGTTGTATCCACGACGTCCTTGTGGCTGTTTTTCCTGCTGTCGGCGCCGTTTGCGGCGATCTTCGTTCTGGCTCCGTTCAAGATCGGAGCGTTGGCGAACGCCGTCACCAGACCTACGACTTCCAACGTTGACATTTTGGGCGGGCTCCTCATCTGCATGTGGAACTACATGGGATGGGACAACGCCTCGACGATCGCGACCGAAGTCGAGCGTCCGCAGCGGACGTATCCGCGGGCGATGCTGGCGGCGGTCGTGATCGTTTGCCTCAGCTATGTGGCGCCGTTTGCTGCGATGTGGATTACCGGCCTTCCGGCGAGCGCCTGGGAAACCGGGGCTTGGGCTGACATTGCCGGACTGATGGGCGGACCGCTGCTGCGGATTGCTCTGGTGGCCGGCGGCATGATGAGCGGCTTCGGCATGTTCAATGCGCTGGTCATGAGTTACTCGCGGCTTCCCTTAGCCATGGCCCAGGACGGAATGTTGCCCAAGATGTTCGGCAAACTGCATCCCAAATCGCGGGCACCGTGGGTAGCCATCATCGCGCTGGCCATCGGCTGGGGTCTGGCGCTCAACATCGGTTTCGAGCGCCTGGTCACCCTCGACATCATGATCTATGGTGCCAGCCTGGTGCTGGAGTTTCTGGCATTGATCTGGCTGCGCGTGAAGGAGCCCGAGTTGCCGCGGCCGTTCCGCGTGCCGGGTGGGTTGTTTGGAGTAATCGCGGTAGGAATTCCGCCAGCGCTCTTACTGGTGTTCGCTGTAGTACGGAGCCAGAGCGAAACCATTCTCGGGATGAGTTCTTTCCTGTTTGGGCTGATCCTGATGGGGGCGGGTGTGGCCGCTTATCTCGTCAATTACTCTTTGAAGCCGGCAGGCTGGGCAACGCCCGAGCAGAAACCGGGGTTGGTGGCCTGATTTCGTTCCCGCGGATTCTCGCGGATTTCGTGCCAATTCGGGAGTTTGGAGACGCGGCTTGCTGCGTCTTTCTTTTTTAGCAAGATCAAAACCCTTAACCACGGGGACACAGGGGTCACAGAGGAAACCTGTGCGTTGCGTGACTGCTACCTGTTTGATTCCAGGGGATAGCCCTTTTCTCGCCAGTCCCGGATTCCTCCGTCCATCGAGATCACGTTGGTATAGCCCATCTTTTGCAGGTTGTCGGCGGCCAGGGCGGAGCGGAAGCCTCCGCCGCAATAGAGGACCAGCGGTGTGCTGAGGTCGGCATACTTGCCCTCGATGTCGCGCTCGATGATGCCCTTGCCCAGGTGGACCGCGCCGGGGATGTGATCCTTGTCATACTCGAGGTCTTCGCGGACGTCGACGAGGACGAACTTCTCGCGGCGGTCGAGGCGAGCTTTGACTTCGTCGACCGTGGTCTCGCGAACGCGCTGCTTGGCGTCGTTCACGATCTTCAGGAAACGGGGGGGATGCTGAGAAGCCATGGCATATTCTCCGCAGAGAATCTTAACAGGTAGCCGGGAGACGGTAGCCGGTAGTTGGTAGCCGGTAGCCGGTGGCAGTTCCGGCCGACTACCGACTACCGACTACTGAATCCCACACCAATGTGCTAAACATGATGGAACGCGCTATGTCATTGGCCCTGCGGCAGTCACCAATCCATTCCTGGGGTTGCTACACGACCGTGCCCATCCGCAAGGGGACGCTGGTGGTGGAGTACGTCGGCCAGCGGCTGAGCAATGATCACGCCGATGACTTGTACGACGACGTTCCCCAGACCTACCTGTTCGGGCTCGACAGCGGCAAGCAGGTGGTGGATGGCTTCGGTGTGGCCGCGTTCATCAATCATTCCTGCCAGCCGAATTGCGAGACCGACATCATCGCCGGGCATATCTGGGTCATCGCCCGGAGGAATGTCGCCGCCGGAGAAGAACTTACCTACGACTACAATCTGTTCGACGGTGAAGACGAGGCGCCTTGTTTTTGTGGCGCTCGCCGCTGCCGGGGCAGCATGTACTCGGCGTCGCACCTGCGGAAGATGGCGAAGAAACGTGCCAAGGCGGCTGGGGCGGCCTGAGGCCTGATTCCCCGGTGCTACAATTTGAATTCTTGAGAAATTTGTTTTCCTGGGCGCTGGAGCCGCTGTCGTGGAACCTGTTGCTTCCCGTCTGGAATCGGTTGTGAGCCGTGCCCTGCATCGCGCGCCGGCGTCGGAGAGCGCGTTGCTGGCCTGGCCAGTGGCCTGCGGCAGCGCGGTAGCGGAGCGCACGCGGGCGGTGACGTTTGTAGACGGCGTGTTGCAGGTGGAAGTGGCGGACGCGGGTTGGCGTAAGGAATTGTCGGCGCTCGCCCCGCGCTACGTGGCAGCGATCAACAAATATTCGGCGCCGCAGGTCGTGCGGATAGAGTTTGTGGTAAAGGAATAAGGCAGCTTCTCACCACAGAGGCGCAGAGAAAACCCTTTTCTTGATCTTCTCGGTGACTCGGTGTCTCCGTGATAGAAGTTCCCATCGCGGCCAAACAATGAAAGTCATCGAAAGAGACGTCGCATACGTCGCCGAACTGGCGAATCTCGAACTGACGGCGGACGAGCGCGCCCGCATGCTGCGCGATCTGAATTCCATTCTGGAATATGTGGACCGTCTGAGTGAACTGAATACCGACGATGTGGTGCCCATGGCGCAGGTGTCGGATCGCTACGGGGTGGACGAATCGCGCCAAGGCAGCGAACGCTTTGCCTACGCCGCGCGCGAGGATGTTCGACACGGTTTGCGGCCGTCGCTGCCGCGGGAAACCGCGTTGGAGAATGCTCCCGACACCGACGGCGCGTTCTTCGAAGTGCCCAAGGTGATTGAGAGATAGGCGGGGCGAAGTGCTTATCCGGTGGCGCCAGAGGTGAACAACTTGGAACTGAATCGAAGAAATGCGTGTCTCTCGCTGTTGCTGCTGAGCCGGGCTTCGGCTTGGGCATCGGAGTTGCCGGCTCTTGCGTCGAAGGCGTATCGCTTCGACGATCTTTCGGTCAGCAAGGAAGAACACGTGGCCTACCGCGACATTCTGGAAGGCCGCACGCACACAGGCGACTACCTGGAAGTCCACGAGACGGTTCTGGAGCCGGATGCGAGACCGCATCCGCCGCACCGTCACGTGGGCGAGGAATTGTTTCTCATCAGTTCAGGCACTTTGGAAGTGACGATCGGGGGGAAGAGCACGCGGCTTGGACCGGGATCGGCGCTATTCGTTGCTTCGAACGAAGAGCACGGAATCTATAACGTTGGGAACAAGGCGGCGCAGTATTTCGTGATCACTCTGGGACAAAAGGCGTAGATGGAAAGGTCACTCACCATTGACGAGGTCCGCAGCGCCGTTGCCGAGCGCCGTACAACTGCCTCCGCGCTGGCTGAGGAGTTCTACGCGCGGATCAAGCAGGAGGACCCTGGGATCGGCGCGTTCCTGACGCTTTCTAAAGAGCGGGCGATGGCCAAAGCGGCGCAGATCGATAAGCTGGCTGCCGCGGGCGATCCCTTGCCACCGCTGGCGGGAGTTCCCGTCGCCATCAAAGACGTGATGGTCACGCGTGGTGTGCGCAGCACCGCCGGGTCGAAGGTCATCGAGAACTTCATTCCTCCCTACGACTGCACGGCCGTCGCGCGCATGGAAGCGGCGGGTGCGGTGGTGCTGGGCAAGCTGAACTGCGACGAGTTTGCTATGGGGTCGTCGACGGAGAACTCGGCGTTTCATCCGGTGCGCAACCCGTGCGATAAGAGCCGCGTTCCGGGAGGGTCGTCCGGCGGATCGGCAGCGGCGGTGGCGGCGGGGATGGCGGTCGCTACGCTAGGCTCCGACACAGGTGGATCGATCCGGCAGCCAGCGTCATTTTGCGGCGTGGTGGGGTTGAAGCCCACATACGGGCGCGTGTCGCGCTATGGGTTGATTGCGTTTGCGTCGTCACTCGATCACATCGGGCCCTTCGCGAAGACGGTGAAGGAGGCCGCGCTGGTGCTGCGCACCATTGCCGGTCGCGATCGCATGGATTCCACCTCTGCCGAGGTGCCCGTCCCCGACTATGTGGCCGAACTGGAGAAGCCGATCAAGGGTCTGCGAGTGGGCGTGGCCAAGGAATATTTCGGGGCGGGGCTCGACGAAGAAGTGCGAGCCGCGGTGGAGGCGGCGATCGAAAAGCTTCGCGAGCTGGGATGCGAGATTGTACCCGTGTCGCTGCCGCACACCGAGTATGCCATTCCGACGTACTACATCGTTGCGACCGCGGAAGCTTCGTCCAACCTGGCGCGCTATGACGGTGTGCGCTATGGATTCCGCGCGCGCGGCGTCCGAACGCTTTCCGATATGTACCGCCTGAGCCGCGATGGCGGCTTCGGCATGGAAGTGAAACGGCGGATCATGCTGGGCACGTACGTCCTGAGCGCCGGCTACTACGACGCCTATTATCTGAAAGCGCAGAAAGTCCGCACGCTTCTGACGCGCGACTTCGATGAGGCTTTCAAGAAAGTGGATGTGATCGCCGCGCCTACCTGCCCCACGCCGGCGTTCAAGCTGGGCGAGAAGGTGAACGATCCGCTCGCCATGTACCTGGCCGACATCTACACCGTCACGGCGAACCTGGCGGGGATTCCTGGAATTTCCGTGCCCTGCGGGGAAAATCACGAGAAGTTGCCGATCGGCCTGCAGCTGTTCGGACGGCACTTTGATGAGGCGACGGTGTTGCGGGTGGCGCATGCGTATGAAAACAACAACGCTCATTCCTAAAACGTGAATACGCCTACGGCGGGGCGGTGTCTATGTGTAGCATTGCGCGATTCTCATTGGTCTGTGCTCTCGCGGCTCTCAGCTCTCAGTCAACTGCAGATCCCTCACTCCGTTCGGGATGACAACAATTACCAAATTACCCGATTACCAAATTACGAAATGTCTTTCTACTTCCTTCTCCACCGCACGCCCTCTTTGGTGTTCTCGACAGTGATGCCCGCCGCGATCAACTCAGCCCGCAGCGCGTCCGACGCCTGGAAGTTGCGCGCCTTGCGTGCCGCTTCCATTTCTGCCAATTTCTGATTCACCTGCTCGTCCGAGAGTTGCGCTGACCCTGCAATCTCCAACAACTCGGGGCTGATGTCTTTCTCGCGTCCCTCGGTTCGAGCCCAGTCAAGCACCGCTTTCATTTTGGGCTGGTCGTCGTCTTTGAGCACAGCAAAGATCTCGTCGAACTGTTCGAGAGCGCCAAGCAAGGGCGCGACATCGTCTTTACGAACTTCTCCCGCATCGAAGGCGGCATTGGCCTTGCGCACCATGTCGAAGATGGCGGCCGGTGCCTGCGCAGTATTCAGGTCGTCTTCGAGGGCCGCCTTCATGCGCGCGGTGGTTTCGGCGGCCAGTTGCGCCATCGCCGCATTCGTCCCCGCGGGGAATTGAGTGCTCGTCAGCCGGAAGCGGAAATTGCGTAGCTTTTCGACCGAACTGGCGGCGGACTTGAGCCCGTCGAAAGTGAAGTTCAGCTGGTTACGATAGGGCACGGAAGACAGCAGCCAGCGGATCGACGACGGCTTGTGTCCCTTGAGGATCAGGTCGCGCGGCGTGAAGAAGTTGCCCAGGCTCTTCGACATCTTCTCGCCCTCGACGAGGAGAAACCGCGCGTGAAACCAGAAGCGGGCGAAGGGCTGTCCGGTGAACGATTCCGACTGCGCAATTTCATTTTCGTGGTGCGGGAAGATCAGATCTTCGCCCCCGGAGTGCAGATCGAACGTGGGCCCCAGTTCCTCCATCGACATCACCGAGCACTCGATATGCCAGCCGGGGCGCCCGGGCCCGATCGATGTTTGCCACGATGCTTCGCCGGGCTTCGGCGCTTTCCATAGCGCGAAATCACGCGCACTGTCTTTTTCGTACTCGTCCACGTCAACGCGGGCACCGTCTTCCATGCCGGCGAAGTCTTTCTTGGAAAGCTTCCCATATCCAGGAAACTTCGCAATGCGGAAGTAGTAAGAACCGTCGTCCGTGCGATAGGCCACCCCTTTAGCCACGAGTTTTGCGATGAACTCGGCCATCTCGGGAATGTGCTCCGTGGCTCGTACCAGCACCGGCCTTTCGATATTCAGAGTGGCCGAGTCTTCGAGAAAAGCCTTTTCGTATTTCGCGGTGTATTGCTGCACAGAAACGCCGTCGCGCGCGGAATTGCGGATGATCTTGTCATCCACGTCAGTGATGTTCATAACGTAGCGGACGTCATACCCGCTCTGCCGCAGGAAGCGATAGAGCAGGTCCACGGCAATAAAGGTGCGGAAATTGCCGATGTGGCCGTAGTCGTAGACGGTGGGTCCGCAGGCGTACATGCGAACCTGATTCGGTTGCAAGGGGTGGAATTCTTCGATCTTTGCAGAAAGAGTGTTATAGAGACGCAGGGCCATGGATGAGTTCGGAGCAGCAATAGGAGACCCTACATTCTAGGAGGCGCGCAGAAAGGGGGTCAAATGGCCTAGACAAAACAACTACCCGCTCAATTTTTTTTCTCTGCCGGTTGTCGTCTTTTCCTCGCGCTTTCCGATATCCCACGTAACGGCTCAATTTCTGGTGAGGCACAAATCCGCCCCCGGTCCTTTCCTTTAGCAAGCAGGAGATGGGGCTGAACAGCCCTCAGATGTTGATGTGTGTTTAGGAGAAGAAGATGAGAAAAGGCAGACGAGATTGTGGACTTTTGGCTTTTATCCTGATGCTCTTCGGCTTGCTGGCATATGGCCAAGCCGTAGATGGCAACATCCTCGGCACGGTGCTTGATTCTCAAGCCGGAGTTGTGGTGGATGCCGAGGTGTCCATCACCAACCTAGGCACCGGTGTGACGTCAATCACCAAGACGAACGGCACCGGCGACTACCGCTTCGATCACCTGCCGGTTGGAACCTACCGGCTCACGGCAAAGATGACCGGATTTAAACCCATCAGCGAGCAGGTTGAAGTGGTACTGAACAGAACCGGTACGAACAACCTGACGCTGACGCCGGGTGCGGCAACCGAAACCGTCGAGGTTTCCGGAGCGCCGCCATCGATTGATACCACTTCTGCGCAGCTTGGCAGCAACTACAACACGTTGTTCTCTCAGGACCTGGGGATGACCTCGGGGGGCGGTCTTGGAGCCGGCGTATTGAATCTTTCCCTGCTCAGCCCCGGCGTGACGAATGCCAATGCGATGGGATCCGGCTCTGGACCCTCGGTCGGTGGACAACGCCCACGCGACAACAACTTTACGATTGAAGGCGTGGACAACAACGCCAAGGGTGTGACCGGACCACTGGCTCAGGTTCCGAACGACGCGGTGGAAGGCTTTACGCTGCTTTCGAACCAGTTCAACTCTGAGTTCGGCCACTCTTCCGGAGGGCAGTTCAACACGACCGTTCGCAGTGGAACGAACAGTTTCCACGGGTCGGGCTACGAGTACTTCCGAAATCGAGACTTGAACGCAGTTGACAACTCGGTTGTGCTCCAAGGGTTAACCTCGAACCCCCGCTTCGACAGCAACCGCTACGGAGGCACGTTCGGGGGCCCGATTATCAAGGGCAAGTTATTCTTCTTTACGAACTTCGAACGTCAGCCGGTAGGACAGGTTACGGTCGGTGGGCCGACCGTGAGGACTCCCACGGCGGCCGGTCTGGCAGCGATCGCCGGCGATCCGAACGCCAGTGCTGCGAACCTCGGAATCTTCCAGAATTTTGTTCCTGTCGCCCCGGCCGCGGGCGGGTGCATCCAGTTCGACGGCAAGTTGCCCAGTAATGAAGGTGGCGCAACCTTCAGCACTTTCAGCGCACCAGCCAATGGCGGTTGCGCCGCAGGTACCGTTGAGGTCGGTGACATCTCCATCGTGCCGCCTTCCTTCGTCAACTATCAGAACTTTGTCCAGAGCGTGGACTTCAATATTTCGAGCAGCGATCAATTGCGCGGACGCTTCATTTGGAACAAAGTGGACAACATCGACACCGCAGCCCAGTTGCCCGCTTTCTATGCGCCACAACCGACTCGCAATTACCTGATCAATGTCAGCGAGTTCCACACTTTCACTCCCCAAATTGAAAACGAATTCCGTATCGGCTTTAACCGAAACAACCAGACATTTACGGTACCGAATACTCCCTATCCTGGTCTCGATGCCTTTCCCAATGTCACCTTGTTCGACCTGGGCGGCGGTCTGAACATTGGACCCAACCCCAACGCGCCGCAGTTTGCGATTCAGAACTTCTATCAGTTTGTCGACAACGTCAGCTGGGTGAAGGGCAAACACAATCTGAAGTTCGGAGGCGAGTACCGCTGGTACATCTCACCGCAGGCGTTCACCCAGCGCGCGCGGGGAGACTACCAATGGCACGATAGTCAGCTCTACCTCGAAGACTTCTCTCCGGATGCCTTTGGCCAAAGAAGTTCGGGATCGACCACGTATTACGGGAACCAGAAAGCAGTCTACTGGTACGCGAGCGATACGTTTAAGTTGAATTCGCACCTGACCCTCAACGCTGGCTTGCGCTACGAATACACCACGACGCCCATCGGAGAGGACCGTCAGGTTCTCAATGCGATCGCGAACACTCCGAGCATCCACGTACCGCAGGCCCTGGGTGCGCCACTGGTATTCAACAAACCGGCGGCGCCGAAGAACAACTATGCGCCCCGGGTTGGCTTCGCCTATTCACCGGGGACCAGTGGCAGTACATCGATTCGCGGTGGCTTCGGCATGGCGTACGACACTCTGTACGACAACATTGGGATTCTCGCCGTGCCCCCGCAAGTCGGGGCGACGACCAGTACCAATCCCAAGAACATCACCGCCGGATTTCTTGCCGGTGGCGGTCTTTCCGGGGGCGGCAGCGGCGTCACGGTTCTTGATCGAGCTGACGCCATTGCCAACACCGCGAATTGGATTCCGCCAAACGTACACGACCCCTACTCGGTCAACTGGAACTTCGGTATCCAGCACTCGTTTGGCAAGAACTATACGGCAGAGGTCAACTATGTCGGAACTCACGGTGTCCACCTCAGTTTTCAGGACATCGTCAACTTGCAATCGGACGTAACCGCGACGCATTCCCTGCCGACCTTCCTGCAGGCGCCAACCCAGGCGGCACTCGATGCGCTTCCTCTGTCACTCAACGACCTCGGCAACAACCCGGTCCCGGACATTTTCAACGCGGATGCCGGCGGTTGCCCGACCGTGTGTGCCTTCAACAACAACCTGTTGACTGCCTTCCTTCCACTCGGGTCATCGATCTACCACGGGTTGCAAACCAGTCTGACCCACAGGATGAGCAATGGTTTGACCTTCCAGGCGTCGTACACGTTCAGTCGGACCATCGACAACAGCACGGCCGACTTCCATTCGACCGATCTGACACCGCGTCGTGCGCAGGACTTCCAGAACATTGCGGGCGAACGGGCAGTGTCAGCGCTATCGCGGACTCACCGCTTGACCATTGCGGCAGTGTACGATCTGCCGTTTTTCAAGGGCGGAAACTGGCTCGAAAAGAATGTGCTCGGGAATTGGCAATTCAGTCCGGTCTACACGTACGAGTCCCCCGAATGGGTGACTCCGCAATCGGGTGTGGATTCTAACCTGAACATCGATAATGCCGGCGACCGTGTAATCCTGAATCCCGCCGGCCAACGAGGCGTGGGAAGCGACGTTACACCGTTGTGCAGGACCGTCGCAGATTGCAGTAACGCCAATGCTGGTCCGGTGGTTGGGTATCTTGCTGTCAACCCCAATGCCCAGTACATCACCGCGGGTGCAGGCGCGTTCGCGAACAGTTCGCGCAATATTCTTGCCACCCGTCCCACGAACAACTTCGACTTGGGCGTAAACAAGGACCTGAACATTACAGAAAGAGTAAAGTTCCGGTTCGGAGCGCAATTCTCCAATCTGTTGAATCACCCTCAACTCATCCCGAGTAGTTTTCCCGGGACGGGGCTGGGAGTGAACGACGTGACGGGGTTCGGTTCTTCCGGTGTAGGCTTCCAGTCCTACACCAGGCCCGGCAACGCCCAGTTCAACAACCCATTTTCCGTATTTGCAAGCAACGCTCGTAGCATTGCGCTTGTGGCCAAGGTTACGTTCTAGCTTTGCGACATGCGGGCATTTTCAGGAGGCTCGAGAGAGCCTCCTGTTTCTTTTGGCGCCTAGCTGGGCGCCAGTTCCCTGCAGACGTCGTTTCTTCTCGTCGGATTGATCTCCGGAGTTGTGACGGCTGACTTTCTAACAAGAAGTTGCCTTACCTGTGCTGCACCCTGTCGAGTGGAACCGCCTTACTCTTTCCCGGCAACTACTTGCAGTAGGAGTCAGATTTCTTGACAAAATCTGCCTTCGACGCTTGAACATGGCTCCATCCTGTGTTTAACTGCCTCAACCCCACCCCCGCCTGAAGGAACCGACTATGACGAGTCACTGGAAAGCCCTGTTGCGAGCCGCCTCCTTCACGGTATGCCTTCTTGGGTTGAGCGCCTTGGCCGCCGCCGCGCCCCCCTACGTCATCACCAATGACGACGCGTCATTCCCGTTTACGGGCGTCAGTTTCCTTTCGGTGGGTCCGGGCGGCGGACTGATCTTCCGGCAACAGGTCGCTACCGTGGGCACAGGGATCGGGGGCGGGTACTTCGGGGCCAACCGGATTCTAGTGGTGAACGGTGCCCAGGCTTGCGTCTTTGCTTCGGAAGCGGGCAGCGGCGACGTCGTTGGAATCGACATCAACACTCTGACGGTGGGCGGCAGCGCGACCGGATCTGATACCGACACCGGCAGCGCCAATGGCATCGGCCTGGCGGGAAACGATCAATACGTGTACGCAGGTTTCACGGACTCGAACACGATCGGAACATTCAAGGTGTTGAGCGGCTGCGGCCTGATGTTCGTGAATGGCACCGCGGTTGCCGGACTGGAGGGGGGCGCCGTCAACGGGATGGCCGTCCACGGCAGCATGCTGATCGCGACCTACACCGACGGCACCATCGAATCGTTCAACATCTCCGGCGGGACGCCATCTCCGAATGGCGACAAGCAGATCTCCAGCGGCACGGTGCGGGCGCGGGGAGCGACGTACCCCAATTCGATCGACATCACCAGCGACGGGCATTTCGCGATATTCGGCGATACGGCGACCTCGCTGGTCGTGGAAGTGTCGGATATTTCCTCCGGCAAGCTGGCCAAGACGACGGTTTACAGTTCTGCAGCCAGCATCAGTTCCAGCAATGTGATGCTGAGCCCGGATGAGTCCCTGCTCTACGTCGTCAATACGCAAGGGGCCAGCGTGAGCGTTCTTTTCTTTGACAAAGCCAAGGGCAGGCTCAGCGCCGGCTGCACATCGGCCCCGATTCGTGGCCACTCGACTGACTGGTCGTATCTGGTCGGCATGGCTCTGGGCAGCACGACCGGAGACGGCGACGGTGTGTACGTTGCGGAATTTCCCTCCGGAATTGCGCGGATCAAGCTCAAGGTTAAGGGCAAGACGTGCGCGCTGCGCGAAGCCGTGCAGTCGCCGTTCAAAACCAAGAACGCGGCGGGGTTGCTGTCGATCGGCGCGTTCCCGCCGCGCGCATTCTAGCCGTTGCTTCGAACATGAGAACGAAGGAGCTGGATATGGGTTCGCTGTCGAGATGGTGTTTCGCAATCGTTGTGCTGGGCTGCTCGTTTGGCGAGGTCCTGGCGCAATGTCCCGATCGTCCCGTCTCCGGCTCGGTGGTGGCCGATCCCCTGGCGCTGTCTTCGCAGGATGGCGTTCTTTCCGCGCAGTTCGTGATGCAACACTCGGTGGACAGCAACGGCTACACCCACTACTGCTACAACTACAACACCGGAACGCAGATCGTGGAGGCTCCAACGTTGCGCGTCAGCCCGGGGGACGAGTTGAATCTCGACATCGTCAACCGCATTCAGAATGACGACGCGATGAAAATGAAGATGGCGATGCCGATGCCGACGACCGGCGCAGTCGAGCCCAGTTGCGGCGATGGCGGTGCCATGACCGTCGATGCCACGAACATGCACTATCACGGCATGAACGTTCCGCCGAAGTGCCATCAGGACGACGTGATCAACACCCTGATCCAGCCGGGAACGCCGGGGTTCAAGTACAAGATTCCGATTCCAGCCACGCAGCCGCCAGGATTGTACTGGTACCACGCTCATGTGCATGGCTTCACGGAATTCCAGGTGAATGGCGGCGCGGCCGGCGCTCTGATTGTCGAGGGGATGGAAAAAGTTCATCCCGAGGTGGCAGGACTGGCGGAGCGCGTCTTTATCATCCGCCAGCAGTTCCAGATTCCGTGGATTCCCGGGCCGTACCAGTTGACGTTGAACTACCAGGTTTCGCAGGCGATTGGCGGCGCAAAGCCGGTCATCCAGATGAAGCCGGGTGAGAAACAGTTCTGGCGCGTCGCCAACGCCACCCTGCAGGACTTCATGCCGCTGCAGGTGATCGTCAATGGACAGCCGCAGCCGCTGCAGTTGGTTGCGCTCGATGGGTACCCGCTGACTCAGATCCGGACGCAAGATACGATCCTGCTGCCCCCCGCAGGGCGGGCGGAATTCATCGTGCAGGCGCCACCGGCCGGAGCAGAAGCGTTCTTCTTCACCCAGGATTATTCCACCGGGCCGACGGGAAACCCGGACCTGCACCAGTCGCTGGCCGCGATCCAGGTGAGTGACACCGCTAACGCCGCACGCATGCCGAAGGTGTCCGCGCAGGCTGCCGCCGTTCGACTGAAGTATGCCGACCTGGCGAGCCAGAAGCCGACCGCCGAACGCCTGCTGTTTTTCTCGGAAGAATTCGGCGGCACGAACGGGCCCATCCAGTTTTACATCACCGTCGACGGACAGAAGCAGAAGGTTTTCGAGGCGAACGAGAAGCCGGTCATCACCACCAAAGTCGGCGCGATCGAAGATTGGACGATCGAGAACCGTGCTCTCGAAACGCACGCCTTTCACATGCACCAGATCCATTTCCAGGTCCTCGAAGTCGACGGACAGCCAGTGACCAATCAGGATCTGCGCGACACCATCGAGATTCCGTTCTGGGAAGGTTCGGGGCCGTTCCACAGCGTGAAAGTGCGCCTGGATTTCCGCGATCCGACCACGGCCGGCGTGTTCCCGTTCCACTGCCACATCCTGCTGCATGAGGATCTGGGCATGATGCACAAGATGCTGGTCGAGCCGTAGTCACCCTTGTCCCTATTTCGAGTGAGGTCACAGAGGCGATGCGCAAACGAATGCTGACGGTCGTTGGTAGCGGCCTGCTGGTCCTGGCCGGCTATTTCGCAGGAATGCAAAAGGCGACGGTGGTCCATGCAGAGGGTGCGGCGCCGGGCGTCGTGCCCAAATCGTATGGCAAGCTCGTGACCGCGATTCCGGATTCCATCGGGACCGGCCTGGTCTTCGAGGATGCGCAGGGAGTGATCCGCTTCGTCAGCGTGACTGGCATGAAAGAGGGAGAACTGGCGCGCTATGACTCCACGCCAGTACGCGGCGGAATTCCCAGGGCATACGGGCATCTGGTGGCGGCGGTGGTGAATCATGGCTTGACGGCGCTGGTTTTCGAAGATGAGAAGGGCGTGATCCGATTCGTCACCATGGCCGGCGTGACAGAAAAGGAATTGTCGCGGGAGTGAGTTCTACTTCGCGGCGGGTGTGGTCCAGCTCTCCAGGCGTTTGTGGGCCTCGGCTAGTTGTTCGGCAGTCAGTTTCGGTTCCAGTTCGTTCACCATTCTCTTGCTCAGTTCAACCCCGCCGCGCTGCGCCAGCGCATACCATACGTAGGCATCGACGTAAGTCTCGGCGTTGGTTCCGTTGCCGTAAGTACGCTCAGCCATCTGGAACTGGGCCTGCGGCAGGCCGTCGCGCGCGGCTCTTTCCAGCAACGCCAGGCCCTGGCTTTCGTCCTTGGGAATGTCGCGGCCCTCAAGAAACGCCTTGGCGAGTTCGAATTCCGCCGCGGCATCGCCCTGCCGCGCTTTCTGCGAGAGCTCAATAAACCGGTCATTGTCGCCGCCCACGCCCCTGAACGTCAGGCTCAGATTCATGCGAGCCATCACCGGTCTGCCATAGCGGCGCGCAGGTTCAAACTTCCACTTGCGCACCGCTTCGACGGCCCGTTCGTCGAGTCCGTAGCCGAGTTTCTTGATCACGACAATGTTGCTGGGTCTGCCGTCCACGCCGACCACAAGCGACACCATGCAGACTCCTTCGCGGCGGGCCTGACGGGCTTCTTCGGTGTATTCGGGCTCCGGTGTATAGATCGGACGCGGCGGCGACTGCGCCGGATTGCCTGTCTGAGACGGTGACCCAGCCATGCGCACGGTCGGGCCGTGTTGCTTTTGCCGCATCGCCTGAAACTGGTGCGCGGACTGCAGCACTTTCTCGACCGCCGCCAACTGCTCGGGCGTGTGGGCAAGCCTCAGAGCGAGTTCGAGTGCTGCAACCGCGTCCTTGTCCTTGTTCATGCGCATGAGGATGTTGGCCTCATCAATGCGGATTTCGACGTTGGCCGGGTCCAACTGCAGGGCTTTGAGAATCCACTCATGCGCCTCCTCGTAATTCCTGCCCTGCGTGGCCGTGAGCACTCCCATTCCGTAGTAGGCGAGCGCAAATGACGGATTCACTTTCACGGCCGTCCGCAGGCTGTTCTCGATGCGGGACTGGGTGGGGGCGTCGGGTAATCCTTTTCTCAACGCGGAAGCGGCGAAGTAATAGTTCGCGAGCAGGCTCTGCGGATCGAACTTGAGGGCTTGCTCATACCACTTTTGCGCTTCGGCGTAGTTGCCCGTCCGGAAGGCGATGTATCCCATGCTTTCATGCGCGCGCGCATTGGCGGGATCGTCGTGCAGCAAAGCTTCAAGAAGAGTCTTGGCATCGCCGTCGCGCTGAGCGTAGGCCAGAAAGTCGGCGCGTACGGTGTCGGCCTGGGCCTGCGTCAAAGTCCGCACTGCGAAAGAGGAGTCGTCCACATCCGTGGAACCCGCCATCCTCTGCAGAGAGTAATCGCCGTTCACAATGTATTTCTGAAGATCAGTCTGTAACTGCTGCAAGTCGCCGAAAGCCTGAGTTGCGGCGCTCACGCTGTCGACATTCTTGTGTACCAGATCCAGATAGTCGAGTAGGCGGTGCGTGTTTTCGCGGCCGTCCTTGATCTTCAAGTAGTGAGTCAGCGCCCAGGACTCGGCGTAGAACATGGACCCTTTGTCTTCCTCGTGATAGTAGGGCGAGTGCTGATCCACGGTGAGGATTGTAGCGAGGGGCAAGAGCGGATTGCGCTGAAGCAGCGCCACAATACTGGCGTCGACCTTTCCCAGGCGCACTTCGTCATCGTCGATCTCGGTGTTCTGGTAGAACTCAGCCCACCCTTCGTTCAGCCACAGGGGCAACCACTCCCCCGTGCGCGCGACAACAAAGTGAGTGTATTCGTGATAGATCCCGGCAATAGGATGAAGGCCCGGCACATTGAGCCACAACAGTACGTAGTTTTTCTCCGGCGCTTGCAAGAACAAGCCTCCAAGAGTCAGCTTCCCCGTGCCCAGGTAGGCTTCCGGCTCAAGTGCCTCGATATTTCGCTTGTCGGTGACCGCTAGTACGACGATGGGAGCCGCCGTGTCGAGATTAGCGTCGGGAAAAATTCTGTGAAAGACCGATCGCATTCGCTCGAACTGAAGCGTTGTGTGGCGCGCTTCTTTCTCCGAGGAATTACTGACCACGACGAAATGCGGCGTGCGGACTTCCAGCCAGGAATCGGTCTGCGCGCTTGCGGATAGTGCCAGTATGAAGGGCAGAAGGCATGACAGCACAATTTGCCGAAATGTTACTACGCCAGATGTGGACATAGGCACGGAGTTATGGCAAGACATTCTGGCACAAAGACGGCGGCCGCAGAAGTGATGGATTCAGACTAGCGCTTCACTGGCGGAGTGTCGGCGGCCGGGGCATGCGCGTGCAGCCGCTGCTGCACCAGGAAGGCGTAGTGTACGGCGGAAAGGATGGTGAAGACGAACGTAGCCTTCAGAAAGAACTTCAGAGTAATGGATACCCAAAACACCGGGTAAACCAGCAGCAGGAGTGCGAAGAAGACTGCGGCAACCTGGGCGAAGGTGTTGGCCTTGCCGAAGATGCTGGGCCGGAAGTCGCGCAGGCCTGCGATCATGAACAGAACGCCGCTGATGAGCAGGATCGAGATATCGCGGCTGAACACGACCACCGTGTACTTCCACGGGACCACGGCCCGGTATTCGATCGAGAGTACGAGAAACATCGTGCTCAGCAGCAACTTGTCGGCGATCGGGTCGAGATACTGGCCGAGCAGCGTTTGCTGGTGAAGTTTGCGGGCGAGCAGGCCATCGAGGCCGTCGCTGAGGCCGGCGAGGACGAACAAAGTCAGCGCGCTGATGAAGTGGTGGCCGACCAGGTTGATCACGATGAATGGAAGAAAGATCATCCGAAGCAGCGTGAGCTGGTTGGGTGCGGTCAGAATCTGGCGGAGGTTCACTCGCGCCCTCCGCCGGCGAGAAATTCGCCAGTGAGGAGCGGGGCCGGGTCTTGCCCCGTCTGCTGTGCAAAGCGCTGGCTCAACGACAGGATGCTGCTTTCCGGGAGGTCGAGTTCGATGCGCTCGACGCGGTGCATGGGGAAGAAAACGACGCCGGATGTAAACGACTCTCCACTTTTGATCTGGGAGAGCAGGTCGTCAAAGGAAATCAGGTCGACGCCGCGCATGCTGAGGCCGGCTGCCGAGAGATCGAGGATGGCTCCCCAGAACTTCTCGCGCGGGCTAGAGAGCGTGACGATGACGATCACGCCGGGGCGAAAGGGGCCGGAAGCGCGCGGTGCTGGATGGTCATTCATACGACGGTCGGAACGTTACCTGCCTGAGCTGAGGTCAGTGCAGTTGAATGAGAGTAAACGATCAAGCAATAAAGCGGCGGGCCTAACGGCGGGAAAAGCATCACGCAAAACCAAAACAATTTCTTCCATGCGGGCGACTGGTCGAAGCCGAACAGGAAATACTCCATGGCAACCATCGTTGTCGCCGCTCCCACAACACCGGCGAGCACAAGCATCTTCACGATCGCGAGAGCGCCCGGAGGCAAGTTAAGCAGGGATCGCTTCGTACACAGGATACAGAACAGCAACAAGGAGAGAGTTGCGGCAGCGCGATAAATACGCCGCGCTCCAGCGGACAAGATCCACTCCTTATTGATGTAGTAATACCTCAACGTCGTAGGTCACCAATTTCAGACGCCGAATTATCCTATGCTAGCGCCGGGCGACAGTCCATTTCTTCGCAGGAAGTCCAACGCCCCTCGGTGTTCTGCTCAGGCCGGCAAGATGCCGGCGCTACCCTTGCCGGTCTCCTTCATTCCGCACCGCCTTCAAGTCAATTCCCACCTGCTCGGCCTTTTTGTAGAGATGAGACCGCTCCAGTCCCAACGCCCGCGCGGTGTTGGAAATCTGGTTATGGTTGCGTTTCAATTCCGCAAGGATCGTCTGCTTCTCGAAGGCGCGGACACGGTCGGCGAGCGGGCCGCTTCCGGCAAAACCCACGTCTGAGCCGCTAGACGATGCTGGCAGCGCCAGCGCGACCGTTTCGCCAGTGACTTCATCGGAACTGGCCAACAGCATGAGCCTCTCGATGGCGTTTCGCAGTTCGCGGACATTCCCCGGCCATGCGTATTCCTGAAGGGCGGTGATCGCCGCCGGGGCGAACCGCATGGGCTTCCATCCGTTGGCGGTGCTGACCTGTTGCGCGAAGTGGTCAACCAACGCGGGGATGTCTTCTCTGCGCTCCCGGAGAGGCGGCAGGCGCAGCGGGAAAACGTAGATGCGATGAAAGAGATCCTGACGAAACTTGCCGTCGCGAACGTGGGCCTCGAGGTCGCGGTGGGTGGCGACGATCACGCGCACATCCACTTGAATCGACCGGTCTCCGCCGATGCGTTCGACTTCGCCTTCCTCGAGCACGCGCAGCAGCTTGGCCTGCATGGCCAGGGGCATATCTCCGATTTCGTCCAGGAAGATGGTGCCGCGCTGCGCCTGCTCGAATTTGCCGAGATGGCGGGCGGCGGCTCCGGTGAAGGATCCCTTTTCATGGCCGAATAGTTCCGATTCGATCAACTCGGCAGGCACGGCGGCGCAGTTCAACGTCACGAACGGCCCCCCGGCTCGTGGACTGCGCCCATGCAGCGTTCGCGCGACAAGCTCTTTCCCAGTGCCCGTTTCGCCAAGAATGCAAACCCGCGTCTCACCGGCGGCGACACGGTCGACCTGCGCCATGACCTTGCGCATGGTCTCGCCCTGCCAGACGATTTCGTGTTTCCCCAACCGCCGTTCCAGATCTCGGTTTTCGCGCTCCAGGCGTCCGAGCTTGAGGGCGTTGTCGACGGTGAGCAGCAGCTTTTCCGTCGAGATCGGCTTTTCCAGAAAGTCGAGAGCGCCCAGGCGGGTGGCGCGTACCGCCATTTCGATGTGTGCCTGGCCGGACATCATGACCACCGGCGTCGCGACGCCCTGAGCCTTCAACTCTTCCAACAGGCTGAGGCCGTCCTTGCCGGGCATGACGACGTCGGAGAGGATGAGGTCGAACGCCTGGGCCTTGGCGAGTTCCAGTGCGCGGGCGGCGTTGTCGCAGACGGTGGCTTCGTGCCCTTCCAGCCGGAAGGCGCGCGAAAGGGACGCGAGCGTGTTGGGTTCGTCATCGACGATCAGCAAGTGAGCTTTTTGCGGCAATCTTTTCTCCTGACCTTCAGGAATTCCTCGGTGTCTCTGTGCCTCTGTAGGAGACGTTCTCCATGTCCGAACTCATCTCTCTTCCCGCGGCAAGTCGATGCGGAACGTCGTTCCTTTCTCTTTCGTACTCTCCACAGAAATCTTACCGCCATGGTCGCTCACCACCGACTGCACGATTGCCAGGCCCAGGCCCGTACCGTGCTGCTTGGTGGTGTAGTAGGGAGTGAAGAGGCGCTCGCATTCCTCCGGCGTTAGGCCGGAGCCAGTGTCGGAGACGGACATTTCGACGGCCCCGTCGACTGATTGCGTGCGGACAGTGATCGCTCCGCCCTGCGGCAGCGCGTCGATCGCGTTCATCACGAGGTTGGAGATGGCGCGATGAAGCAGGTCAGGATCGGCGGAAATCTCCGGCAAACCGGCTTCCAGTTCGGTGCGGACTGCGATCTGACTCTTCTCCTGCAACTGCGCCTGGAATACCCGCAGCACGGACTGCACAACGTCGTTGAGTTGCACCGGCTTGCGCTGCGGCTGTGGCATTCTTGCGAATTCGCTGAAGCGGCCGATGATCGCTTTCAGGTTGTTGATTTCTGCCAGAAGGGTAGCCGTGCTTTCGCGAAAAACTTCCTCGAACATCTCGGGCGCTTTCTCTTTTGCACGGACCAGGTTCTCGACTGTGACCTGCAGCGGAAACAGCGGGTTCTTGAGCTCGTGGGCGAGGCGCCGAGCCAGTTCGCGCCACGCCGCCACCCGTTCCGCCTGCAGCGTGCGTTCTTTCTGTTGCACCAGGTCTTCGGTCATGCGATTGAATGCAGACGCCAACTCACCCAGTTCATCGCTCGAATCAATATCGACTTTGGCCGCAAGATCGCCGACTGCCACGCGGCGCGCTGCTTCCGCCAGGGACCCCACGGGCCGGGTCACACGGGCCGCAAACCAGAGGCTGGCTACTACGGCGACCAGAATGCCCGATCCCCCGACGAGCAAAGCGGTCGACACGACCTTGCCCTGCAGTTCGACCAGCGGCCGGCGCGAACTGCCGACAAGAAGCACTCCGAGCAGTTTTTGATTCGGTCCGTTGAGCGGCATGGCATCGAAGGTTTCTGCGTCGGCTGAAGAGGCGCTCCAACCAATCACGCGGTGAGCCTCTTGCCCCGTACGCCGTACCTGCTCGACGAGGGGCGCGATCTTGTCGGCGCCCGCGGCCGGGCCGTTCAGATCGAGCAGTGATTTGGGGTCCCACTTTTCTTCCAGATTCTGATAGAGCAGCACCCGCGTGCCCGCGGGAATGTCGAGCGTCGAGAGAAATCCCTGATCGAGACGTTCGCCACCAATCACGTAAAGGGGTTGCTCACCAACACGCGCGGCACGGACGGCAAAGAGACCTAGAGTCGAGCCGTTCGGCAGTTCCTCGCGCTTCAGGAATCCGCCCGCTGATCCGATGGCCGAGGGGATGGCCGGCTCCGGGTATCCAAACTTCGCCTGCCATTGGGAAGAAGAGAGAATGGACCCCTGGTGGTCGACAAGTTCGAGAAAGTCGAGATGCTGCTGGTCCGCCAGGCTTCTGGCTTCACCCACGTAGCTGCCGGAGTCGGAGGCACCCCGATTGACTTCCAGAGCGATGCGCTGCACCGTCTCCGTTGCCGTGACGGCCTCAACTTTGCGGACAACTTCGTCTCCGCGGCGCTGAAATTCAGAGCGGAACTGAGCGGCGATGGCATTGGCCCGCTCCTCGTTCGCGCCCTCGAACGAACTCCGCATTGTGCTCCAGACCGAAGCCGAGATGACTACGACGCACAGAAAAACCGTGGCCGCGAACAGGAGAAGCAGTTTCTTGCGGAAGCTCATGGAGCCTCCAACCAGGCGGTGGAGAGGTTCCAGTCGCCCGTGCGAGCGGGGTCCCAGTTGTGTACCCGCGTGCCCGCGGCGCTCGCCACGGGCAAATGAAAGAGCGGGATCACGTTGTGGCCTTCTAGCAAAGCGCGTTCGGCGGCGTAGAGATCGTCGACAGAGTTACCGCGGATCATCGGCTGCTGCAGTCCCAGCGCGCGGGCCACTTCGCGTAGCGAGGTCGCAGGATCGGGACTGGGGAGCACAACGCGGACGAGGCTCAGGTCGGCAGTTCCGGATAACGATACTTGCACCGTGATTCCCGCTTCGCGCGCGTTCAGCGCGATGCGGTCGGCGATCAGTTGCGCCTGCGGATCGCGCGGGTCGTAGCTCAGAGTGAGAGCAGGCTGCCGGGAATCTGCGAGCACGGCTTTCGCGCGCTGCAGGTCCGTCTGCGTGGGGAAGACTGCGGCATACCCGGTCATCCAGTTGGGGAGGATCGCGCCGGCCGGTTCGCCCGCCCCTCGCAACAGCCCGGACTGGATCGGTTTGCGGTTGATGGCGAGAGCGAGCGCGTCACGCAGCCGAACGTCTTGTGCCCGCGTGCTTGCCGGGAAAACGAGAGCCATCAGTTCAACTGGCAGAGATGTGCGGAAACGCCCGCTATTCGCCGAGGCCTGGGGAGGTGCCTCAATCACATCCGTTTTGCCGAGTTCGAATGCGATTGACTGGTCACGCAGCGAGCGGCCAAGGTCGATCTCGATTGCGTCGGCGAAGGGACGTCCAGCCCAGCTTTCTTCATTGGCCGCGAGTTTCAAGTGACGGCCGGGTTGGAACTCGGCCACCCGAAACGGCCCCGTCCCGACGGGCAAGGCATCGGTGTTGCGTTTCAGAATCGCGTTGCGCGGCAACGACAGTTCGGCGAGCAATGATGGCAGGGGGTAATCACTCTCGATCGTGAGCGTGTCGCCCGCGCCTCGGACGATCCAGTCAGAATGCAGGTCGCCGAGAATCTTCGCGATGGAGGCGGCTGACGCCGGGCTACCATCGTGAAATCGGATTCCGTGCCGCAGTGTGAATTGCCAGCGTTTGCCATTCATGTCGCTCTGCCAGGCGAGGGCAAGCGCGGGCTGCGGCCGCGCAGCTGCGTCCAGTTCTACAAGCTTGTCGGTGAGCATGGCGAGGATGCGGACAGAATCCCAGTGGTCGGTGGGCGTCGCACCGGCTGGAATCTCGATCGTATTCGGGGCCGCCTGCATCATGACGCGCAGGCTTCCGCCATATCGCGGACGAGTTGCTCCTTCCACCGCGCTCAGCAGGCTAGTTGCCGCAAGCAACAGAAATGCGATACGCCTCATACCAACCTGTGTCCTCCCGCTTTACAACCGCCGTGGCACTGTCGCCGGCGCTGTCGGGCCACAAAGCCACGACCGGCCCGTCGAATTCCATCGGCGCGCTGGCGGCGACCGGGTCGCGGTCGGGGATTTCGAAAGCGCGCAGGCTGTCCTCCGTGGGGTCACCAGTCTCCGACACCAGCAACTGCGCTCCAGTTCCACAACTGGAATGCACGGCCGCCAGATCGCTGCCCCAGCGTGCGTTGCGGATCAGTTGATCGGTCATGCCGTCGAGCAGGTGAATGGAGCCGTCGACCGAGGACAGTACCCAGAGCGTGTAACCGGATCGAGGCAGGGCCGCCGCGGAATAGAACGACGGACCGTTGGACACCTTCCCGATCGGCGGAGTAAACGCGCCGGTGAAGAAGTTGCGGGCCGGAGTGAAGAAAGCCTTGACACTGTTCTCGTCCGCGGAAAGGGGCCAGGGTTCATCGCTGTCATTGCATGTGATCGTCAATGGCGGCGTGGCGCTCGACCGGCACACCGTACCGGGCAAATATAAGTCGAAGAGATGATCACGGCGGAGGAGCAATCTCCCACGAAGATCGCGCGGAAAGATGCGTGCGTGGGTGATTGAGAGCGACGACTCCAGTTCCCAGCGGCCGTTCTGCTGGTGGTAGTCCGCAACCTTCTCGGCGTCGAGCACGAACAGGCGCGGACCGCCGGACATCTCCAGCAGTGCAGCGTCGAGGATGGGCTGCTCCTGCGTGAAAAGAAAGTTCTTTCGCAGGACGAGGGGCATCGCTGACCTTGGTGCTCCGCCCGCCTGCGGCCGTGGCAACGACACCAGCGCGATGCGGTGCTGGTCTTGTCCAACTGCGATCTCCGCCGACCAGACGTACTCCCGCAGATTTTCGGAGAGCGTAACTTGAACCGATCCCACAGATTCATCGGGCTTGGCCGCGCGTACGCCCTCGGAGCGTAATTGGCCCTCAAGAGCAACGCGGACTTCGTTGACTGAGCGGTCATCGAGCGATGAACGGTTCGTGACTTCGAGCGCGATCGCGCCCGGGCCGGTGACGGCGGCGATCTTGTGGGCGAACTGGCGGGCGGCGTCGGTGAGGATCGACGCGTGCAGGGTTGAGGAAAGTGCAAACAAGAACGCTGCCAGCCAACCCATCCGCAGACCGCCTGACGAGCGCCCGTGCATTTGTGGAATGGGCTGATTATAGCGCGTAGGTTGAGGAGGTCTGATCATGATCATCGCTTCGCCGGCTGGGTAGCGCTCGTCCGCTCGGTTGCGCCACCGCGTGGGGGCGGGGTCGCCCCCACGACGGCCGGCGAGTCGCCGGCGCTACGGTCAAGACGGCGGCGCTACTCAGGTCTACTGCTGCGGCTTCTCTTCTCCCGCATCGTCGGACTGGCTTACGTGATTGGCGGCGGTCATGCCGGTGTTCATGCCGCGCAAGACGTCATTCGTGAAAAAGAATTTGCCGTCGGCCGGGACCATCATGATTTGCAATTTATCCGACAGGCGTTCGGCGACGATTTTGTTGATGAGCAGCGGATTCTGTTTCAGCACGGCCGCCTCACCTTTCATGCGTTCGGCGTCGGCCACTGCGGTTACACGGATGCGCTCAGCCTCGGCCTCCGCCAGAAGTTTGCGGCGCTCCATCTCGGCCTTGCTGTCGATGACTTTGGCTTCGCCCGCGGCCTCAGCTCCTTTTACCGTGGTTTCCTTCTTGGCTTCCGCTTCGAGCTTGGATTGCTCAATCTGTTTCTGCTTCAGAGGGAGCAGGTATTGCATGGCGTCTGACTCGCCTTTGGCTTGGAGCACGCGAACCGCCGCCTGGCCTTCCGCTTCTTTCACCTGTTGCGCTTTGGTGGCTTCGGCGTCGGCTTCGGCGATCTTGACTTGCTTCTGGTGAATTTCGGTTTCGACGGCCATGCGGTCGTTTTCCTGTTCTCTTACCAGCAGAGTTTCAAGCCCTTTCGCATACTCCGAAGGCAACTGGATATCGCGCAGCATAACCTCCTTAACGATGACCCCGTCGGTAGCAAGGCGCTTGCGGATCATCTCCGCCGCACGCTGGCGAACCTCTTCGCGTTTGGCGGACAAGACGTCCCGGATGGTGTAGGAGGGCAGAAGTTCGCGCCACGCGGTGGTGACCACGGGCGGCACGATTTCTGTTTCTACGGGTTGAGGAAGGTTGGCTTCGATGTAGTCCAGACGCTTCGGGTCCACCTGATAGCGAACGGTAACCGCCAGACCGAGTGTTAGTCCTTCTTTGGCTTGGACGTGGAGGATGTCGCTCTTCGCTGCCTCCTTGGCGAGCGAGTTTTCGGTGACGCCGGTGTTGAAGAGTTGGTCGCGCGTGTTAAACAGTTCGACGCGTTCGACCAGCGGACTGACCAGGTGAACGCCTGGATAAAGCGTTCCGGAGAGGGTGCCGCGAGTCTGGCTGACGCGAACGCCAGCCATCCCGCTGGGCACGATCACGATGGCCGCCGAGATCAGCAGAGGCGCCCAGGCCAGCAGGGCGAGGGCGATGGAAGTCCGCCAGCGCGTAACGGGAGCAGGTGGCAGGGGTGTGGTGCCTTCGGGATAAAGGCGCCCGCGCTTATGGGCGATGAGCAAGTACAGGTCATAGGTGAGAATTCCAGCGGCAATCGCCAACATCGCAATTCCCGCGCCGAGCAGCAGGTACTTCACGAACAGCATGGGGCTTCTCCTTTGATGGTGAGCGTCAGCGTTTATGCCCAGGTTTGAGAGGTTCCGGGCGGCGGGCAAAGACCACCTGGAAGATGCGTCCGAAGATGAGTTCTTCGATCAGGATTGCGGTCGCGAGCGAGAAGGTCAGGCCGCCGAGGATCACCAGGAGTTGCAGTGCGGTTTCCATAAATCCATCCCGTGGTTCGAGCCTTGCCAGATGCAGTCTGACAAGAGCACGGGCAGAACCGAAGAGTAGGCGATTGACAAATAAGGAGTTATAGGGATGTTCAGTGGCAGGAACTGTGGCTGGGACAGCGCGGGCGTGTCAAAGGGGATACGCAAGAAAATCGGGCGGCCCACGCCGCCGCCCGATCGATTTGTTCCGCTATCGCTTAGCCGTCACTTCGCAGCGCTGTCCGTCTTCGCGGCTGTTGTCGTCGGGGGCCCGACGTCGGCCGGCAGCTTGCCGTTCAGCGACTTCAGAAACTCCAGCAGATCCTCGCGCTCCTGTCCGCTGAGGAAATCGAGCACGTGAATCTGCTTGTCGAGGTGAGGATTGGAGTTTCCACCGCCGATGTAGTGGTCAATCACCGCCTTCAGGTCGGGCATGCTGCCGTCATGCATGTACGGCGCGGTCAGCACGCAGTCGCGCAGCGTGGGAGTCTTGAACGCGCCCATATCGGTGTCGCTCTTCGTTTGCGTGTAGCGGCCGGTGTCGACGAACTCGCCGCGCGTGTCCGCCCCAATGCCGATGTTGTGGAATTTGTTATCCGTGAAAAGCGCGTATTTGGCCCCGATGGTGTGGCACACCGCGCAGTTGCCGCGCTTCGGATTTACGAACACTTTCAATCCGCGCTGCGCCGACAGCGAGAGCGCCTTCTTGTCGCCGCCGTAGTAAAAGCGGTCGAAAGGCGAGTTGCCGCTCAGCACCGTCCGCTCAAACGAGGCGATCGACTTGGTGACCATGTCAATCGTGATCTGCTCGGTGCCCCAGGCTTTCTTGAACTCTGCGCGGTAGCTGGCGTCCTTCTGCAGACGATCCACTACTCCGGTGAGCGTGTGGGCCATTTCCACCGGGTTCGCCATCGGGCCCGCTGCCTGTGCTTCCAAGCTCGGGGCGCGTCCGTCCCAGAACTGCAGGGTGTAATAAGCGGAGTTGATCACGGTCGGCGCGCTGCGCGTGCCAGTCTTGCCTTGCACGCCGTTCGAAACAGGTTTGTCGTCGGTGAACCCCATCGCGGGGTTGTGGCACGTGGCACAAGAGACGGTGTTATCCACGGATAGCGCGGTGTCGTAATACAAACGCCGTCCCAGCGCGATGGTTTCCGCGGTCGGCGGATTGTCGGCTGGGATGGGAACCGGCGGCAGGCCCAGCGGGGCCTTGATCGTCACCGGCTTGCCCACAGGTATCACCGGGTTCTCCGCCAGAACAAGCGAGTTGCCGGGAACCAGCAGCCAGATCGCGCTGACACAGAGCAAAGCGCCAGCAATCACAACAAGAATAGGAGTGCGTTTCATGACAGGGACCTCCACGGCGCCAGGATGCGGGAACTCCCGGCTCAGTCGAAGACAATCCGGAACAGTCTGATTCTAGGGGACCGACGCCCTGCCGCCGCAGTGATCTCCGGCACTGGACCTTGTGCGGTCCGCATCATGCCGGTCTTCATCAGCAGCCTCGCGAATCATCTGTCGAAAGGCAAGAGGCCGCGCTATCGTGTAGACATGGCGTTCGGTCGTCCGAAGAAGGTGTACACAGAAGAGGAATTGTACGAATACGCGCTGGGCGCTCTGGCCCGCCGCATGCGGTCGGTCGCCGAGTTGAAGCGCCTGCTGCGCAATAAAGTTGAAGCGGATACGGAAATTGGCAAGACGCTGGTCGAATTGGTGATTGTGCGCCTGAAGGATCACGGATATTTGAACGACGCGACATTCGCCGCGGCCTACACGTCGTTCCGGCTCGACAACGAGAAGTTCGGCCGCCGCCGCGTGACCACCGACCTCAAGATTAAGGGCGTCCATGGCGAAGTGATCGATAAAGCGATCGCCTCAGCGTATGAGGATGTTAACGAAGAAAAGCTGGCGCGTGATTACCTGCGGCGCAAGCGCATGGAAAAACCCAAAGACCAGAAACAGGCAGCTCGAATCTTTCGCCAGTTGATGCGGGCGGGCTTTGCGTCGAAGACGATTTTTTCCATCCTGAAGAAGTGGGATGTCGACGATGAGACCCTGACGGCGCTGGAGGGGGAGTCGGCGGACCAGAGCTGAGCTCTTCTCCAAGGGGCTGCGATCGCCTCGATGGCTTGCGCGTCACGCACCGATCCCTCATACTCGTATCCACCGCAACCCCACCATTGGAGGAAGTAATGAGAACAAGACTTTCCCTTGCTGCTGTTCTTCTCGCCGTGGCTGCATTCGCCTACGCCCAGGGCGCCGGCGACGACGTGAAGAAAGCCGCCGATGAAACCGGTCACGCGACCAAGACCGCGGCCAAGAAGACCGGGCACGGAACCGCCAAGGCGGCTGACAAGACCGCCGACGCCACTAGCGACGCGGCCAAGAAAACGGGTTCGGCGACCTCAGAGGCGGCCAAGAAGACTGGCAGTGCCACCGAAGACGCCGCGAAAAAGTCCGGTAACGCCACCGAAGGCGCGGCCAAGAAAACCGGCCATGTATTCAAGAAGGGCGCGAAGAAGACGGCGCACGGTGTAAAGAAAGGCGCTGAGAAGACGGCCGACACAGTGAAGTAAGGTTCGCTTACGAGGCTCGCGTGGTCTCCCCCGTGAGCCTCTCGCGAATCAGATCTTCCACGTCGCCGATCTTGTCCCCAAGCAGATGCATCTTGTGGGCGAGCCCCTGGATTTCCACCGCGGCGCGCCGGTTGACTTCGAAGTCCAGTTCGCTGCGCAGCCGGTCTTTCTTGTCTTGCCGGTTCTGGCTCATCATGATGATGGGCGCCTGAATCGCCGCCAGCATCGACAGGAACAGGTTCAGCAGAATGAACGGGTAGGGATCCCAGGCCCGGTGGCCCAGACTGATGTTGAGCGAGGAATAGACAATCAGCACGATTGCGAAGGTGGTGATGAAGGTCCATGATCCACCGAAGGTCGCGACCACATCGGCGATGCGTTCCCCGTGGGTCTCCTCTTCCTCGATGATCTCGTTGGCGTTGCGGCTGGCGCGCACCCGCACGAGATGTTGCGCGGCGTGAAACTGCTTGCCCAGTACGGCCAGCATGTCCATTCCCGCCAGCGGCTTGCGCTCCAGCAAGATGGAAATATCGTGCCGGTCGACTTCCAGGCATACCGATTCTTCCAGGGCAAGGGCGTTGGTCTGGTGCGGAGTCTGGTCGAGCATGGACGCGAAGCCCAGAAATTCGCCGTGCATGGGTTCGTCAACGACCACTTCCTGCTGGTCGTCGTCGACGGTGGTCACGCGCACACCGCCGGTCACCAGGACATAGGCTCGTCCGCCCGGATCACCAATTTTCCAGATGCGCTGGCGCGGCGCGAAGGTCTTCATCTCGACCTGGCTGGCCAGAACGGCCGTTTCTTCGTCATCGAGCAAGGCAAAGAGCGGGACTTGTTTGAGAATCTCGGGATTGCAGGCCATGGTTCCTCCGCGAGCGACCTTGTAAGGCAAGGAAAGATCATAACCACAGAGGACACAGAGGAACACGGAGGAAATTGATTTCCCCTGTGTTCCCCTGTGTCCCCCGTGGTTAAGGGTTTAGGTTTTCACCTCTGCAATCTGACCTCTAACCTCTGCCCTCACCGTGAATCATTTAGAATCTAGCTTTCAATGCTCACCGGCTCTCAAATCCGCCGCAAGTTCCTCGATTTCTTCATCGAGAAGGGACACCGCGAGGTCCATTCCTCCTCGCTCGTCCCTTCCAACGACCCGACGCTGCTCTTCACCAACGCCGGGATGAACCAGTTCAAGGACGTCTTCCTCGGCCTGGAAAAACGCGACTACAACCGCGCCACGACCTCGCAGAAGTGCGTCCGTGCCGGAGGCAAGCACAACGACCTCGAAAACGTCGGCTTCACGAACCGTCATCACACGTTTTTCGAGATGCTCGGCAACTTCAGCTTCGGCGACTATTTCAAGAAAGACGCTATCGCCTACGCCTGGGAGTTGATCACCTCGGAAAAGTGGTTTGGAATCGACAAAGGCAAGCTCTACGTCACGATTTTCAAGGGCGAAAACGGCGTCGAGCGCGACTCCGAAGCCTACGACCTGTGGTTAGGCCAGGGCGTCCCCAAAGATCGAATCTACGAATTCGGATCGAAAGACAATTTCTGGCAGATGGGAGACACCGGCCCCTGCGGTCCCTGCAGCGAGATTCACTACGACATGGGCCCGGCCGCGTCCGATCAGGGCCACACCGACTGCGCCTTCGGCTGCGACTGTGGACGCTATGTCGAAATCTGGAACCTGGTGTTCATGCAGTTCGACCGCGATGCTGGCGGCAAGCTGACGCCGCTGCCCAAGCCGTCGATTGATACAGGTGCAGGATTGGAACGGCTAGCCTCGGTGTTGCAAGGCGTCATCTCGAACTATGCGACAGATCTCTTCACGGGTCTGATTGAGGAGGCCGGGAGGTTGGTAGGACTCTCCGCAGTTTCTTTGCTTGCCGAACGTGCACGAGAGTCCCATAACAAGTCTGAAGCTGCATCATTACGTGTCATAGCAGACCACTCTCGAGCCACGACATTTCTCGTTTCGGACGGCGTATTGCCTTCCAACGAGGGACGGGGCTACGTCTTGCGCAAGATCATGAGGCGAGCGATGAACCACGGTCGAATGCTGGGAGCCCGCGGGACGTTCTTGCACAAGATGGTGCCAGTCGTCTGCAATCACATGAGGGATGCTTATCCCGAACTGCTCAGCACAATGGACCACGTCAGTAGAGTTGTCCTCGCAGAGGAGAAGCAGTTTGCGCGAACGCTCGAACTGGGTCTCCGGGAATGGGATTCGCTATTGATCAGGAAGAAGATCGAGCTCCTTCTTGGGCAGTTGGACCATGAGGCACCGGCAAAAAGAAATGTGTTTACGGAAGCATATGGCACGTCGGTCAAACTCAGGAATTGGAATGCGTTATTTGAAGCTGTGCAGCGTGAGCTTGGAGTGGGTCGTGCGCAGCGGTTCAGAGAGGAGTGGGAAACCTCACAAATGCCCTCGGTGACGATAGACGGCGACGAGGCATTTAGGTTATGGGATACGTTTGGGTTGCCGCTCGACTTTATGCAAGACCTCGCTAGAGATCAAGGGCACACATTGGATGTTTCTGGTTTCAACCGTGCCATGGAGGAGCAGAAATCACGTGCTCGCGCCTCCTGGAAAGGCGCGGTCAAACAGACCGCGAACCCAGCTTACCAGCAACTCCCAACCTCAACCTTCGAGGGCTACCGACAGACGCGCTCTGACAACTGCGAAGTGCTGGCCATCATCAAAAACGGCCAGGGCACGCAAGAACTAAAGCCTGGAGACTCCGGCGAACTCATCCTCGACCACACGCCCTTCTATGCCGAGTCCGGAGGACAGGTCGGCGATCGCGGCGCGCTCTATTCCGACGATCACAACACCGTCGTTGCCGAAGTCACCGGCTGCTATTACCCGATTCAGGGCGTCCGCGCGCACCAAGTCACAGCCAAGCAACCGATCCGCGTCGGCGACAAACTCGATGCCGTCGTCAATACCGATCTCCGCGCCGCCACCATGCGCAACCACACGGCCACACACCTGCTTCATGCCGGACTGCGTGAAGTTCTTGGCAAGCACGTGAAGCAGGCCGGATCGCTGGTCGCGCCGAATCATCTACGCTTCGACTTCTCGCACTTTACCGGCGTCGAAGACGAAGAGCTGCAGGACATCGAAGACATCATCAACAAAGAAGTCCTGCGCAACACGAAGATCGAGGTCATCGAGAACGTCCCCATTGACGTGGCGGTCAACGAGTATCACGCCATGGCTCTGTTCGGCGAAAAGTACGGCGACAGAGTTCGCGTGATCAAGATCGGCGACTTTTCGACCGAACTCTGCGGCGGCACGCACACCGGCCAGACCGGCGAGATCGGACTGATCAAGATTCTGAAAGAAGGGAGCGTGTCGTCCGGCGTGCGCCGCGTGGAGGCGATTACCGGCGAAGGTTCGGTCCGGCACTTCCGCAAAGACCATCAGCTCGAAAACGTCGTCGCGTCGCTTACAAACAAAGAAGCCGACTCTCCCGCCGACGCCCTCCGCGCCGAACTGGAACGTCGCGACGCCGAGATCAAGCGCCTCACCCGTGAACTCGACCAGGCACGGATGAAGTCGGCGTCATCGAGTGCTGCCAACCTTGGAGACAAAATCAAAGAAGTACGCGGCGTCAAAGTGCTTGCACACCGCGTTGATAACCTTGAACGCCCACAACTGCGTACACTCGTCGACCAGCTTCGCGACAAACTGGGCTCGGGCGTAGTCGTGATCGGCTCGGCGACCAACGGCAACGTCTCGCTGATTGCGGGCGTCACAAAAGACCTTACCAGCCGCATCCAGGCGGGCAAGGTCGTCGGTAAAGTCGCCGAGAAAGTCGGTGGCAAAGGCGGCGGGCGTCCGGATCTGGCGGAGGCCGGCGGAAAAGATGCGGCTGCGCTGGACTCTGCGCTGGATGAGGTGTACAAGGTCGTAGAGTCATTGCTGGGGTGAGAATCGGGACATCGGGCCATCGGATCATCGTGTACGAATTGATGATTGCGAGGCGCGGCTTCTAATCGAAGCGAACGATTTCGGCAGATCAATGACCCGATGGCCCGATCATCCGATGACCCGATAATCCCATGGACGATCGCATCCACTTCATCGAGCACAAGGGCAAGCAGATCCTGCTGCTCGATTTTTCCCACACCACCGCCCATCAGATGCAGCTTCTGTTGGAGCACGTGCGCATCACCGTGGCGCAACATGCCCGCGAGTCGGTCATGACGTTCGCAGATTTCACCGGCGCAGAGGTTGACCGCGCGGTCGCAACCAAGCTCAAGGAGGTCCTTACTCTCGATCGCCCCTTTGTGAAGAGGACCGCGTGGGTAGGCACCGAACACATTCCGCACGCCCTGATGGAGAGCTTCCACAATTTCTCCCAGCGCCAGATCGTGACCTTCAAGACGCGGGAAGAAGCAATGGACTGGCTGGTGGCGGAAGGTAGTGGCTAGTGATCAGTTTTCTGGGCGCAGGATATCGGCTATTGCCGGCCACTGACCACTGACCACCGACCACTGCCTTTCAGCTTCTCCACCTTAGTGTTACCGGCCCCATCATCGGATGGCGGAACTCTCCGCCATTTTTCTTCATCTCCAGCATGGCTTGCTTCAGTCCGAAGTACCACTTGGCCGGACGATCGGCATCGTCGATCAGCATCAGGTGCGGATTCGTCTTCAGGCCTTCCGACTGTATCTCCATGGTCCGCCGGTCCTGCTCGACAAATTTCGCGAAGACGAACTTGAGCAGTTCTGGCCCAAACGGCACCCAGCGAAAGATATTCCATGCCGCAACCACATCAATCCGGCACTGAGTGCGCGTGATCGGCGTGACCGTAGTCAGGCTTGAGAACCAGTACCTGCCGGCGCGGATGATCTCCGACCGCATATTGGGCAGAACAAAGTCGATCGTGGTCGTGATCGAGTCCGCCTTCGCATAAAACTGCAGAATCTTGTAGGGCGCGCTGTTCGAACTGGGCGTGTGCGCACTCATGCGGAAGCCGTACGGGATTGGCTCGAAGCTCTTCTGCTTTTCGTGGATCGAATGCCGCGAGCGCCACCACCACGCCTGGTGAACGAAAGGCCCGTGCGCCGGATCCATCAGTCCGATGATGCCGTGATCCACCGAGCAAGGCAGATCGGCAGTCAGATACGCGAGCTTGTATTTGTCACTGAACTTCGGCACCTCGGGCGACGGTCCTGACGCCGGTGCGGCCTTCGTGAACCCGGCTCCGGCCGGCGCTGGATCAGGAATGAACACCCAGATGAAATCGTCGCGCTCCTCGCAGGGATAGCTGCCCGCGAAGATGCGATCCACTTTCACTTTCTGATCGGGCACAAGAGACGGCACTAACGTGCACTGTCCCGTATGCGCGTCAAACTTCCAGCCGTGATACGAGCACTCGACCTGCTCGCCGTCGAACCATCCGCAGGAAAGCGGCATGCCGCGATGCGGACAGGCATCGCGCAGGGCAAAGGGTTTCCCAGCGCGATCGCGGCCCAGGACCAGCGGCGTTTCAAGCAAGATGCACTTGACGAGCTTGCGGCTCAGATGGTCGCTGGGTAGCGCGCGATACCAGAAGCCGAACAGCATGAGCGAGTCCGGCGTCTGTCTCTCGGGCTGTGATTCTTCAGGCATTCGAATGCTGAGGATATCTCAGAGCTACGAAAATCAAAACCTGGAACCACAGAGGACACAGAGGAAGACAGGGGACTACAGCCGGGACTCCCCCGCGTTCCTCTGTGTCCCCTGTGGTTGAGGGTTCTACCGCAGGCGTGCGTTCAGATTCGCGTAAACTTCCTGCGCGGCGCCGGGTTCTTCGAGATGGGCAAGGAAGACGCGGCGCAGCGCGGCCGGACCGATGCGGCCATCAATGTAGGCGTCGTACAGGTCGTTCCCCAGAAGGTTCCCCAACTGCTCGGTGACATACTCCCGCTTGCGGCCGCTGAAGCCGAGCACCCGGCTCCAGTCGGGGCCGGCGGGTCGCGGCTTTTCGCTCTTGCCCGCAGCGCGGTGCCAGGCCAGGAAATCGATCACCTCGACCGCGTCAGAATAGGCAAGAGCGGTTTGCTGTTCGAGGTCCTCTCGGGTCACATCGTAGAGCGCGTGCAGATCGCTGTCGCGGAGCGGGGGACGCGCAGGATGCAGAATCCGCGATCCGAAACACGCCAGTGCATTCTCCAGAGCGGCGGCGAAGAAAGCGTCGTGCGGCGTGCGTGGAGCAGGAATTTTGCCATTCACCCGGTCGGGAAGCCCGCGGCACGCGTGATGCAGGAAGCGGGCCGCGTCTTCCGTAGCCGATGCCATATCAAACTTGCGGATGTAGAACGCGTTCAGCGGCGCCAGGTAAGCGCTGCCGCGTTCATGTACCCGGGCCAGCATCAGGGTCCGTTGGGAAGCGGAGAAACCTTTGCGGGAGAGCAACCGGCGCAGGAGTCTGTCGGAGCTTCGCGAGTAAACCTCAGGCATCAGATCGACGAGCAAACGCGGCTGCGTCGTATTATGCGCGGAGTACAGGTTGATCCCAAGGAACCGGACCAGCCCGTCAATCAGGTTGTAGACCGTAGGCCCAAGATCGGGAGCGCCGTCGTTGTCGCGCACGCAGCGATTCAGATAGAGGCGGTAGTTCTCGTACTTTTCGAGCGGCGTCGCATTAAAGACGCACAGGACGTCCTCGGCTACGCGCACCGCTTCCACATGGTCGGCCTGTTCTCCGGCAGCGCGCCAGTAGAGGGCGTCAACATTCTGCAGGACAGTGAGCATCCGTTCCTCGGGCAAAAGCGCGCGAACCTGCGCGGGCAGGTGCCGGGGCGCGAGATGCGATTCGCCGAACAGAATGAGAACGAGCGCATCCGGATGGCGCTCGCGGATTTCAGCAATCTTGCCGGCGGCATGGCGGTCGCGAGCGCCGATCTTACGCAGATCCTCGCGCGGCATGCAGTCGAGCCCGTACAGGCCGACAGCATGTTCGCGGGCGGCCGAGAGCAGTTCGTAAAAGGGTTCCCAGTCGTATCCCCAATCGAGATCGAAGCGAATGCGCTGGCGGAGTTCTGTCTGGTCGATTTCGCCGCGCCACCATTCATCTACGATGTGCTGGTCACGCGAGAAGATGGTCTCAACGCCCAACACCAGCGGACGCCGATGAAGGTCCGGATCGCGGATCAGGGATGCCAGATAACGCTGCGAACTGGGCAGCGCGTGATAATCCCCGACGAGCGCGAGATCAGTCTTTGCGATCGCAGCGCGGACCCCGCCGGAGGCGAGAATCGTGTCATAGCAACTGTAGGCATCGCGAAAATCGCGGAGGTACTTGCGGCCGCCGGCATGGTCGTAGCTGCGGATTTCACGCTCCACGCCCACCAGCGCGTGAAGCTGCGCCGCACTGCGCCGCGATCGTAGGATGCCTTGCGTTGCCATGTTCGTTAGAGCGCTGTTTCTGATGCAAGGTTCCGAGGGAAATCGTGGATTGCTGATGGTTGTTTCCCTGATTTGCCGGGAAAGGACGCTGCATCAACAATTCATCAATTCGCCCCCTGATGCCGCCTTGACTTGCCCTGCCTGCGTCCCTATCCTCAATGTTTCGAGGCAATTAGCTGCTTTTGCCTCGCGGAGTTTCCTGCTTGCCGACTACGCCGCCGGAAAACCTGACCGTCGCCACCACCGGTGCCAGCGGATCCTTATTTCTCAAGCACTTGCTGCTGACCGCCGAGCGCGACGAGCGCGTCAAAACGGTCAATTTCATCGCCTCCGACAGCGCCCTCCGTGTCATGGCCGAAGAGCTTGGCATCGAAGGCCGTTCCGACCTCCTACGTCAGATCATCGGCACGCCGCCGTCGAAAATTCAGCAACAGGTGAATGCTGATATCGGTGCCAACGTGGCCAGCGGGTCATATCCTTCTGACGCCATGATCGTCATCCCCTGCAGCGTCGGTACTCTTGCCCGGATTGCCAACGGCATCGCTTCCCACCTGATCGAGCGGGCCGCCGATGTGACCCTGAAAGAACGCCGGCTACTGGTCCTGTGCGTCCGCGAAACGCCTCTGAACAAGGTCCACATTCGCAACATGTCGCTCGCCGCCGACGCGGGCGCAACGATCTTCCCGCTCATCCCGGCCTTCTACTACCGTCCCCAGACGCTCGAGGAGATGGCCCAAGAGTTCGCGAACCGCGTGCTTGGGCACATCGGCCTGGTGCAGAAGGACGCGTACCGATGGAAAGGCTGAGAGCTGGAAACTGCTTTAAAGATCTTTGACTTAGGGGGAAGCCGGCCTGCCTTGCAGGATTCTCTCAGTCTAGGTTCCGGGAAGTGACGAAGGTAGATGCCCGCCGGACGTGTACAGGCGGTTCCGATTTTCCGTGTGTTCCCGAGAGTTGACAGCCGAGAGCTTCGAGCTTCTGTTGCTTTCCCCGGTACTCCACCCTTGTGCCGTTGACCGGCGGCCCGGTTTTTTGTACTCTGCGCTTACACCGGAAAGGAGGTGGTCGGATGCAAAGTTCAGATAGTCATAGTTGTTCCAGACCAGGTGAGGTGGCTGAGACTTAGAGCGGTTGCTCTAATTCCAAGGGAGTTCCTGAAGACCCTTGGTCGGGGAAATCAGGGACATCTCTCGCAACAATCCGTGAGTATGGGCTGATCCACCCGTCACAAGCTGTGCCGGGTACCGGAATGAGCGGGGGGCCACGTGAGTGACCGCCTCAGTCAATCCCAACCAGTCCACCGGACAGCCCGCAAGCTGCAAGGCTTGCGGGCTGTTCTTTTCTTCAGTTCTCGGTTTTCAGTTCTCGGTTCCCAGTTCTCAGTAAAGTCGCTTCAGACCGGCCGCCGTTGAGGATTCAAGACGGATCCGACGATGGCAATACTGGCCGTTGATTTGCTTCTACTACCCTCGGACACTCCATCTGTCCAGACTTTGTTACGCTTGAATCGGATAGTCATGTCAAAACATCTTGACAAACACGAAGGGGCCGATTCCCGTTTTCACTGAGAACTGAGAACTGAGAACTGAGAACTGAGAACTGAGAACTGAGAACTGAGAACTGAGAACTGAGAACTGAGAACTGAGAACTGAGAACTGAGAACTGAGAACTGAGAACTGAGAACTGAGAACTGATGCTAGACGACAAACACTACCGCGCCCGCATCACCCGCCGCGAGGATTTCGCGCCTGACTTGTGGGCGATCCGCGTCGATCCGGGGGAGGAGTTCAAGTTCTTGCCCGGCCAGTACGCCACGCTCGGTGTCGAGAAAGACACGCGCAAGCTGGAACGCCCGTACTCGATCGTGTCGTCTCCGTACGAGACGGAAGTCGAGTTCTTCTTCGAACTCGTGCCGGAAGGCCAGACCACTCCGCCGCTGTACGAACTGCAACTCGGCGACGAAGTCCTCATGCGCAAAGTCGCCAAGGGCCGTTTCACGCTCGACACCTCGCAGCCCGGCCGCAACAAGCACCTGATGATCTCGACCGTTACCGGGGTCGCACCCTTTGTCAGCTATGTCCGCACCCTCTTCACCGACTGGAAGAAAGGCAGCTTCGCCGGCGATCACCATCTCTTTCTGCTCAATGGCGCCAGCCGTTCGTGGGAATTCGGCTATCGCGAAGAGCTGGAAAAATACGCGCGCGAAGCCCCGTGGTTTACCTACCTGCCGACCATCAGCCGCCCGCACGAAGACGAAAAGTGGACCGGAGAAACCGGCCGCGCCGACGACGTCCTCCGGAAGTACGCCGACCAGTGGGGCTGCACCTCCGGAAACAGCATCGCCTACCTCTGCGGCCATCCCGAGATGGTCGAGCATGCCAAAGGCATCCTCAAACGCATCGGCTTCGAGAAAGAGCACTTCAAGGAAGAGGTGTACTGGGTGCCGGCGAAAGCGGGAAACTAGTCACACTTGGCTATTGTGAGTGGAATGGCGATTTTTTGCCAATTGACATACTTCGGAGCGTGCAACCTGACGAGAGCTTGCCCAAAATGGAGCCTGAGAACATAATGTCCAACACCGCTCTCCTCCCCACCACCATCCCTTGAAGAAAGGTGCCCGCCATGATCTCCCGCCAGATAAGAATTGCGCAATCCCAACCCTCTCGACTCTTGTTGTTGCTTGTGCTGTTGGTAAGCGCCGCTCAACTAGCGCGCCCACAAACCTTCGTCACCCTCTACAGTTTCTCTGGTCCTGACGGGGTGGGACCGCAAGGTTCCCTGCTCCTGGATACAGTCGGCAATCTCTATGGCTCAACCTATCAGGGAGGGGCGCATTCTCGTGGAACGGTATACCGACTGGCTCCGGACGGTACGCAAACAATCCTCTACAGTTTCCGAGGCGCACCGGATGCGACCGGTCCTAATGGTGGCCTTATTCGGGATGGACAAGGGAACCTCTACGGCACATCCAGGAACAACGGCGGCCATCTCAGCGGTGCTGTCTTCCGGATCGGTTCTGATGGGACAGAAAAAGTGCTCCATGCCTTCACGAATAGCCCTGACGGCAACGAACCTCTTGCAGGCCTGGTGCGGGATACGGATGGGAACCTCTACGGTACAACTTTTTATGGGGGCGATCAACGCCGCGACTTTGGTCACGGCGTTGTATTTCAATTATCTCCCGACGGCGCAGAGACAGTACTGTACACCTTCACCGGCGGTGCGGACGGCTCACATCCGGATTCCGCGCTCATTCGCGATGCCGCCGGAAATCTCTACGGTACAACGCAGGACGGAGGGGCTTTCGGACTGGGCACTGTTTTTGTAGTTTCACCGAGCGGTAGGGAACGCGTCCTTCACAACTTTGCAGGAGGGATTGACGGAGCGTTTCCGGCTGGAGGTCTAGTACGCGATGGGCACGGCAATTTATATGGAACCTGCTTCCGAGGTGGTGATCTGACCTGCGGCGATCCCGCGGGCTGCGGGATAGTGTTCAAGCTGACACCCGCAGGGAAGAAGAAGACTCTCTACCAGTTCCTGGGCGGCGACGATGGCCAGTATCCCTATGGATTGGCGCGCGACGGAAAAGGGAATTTGTTTGGCACCACTGCGGGCGGCGTCCACAACAGTGGCACGGTTTTCAAACTGACTCCGATGGGTACAAAGACGCTGCTGTACAGCTTCACCGGTGGAAGCGATGGATCCGCTCCAAGCGGCGTCATCCGAGGCAAGAACGGCATTCTTTATGGTGTGACGCTTGGCGGCGCTTTCGGCTTCGGCACGGTGTTCAAGGTGACTCCTTAGAAGATCAGTACCGGACGTAGCCTTGCCCTATCTCAGTTACTGAAATAAGGCGATTTCACTCGCCCATCTAGTTCGTGTACACCCTCACATAATCCACCAGCATCTCTGACGGGAACGGCGTGCTTCCGTCCGGCGGTCCGGGCCAGTCTCCTCCAATCGCCAGGTTGAGAATGATGAAGTTGCTCTGCCCGTTATCGAAGGGCCAGATCGCGCCGGGCAGCGGGTTCAGGCTCGCAGGCGTGAACGACGCGTAGATGTTCGCCGGATCGTCAATGTAGTATTTCACGCTTCCCGGCGACCAGATCATTCCGTACGTGTGCCACTCGGCTGCCGTCTGGCCATCGGAGAAGTAGTAGATGGTGCCGAGACCAGTCCCTCCGGTAAAACCAGTCCCGTGAACGGAGCCCGCGTTCCAGTCCGGCGACCCGGCTGCGTTAATGCGCTCGAGCACATCCTGTTCGCCGCATGCCGGCCAGCTTACGGTGGCGATGTTGTTTCCCAGCAACCATGCCGCCGGCCAGAATCCCTGCGCCTCCGGCACCAGCGCGCGAAATTCCAGCCGTCCATACTGAAGGCTGAGCAGCCCCTGCGTCTTCAGCCGCGCCGACGTGTACACGCCCGGCGACGGCTGCTGCGCCACAATGTGCAAATAGCCGTCGGTGCCCACGAACTCGCTGGGGTTCGTTGTGCTGCAGGGTGGGGTTGACGATCCCCATGCGCAGTAGGTCTCCAGCTCGTGATTGCCGAATCCGCTACTTCCGGTATCGTAGGTCCACACTGCAGGATCGGGCTGCACGATCACGCCCGACGAATTTGAAAACTCGTCGCTCCAGACCAGCGTGCCCGACGCTATGTTTGGCGAGAACGACTGGCTGGTAACTGTGCTCGACGTTCCTGCTGCGATGGCAATTGCTTTCAACGTCAGGTTCGACGCCACCAGGAACGGAGCCTGATATCTTTGCGAGGAAGAGGTGGGAGTGGTTCCATCCACGGTGTAGTAGATGACAGCACCGCTGGTGGTCGAGGCCAGGCTGGCAATCACGGCGCCGTTCAGCGCGGCGTTCGTGGAGACGGTCGGCGCTGCTGTCGAACCACCGCCGCCACCGCCGCCACCACCGCCATTTCCTCCACCACCGCCGCCGCACGCGCACATCACGTTCAACGCCAGAACCGCTATGAAAAGTGCCGGTCGCATAACTTCACCTTTCTCGACAGCCCTCCAGTTGTCTTCGAGGGAATTAGATACCTGGGTGCAGAGAAAATCTGTGCCTTACATCACAACACCGAAGGGAATGATTCCTCCCGTATCTCGATGATGCGAAAAGCACCGCGCCAGTCTCCCACACATGCGTCTCATGCGCGATTCAGGCACTTTCAAGCTGTCAGGTCCGAAAATGAATGCGGAACCGTAGCAGATTTCATGGTGTGAATTTGAAAACTATTCCAACTCGGTTGGCGCCGCCAATGCTTGTCGTGCCATAGAGGTTTCCCTGTGTGTCCAGAACCAAAGCGCCCATTGGGTATCCGCCGTCATCGGGATAACCGCTGAAGCTGTGGAGCACCTCTTTCTTGCCGTTGCGGGTCAATTTGAAAACTGTGCCGAAGGTATACATGCCATCCATGCTGGTCACGCCGTACAGGTTGCCGCTCCTGTCTCGAACCAGGTTGGCTGCTGGCCGTCCACCATCGGCGCCTCCCTTGAAACTGTAGAGGATCTGTTCTTCGCCGGCGGAATTGACCTCAAACACCATTCCCATGCCGTGCGCGCCCCCTCCTTCGGTGGTGCCGTAGAGGTTGCCCTGGGGATCCAGCACAAGGCTCGCCACGGGATAACTCCCATCCGGACTGCCAGAGAAACTATGCAGTACGGTCTCCTCTCCGAAAGGTGTGATTTTGAAAACCGTGCCGCACCCGCTGCCCGTTCCACAATCATGCGAACCGCCGTATTGGGTGGTGCCATAGAAATTGCCGGCATCGTCACGGACCAGCCCACCGAAAGGTGTGCTGCCGTGCTCGCCGTCGAAGCTGTAAACAACGGTGAATGTGCGATCGGGGGCTATTTTGAAAATCGTCCCGACTCCATGAACGCCGCCATACACGGTCGTTCCGTACAGATTGCCTGCGGAGTCCAGGATCAGGCTTCCATTCGGTCCCCAGCCTTCGAAGCCAGGCTTAAAGTGGTGCAATACTCTGCCGTTCTGGTTGCCTCTGACTAGGAATACAGTGCCGCAGCCAAAGCCGCTGTCACACGGCCCGCCCCCTCCTTGAAAGGTAGTGCCGTACAGAGTGCCGTTCTGATCTCGAACCAGCGTTGCCGACGGGCCCCAGCCTCTCCATCCGCTGAAGTTGTGATAGAGGACTGTTTCCACCCCGTTGGGTGCCACTTCAAACACTGTTCCGAGATCACCGGTCGCTCCCTGGACGGTTGTGCCATACAGATTGCCCTCCGCATCCATGACCAGACCGGCCTGCGGATAAGCTCCATCCTCGCCCCACTCAAAACTGTGGAGAATCGTTACCGTTTGTCCGGCCGAATCCGTGGCTGGCAGAAGGAGGCTCATGGAAACAACGAGCATTTGCAACAAGGCGGGCAACATGAGCGGGCGAGGTCGTGGCATCGCTTCCTCCGCAGGATGTCAAGTTATCGGTTAGTCGATACAGGAATGCGTACTGAACCGGTCCAACAAGTATCCCATTGCTGTCAATGAGGCAGTTCGATCAACGGGCGACTTACCGACTCATTCGATCCGACCCCCGAAACAATCACTCCTGCTCCGCCGGAGCAAAAAACACCAGCACCTCCAACTCTTCCTGGATGTCATAGAACCGGTGCTCCGCCTCGGCCTCGACGAAGATCACCGACCCGGCCCGCACTTCCGCATCTTCCGTCCCGATCTTCATCCGCGCCCGCCCGCGCACCACGTAGTACATCTCGTCTTCGCGATGCGGCTTCTGCGGATCGGTGCCACCCTTCGGCAGCAAGTACACTCCAGCGCTCATCGCCGGAACGCGGAGGAATTCCAGGTAGAGCCTGCCCTTTGCGGCGCGCTCGCGCGAAATTTCGTTGAGGTCGAAAAAGTGCGCCATATATTCGATGGGGACGCGGATTCGTCGTTCGCTTTTCGCTGTTTGCCAACCCTGGTGGAACTGAGATCTTAGCGAGCAGCGAGCGACGAACGGCGAAAGGCGAAAGGCGACTACCCTACCGCCCCGCGAAAGAAGATATCCGTGTACTGCCGCGCGATCTCGCCGCCTGAAAGCGACCCATCCGGCCTGTACCACTGATAAATCCAATTGATCATTCCGAGCAATGCGAAGGCCGCCGCCCGTGGCGTGACCTGCGATGTCGATCCGCGCTGCCGCTGCACGTCGGCTATCAGGTTCTCGACGAAGTGCACGTAGTCCTTCTTGCGGCCGTTGATCTTGCGCCGCAGCCCCGTCGGTAGCGGATGGTTTTCGTGCAGCATCACCGTGATCTCGCGGTCTTCCTCGCTCAAAACCACTTCAATATGCAGCCGGATCAGTGTGCGCAGCCGTTCCTCGACACTCTCAATGCGGCGCACAGCATTGATGACCCGTTCCTCGGTGATGTCCATGGCGTGCGACATGATGTGGAACAGGATCTCGTCCTTGGACTGGAAGTGGTGGTAGAGCCCGCCCTTCGACAGCTTGAGCGCGGCAGCGACGTCGTTCATCGAGGTGGCGTCGTAACCTTGCTGCTGAAAAAGCCGGGCGGCGGTGCGCAGGATTTCCTGCCGTGGTTCAATCGTAGCTTCGCGTTGCATCACTGAAGATGGTATCGCGGAACAGGTGATTCGCTCTAGCAGACGGCAGACGGGTCGTTTCTATGCGGCAATCTCGAGTGCCCGTCCATTCTCGAGCCAGCGAAGCCGGTGTGTCATGCCGGCCTTGGCGAAGGCTCGCGCGATCTCCCAATCACCTTCGGAGAAGTGGGCCCATCCTTCGTAGTGAACCGGCACGATCGCGGCGCGCGGAAATGCACGGGCTACTTCGACACCTTCCTCTGCCGTCAGCGTCAGGGGAAAATCTCCGACCGCGTCCACGCGTGCCGCACCCAGGTGGAGGATCGCGGTGCGCACCGCGAACTTGCGCGCCACCTCCTCGATGCCTTCGTACCAGACGGTGTCGCCCGAAATGTAGATCGCGTCGTCTGGCGCATGGGTAAAGAACAGGACGAAGCCGACTACCGGCCCCCGGTGCATGCCTTCTGGACCGTGGCGGGCCGGAGTCGCGACGATGCGCAGGGTCGTTCCATTCGCTGTTGTAACGTCAAGGCTCTGCCAATCGGTCAGGCCCACACTGTTACCACCAAGGCGCTGTGCTCCCTCCACGGTCGTGAAGACGGACTTCGCTCTGGGTAAGAAGTCGCGGCCGGTGCGGTCCAGATTGTCGGAATGATGATCATGGCTCAACAGTACATAATCGACTTCCCCCAGTTCCTCGGGGTTGAGCGCCGGGCCGGTCAACTTACGCAGCGTAACTGAGCCGGTCGTGTATTCACCGCCAGCAGGGTCGAAGGTGGGATCCGTCAGCAGCCGTACGCCGCCAAACTCCAATAGAACCGTAGGACCGCCAATGTGCGTGATCTTGAGAGCAGGATTCATATCGAGTTCGGATTCCTCACCCATGCGAGAAGTTGCGCAAAACTTTCGTGGGCGCTTGACATGGATCGCAAGGGGAAACTAGCATGTTCACTACCGACCGATCGGTCGGTCTTTCATTGATCGTGCTCGCAATTCGTCGCTTGCGCTAAGATCAGCGACACATTCCAGTCCAAGGAGTTCCCCGTGGCCACAGTGTTTTATCAGAAGGATGCCAATCCCTCCGCCCTCAAGGGCAAAACCATCGCCGTTTTCGGCTACGGCTCCCAGGGACACGCCCAGGCGCAGAACCTGCGCGACAGCGGATACGACGTCATCATCGGCCTCGATCCCGAGCGCGCATCGGCCAAACAGGCGAAAGCCGACGGGATGACCGTTCTCGCCCCCGCCGACGCCGCGAAGAGGGCCGACTGGATCCACATCCTCACTCCAGACGAGACCCAGGCCGACTTCTATGAGTCCGCCATTAAGCCGCACCTGACCAAGGGCAAGATCCTCGGTTTCTCGCACGGTTTCAGCATTCATTTCAAGGCGATCGTGCCCCCGAAGGACGTCGACGTGGTCATGATCGCGCCCAAGAGTCCCGGCCATCTGCTGCGCCGCGTGTATGCGCAGGGGGGCGGCGTGCCCTCGCTGCTGGCCATTCATCAGGACGCAAGCGGCCGCGCCCACGAATACGCGCTCAGCTATGCGCACGGCATCGGGTCGACCCGCGCTGGAGTGCTGCAGACTACATTCAAAGAAGAAACCGAGAGCGACCTGTTCGGCGAGCAGGCTGTGCTCTGCGGCGGGCTTACCTCACTGATCAAGAAAGGCTTCGAGACGCTGGTTGAGGCCGGCTATGCGCCCGAAATCGCTTACTTCGAATGCTGCCACGAAATGAAACTGATCGTCGACCTCATCTACGAAGGTGGTCTTGCCCGCATGCGCTACTCGATTTCGAACACAGCGGAGTACGGTGACCTCACGCGTGGCAACGTGGTCGTGACCGATCAGGCGAAGGTGGCGATGAAGCAAGTCCTGGCCCGCATCCAGGACGGCAGTTTCGCCAAAGAGTGGATCGAAGAGAACAAGAAAGGCGGCAAGAATTTCGCCGCGCTGCGCGAAGCCGAGAAGCAGCACCCGATCGAGAAGGTCGGAGCCGAACTTCGCGCCATGATGTCGTGGCTCCCGACAGAGAAGAAAAAATCCGAAGCCACCAAGCCGGCGCCCGCAGCGGTCAACGCATAAGGCAATTCCCGGTTCTCAGTTCTCAGACCACAGGCTACTAGCCTTCGGCCAGAAACTAGCAGCTAGCGGCGTCTTCATCTACACTGTCCGCGTCATACCACGGACCTCAAACACTCACTTTTCTGAGAACTGAGAACCGGGAACTGAGAACTGCTTTCATGGACCTCAAACACATCTCCCGCAACATCACCGACGGCCGTGACCGGGCCGGTGCGCGCTCCATGTACAAAGCCGTCGGCTTTACCGATGCCGACCTCGCCAAGCCTCTAATCGCCGTTGCCAACACCTGGATCGAGACGATGCCGTGCAACTTCCACCTGCGGCGCCTTTCCGCCAAGGTGAAAGAAGGTATTCGCGCCGCGGGTGGCACGCCGATGGAGTTCAACACCATCGCCATCTCTGACGGCGAGACGATGGGCACCGAAGGCATGAAGGCGTCGCTCGTGAGTCGCGAGGTGATCGCCGATTCGATCGAGTTGGTCTGCCGCGGCCAGTTGTTCGACGCGGCTGTCTGCATCGTCGGCTGCGATAAGACCATTCCCGCCGCCGCGATGGCTCTCGCCCGCATGAACCTGCCCGGTCTGGTGCTCTACGGGGGCACGATCGCCGCGGGAAAGTATCGCGGCAAAGACGTAACCATCCAGGACGTATACGAAGCCATCGGCGCGAACGCGGCTGGCAAGATGTCCGACTCCGAACTGCACGAACTGGAGAATGTTGCGTGTCCCGGCGCCGGCGCCTGCGGAGGCCAGTACACGGCCAACACCATGAGCACGGTTATGGAGTTGATCGGACTGTCGCCCATGGGCTTCAACGGCATCCCGGCAATGGACCCGCGCAAGGACGAAGTTGCGTTCCGCTGCGGCGAACTCGTGATCAATCAGCTCAAGAAAGGCATCCGCCCGAGCGACATCCTCACCAAGAAGGCTTTTGAAAACGCAATAGCATCGGTAGCGACGACCGGCGGATCAACCAACTCCGTTCTCCACCTGCTGGCGATCTCGCGCGAAATGGGAGTGCCGCTGCACATCGACGACTTTCAGCGCGTAAGTGAACGCACTCCGCTGTTGGCAAATCTGAAGCCTGCCGGCAAGTACGTTGCTGCCGATGTGGACGCCGCCGGAGGCATCCCGGTCATTGCCAAACGGTTGCTGGATGGCAAGCACGTCGACGGCTCAGCCATGACCGTCACGGGCAAGACGTTTGCAGAAGAAGCCAGTGCGGCGAAGGAAACTCCGGGGCAGGACGTGATCGCTCCCTTGAGCCAGCCTCTGAAGGCGACAGGCGGCCTGGTCATTCTCAAAGGCAATCTCGCGCCCGAAGGCGGCGTCGTGAAAATGAGCGGGCACGAGCGGCCTTCTCATACTGGCCCTGCACGCGTGTTCGATTCGGAAGAGGCAGCCATGCAAGCCGTCATCGGCAAGCGGATCAAGCCGGGCGACATCGTGGTGATCCGCTACGAGGGGCCGAAAGGCGGTCCGGGTATGCGCGAGATGCTCGGCGTCACGGCGGCGATTGTCGGCGAAGGCTTGGGCGAGACGGTCGCGCTCATCACAGACGGTCGATTCAGCGGCGCCACGCGTGGCCTGATGGTCGGCCATGTAGCCCCAGAAGCCGCGCTGGGAGGTCCAATCGCAGCGATCCACGAAGGCGACCGGATCACTATTGACACCAAGACCCGCAAGCTGGAAATCGAAATTTCGGACGCTGAAATCACGCGACGGCTGGCGGAATGGAAACCCCCAACTCCACGTTACGCCACGGGAGTATTTGCGAAGTACGCGGCGCTCGTGACCTCAGCGGCGGAAGGCGCGATCACAACGCCCGCGCGCTTGACGCGCCATTGATGCCTGACGCGCCGCCGCTACGCTTACCCTGGCCCCAAGAGTTAGACTCTTCTTTCATTCCAAAAGGAGAAGAACCATGTCCAAGGTCATCGTCCGGTTTCTGGCCATCCTGGGAGCTTTGTGGCTGCTGGCCATGATCATCATGATTGTGGCGGTCATTGGTTCCAAGGGGAAGGTGCCCGACAGAACTATTCTCGAGGCGAATTTCGAGCAGGGGTTACCCGAATACATTCCTGACAGTCCGACTGCCAAGTTCCTGATGAAAGAGCAACCCACGCTTCGCGACGTGGTTGACGCCATCGATCGCGGGGCGGCCGACGATCGAGTGGTCGGCATGGTGGCCAAGATTGGCGCCGCGCCGCTGGGCATGGCAAAGACCCAGGAGCTTCGCGAAGCCGTGCAGCGATTCCGTGCGCACAAGAAGTTTGCCGTTGCTTACGCGGAAACCTTCGGCGAGTTCGGTCCCGGCAATGGCGCGTACTACCTGGCCACAGCTTTCGATCAGGTTTACCTGCAGCCTTCCGGCGACATCGGACTGACCGGCATCATCATGGAGTCGCCGTTCGTGAAAGGCACCCTGGGCAAGCTGGGAGTGACCTTCCACGGCGATCATCGCTACGAATACAAGAACGCGCTCAACTTCTATACTGAAACCAAATTCACGCCGCCGCACAAAGAGGCGATGACCGCGATCATGATGTCGTGGTTCAACCAGATGAAAGACGGCATCTGCCAGGCGCGCCAGATCTCGCCCGAGAAATTTCAGGCGCTCGTTGACGCCGGCCCCTATCTCGGCAAGGAGGCCATGGATGCCAAACTGGTGGATGGCGTCTTGTACCGTGACGAAGTGTACAGCCAGGTGAAAGCTAAGGCCGGCCCGCGATCTGAGTTCCTCTATCTGGGGAAATATCTCGACCGCGCCGGACGTCCGCATGACCACGGAAAAGCGATTGCGCTGGTGTATGGCGTCGGCGGCGTGACGCGAGGCAAGAGTGACTATGACCCGGTTCAGGGCAGCCAGAACATGGGATCGGACACGGTCGCGGGCGCGATCCGAGCAGCCGCCCAGGATAAGGACGTGAGGGCAATCCTGTTTCGCGTCGATAGCCCCGGCGGTTCCTACGTCGCCTCCGACACCATCTGGCGGGAAGTCGTCAATGCGCGCAAGGCAGGCAAGCCGGTGATCGTTTCCATGGGCGATCTGGCTGGATCGGGCGGCTATTTTGTCGCCATGGCGGCCGACAAGATCGTCGCGCAACCGGGAACCATCACGGCGTCCATCGGCGTCCTCGGCGGCAAGATGCTGACGTCAGGATTGTGGAACAAGGTTGGCCTTTCCTGGGATGAGGTGCACGACGGCAATAACGCCACCATGTTCACGGGAACGCAAGACTACACTCCGGCCGAATGGGCGCGCTTCGAGGCATGGCTGGATCGCGTGTACGTGGACTTCACCGGCAAAGTCGCTGACGGGCGCAAGCTACCCAAGGAAAAGGTTCTGCAGATCGCCAAGGGCCGGATCTGGTCGGGACAGGACGCCAAGAACCTTGGCCTCGTGGACGAATTGGGCGGGTTCGATACGGCCCTGTCGCTGGCCAAGAAAGCCGCAGGCATCGGCGACGCGGAGGACGTTAAGATCGTGTCCTACCCGCAGCCGAAGACGTTCATGGAAACCCTGCTGCAGCGTGGTGGCGCGGACAACAGTGACAAGGAACAGGTCGGTCAAACTGTGGCTCGGATTCTGGAAACGGTGCAGCCGATTGCGCGCGAACTGGATGCGGCAGGAATCAGCCGCAAAGATCAGGATGATGTGCTGAAGATGCCGCAGATGGAAGCCGGAAAATGACAGGACCCAGTAGGTACTAAGCAAATAGGTATTGGGTACTTAGAGTCCCAGTTTCTTCACTTCTTCGTTGTAATACTTGCGGTAGAGGATCGTCCATTCTTCGGAGCCTTCGATGATGGTGCGCTTCTGGCTCTCGATTTTTTGCCGGGCGGCCTGATCGATCCTGGCTTCCTGCATCAGGAGTTCTTCGAGGATCTTGCGTACTTCCAGGCGGATGGTATTGCGATCCTCGATGAACTCGACTTCGTCCATGTCGGCCACTGCGTCGGTGACGACATGGGCGAGTTTGTTGACTTTATCGCGGCTCAATCGCACAGCGGATGATCCTCAGAGAACGGCCTTGTATTTCTTAGTCAGCTCGGTTTTTACCTTGCGAAACATCTCCTGGTAGTTAGCGCCGGCCTTCTGCATTTCGTCCGAATAGGCTTCCAGGATGACGCGGACCTCATCGTTGATGCGGTCTTCCAGTGACAGTTCATCGAAGAGGGCGGCGTGAACTTTTTCGTTGAGAGCGGGCACGGCCTTGGTCTCGATCAGGCCGCTCGCCAGCAGCTTCTTTGTGAGTTCGCGGGACAGGTAGCCCACGTATTCTTTCGAAAAGAGCATGTCGATGTGAAGAAAAAGTTTAACACACGGAAAGCTGCCGGCTCTCCGCTGTCCGCTCTCCGGAGAAGGAGAACTGGGAACTGAGAACTGGGTTGCCGTACAATGATTCTGACAGTATGTCTCCCTATCCAAACGATCTCACTGGACTGAAAGATGATATGACGGCCTTCATCGAAGGCCACGGCATGCGCCGCTTCCTCGGCTATGTGGAGGCCGAGGAGATTCCAACCGTCCTGTGGGACTCGAGCCAGAATCCCGATGGCTGGAAGGACTTTGTGGAACTGGCCAAGTCAGCTGGAACTGCCTTCCTGACTATGCATTCCTGGGTGCTCGACAGCGACGAACTGGACCGGCTCTCCAAGCGGCTCAGCGACGGAGAGTACGTCAGCGAAGAAGACACGGAAGAGGCCCGGTGGCTGAAGACGTATGTGGGCAAGACCGGTTTCGTGCAACTGGGCTGGGCCTATCAAGGCTGCGTCTTTCTCTTCGAAGCGGGTACGGAGTGGTACGACAACTACCAGCGGTTGCGCGAACTGGCCGACGACGTCGGCGGCTTCATGATCGACGAACCCGATCAGGACGAAGAGCGGTAGAGCAGGGCGAAACAGCAAACCGTTGGGACTGCCCTCTACCTATGCCTCTTCAATCACGCTGAGCTCTTGAGCGATTTCCGAGGCTAAGTCCCCGGCCTTGGGGAAATGGGTGCGCACCTCCTCCGGGAATTCGCCCAGCACCTCCTCCAGTTGGTAAAGAGAGCCATTGGGCGAGGCAGCGAATCCGAGCGCATTGGCCAAGCGGCAGCTCAACCGGATCACCTCAGAACCATCCTCGGTGTGGGCCAGGGGATCATGGTGATGGAGCACGATTTCGGTGAATTGTTCAGGAAGGTGCCATGCAGTGACCAGGTGGCTGCCAGCTTGGCAATGATCCATGCCGAACGCCTCTCGTTCGCGGAGCAGCATCTCGACGGGCCCGTCGGATAGGCTCGTGAGCAAGGTGGAATACAACTCCGGCCCGATCGTGGCCAGTACCACCCTCCCGACGTCATGGAGAACGCCGGCTGTATATGCGAAATCGCGGTCGACCGAATTCCATCGCGCCGTCCGCTCCGCGATCATGGCACAGGCCACACTATGGCGCCAGCAAGAGCGCAACAGGCGTGCGGGCGCACTGTCGAGGTAGGACCGCAGTCCCACCGTAATGACCAGCCTCCGCAACCGCCGGAAGCCAAGCAGCATCGATGCCTGAAGCACGCTGGTGACTTCTTTGGAGAATGCCACCAGCGGCGAGTTTGCGAGGCGAAGCACCTCAGCCGAAAACACCGGGTCGGGCCGGATCACATCACATAATTCGCGCAACGAAGTCTCGGTTCCAGCGAGGACGTTCAGGGCTCTGAGAGCAACCACAGGGAATGGAGGAAGCTTCTCCAGCGCGGGAGAAACCTGCGCTGGCTCGATGACTCCGAGCGCTCTTGCCGGGGCAATTCCCATACGTGATAACCACGCCGCCATTTACGCGGCAAACATGTGCGATGCGTTCTCGCGGCGGTGCTGGATGCGCAAGAGTTATGTTGGGCCGTAAAACGCGAAAACTGCATATGTCATCGGCCACTCTGCGGGACGATCACCAATTACCAAAGGACGATCCTTTTGGGGCCGGCACCTCGCCCATCGGTTCATCTCGTCGCCGTCTGCGGCGGCGACGCAACCCGGGCCGAGCAGCCTTTATGAGATAACTAGAGATCACTGCTGTGACGGGTGATAAGGGAGTCGTCCCAACGCGTTGGATCTCTAAGCCGGTTGACGCTGTGAAAACTCGCACGCTTGCCGCCGCCTTGGCGAATAACAGCCTGAAGGTTCCTGCGGCGAGTTGGCCGCTGCTCGCCGAGTTGCTCATTCGCCGGGGAATCGAAGACCCAGAGGCGGCACAGCGCTTTCTCATGCCCGAACTCTCCCATCTCCACGACCCGCTGGCGATGAGCGGGATGAAGCCGGCGCTGGAGCGGTTGGAAGGGGCAGTCGAGCGCAAAGAGAAGATCCTCATCTACGGCGACTACGACGTCGACGGCACGACGGCGATCGTGATTCTCAAGACCGCGATCGAGCTCTGCGGCGGCATCGCCGACTTTCATGTGCCCCATCGCATTCGCGAAGGCTACGGCATGCGCGACGAAGTGATCGAACGCGCTGCCAGCGACGGCGTGCGGCTGATCATCAGTGTCGACACCGGCATCCGCGCCTTTGCCGCCGCTGAGACGGCCCGCCGCACCGGCGTAGACCTTATCGTGACCGACCATCACCTGCCGGGGAGCGAGGGCCTGCCGCAGGCGCTCGCGGTCGTCAATCCTAATCAGGATGGCTGCGACTATCCGTGCAAATATCTGTGCGGCGCCGGGGTGGCGTTCAAACTCGCGCAAGGCCTGATGCAGCGACGACTCGATCGTCCCGACCAGTCCCGGCTGCTCATGTCGTTTATGAAAGTGGTCGCGATCGCGACCATCGCCGACTCAGTTCCTCTGCTCGGAGAGAACCGTGTGTTTACCCGGCTCGGCCTGGAAGGGTTGCGTTCGCCGGTCAACATCGGGCTGAAGGCGCTCCTCGAAGTGGCGAAGCTGGGCGATGGACGACAGCCGAACGCAACCGAAGTCGCGTTTCGCATCGCGCCACGGCTCAATGCCGCGGGTCGCATGGATGTGGCCCGTGACGTTGTCGAACTCTTCAGCGTAAAGGATGTCGAGCGCGCCCGGCAGATCGCGTCTCGCCTCGACCAGCTCAACGCCGAGCGCCAGGAAGAGGAGCGCCGCATCCTGGTCGAGGTCGAACGCAGGCTGACGGACGAGCCCGACCTGCGCGAAGCGTACTGTGTCGTGGTCGATGGCGACGGATGGCATCGCGGCGTGATCGGGATCGCCGCGACGCGGGTGGTCGAGAAGTATGGCCGCCCTGTGCTCGTGCTGGCGCGGGAAGGCGACGAAGCCCACGGTTCGGGCCGGTCGATTCCGGCTTTTCATCTGCTGAACGCGATTGAGTCGTGCCACGAGCTCTTCTCCCGCTACGGCGGACACGCGCACGCAGCCGGGTTTGCCCTGCCCGCAGCGAACGTGTCGCAACTACGGGAGCGGATCGATGCCTACGCCCGTTCCCGGCTTACGCTTGCCGACTTCGAACCGCAGCTCGAATTCGACGCCGCGTTACCGCTCGAAGACGTCACCCCGGAACTGCATCAGGCCTTGCGTCTGCTTGAGCCGTTCGGCATGGAAAATCCTGAGCCTGTCTTCACCGCGCGGGCCGTGCGCTTGATGGCGCCGCCGCAGGCAGTCAAGGACAAACACGTGCGGCTGCGCGTCGCGCCCGCGGTCCCGCGGTCCTCATCCGGCGAGGAACTCGCACTTCAACCACGGTGCCACCCGGATGCGGCAGCGATTCCGAAGAGAGGAATCGCGACTGGACTTGCCGTGGAAACTACGCCAGCCGGACCTTCGTGGCGGCGGAACGTCACCTTTAACGCCATGGGTTGGGGCCTGAAGGAATGCTGCGACCAACTGCAGTTGCTGGCCGGAGATCGCCTCGACATCGCCTACTCGCTCGGCATCAACGACCATCCCGAATTCGGCGGCCTGGAGTTGACGCTGCACGATGTGATGCGCGCGTGTGAGACGTAGGTCGCTGAAACCCACTTACCCGCGGTGCTATACTGCGTCTCCTTCCCCCGAAGAAAGGCATGGCCATGCTTCGACCCGCTGGCGTTCTTTCCCTCCTGATTCTGTCTTCCCTTTGTGGAGTCGCTCAGAAGAAAACTGCAGATGTCAAAGCTGCGCCGCCTGTTACCTCGGGTGCCGGAGAGACGGCGGAGTCGGCGGCCCGCCTCCCGGTGCGGCGGGTCGTGCTTTACAAGAACGGAGTCGGATACTTTGAACACACCACCCGGGTGCGGGGAACACAGGATCTTCGCATCGACTTCACGACCGGCCAACTGAACGACGTGCTGAAATCGCTGACCGCGGTGGATATGGGCGAGGGCAGAATCACGTCGGTCCGCTATAACTCGACAGCGCCCCTCGATGAGCGGCTCAAAACGTTGCGCTTGCCGTTCGGCCAGCAAATCACGAGCGCCGATTTTCTCAACGCGCTGCGCGGCGCACGGGTTGAGGTGCGAAGCGCGGCAGCATCCGCTGCCGGAAAACTGCTGAGTGTCGAGAAGTTCCGTAAGCAGGATTCGCGTGGCAACTTCAGTGACGTAACGGAATTCTCGGTTGTGAGCGACGGCGGCGACTTGCGGACTTTTGAACTGAGTCCCGCAATAACTGTGCGGCTCGCCGAGCGCGACTTGAACGACGAAGTCGGAAAGTATCTGAACCTGGTCGGATCGTCCCGAGCCGCCGACGTCCGCCGTTTGACGTTGACGGCTGCCGGGTCGGGAGAGCGCGAAATCTTTGTCAGCTATATCAGCGAAGTTCCGGTGTGGAAGAGCACCTACCGTATCCTGATGCCTGAGAAGGCCGGCGACAAGCCGTTGCTGCAGGGCTGGGCTGTGGTCGATAACACCATCGGGGAAGACTGGAACGATGTGGAACTGTCGCTGGTCGCAGGCGCGCCGCAGTCATTCGTGCAGGACATCTCACAGCCCTACTATGTGCGCCGGCCCGAGATGCCGTTGCCTGAATCGGCACAGTTGACGCCACAGGCTCATGAAGCAGCATTGCCACCGCCTCCTCCTCCAATCCCCGGCAGTGCTACTGCATCCGGATTTGGTGGCGGTGCATTCCGGGGTCCGCTCACCGGCCTGCAGGGATTCGTTCGCGATCCGAACGGAGCGGGAATTTCCGGAGCGCGCGTGACCGTCCGCAATGAGGAGACAGGGACTTCTCGCGTGACCACCACGAATGGCGAAGGAATGTATCGGGTCGACAACATTCAGTCCGGGAACTCTGCCGTATTTGTCGATGCCCAGGGCTTCAAGCGTTTCCAGCTTACGAACGTCTATCTCGGCGTCGATCGCATGAACGAGATTGACGCGCGGCTTGAGCTGGGGAGTGCGACAGAAACGGTTACGGTGGCGGCACAAGCAGTCACGTTAAACACCGAGAGTGCAAGCGTCTCTTCGGTCCGAAACTACGCCGAAGGCGAAGAGGCGCAGGCCGAAGCCAGAGGCCTGGGCGACAACTTCGAATACAAGCTCAAACAGAAGATCACGATCGGCAAGAACCAGTCGGCGCTGGTCCCGATTCTCCAATCCAAGATCGAGGCCGAGAAAGTCACGCTCTGGACCGCGGGAACCGACAACGTGCTCCGCGCCCTATGGATGAATAACACAAGCGGCCTGACTCTTGATGGGGGCAGCTTCAACCTGCTCGACGCGGATGCCTTCGCCGGCGAAGGCATCCTTG
>Ga0335076_10000130_pt1 | contig 61727 bp, 53 predicted proteins | sample Lox_Sample_25_FD_206717 | JGI IMG/M metagenome (GOLD analysis project Ga0335076, IMG submission 206717) | Soil microbial communities from Loxahatchee National Wildlife Refuge, Florida, United States - Lox_Sample_2.5 | ecosystem: Environmental > Terrestrial > Soil > Wetlands | place: USA... | reverse complement strand
GGCCCGATCTTGCTGATGCCGGCGTTGCTGACCAAGACATCCAGCCGACCAAACTCATCGAGGGCCGTGCGCACAAGCCGCTCCACGTCCTCCTGTTGGGTGACGTCGGTCCGACAGGTGACGGCCGCTCCCCCGCGGCCGCGTATCTCGCGGCCGATGTCATCAAGGCGCTCGGTGCGGCGAGCGCCCAGGACCACCCTCGCCCCGCGCTCGGCGAGCAGGTGCGCGGTCGCCTCGCCGATCCCGCTGCTCGCTCCGGTGATTGCCACGACTGTGCCCTCGATCCCGGTCATTCCCATCCCTTCCGCCAGGTGTGTCGATGCGGACGCCCGCACGCCATTGTTCGCGCTAGACGATCGTCTAGACGATTACTCCGTCGTTTGGCTCAAGCGGCGTGGACTAGGCGCCGACTAGGCGTTCTCGCGTGTCACGCTGTAAGTCGTGCCGCGCGCTTCGCGCGTCCACAGCACACCCCCCTGCGCGCTGACGCCGGCGGCGATCAACTCGCGCTTGAGGATCTTGTTGGTAGCCGTCGCGGGCAGGTCGTCGTTGATGCGCACATAGCGCGGCCACGCCTTGGGCGACAGGTCGGGCTGCGAGGCAAGGAACCTCTCGAAATCGGCGGGCTCCAAATCGATCTTGTCACGCAACACGAGGGCCGCCATCACCTGATCACCAACCCGCTCGTCGGGCACGGCATAGACGGCGACCTGGCTGACTTGCGGCAGCCGGTCCAGGATCCGCTCGATCGGCGCCGCAGCGAGGTTTTCGCCGTCCACTCGCATCCAATCCGCCGTACGGCCGGCCAGATAGATCCAGCCGTCGGCGTCTCGGTAGGCCAGATCGCCCGACCAGTACATGCCGTGCCGCATGCGCTCCGCCGTCGCGGACGGATCGTTGTAGTAGCCGGTGAACGGCCCCGCACCCTGGGTGTTGACGAGTTCGCCCACCGCCTCGTCGAAGTTGGTCAGCGCGCCGTGTTCGTCGAACTGGGCGACCGCGCACTCCTGCAGGGTCTTTGGGTTGTAGATGCTGACCCCGGGATAAGGCTTACCGATCGAGCCGGGCGGGGCGCCGTCCTCGCGGACGACGATCACCGCGAACTCGCTGGAGCCGAAGCTGTCGACCACCCGGCACCCGAAACGCCTTGCGAATTCAGCGATATCGCGATCGGTCGCCTCGTTACCGAACGCGACCCGCAGGGTCGTGTCGGCGTCGTCGGAACGCTCGGGGGTGGCGAGGATCAAGGCGAGCGGCTTGCCGACGTAGTTCAGGTATGTCACGTTGTGGCGGCGCACGTCGTCGACGAAGCGCGACGGCGAGAATTTGGCCGGGACCATCGTGGCACCGCTGCCGATGGCGACCGCCCACCCGGCGGCGATGCCGTTGGAGTGAAACAGCGGCATCGCCAGGTAGCAGACGTCATCGGCGGTGACGTCGTACTGGAAGATCAGGCTGGCCCCGCACATGATCGCCATCCCGTGCGCGAACCGGACGGCCTTGGGATCACCGCTGGTGCCGGAGGTGAAGATCATCATCAGGGTGTCGGCGCTGGTCACCTCGCGATGGGCGACAAGGGCCGGCGCCGCGGCCACCGCCTCGGCGTAGCGCTCCGAGCTCACGTCCAGAACCTGGATTCCGTTCAGGTCCAGGCCTTCCAGCAGGGGCAGGTGCTCGTCGTCGACGAGAAGGAGCTGACAGTCGGATCGTCGGATATCGGTGAGCAAGCTGGCTCCACGCCGGGTGGTGTTGATGCCGCACAACACATAGCCGCCCAGTGCGGCGGCCGCCATGGCGCGAAGCATCGCCGGTGAGTTGGTGAGCAGGGCGCCGACATGCAGCGGACGCGTTGCGTCGGCGAGGGCGATCAGCGCGGCGGCCTCGGATTCGGCCTCGGCCAAGTGTTGCCGCCAGGTCCAGCTCCGCTCGCCGCAGACGATCGCCGGGGTGTCGTCGCTTCTGCGTTGCCGTAGCAGCTGCTGAACCGTTTCCGGCATTGGTCATTCCCTCGTCGGACCCGTTAGGGGCTTGCTGCGCGTCGTGAGCACAAGCCCGGCGTAGTTCTGAGCGGCCACGGCGTCGCACTCACGCCGGTAGTTGCCGAATCCCCCGGCATAGGGCATGAAAGTCCGCTTCTTGCCTTCGATATTGACGCCCAGGTACCACGACGATGCGGCCTTCGGGAACAGGGTCTGCTCCGCGGCTTTTGCGACCTGATCGGTCCAGGCGTCGGCGGCGTCGCGACGGGGTTCGACCTCGCTCAACCCCAGGCGTCGGGCGGTCAGCATCAGCTCGATCACCCAGTCGACCTGAACCTCGGCGTGCAGCACCATATTCGCCAGCACCGAAGGGCTGCCGGGTCCGCTGATGGTGAACAGATTCGGCAGGCCCGGGACCATCAGACCGAGGAATGTCACGGGGCCGTCGGCCCAGACGTCGCGCAGCCGCACTCCCCCCGGCCCGGTCGGGTCGATGCGGGTCAGTGCGCCGGTCAGCGCGTCGAAGCCGGTCGCAAAGACCAGCACGTCGCAGGGATAGGACGTTGCGCTGGTTCGCACTCCCTCGCGGGTGATCGCGTCGATGGGCTCGCGGCGCAGGTTCACCAGGCGGACGTTGTCGCGGTTGAAGGTGGCGTAATAACCGGCGTCGGTGCAGATCCGCTTCGCCCCGATCGGGTGATCGACCGGGATGAGGTCGGTGGCGACCATGGGATCACGGACGATCTCCCGGATCCGCTCCTCGGCGAACTCCCGGGCGATGTCGTTGGCCGCCAGGTCGGAATTCTGGTCGGGGAAGGTCTTGGCGAACAGGACGCCACCCTCGCGCCAGCGCCGCCACAGGGCTTCAAGGCGCTCTTGAGGTTCGGTGTCGACCGCGTTCTTGGGGTAGGTGCCGTGCGGCGTGCCCGCCGACGCGTAGGCCGAGATCCGGCGGCGCTCGGGATACTCCTGCTGGATCTGTTGCTGTTCCTCCGGGGACCATGGGCGGTTGGGCATCGGGATGCTGTAGTTCGCCGATCGCTGGAACACCACCAGCCGCTCGGCCTGCCCGGCGATGATCGGAACCGCCTGAATGCCAGACGAACCCGTGCCGATCAGCCCGACCCGCTTGCCCCGCAGGTCGGGGTCGTCGCGCGGCCACGCGGCCGTGAAGTAGACGTCGCCGGCGAAATCGTTGACACCGCGGATATCGGGGCGGTTGACCGCCGACAGGCAGCCCGTCGCGCACACCAGGAACTGCGCGGCGTACGTCTGGTCATCCCCCAAAGCATCACGAGCGCGGACCCGCCAGCGCCCGTCCCCCTGGTCGTAGTCGGCGCCGACCACGTCCACACCGAACCGGTAATGGCGGCGCAGGTCGAAACGGTCGGCAACGTGGCGCAGATAGGCGAGGATCTCCGGCTGTGCGGCGAAGCGCTCGGTCCATGTCCAGCTCTGCTGCAGCGCCCCGTCGAATGAGTATGAGTAGTCGACGCTTTCGACGTCGCACCGGGCGCCCGGGTACCGGTTCCAATACCAGGTGCCGCCCACATCGGGAGCCGCCTCGATGCCGATCACCGACAGGCCCGCGGACGAGGCCCGGTGCACCGCGTAAAGCCCGGCGAACCCTGCGCCGATGACGATCACGTCGCTCGAGATCGCCTCGGTCACGTCGGTACGCTCCCCGCGCGAGTCGAGTCAAGCAGCCCCCGCAGGTCATCGAAGATCAGATCGCGCGCCGACGCCGCCGGCGGGAAAGACTGAATCGTCATGAAGCCGTGGAACAATCCGGGGAAATCGCGGTGCACGATCTCCACCCCCGCGTGGCGTAGGCGGCGTGCGTAGTCGCACCCCTCGCTATGCAGCGGGTCCAGACCGGCCGTGACAATCACCGCGGGCGGCAGATCCGCATGAGAATCCGCCCGAGCCGGTGCCACGAGGTAGGGCGGGTCGACTATCCTTTCGCCGCCGAGCCTGTCGCCGCCGAGCTTTTCGCTGCCGAGATATTGACGCCAGTACCACTGCATCGCGGCGCGGGTGTTGAAGTATCCGGTGCCGTAACGGTGGTAGCTATCCGTCTCGAACGAGGGATCGATGAGCGGATACAGCAACAGCTGGGCGGCCGGCGGAGCGACGCCTCGATCGCGGCAGACAATGGCGGTGACCGCCGCGAGATTTCCGCCGGCGCTATCGCCTGCGATGGCAGTTCGCGCGGCGTCGATGCCAAGGCCGGCCGCGTGTTCTGTCACCCAGCAGAATGCCGCGAAGGCGTCGAGTGCGGCCGCGGGTGCGGGATGCTCAGGGGCGAGGCGGTAGTCGACGGACACCACGACGGCTTGGCTGCCGCGCGCCAGGGCGCGGCAGAAGCCGTCGTGGGATTCGATGTCGCAGAAGACGAATCCACCGCCGTGGCAGAACACGATTCCGGGGCGGTGGGCGAATAGGTCGCCGTGCGGGTAGTAGATCCGCACCGGGATGGCGCCTGCGGGGCCCGGGACCGCGTGGTCGACGACGCTGCGGACGTCGTCGATGTTGTTGGCGGGCACGCGCCGTTGGGCCACGGCGGCCCGCGCCTCGGGACCGGTCATCGTCTCGACAGGAGGAAATCCGGCGTTCAACTCGTGCAACATCGCCTGCACGCCATCGTCCATGTGGGCCTCCGCCCGCGCCGTTGCCCCGGTCATGCCGGCCGGTACTTCAGCAGGGTAATTCCGCTTTCAGCCAGATCGTAGAACACCGGCTTCACCCGCATTCCGATTCGAATGTCGCTGGGTTCGACCTCGACCAATTCGGTGCTGATCCTTGGCCCGGCATCCCACTGCACCACCGCCAGCAGCTGCGGCAGCGCGTCCGCCCAGGGCGGACCGGTCGGTCTGCGGGCGACGGTGAAGGTATAGAGCGTTCCCGCACCATCAATTTCGCGCCATTCCAGGTCGTCGGCCAGCGACCCCGGGGCCAGGGTGCGGGGATAGAACACGTAGCGCCGCAGCGAAGGCGAGTACTGGACAAGGATTCGGTGCTGCGCCAGGCCGTCCCAGAAGGGCCGGGTAACCGGGGTGGGCTCCGGAACCGGGCGAGGTTCTGCGGTCATTTGCGCCGCTCCTCCTCATCGCGTTGCTCTGCATCGTCGCCGGCGCGGCCCACCGCTAGTCTCCCCGCATCAGCAGGGCGACCTGCTCGCTCATGATGCCGCCGTTGCCAGTCACAAAGGCGGTGTGGCAGTCGGGCACTTGCGCGTCACCGGCCCGGCCCATGATCTGACGCGCGCCGTCGACGACATGATGCATGCCGCCGGCCATCCCGGCCTGGCCGAAGGACAGTTGACCGCCCGCGGTGTTGAGTGGGAAGTCGCCGCAGTGGGTCAGGTCGCGGTCGGTAACCCAGGACATGCCTTCGCCTTTGGCGCAGAAGCCGGCGTCTTCGAGGCTCATCAACACTGTGATGGTGTAGCAGTCGTAGATCGACGCGACATCGACATCGGATCGGCTCAGCCCGGCCATCGCGAACGCCTTGTCGGCGGCGCGCGCGATCGGTGTGCGCAGCAAGTCGTCGGCGTAGGTCGGGGTCTTGAACGCGATGCGTTCACCAAAGCCTTTGATCCACACGGGGCGGTTGCGGCTTCGACGCGCGATGCCGGCGTTGGCAATCAGGACCCCGGCTCCCCCGTGCACGCGCATCACCGTTTCGAGCATGTGGATGGGATCGGCGATCATCGGGCTGGCAAGAACGTCGTCCACCGTGATCGGGGTCCCGTGGAAGACCGCGCCCGGATGCGCGCACGCGTTAGCGCGCTGGTCGACGGCGATCTTCGCGACCGCGGCAGGGTCGTAGCCGAACTCGGCCGCGTAGCGTTGGGCGATCTGCGCGTACGGCGCGTTCTGGCCCACATTGCCGTACGGGATCTCGAACTCGGCCTGCGGCGAACCATAGGTGTTCGACGACGCCCCATACCAATTCGGGGCGGCCGGCGGCCGTTTCTGGGATTGCGGCACGGACGCCGATCCGGGGACGACGGCCAGCGCCGCGTCGCAGACGCCGAGCTCCACGGCGGCCGCTGCCCGCCAGATCATCCCCGCCGAGGTGGCTCCGCCCAGATCGACCCGCTCGCCGAAATCCAAAGGCATGCCCAGGTATTCGCAGAGCGTGGCCGGCGCAAACATCGCCGATTCGGCCACGCCGTGGGTGAGCAGGCCGTTGACACAGGCGGGGTCGAGGCCGGCGTCCTCGATGACCATCTTCGCCAGCAGCGCATACTGGTCGAGGGTGAACAGTGTCGGCCTGGTCGGACGGCGCTCGGCGGGCAACTCGGCGATGCCGACGATGGCCGCCTCGCCACGCAGCCCTGTCACGACGGCGTTCCACGCCGGGGAAGTTCGACCGTGGCGGTTCCCGGCGCCAGCACGGTGGCGTCGCGGCGGCCGGCGATCTCGAGATCCACCAGTCCCGCGCCGTCGTCGGAGAGGCGCTTGGCGGTGACTTCCCCCCCGAAGCTGAGCAGCTGGCCCGGATGTGCGACGGCGCGGTTCTGCACCGAGAAGGCCACCAGACGGCCGCGTCCGCCGATCCAGTCGCCGATCGCGCGGGCCAGCAGCGCGGCCTGGAGCGGGCCGTGGACCAACACGTCGTCGTAGCCCTCGACCGTGCGGGCCCAATCCTTGTCGTAGTGGATGCGGTGACCGTTGTAGGTGGCGGCGCTGAAAAAGAACAGCTGCGTCTCGTCGACGGTGACGTTCAGCGTGGGAATTTGGTCGCCTACGCCAACGTCCTCGTAGAACACCTGCTTTCCGGTCATCACATTCCTATGGTCGGGCGATCATCGACGTCGACGCTTCGGCAAGGAGATCGCGGTGCTGGTTGCGGTACACCGTGCTCCAGGTGACCAGAACGAATTTGCCCGAGCGGCCCTGCTTTTCAACGATGGACTCGATGGTGCGCACCATCTCGATTTCGTCGCGGTGGTAGGCGGGCAGGTGAAAGGTGAAGTTCTCCCCGCCGGCCATCCGTTTGGGGGCGCGGGGAAAGGCGAGGCTGCCGGAGACCGCGCCGGAGGACCCGTCAGGCCGCAGCGCCTCAAGGTGTGTGACGCCCAGCACGGCGTATTGCAGAAACAGCGGGGGACAGATGATGTCGCGGAAGCCGTTGGCCCGGGCGTACTCCGGATCGAACCATAGCGGGTTGTGGTCACCGACCGCCGCGGCCCACCGCTGCCAATCGCGCCGGTTCACCTCACCCGTGGCCGACGCGGCGACTGTGCCCACCCGCGACGCCGATTCGGCGTCGATCAAAGTCTCCTCACCCACCGGCGCCCCGTTCTGGCTCTTTTAAGGTCTCCTCCAGCCATGCCGCGGCGACGTCTGCTCCGCCGCCGAGCGTCGAAACCAGCCGTGCCCGTTCGCTCCACAAGTGCAAGTCGGTCTCGGTGACATAGCCCATCCCGCCGTGCAGTTGATGGGCGTCCAGGGTTATCAGCCTGGCCGCGGTGGCGGCGTGCATGCGCGCGATCGCCGTTTCCCTCGTCGCCGTGTGACCACGCGCCAGCCGGAAGACCGCCGAGTGCGCTGCCAAGCGCGCCGCGGCCAGGGCGATGTGCATATTGGCGATCAGGTGCTGGGCCGCCTGGAACGACGCGATCGGGCGGCCAAACTGGTGACGCAGCCTGGTGTAATCGACGGTACGTTCCAGCACGGCCTGCCCGACCCCGACCAAATCGATTGACCCCAGCGCCACCGCCGTGTTCGCGACGCGGCGCAGACCCCGTTGGGCGACATCACCAAGCAGCGCGTCGGCGTCGACAACCACGTCGTCGAAGCGCACGACGGACGCGCGATTCCCGCCCGCCATGGCGAGCGCCTCCACGGTCACGCCATTCGCGTGCGCGTCCACCACGAAGACCTGCGTGCGCTCGCGGGCCGCGGCCGAGACCACGATGAGGTCGGCGAGGTCGGCATCGGCGACATAGTCCGCCGGTCCCGTGAGCCGCCAGCGACCGGTCGAGGCCGGCTCGGCGCGCAGCACGGGCGAGACGACGGCGGCGTCGCGGGCGCTCCACAACGCCGTGGTGCCGCGAATACTGCCGCTTGTGATCGGGGGCAACCACGCGGCCTTGGCGCGTGGGGGGCCGAGCTGGTCGATCGCGAGTGCGGCCTGAATGGTGCTGTGCACCGTCGTCGGGCAAAGAGCGCGACCCGCCTCGGTGTAGAAGACGGCGAGGTCGTCGAGGGAGCCCCCGGAGCCCCCGTGGTCCTGGGCGATGGCGAGCCCGAAGACACCGGCGTCGGCCAGCGCCTTCCACAGGGCCGGGGTGCTTCGGTCGGCGCCGGCTTCATGCAGGCCCCGCACCAAACTCACCGGGCTCTCCGCTGACAGCAGCGCGCGCAACGTCGAGGCGAATTCGCGCCGCTCGGCGGTGGGCTTAACGTCCATACGAGGGCATTCCGTGGCCGCGCTGGGCGATGATGTCACGCAAGACTTCGTTGGTGCCCCCTCCGAAACGCATCAACGGGGCGGCCCGGTAGAGCCTTTCGAATTTGCCTGCCAACGGCGCGCTTTCGCTGCGATGAGCCAACAGGCCGTCGGGCCCAAGCAGATCGAGCGCCAGGTCGGCGATGCGCTGGCGCAACTCGCTGGTGAAGACCTTCTCGACGCTGACCTCCACGGTGGGAATGATGCCGCTGTCCAGGATTGATGCGGCCTCGTAGCCCATGAGCGTGGCCACCTCGACGTCCGCCTCGGCCCGCGCGAGCCTTCGGCGAAGCGCCGGGTCGTGGGCGGGCACCGTACCGTCACGCCGTGGGCTTCGCGCGAGTTGATGCAAGTCGTCCACGGCGCGGCGCAGATCGCCCGCGTTGGTCAGCGCGCCACGTTCCAGATCGAGGGCGCCGGTGATGTACGTCCAGCCTCGATTGACCTCGCCGATCAGATTCGTGACCGGGACCCGCACATCGCGGAAGTGGACCTCGTTGGTGCGATAACCCGACCACGCGTAGAGCGGGCGGATCTCCACGCCGGGGCTGTCGATCGGGACGATGATGACCGAAATCCCGCGATGGCGGGCGGCATCCGGATCGGTGCGCACGCACAGCCACTCGTGGGTGGCGCGCTGAGCCCCGCTGTTCCAGATCTTGGTGCCGTTGATCACCCATTCCTGGCCGTCGAGCGTGGCACGGGTACGCAGGTTGGCCAGATCGGTTCCCGCGTCCGGCTCGGAATATCCCACGGCGCAGGTCATTTCGCCTCTGGCGATCGGCGGCAGCCATTCGGTCTTGTTCTGCTCGGTGCCGTGCCGCATGATCATCGGCGCCACCGAGGTGACCGTCAGGTCGGGCCCGGGCACACCCCAATACTCGAACTCGCTCATCAGCAGGTGCTGATGAACGGCGCCGAGCCCCAGGCCACCGTACTCGCGCGGCCAGTTGAGCCCGAACCAGCCCTTCTCGCCGATCTTGCGACGGAACCGTGCCACCTCGCCGTCCGGGAACTCCAGATCATGCTGCGCCAGTTCGGCCCGCAACTCGGCGGTGACGTTCTGCTGGAGGAATTCGCGAACCTCGGTCAACCACGCGCGTTGCCCGGCGTCGAGTTCGAAATCCATCCCGGTGCCCACCTTTCATCAGGCCGCGCCAGCGTAACGCCACTGCGAAATTCGTAGCGCTATTTCGCAGTGACGTTACGCTCGCGTTCCTCATGCTCCGAGCCCACCTCACTGACGCCTGTCATTGACAGGTGCCAGCGAGCTTCGCTAGGTTAGCTACCGTGCCCTTGACGACATCGACCTTGGAACCCGCTTCGCGGGTTGGCACTCGGGAGGCCCAGCGGCTGCAGACGCGGGCCCGTCTGTTCGACATCGCCGTGACCGAGATCGCCAGGTCCGGTTTGGCGGGCACGGATGTCGCCGCGATCGCCGCGACGGCGGGGGTGGTGCGCGGCACGTTCTATTTCCATTTCCCGACCAAAGAACACGTGCTGGTCGAACTGGAACGGAACGAGGAGGCCAAGATCGTGGCAAAGCTTGCCACTGAGGCGAGCGACCCCGGCGACCTCATGTCGATCCTCACTCTGTTGGTGCGCGAGGTGCTTGGCGCCGAGGAGCGGCTGGGTCCGGTGGTCTTCAGGGACATGCTGGGGTTGCACTTCTCCGCGATGCGCCCTGTCGACGATGAACCCAGTGAGCATCCGCTGGCCGAGTTCGTCATCGCCGCGATCGCTGAAGCGCAGGCTGCGCGGCGGGTGCCTCGGGACGCGGACGCGGGCGAACTCGGGGTGATCTTCATGACCGGGCTGTTCGCGTTGCTGGCCACAGGCGAAACGGCATCCCGGGCACGTGTTTTGGACCGATACGTAAAGACACTCGTTCACGGAATGGAGGCGCCATGAACGGCACAGGCATCGAGGGCTACCGGGTCTACCTGGCGCATCGGGACGGCGACGCCGACCTGCTGCATCGCCGACTTGCCAACCGTGAGGAATTCTTCTCGTCGCTGGAGGCTGACCCGGTTCGCTCCGCCCACCCCATCGATCGGCGTGTGTTCCTAAGCAATCTGCGCCGCCGCCGACCCGAGCAGGGGCTCCCCCGCGAGATGCTGTTCCTCCTCGCCACCGCGAAACTGAACCAGGCGGAGCGATTCGGCGTGGACTTGGGCGATACCTATGGGCGGATCGGCGGCGAGGACCAGCCGCCGGAGCGGGTGTATCTCGCGCTCGAGGAGCACTACCACACCCGGCTGCTGGCCTACGTGCTGGACATCTTCGATCTGCCGTTCCAGGTCGTGGTGCCGCCGTTGGTGATGCGCCAGTTCGTCAAGATGGAAGTGTTTCTGCCCGAGCGAATCGGATTCCCGTTCGTCGGCGCGGCGGAAATGGCGGGATGCATCATGTTCGACGAGCTGCGCCGCGTCGGCGTCGAGTTGTTCGCCGGCGAACCAGCCGTGGCCGCACGGATCGACCGGCTCTACACCGAGATCCTCACCGACGAACTGGGTCACGTCGGCTACTGCGCAGCGCGCTGCACCCGCGGGGAGCGGGCGCTAATGCGCTGGCTCTACCCGCTTTTCGGGCGAATGTTTGCTTGCCAGACCGCCGAGATCAGCCTGCTCACCGATCCCGAAAAGCTTCGCGCCCGCCTCGATGCGCCGTTCGATGTCGAGGGGCTGGCCGCCGGCGTGCCGAACGAAACGTTCGTCGCCGCGCACCCGTGATCTGAGCGATCCGCCGCCCGCGAACGCTTGACTCGTCTATTCGACGCGCGCTAACCCGCGGACAGGCATGGGCGGCCCGGTTATTCAGCCGACGGGGCGACTTCTGCCTCGACGAGAACGCCGGATTCGCTTACGTCACAAGGCATCGCGCCAACACGATCGATCGGGCGCCGCTGGCGCCTCGACACGGCAGCGAGGTTCGCCATATCGCCGGCGACCCGTTCGACGAAACGCTCGTCGGGCCCTCCAGCGCCGCGTGGGGGCGGGTTCCCCGCCGAGCATGGCTGCGTCGCCTGCGTCACGACCGACGGCGGCACCACCGCTCCCCGAACGGCATCGTCCGCCGGGCCGCGCTGCTGCCCGTCGAGTTGGATCACCCCAACGAGTCATGAACCGGCGCGTTCACCCGGCGGGCACGCGGATGTAAAAACGCTGTCAATCTCCCGTTAAAACGCTTCGCCGCCATCGCGGATGCGCGGCCGGGCTGCAAAGATTTTGTCCAGTCCCCCCGCGTACAGGAAGAAGTCATGCCCACGCTTGAGACACGCCTCCGCCAGGAGTTGCGCGATTGCGCCCTTGAGTTACGGCAACTGGCCTACACGGTGCCGCACGGGGTTGGCGAGCATGCCCTGCTTCAGCTGTCGGACCGGATGCGCGCCGCCGCCGAACAGGTGGTCCGAAAGGGAGCCTGATCCGCGTATCGCGCGGGTTCGCTGCTGTGATGGTTTGGTCGGCCGTGTGCTTGCAGGATGTCGACTGTCCATCCAGGGTGAGGATTTCGTGGAATCGCCGCCCTCACCGCACTCCGAAAGCCCTGAGCACACTCGAAGGCCGTCGGCGCGGTCTCCGGGTTTGAGTGTGCGTCCCGGGCTTTGGGTGTGTGTGCCGGGCGGAGAAATCGCCGAAATTCCGCCCTCAGCGCACACGGAAAATCCTGACCGCACAATGAAAGCCCTCAGCGCACACTCAAACGCCGAAACGAGCCTGGTCCCCCCAGCCAACCATCAGCCGCCCTTCAGACGAATCTTCCAGCGCACGAAGCCGAGGTACAAGATGCAGAGTGCGACCAGCATGCCCATGTCGAACCACCACGCGCCAGCCGTGTGCTTCCAGTGCGAGTCGTGCGGCGTTTGCGGGACCTTATCCTGCAGGCTGAGCAGGTCGACGGTGGAGGCTGACGACGCGAAACCCCATCTAGCCGGTGTGGCCCAGGACATCTGGTCGAGCCCGGTGCGCCCGGTGACGGGAATCATGCCGCCGGAGAACACCAGCTGCGACATGACCGCCACGACGAGCAGGGGCATGATCTGTTCGTTGGACCTGGCGATCGAGGACAGCAGCAGCCCGAGCATCGCCGAGGCGACGGTGGTCAGGGCGATGTCGGCGAACAGCTCCAAGGCGGGCTTGCCCAGCGCCACGGCCCCCTGAGTGGGGCCGCCCTTGCCGGCGACCGCGATCGCGGTCACGATTCCCGACTGAACGACCGCGAACACGGTGTAGACGCAGACCTTCGCCATCAGATACGCGGTGGTGGACAGGCCGACCGCCTGTTCGCGCAGGAAGATCGCCCGCTCACCGATGAGATCTCGGATGGTCAGTGCTGTCCCCATGAAGACCGCACCGACATTGAGCAGCACCAGAATCTGCGCCGGCTCGGTGGGAGCGCTGCCCATGGGGTTCGGCCTGCCGAAGCCGACATCGCCGGGCACCGACATCGACAGCGAACCCATGATGAACGGCAGCAGCGCCAGGAAGATGAAGTAGCCGCGGTCGGAGACGATCAACCGGACCTGCCGCCGCGCGATCGTGGAGAACTGGCGGAAGAGGCTGGTGTGCGACGGATCGCCCAGATCGGCGGGTTTCTCCGCGGGCGGTGGTGGCGGGGGCGGGCCCGTCCGCGCCAGGTATCTCGCCTGGGACCCGTCGGGATCGTTGGCGACCGTGCTGAAGATGTCGGCCCAGTTGGTCGTCCCCATCGTCGGACCGATCTGGCCGGGCGGCCCGCAGAACGCGGTCTTGCCGCCGGGCGCCAAGAGCAGGACCTGGTCGCAGACGTCCAGGTAGGTCAGCGAGTGGGTGACCACGAGCACCACGCGGCCGGCGTCGGCCAACTGCCGCAGCATCGTCATGACCTGCCGGTCCAGCGCCGGGTCCAGGCCCGATGTCGGCTCGTCGAGGATGAGTAGTGACGGCCCGGTCAGCAGCTCCAGCGCCACCGACGCGCGTTTGCGCTGACCGCCGGACAGCTTGTCGACGCGGGTGTGCAGGTGCTGGGTCATCTCGAGTTCCTCGAGCACCCGGGCCACCACCTGCTCGCGGTCGGCCTTGGTGGTGTCAGGCGGCAGCCGCAGTTCGGCCGCATACATCAAAGCCTGCTGCACGGTCAGCTGCCCGTGCACCACGTCGTCCTGCGGCACCATCCCGATCCTGCTGCGCAGCGACGCGTATTCGGCGTGCACGTTGTGGCCCTCGAAGGAAACCGTGCCCTTGGTCGGGTGCGTGTAGCCGGCCACCAACCTGGCGAACGTCGACTTTCCCGCACCGGACGGGCCGATGACGGCCGTCAAGGTTCCCGGTTGCGCGCCCAGCGAGATGTCGTCCAGCAGCGTCTTGTTGTTCTCGATCGTCCACGTCACCCCGCGCACGTCGAGGCCGCCGGTGCGGGTCGCGGTCGCGGTCTCATCGCGGCGCGCCAGCGTGCCGCCGGCGAAGACGAGGTCGATGTTGCCGATCGTGACGACGTCGCCGTCGTGCAGCACGGCCGAGTCGACTCGGGCGCCGTTGACGAAGGTGCCGTTGATGCTGCGGTTGTCGTGGATCTCGGTGCCTTGCGGCGTGGGGATCAGAGTGGCGTGGTGGCGTGATGCCAGCACCTCGGGAATGACGATGTCGTTGTCGTTGGCCCGGCCGATCTTGATCGCGCCCGGCATCGACAGCAATCCCGTTTTACCCGGCCGCAGGATCTTCATCATCGACGTCGCGATGTTCGCGGCGTCGCCGACGCGGTCGGTCTCGGAGGCCGCGGGCTCCGGAACGCGGCTGGTCTCGGGCTCCGCCGCGGGGACCGGGGTCGCGTTCACGGGTTGTGGGCGGTAAATCTTCGGCGCCTGCTGCGGTCCGGTGGTTGGTCCCATCGGATGTCCGCCGCTCGGCTGTCGTGTCTGCGGTCCGCTGGGCGCATGGCTCAGCTGCGGTGCGCTGGGCGGATGCGCGGGCTGACGGAACGGGGGCGGTGGAGGAGGCTGGCCGGGCCAGTGCGGGACCGCCTGCGGCTGGCCGTAAGCCACCTGGCCGCTTGGCCCGCTGGCGGGATTGTAGATCGGTATCGACGTCGTCAAAGGGGGCCGGCCGGCCGAACCCTGATGGCGGCCGACCTCGAAGGTCAGCGCCGGGCCGTCCGGGTTGCCGATATTGACCCGCATGCCATCCTGGATGTCGACGACCGGCACGCGACGGTTGTGGACGTAGAGCCCGTTGAGACTGCCGTTGTCGATGGCAACCCATCGGCCCTGGTCGAATCGCACGATGAGGTGCGTTCGAGAGATCAAGGGGTGTGCGACACGGACGTCCGCGCGGAGGTCACGCCCGATGACTACGTCGGTGCCGGCCGCGAAGGTGCGCTCGGATCCCTCGTACCGCACGGTCAGCACAGGTGGGGCTGGTGGGCTCACGATGACCAACTGTATCGGCAGCGGCGTCGATTGCAGCCCAAGTCGTCAACGCCTTTCACGACCCGGGTTACCGTTTCGCGAAGTTTCGCCGATCCGTGGCAAATGCACGAAAGGTGAGTACCTGACCGATTTGGCCTGGTGCCCCAAGATATGAGCATGGAAGAGGCAACGGGCGCCGCCAGGCTGCTGGCCGATCGGATCGCGGTGGTGACGGGCGGCGGCGGTGGTATCGGTGCCGCGACCGCGCGGCTGTTCGCGCAACACGGCGCCCGGGTGGTCATCGTCGATATCGACGCCGACCTGGCGCAACGGCTAGCTGGTGAGATCACGGCGTCGGGTGGCTCCGCTGTGGCGGTCGTCGCCGATGTCCGCGACGCCGACCAGGTCGATGGGTTGGCGCGAACGGTGCTGGATCGCTACGGCCGGGTCGACGTGCTGGTGAATAACGTCGGCCACTGGCTGCGCCACCCGGGCAACTTCGTCGACACCGACCCGCAACTGTGGGATGACCTCTACCGCGTCAATCTGCACCACGTCTTCCTCGTTACCCACACCTTTCTGCCCGCGATGATCGATCGGCACGCCGGGGCGATCGTCAACGTCTCGTCAGTCGAGGGGTTGCGCGGCTACCCGGAGGATCCGGTCTATGCCGCCTTCAAGGCCGGCGTCATTCACTTCACCCGCAGCCTCGCCGTGCAGGTGGGCCGTGATGGGGTGCGAGTCAACGCGATCGGGCCCGACGTCACCGAATCGCTACAGGTGCCCTACTCGCGGTGGCTCTCCGCCGAGGAGCAGACCCAGTGGCCGCAATGGGTTCCGGTCGGACGAATGGGGCTGCCCGAGGACCAGGCTAACGTGATCCTCTTCCTGGCCTCGGGCCTGTCGGCGTTCGTCACCGGCCACACCATCCCCACCGATGGCGGAACCGGCGCGGCGGGAGGATGGTTCCGCTCGTCGCGCCGGACCGACCGGGAATGGACGAATCGTCCAGTCGCACCCTGATTTTCAGGCCGTGCTCATACAAGGCCCAATGCGGCGTTTTTCCGGCCGGATGCACATTTCATCGGAACGAATCAGTGTGAGCCGAAGCATGGTAGGAAGCCCGGCGGAAACGAACGCTGATGGAGCAATGCCCATCTGCCCCGACGGGCGAGTTTGTTCAGCTGCCGGGGACTGACAGCGTGGCTTGTTGCTCAACCTGTTGGCCCTGCTGCTCGGCTTGCTGGGCTTCCTGGAGGTCCAGCTGCTCTTGCTCCTCGGCCTGCTGCTCGGACTGTTGAATCTCCTGCTGGGTTTGCAATTGTTGCTGCAGTTGGGCTTCGTCGTCGTCGCCATCGGCGGCGAACCCGCGAGCGTTACCGAGGTTCGGCAAGTCGGTGGCCCGGTCCACCAAGCGCATGGACCCCGATGCCTCAACGGCTTTTGTGCCGTCGGGTTGGGCGGCGTGGAATAGCACCAGCGTCGCGAACGTCGCGACACCGGCGAAAAACGTTTGGATCAGTAGGGTTCGCTTGTTCGTCGTCATCCGGCAATGGTGTGCTTCGGTGTTAGCAGCAAGCTGGATGAGTGTTATCGATCCGCTGTGAGGTCAGGCGTATGGGGCTTCCCCGTTGCCGAACGACCAGTTCTCCTTCGCCACCTCGGTCAGCACGATCAAGACATCCTGGGGCCGAACGTTCGCTTCGGCGTTGAGCCGTTCGACGACGATGGCATAGAACTGCCGCTTCAATTCCACCGTGCGACCTGCATTGAGCGTGATGTCGATGATGAACGCGGCGGCGGACCGGCCCACATCCAGATAAGTGGGGTCAATGCGTAGCGAGTGCGCGTCGTGGGCGGTGATGATCTGGAATTTGTCGCCCTCGGGGACGTCGAGGACGTCGGCCATCGCCTGGTAGACCACGTCCCCGATGAGCCCGCGCCGCTCGGGTTCGATGGTGCTGGGCGAGTCGATTCTGACGAGAGGCATTGTGGGGGTTTATAAGACGATGATCAAAGCCGCCCACAGGTTTCCGACGCTTTGTGTGGACCCCTTGCCGGAGGAATGCGCTGTTGTCGGCCCTCGGGTCAACGTCGGGGTCCGTCTCGCACCGCACCTAGCCGCGGCGATGCGTCAACCGGACCCGCCGATGAAGCGACGGTGCAATTCCGCCGTGAGGGACTGGATTTGGCAGGTCGATTCGGTGTTGGTTTTGAGCTCCAGTTCCTGAGCTCCATAGTCGTGGTCGGCCTAGGCCTGTTGGAAGGCGGCTTGGCGGTTCTGGCCGATCATGATGAACGTCGATAGGAAGATCGCTTCGAGCGACACCGTCAGAGCCAGTATCGGCCACGGGTACGTTTCCAATAGCGCTATCCACACGGTGAAAAGGGCCGCGTGAATCAAGACGAAGTTCATCGAACCGGCAAATGTCGTGATGCGATCGGCCAGCCGCAGGTGGAACATTTCGCTTCGTCGCTTGGCCTCCTCCATCACGGCTGGATGGTGGATTTGACTATCGCGGATCAACCGGTGAGGAATGAGTTCGGGGATATGCCTATCGGGGTTGAATCGTGGGGCAGTCATGTTCATTCCTTCCCGGTCAATACGGATTTATTCGGGCCTTCTTTGCGTCGTCGGAATAGCCGAGTCTCGGGACGGAGATCACGGTGCGAATCAGTCGCTCGCACAGCGGCGTTCGCTGACGGCTGAAGAGCTGGTCGAAGTCGAGCTCGACCTTCAGCTGACCGTCACTGGGATGCCGTTGAGGGCGCCATTGCCGGACGGCTCGTCGATGAAGGCCGGCGGGGAGAGCGCGTTGGTATTGGCCCCGGGCGAGCCGTTGGCCACCGACATGCGAGTGCCGGGCTTGCCGTGTCCCCAACCGTGCGGCGTCGACACCACGCCCGGCTTGATCGCATCGGTGACCTCGACGGGCACTTTGATCTCGCCGGCCGCCGACTTCACCGTGACCACGTCCCCGTCGGTGATGCCGCACCGGGCGGCGTCGTCGGGGTGGACCAGCAACGTGCACCGGTCCTTGCCCTTCATCAGCGCGGGCACGTTGTGCAGCCAGGTGTTGTTCGACCGCAGGTGTCGGCGGCTGACCAGCACCAGCGGCTCGGCCGGCCGCTGCATCCGCTCCGTCAGCCGCGGCAAGTCATCGAGCAGGTACTGGGGGGCTAGCCGGATTTTCTTGTCGGGAGTGCCGAGGACGTCGGGCAGCTGCGGCACCATCGGCCCGAAGTCGATTCCGTTCGGGTTCGCCTTCAGCATGTCCAAGGTGAGCCCGCCGGGGTTCTCGCCGTACCGGTCCCCGAAGGGGCCGGTTCGCAGCGTGAGGTCCAGGATCCGCTCCGGGCCGCCGTGATCGTAGAGCTTGCGGATCTCCGCGCCGTCGACCCCCCGCGTGAAGGCCAGGTAGTCGAAGAAACCGTCGTCGATCGCGGCGACGTCGACGTCCTCGGCCGGTGTGCCGGTGCACAGCCCGGTCAGCCGGATCAAGATCTCCCACTCATGCGGGCGATCGCCCGGGTCGAACACCGGGGCCGAGTAATTCGCGATGCTGTGAATCGCAAACTGCAGGATCAGGTCGTCGTGATGCGCTTGCTCGAGCGGCGAGAGCCCGGGCAGGATCACATCGGCATGACGCGTTGTCTCGTTGAGCCAAAGGTCAACGGAAATCATGGCTTCCAGCATCGGCAGCGTCTCGTCGAGCTTGTCACCGCCGGGCGTGGACAACACCGGGTTGCCGGCGACCGTGATCAGCGCCTTGAGCTGCCCGTCGCCGGGTGTGGCGATCTCCTCGGCCATGCACGAAACCGGCGCCTGGCCGAGGACCTCCTTAGCGCCGCGCACCCTGGTACGCCAGCGGCCGAATTCCGGGCGACCTCCCTCCAGGCCCGGCAGGGGCTGCGTGGTGATCGACCAGGCCGCCGGCCTGGGGAACATCGCGCCGCCGCGGGTGTCGAAATGGCCGGTCAAAATGTTGACGACGTCGACCAGCCAACTGGCCAGGCTGCCAAACTCCTGATTGCACAGGCCAATTCGCCCGTATACCACCGACTTTTCGGTGCGGGCGAGCTCGCGGGCCAGTCCGCGGATGCGGTCCTCGTCGATGCCGGTGGCGGCACTCACCCGGCTCGGCGGCCAGTCCGCGGCGACCCGACGCATCGTGTCGAGACCGTCGACGTGTGGGCACGGATCGACCAGGTCCTCGTCGAATAGCGTGTGTGCCACGGCCAGCAGCAGCGCCGCGTCGGTGCCCGGGACGATCGGTAGCCACTCGTCGGCATGGGCTGCGGTGGCCGTGCGCACCGGATCGATCACGATCACCTTGCCGCGCTTGCGAATCGCGCCGATCAGGCCCATGACGTCGGGCGCGGCCAGCAATGAGCCCTGCGACGCGGCGGGGTTAGCGCCCATGATCACCAGCAGGTCGGTGCGTTCGATGTCGGGCACGGGAAAACTCCACCAGCCGCCGCACATCAGGTGCGACGACAGGTTCTTGGGCCATTGGTCGACCGTCCCGGGCGAATAGGTGATCGGCATCCCCGACATCCCCAGCAGCACACCGGAGTAGCGGGCCAGCGAGAAGGAGTGCGCGAGCGGGTTACCGGTGTAGGCGGTGACGGCGCCAATTCCGTACTTGCGGATCACCGGCGTCAGCAATTCGGTGCAGCGCCGAAATGCCGCGTCCCAGCTGACCTCCTGCCAGCGCCCGTCGACCTTGATCAACGGGCGGCGGACGCGGTCCGGGTCGTCGTGCAACGCGGCAAGCGACACGCCCTTCGGGCAGAGGTGCCCGCGGCTCCACACGTCGTCGCGGTTGCCGCGGATGCTGGTGACTTTGCCACCTTTGACCTGAATCTCTAAGCCGCACATGGCTTCACACAGTGGGCAGGTGCGCAGATGCCTGCCGTCATTGCCGGTCGCCACCCACCCACTGTATTCCGCTACTGCCGGTAGCGGAAGTGGCAGATGTCAGGACGCCCAGGGGCCGATTCCACCGACCTTGTCGATGCGGATGCGGGTGAGGAATCCGGGCGGCGCGCCGTCCGGTGGGAACTTCATGTTCGGGTCGCCCAGGATCGGGTTGAGCTCCTTCAGCAGCTCGGGTGCCCCGCCCTCGACGATTCGCGCGGTTCCGGTGATGGAGAGGTCGGGCCGCATCCCCGCGCTCGGTCCGTTGAGCGACACGATGGTGACGGCCACGCGGGGATCGTTGCGGATGTTGCGCACCTTCTTGTGCTCGGCGAGGTGCGCGCTGACGAGTTCGTCTCCGTCGGGCGTCGACTGCAGCGCGGCCCAGACCACGCTCACCTGGGGACTGCCGTCGGGATTGAGGGTGACCAAGGTGGCGTCGGCCCCCTTGCCAATGAGGTCGCGCGCGGCGTCGTTGAGTTTCATGCGTTGTTCTACCGTTTCGCGCGACGATTCATTCCCGCCATTCCCGTTCGTGCTCACGGGGTCGTCACCCACGTCGCGAGCGTGAACCCTGCGACGCGTCGGCGGCGTGTTCGCGTCGCGCAATTCACACTCGCGCCGATAGCCGGGCGTGCCGATCGGCGGTTCGGCCTGAATGAGATTTGAGTGTCGCCAGTTGGCTGTACATGCGCAGCGCGTTGCTCCTAGCGTCATTCACCACGTGCAGGCAAACACCCTGGGACCCGCGACATGACCGACCATCAGCAGCCGACGGGCATCGAGTACCTCCGCTGCGAACTCCTCGATCGCGTTGATGCGCAACCGTTCGACGACTGGCCCCCCGCCCTTTTGCGTGCGCTCATCGCTATGTTCGATCTGAACGGAGTCAAGCCGGCGACCCAACGCGGGTTCCGGCCCTACATCGTCAGGTAATCAACCGCGAAAGTGCAACTGCAGACACGTCTCCCGAGAGGGACGGTCTGCAGTTGCACTTTCGCGCACTGGGCTCCGGCATACCCTGGTAACCCAGCACACTCGGGTCAGGGTGAGGAGTCACGACGGTGGACATGTGGGAACTAGTCGCCCGCGAGCAAATCCGGGACACTCTCGCGCGCTACAACTGGTCGGGTGACGCAGGCCGGCTCGACGGCCTCGCGGAGACGTTCTGCACGGACGGTGTCCTCGAGATACGCGGGTTGGAGCCGCTGCGCGGGCGAACGGAGATCGCGTCGTTCCTCGGCGGTGTCACCGGGACCGTTGCCGGCGACGTCGACGTCAAGCCCATCGTCCGACACAACCTCGCCAACGTGCTGTTCACCGGGCTGACCCCCGACCAGGCGCAGGTCTCGTCCTACTTCACCGTGGTCACCCATATCGGGCTCGACCATTTCGGCCGTTATCGCGACACCCTGGTGCCCGACGGCGGCAGCTGGCTGATCAAGCATCGCAAGGTGTCGACCGACTGGGCGACCCCGAACTCGGCATTGGCGCGGGCGCCGAACGTGTAATCGTTGCGACCCGGCACGGCGTGTCGTCGCAACGATTACACGTTCGGCGACGAAGCCTCGGCAGTTGAGTCATTCCGCGCCTGCTCACGCAGATGAACTTTGGTGGAGATTTCGTTAAATGTACCGACGAAATGTTTGCCCGCGGTCGTTCAACGGCTACATATAGAGATCAGACCAAATAGGGGTGGTCGGCCCTGATTGTCCGCGCCCTCGGGGCCCGGGGCTGACCGACGGTCACGTGGCCAGGAGTCATGGCCGCATAATCAGGGACGGGCGGGTATGCAACGACTTAGCGGGCTAGATGCGTTCTTTTTGTACCTGGAATCACCGACGCAGCCGTTGAATGTTTGCTGCGTCTTGGAGCTGGCCCCCGCGACGACGCCGGGCGGTTACACATTCGACCGGTTCCGGGAGGCGCTGTCCGCGCGGGTGGACGCGGTCCCCGAATTCCGTCTCAAGCTGGCCGACAATCAGCTGAACTTCGACCATCCGGTCTGGGTAGACGACGATCGGTTCGACCTCGCGCGTCACCTCCACCGGGTCGCTTTGCCGTCACCCGGAGGACCCAGGGAGTTAGCGGAGATCTGCGGTCACCTCGCCGGGCTGGCACTCGACCGCGATCGCCCGTTGTGGGAAATGTGGGTGATCGAAGGTCTCCACAGCGGCGACGCGTTGTCCGTCGTCCTCAAGGCCCACCACGCGGTGGTCGACGGGGTCGGCGGGGCCAACCTGTTGGCCCAGTTGTGCAGCCCCGTGGCGGACGCCCCGCCGCCGAAACCGGCGCCCCGGACCGGCGCGGCAAATTCCCTTCAGATCGCCGCGACCGGGCTGATCGGCGCCATGTTGCGGCCCTGGCGCCTGGCAAAAGTCGTCCCGGAAACCGTGCTGACGCTGGCGCAAACGGTCGTGCGCGCCCGTGGCGGTGGGCACACGATGGCCGCCCCGTTCGCGGCGCCACCGACGGCATTCAATGGTTCGTTCACCCGGCGCCGCAACGTCGCCTTGACGACTCTCGACCTCGACGACGTCAAAACGGTCAAAGAGACGTTCGAAGTCACCATCAACGACGTGGTGACCGCGCTCTCGGCGGGGGCGTTACGGCAGTTTTTGTCGGACCGGGAGGAACTGCCGGACCGGCCCTTGGTGGCCAGCGTGCCGGTATCGGTGCGGGGCAAATCCGATCGGCCGGGCCGCAACCAGACGACCTGGATGCTCTGCCGGCTCGAAACCCACATCGACGACCCTGCCGAACGGCTGCGAAGCATCGCTGACGGAAATGCCGCGGCCAAAGACCACGCCGCCGCGATGGGTCCGACCCTCCTGCAGGACTGGACGCAAGTGGCCGGACAGACCATGTTCGGCGCCGCGATGAAGCTGCTGCCGCGAATACCCCTGCCCGAGAATCCGGCGCACAACCTGGTGATGTCCAATGTGCCCGGCCCGCAAGAACAGCTCTACTTCCTGGGTTGCAGACTCGACGCGATGTATCCGCTCGGTCCGATCATCGCGGGCGCCGGACTCAACATCACCGTCATGTCGCTCAACGGCCGGCTGGGCGTCGGCATCATTTCCTGCCCCGACCTCGTGTCCGAGCTGTGGGACGTCGCCGACGCATTCCCCGCGGCGCTGAAAGAACTACTGAATTGCTGCGCGCCCGCGGACGCACATCCCCGTGAGTGACCGATTATCGAAGCTGACGAAGTGTCGCGTGCTGCTTGGCGTTTTCATTCTGGCGGCGAAGCCCCGATCGTCATCACGCTGAGCCGGCACCCCTCCGGACCGGCACGCCAGGCATGGTCGACGCCCGTGACCACCGCGCTGTCGCCGACCTCAAGCGGATGCGGGCCGTCGTCCAGGATCAATTCCACCGAGCCCGCAAGCACGACGTCGAAATCGACGGTGTCCGTGTGGTGCATGGGAAACTCCGCGCCGGGCGCATGCTCGATGACCGTCCAGCGCAGCGCGCCGGGCGGGACGACCAGATCGAGAACGTCCGCGGCACGCCCACCGCCAGTCGAAATCGCGGGAAGGGACGGCGCCCCGTACAGCACCGAATAACGAAGGATGCCTTCGGGGCCGGCGTCACCTTGCAGTGCGACGAGGTCATCGCGCGCCGCGCACGACCGCCCGGATGCGTCGACGCCGGTGATCAGCAAGCGCCCGCTGTTCGGGGTGTCTGACATGCCCAAAGACTCTAGAGGACCGATCGGCGGAACACCGTTCCCGCTGGAGCCGACGGCATGGCAGGGTGACATGCGTGGCAGACATCTCTCAACTCGTCGAGCAGGACCTGCGCGAAATCGAAACTCCGAAGGGCGCTTTGCGCTACTACGACTGCGGCCCGGATTCCGGGCCGGTGCTGCTGTTCCTGCATGGCTCGGGTCCCGGGGTCAGCGGCTGGCGCAACTTCCGCGGGGTGTTGCCGACGTTCGCCGAGCGCTACCGCTGCCTGGTCCTGGAATTTCCCGGCTTCGGTGTCAGTCCCGACTTCGGTGGCCACCCGATGGTCACCGCCCAGGGCGCCGTGGTGCCGTTCCTGGACGCGGTCGGCGTGGACAAGGTCCACATCGTCGGCAACTCCATGGGCGGCGGCGTGGGCATCAACTTCGCCATCCGCAATCCCGACCGCATCGGCCGACTGGTGACGATCGGCGGCATCGGGACCAACATCTTCAGCCCCAGTCCCAGTGAGGGCATCCGGCTGCTGCAGGAGTTCGTCGAGGATCCGACCCGGCAGCGGCTCGTCGACTGGCTCAAATCCATGGTGTACGACCAGGCCCTGGTCACCGACGAGTTGGTCGAGGAACGTTGGCAGTTGGCCATCGATCCGGAGGCGCTGGGCGCCGCGCGCCGCATGTACGGGAAGGCGGCGTTCGCCGCGATGACGGCGGCGATGGAGACCTCCGACCGGCCGTTGCCGTGGGCGGTGATGCACAAGCTGGCGGCGCCGACCCTGCTGACGTGGGGCCGGGACGACAGGGTGAGCCCGCCGGATATGGCGCTCATCCCGATGCGCACCATCCCGAACGCCGAGCTGCACATCTTCCCCAACTCCGGGCACTGGGCGATGATCGAGGCCAAGGAGGCGTTCGAAAGCACCGTGTTGGCGTTCCTGTCCCGTTAGACGGACCCCGCCAGGCCCTTCGTCAACAGCGCATGCGCGTCGGGATTACCGTCGAGCAGACGGCTGGTGCGGGTGCGGATTCGCCACTGGTCGTCGATCCGTTGCAGTGCGAAGTGGTGGGCGGTTGCCCGCCACACCCGATAACCGTCACCGTCGCGGACGAGCACTAGGGATTCGCATACCGCCACCGCCTCATCGCCGGTGACCGTGACGACGCAGGGTCCGAGGAAGTGACAGCAGCCCTTGGCAACCAGATTCTGATGGGCATCCGAGCTAATCATGGCGTGAACCTCTGCCCGGCTCTCCATGCGCCAGCCGTCGACGTCGTAAACGCCGTCGCTCGCCCACAGCCGCGCGGCCGCGTCGGGGTCCCCCGCGTCGACCGCCGGACCGTACGAAGCGATCAACTGTCTGATGTCGCGGTCGTCCTCGAGTCGCCGCAATCGGGCCGTTAATTCGTCGAGGTCGGTCATGCTTGTGCTCCTCATCGTCGGGTGGCGCCTCGTCGGAGGCGATTATCCACCGGTCGGTGCGCGCCACTCTCGCATCGATTTGTCTCGGCTCACCGGGATGGCCTTCGAATCGGGCACGGACTGCGGTACACCATTAGTACGCCCACACACGTAAAGGACGTCAGCATGAGCGAGCGCGTTATCGACCGGGTCATAGCGATGGCGGACCAGTTGCGTGATCAGGCAGCCGAAGCCGAGCGGATTGGCAGGCTCACCGACGATACCGTGAAGCTGATGAAGGGCGCCGGGCTGATCCGGCTGCTGCAGCCCAAGAGTTACCAAGGGTTTGAGGTCCACCCCCGCGAGTGGGCCGAGACGGCGATGGCCACCGCGGCGCTGGATCCGGCCGCGGGCTGGATCGTCGGTGTAGTCGGCGTGCACCCTTACCAGCTCGCCTACGCCGATCCGAAGGTGCCCGCCGAGGTCTGGGCCGACGACGTCGACACCTGGATGGCCTCTCCCTACGCGCCGCAGGGCGTGGCCAAGCCCGTCGACGGCGGCTACATCTTCAACGGTCGCTGGCAGTTCAGCTCCGGCACCGACCATTGCGACTGGATCATCCTGGGAGCGATGCTCGGCGACGACAAGGGCATCCCGTTGATGCCGCCCCAGATGCTGCACATGATCCTGCCCCGCAAGGACTACGAGATCGTCGAGGACTCGTGGAACGTGGTGGGGCTGCGTGGAACCGGCTCCAAGGACGTCATCGTCAAGGACGCGTTCGTCCCCAGCTACCGGACCATGGACGCGACAAAGGTGATGGACGGCACCGCGCAGCGTGAGGCCGGCATGACCGAGCCGCTGTACCTGATGCCGTGGTCGACGATGTTCCCGCTGGGCATCTCCGCGGCGACCATCGGCATCGCCGAGGGGGCCCTGGCCGCGCACCTGGATTACCAGCGAGGGCGCGTCGGCGCCACCGGAACCGCGATCAAGGACGACCCGTACGTCATGCACGCCATCGGCGAGGCGGCCGCCGACATCAACGCCGCACGCCAGGAGCTGCTGGCCAACGTCGACCGCATCTACGACATGGTCGCCGCCGGCAAGGAGGTGTCGTTCGCCGACCGCGCGGCCGGTCGCCGCACGCAGGTTCGCGCGGTATGGCGCGCGGTGGCGGCGGTCGACGAGATCTTCGCCCGCTCGGGCGGCAACGCGGCCCGGATGGACAAGCCGCTGCAGCGATACTGGCGCGACGTGCACGTCGGCCACCTGCACGCCATCCATGTTCCCGGCACCACCTACCACGCGTCGGCGCTGAGTTCGCTGGGCATCGATCCGCCGGAAGGTCCGCTGCGGGCTTTGATTTAGGACAACGCATCGTGAGCGATCTGAAAAGCCTTGGCTACATCACCCTTTCGACGAACGAACTCGATCGCTGGCGGCATTTCGCCTTCGGTGTCCTGGGTTTCGCCGAAGGCAAGGGACCCGACTCGTCGGCGCTGTACCTGCGGATGGACGAGCGCGCGGCCCGGATCGTCGTCGTTCCCGGCGAAACCGACCGGGTGCTCGCCATCGGCTGGGAGGTGCGTGATCACGCGGCGCTGCAACGGATCAAGGCCACCCTGGATGGCGCCGGCGTCGCCTTCAAACAACTGTCCGTCGACGACGCCGAGGCCCGCCGCGTCGAAGAGGTGATCACCTTCGAGGATCCGGCGGGACACACGCTCGAGGTGTTTCACGGTCCGGTGCTTGACCACAGCCCGGTGATCACCCCGTTCGGCGCGAACTTCGTCACCGGCGATCAAGGTCTCGGTCATGTCGTGCTGCCGGCCACCGATCCCAATGGGCTGTTCGACTTCTACACCGAGGTACTGGGTTTCCGTTCCCGCGGTGCGTTCCGGGTGCCTATGCCGAAGGAGTTCGGCCCGGTGCGGGTGCGGTTCCTCGGCATCAACGAACGCCACCACAGCCTGGCGATCTGCCCGGCCGCGCACCTGCGCGACCCGAGAGTCGTCCACATCATGGTGGAGGTCGACACCCTCGACGCGGTCGGACAGGCGCTGGACCGCATCAATGCCGAGGGCATCCAGTTGTCCTCCACGCTGGGGCGCCACACCAACGACAAGATGGTGTCGTTCTATGTCCGCGCACCCGGCGACTGGGACATCGAATTCGGCACAGACGGCATGCGCGTCAACGAAACCTATTACACCGCAGAGGAAATCACGGCCGACAGCTACTGGGGTCACCAGTGGGTGGGCGACCTGCCCGCGGCGATGCGGCTGTGACACCCGACCGGGACGTCACACCGATTCCGGCTTCCTCGATCCCGTCGTGGGATCAGGAGGCCGACGTCGTCATCGCCGGCTACGGGGTCGCCGGCGCCGCCGCGGCGGTAGAAGCGGCCCGGTCGGGTGCCGACGTGCTGGTGCTGGAGCGCACCGGGTCCTGGGGCGGCGCGGCCGCAATGGCCGGCGGATTCATTTATCTCGGCGGCGGCACCGCGCTGCAAAAGGCCTGTGGCTTCGCCGATTCCGTCGACAACATGGCGGCGTTCCTCAATGTCGCGATGGGGCCCGGCGCCGACGAGAAAAGAATCGCCGACTACTGCGCCGGCAGCGTCGCCCATTTTGACTGGCTCGTCGGCTGCGGCGTTCCGTTCAAGGCGGAGTTCTTCTCCGAACCGGGCTGGGAGCCGATGGGCGATCAGGGACTGATGTACAGCGGCGGCGAAAACGCCTACCCGTTCAACACGATCGCCTCCCCCGCCCCGCGCGGCCACGTCCCGCAGATGTCGAACAAGAAGCAGGGCGAAGCCAGCGCCGGCTACATGCTGATGAAGCCGCTCGTCGAGACCGCCACTGCGGCCGGCGCGCGGGCGATTTACGACGTACAGGTTCAGCGCCTGATCGTCGAATCCGACGGCAGGGTGGTCGGGATCCGCGCCCGCCGGTACGGCACGGACATGACGATTCGGGCCCGCAAGGGGGTCGTGCTTGCGACGGGGAGCTTCGCCTACAACGACGCGATGGTGGCACGCTACGCACCGCGGATCGCCGGGCGCCCCGCCGCGTCGATCGAGCAGCACGATGGGCAGGCGATCCGGATGGCGCAGGCCCTTGGCGCCGACCTGGCGCACATGGACGCCACCGAAGTCGCGATCTTCATCGATCCCCAGCAACTGGTGCGCGGCGTCCTGGTCAACGGCCGGGGTCAGCGCTACGTCCCCGAGGACACCTACCCGGGCCGCATCGGGCAGCTCACGCTGTACCAGCAGGACAACATCGCGTACCTGATCATCGATGACGATGCGCAGCAAGAGGCGATGGCCTCGTGGTCACCGAAGTTCATGCTGCGGCCGGCGACCTGGGTGGCCGACACCGTGGCCGACCTGGAACGCGACATGGGGCTGGCGCCGGGTTCCCTGCAGGCGACCGTTGCCGCCTACAACGACGGCGCCGCCCGTGGCGAGGATCCGCTCCTGCACAAGAAGCCCGAGTGGTTGAAGCCGATCGGTTGCCCCGTCGGCGCCATCGACCTGCGGGAGAGCACCGGCGGCTTCACCCTGGGCGGGCTGGCCACCACGCTGGACGCCGAGGTGCTGCACGTCAGCGGTGAGCCCATCCCGGGCCTGCATGCCGCGGGCCGTTCGACCGCCGGGCTGGCCGCGTGGGGTTACGCCAGCGGCATCTCGCTCGGTGACGGCAGCTTCTACGGTCGACGCGCGGGCCGGTCCGCGGCCAAGGGTTGAGCACCGTCTATCGCGCTCGCGACCTGCGCGGCGCGGAATCAGTTTTGTCGACGATAGACAGGTCGCCGTGTCGCACCGCGTCCAGAATCGACTCGCTCAGCGCTCAGCACGCCCGGAAAAGCACCCGTTTTGGGGATGGCTTGCCCTACTCTTCTCCGCTCTTTCTAAGCCGCACCGCCCCGACATACCGTTCTCAGCGTGACCCCACACAGCATGACGATCCCCGCCGGGCTTCCCGTGGCCGACACGTGCGTCGACCTGCTGGTGGTCGGCTCTGGTACCGGCATGGCCGCGGCGCTGGCCGCCCACGAACTCGGCCTGTCGGTGCTGATCGTGGAAAAGTCGTCGTACGTGGGCGGCTCGACCGCCCGCTCCGGCGGCGCACTTTGGTTGCCCGCCAGTCCGGTGCTGCGGGACGCCGGTGCCAACGACACCGAAGAGCGCGCGTCCGCCTACCTGGACTCGGTGGTCGCGGGCTCGGCGCCCGGGCAGCGATCGGCCGGGTTTTTGGCGCACGTTTCCGGGACGGTCGAAATGCTGCGCCGAACGACTCCGCTGCGGCTGTTCTGGGCCCGCGACTACTCCGATTACCACCCCGAGGAGCCCGGTGGCAGCGCCGCTGGCCGCACCTGCGAGTGTCGGCCACTGGACACGTCTATCCTGGGCGAATACCGCACCCGGCTGCAGCCCGGCATCTTGGAGGCGGGCGTTTCGATACCCACGACCGGCGCGGACTACCGCTGGATGAATCTGGTCGCTCGGGTCCCGCGCAAGGGCGTTCCGACGTTCGGCAAGCGATTGGCGCAGGGCTTCGGAGGCAGGCTGGTGGGCCGGCGTTATGCGGCCGGCGGCCAGGGCCTGGTGGCCGGCCTGTTCGCGGGTGTGCTGCGGGCCGGCATCCCGGTGTGGACGGACACCACCCTGGTGCGGCTGGATGGCGACGGCGACAGGGTCGGTGGCGCGGTCGTCGACCACGGCGGCCGCGAAGTCACGATCACCGCCCGGCGCGGCGTGGTGCTGGCCACCGGCGGCTTCGACCACAGCATGGACATGCGGTGGAAATTCCAGTCCGAATCACTGGGCGCGAATCTCAGCCTGGGCGCCAGGTCCAACACCGGCGAGGGAATCCGCGCGGCGCAAGAGCTGGGGGCCGGCATCGCGCTGATGGATCAGGCATGGTGGTTCCCCGCCGTCGCGCCGTTGCCCGGCAAGGCCGCCGCCGTGATGCTGGCCGAACGGTCACTTCCAGGCTGCCTCATCGTGAACCAGCGAGGCCACCGGTTCACCAACGAGTCGGCGGACTACATGTCCTTCGGCCAGCGGTTGCTCGAGCTGGAGCGGTCGGGCAGCCCGATCGATCCGATGTGGATCGTCTTCGATCAGCAGTACCGCAACAGCTATGTCTTTGGTGCCCAACTGTTTCCGCGAATGCCGATTCCCCGGGCATGGTATGACGCCGGCATCGCGGTGCGGGCCGACAGCCTCGCCGAGCTGGGGGCTCGGATGGGTGTTCCGGTGCCGGACTTCACTCAGACGATGACTCGATTCAACGAAATGGCATCTGCCGGAGAGGATCCCGACTTCGGTCGGGGCCGCAGCGCTTACGACCGGTACTACGGCGACCCGACGGTAAAGCCGAACCCTAACCTGCGTCCGCTGGTCAAGGGAACGTTCTACGGGGTGAAAATGGTGCTCAGCGACCTGGGGACCTGTGGTGGGCTGAGGGCAGACGAGCGGGCGCGGGTACTCCGCGAGGACGGGGTCGCGATCGCCGGGCTGTATGCCATCGGCAACACCGCCGCCAACGCATTCGGCACGACGTACCCGGGCGCGGGCGCGACGATCGCCCAGGGCCTGGTGTACGGCTACATCGCGGCCCGGGACGCGGCGAACGACGATTAGTCAGTTCGCGCGCACACGTTCGACGATGACATCTCGCGCGGCGCGGCCTTCGCGCGTCGGGGTGAGCGGGTAGACGTGCACCAGGCCGGGTTGTTCGTGGTAATCAACCTCCACGCCCGCCGCCGTGGCCTTTTCGGCCAGCAAACGCGCGTCGGGGTTGAGGATGTCTCGGGTGCCGCTGAAGACCGTCAGGGGTCCCAGGCCGGTCAGATCGGCGCCGAGCGGGCTCACCATCGGATCGGTCATCGGAAGATCACCGCACCAGCGCTTTGCGAATTCCAGCAGACCGGTACGGGTCAGCCACGGATCGCGCACCGCGCTGATCAACGGGTTGCTCAGGGACACGTCGAGGACCGGCGAGATCAGCACGGTTCGGGGCAATGCCAGGCGGTGCGCATCGCGCATTATCAGCGCCGCCGACAAGGCCATCTGCCCGCCGGCGGAATCGCCGGCCAGGCACACGCTGTGATCGGCTGCAATCTTCTCGGCCGCCAGCTCGGCGATCGGCGGCACGACGTCGACCGCGGTGGCGAACGGCACCAACGGATAGATCGGGACGATCACCTGCGCCTGCGCCTCGGCCGCGATTTGCGCGGCCAATTTCCAGTGCTGTAAGGCGATTTCGTTGACCCAGGCACCACCGTGCAGGTAGACGACCGTGCGGTGCGGCGCATCGAAGTTCGCGGGTGCCAGGGTGTACATCGGCCAGTCCGATCGACGCTCCATGCGCACGCTCAAGTTGGCTCGCAACCGAGGTGGCGGTCCAAACGGCTGCGGGCGAAGGGCCCGCTGCTCGATGTGGTCACGCGCGGTTTGTGCGCTGCGGTATGTGCGCCCGCGCGTAACGCGAAGGACCACGGGTAGGGCCCGACTCCCCCAGCTGGGTCTCACCTGATCTGGAACCCCCGCTTGCGCACCCACAGCACTGCGGCGGCGGTTCCCGCTAGCCAGACCCCGATGGCGATGGCGAGATGCACGAAGCTTTTCGTGTCGCGCCCGAACACCGGCCAGATAAGTTTGGGTGCCTGGGTCCACAACACCCGGTGTTCCACACCGTTCATCGGGTCGGCGACGTAGTACAGCGCGTAAGGCAGCGTGAGGGCCAGCACCCAGCCGCCAGTGCGGCGGAGGTTGCCACGCTGCCGCCACCGCCGAATCAGCGGCTCGACGCCCACCGGGTGCAGCACCGAGATGAGGTTGCCCACGCCCAGCCAGGACACGATGGGCACCGCGACGGTCGGAATCGTGATGGCCAGGCGCGCCGGCGTTTCCAGCCACAGCGTCAGGGCCATCGCTGTTGCCAAGGTCGGCAGCCCGACGATCGCGAGCAGCGCCAAGTTCTTGATCAGGAGCATCCGCCAGAACGGCACACCGTCGGACAAAGCCTGTTGGACGCGGTAGTGGTCGGCGCCGAGCAGGTTGGTGGTGGTGACATCGGCGAGGACCCACGACGAGAAGTAAGTACCGACCAGGATCACCCAGTCCTGGTGGTGATGGTGACGGCCCGCGGTCAGCGGCTGCACCAGCAACCACGCCGCGGCGAAGATCACGTTGGCCAGCACTCCCATCAGCCAGGTGCGGGGCGGGGTGAACGCCCAGCGGATCTCGGCGCCGACCGCCGTCCACAGGTCTTGCTGGAGGTACTTGGCGGCCCGTCTGGCCGCGGCGGGTCGAGGGGCCGAAGCGCGCACGGCGGCGCGCAACGCCGCGCCCACATGTGGGCGCATCGCTTCTTGCAGGTCCAACATTCGCTCCCCCAATGCTTTTCGCTATCCGGTGTCGGGACGCGCAGACGATGGCCCGATGAACCGTCTGTGCAATTCGTCGGTGAGCAGGTGAATCTGGCGGGTGAGCTCGGTGTTGGTCTTCAACTCCAATTCCTGGGCCTCGAAGTCATGGTCGGCCCTGGCCTGCTGGAAAGCCGCCTGACGGTTCTGACCGATCATCACGAAGGTCGACAGAAAGATCGCCTCGAGCGACACCACCAGGGTCAGGGTGGGCCACGGATTGGGTTCCAGGAACAGCATCCACGCGCCAAACAGGGCCGCGTGAAGCCAGACGAAGTTCATCGATCCGGCGAACGCGGTTATCCGGTCGGCCAACCGCAGCTGAAGGTCATCACTACGCCTCCTGGCCTCCTCGAGGACGGCCGGATGGTGAACCTGTCCGCCGCGCAGTAGCCGGCGCGGGATCAGTTGTGGGCTGCGGCGATGGGCGTCGGCCTGTGTAGTCATCTGAGCCGTTCCTTTCGGTGCCATGTATGGAGAGGCCGCTGGCTAATGCTACTGATGCAGCTTGTGGATAAGCCACGCTGACCGGGACGGCGCGCAGGTAGAACGTGTTACAGTTTGCCCACCCCGGCGGAGGGTCCGGAGGCCAACCGGGCATAGCGCGTAAGGAGGCCCGCATGGATCCCGTCGTCGCGTGGGCGCGTTCGTCCCCGGTCGCCGAAAAGTGCGGCCACAGAAGCAAACTGGGTGTCATGGTGGCATGAACCGCAAGCGCGTCGTCATCGCCGGACTGGGAGACGTCGGTGTCCTGACCGCGATCCGTCTGGCCCGGCACGCCGACGTGGTCGGAATCTCCGTCAAACCCGCGCTGGTCAGCGGCCAAGAACTCGGCATCCGGCTCGCCCGTCCGGAGGATTGGGCACGCGACTACTGGATTCCGTTCGACAGGTTCCGCCGTTTGGACGGGGTACGGACGGTTCAGGCCACGCTGACGGGGCTGGACCTGGCGGCCCGCACCGTCCTGGGCCGGCGCGATGACGGCGCACCAATCGCCGAGGACTACGACGCGCTGGTGATCTCGACCGGTGTCAGCAACGGCTTCTGGCGCCGGCCGACGCTGCAGTCACCCGCCGAGATCGGCACCGACCTGCGCGCCGCCCACGACCGGCTGGCCGCGGCGGATTCGGTGATCGTGGTGGGTGGCGGCGCGGCCGCGGTGAGCAGCGCCGTCAACATGGCAACCACCTGGCCGGACAAGCGGATCGACCTGTACTTCCCCGGAGAGCGCGCCTTGGGTGAGTACCACCCTGCGACTTGGAAGCGCATCCGGAGCCGGCTGACCGACCTCGGCGTGGGCCTACACCCCGGACACCGTGCCCGGGTCCCGGACGGCTTCGCGGGTGAGGAGATCACCGGCGAGCCAGTCCACTGGAGCACCGGGCAACCCCCGGCTTCCGCCGACGCTGTGCTCTGGGCGATAGGTCGGGTGCGACCCAACACCGATTGGCTGCCGCCCGAACTGCTTGATGAACGCGGGTTCGTCCGCGTGACACCGGAGCTGCGGGTGCCCGGTCATCGAGGCGTCTTCGCGGTCGGGGACGTCGCGGCCACCGACCCGCTTCGCAGCTCCGCCCGCAACCGCGGGGATGCGCTGATAGCGAGCAACATTCGCGCCGATTTCGCGGGTCGAGAGCTGCGCAGCTTCCGGACGCCGGGGCGGCGGTGGGGTTCGCTGGTGGGCATCCAGCCCAACGGGCTGGAGGTCTTCTTTCCCACCGGCCATGCGTTCCGCTTCCCGTCATGGTCGGTCGAACGGGTGGTGATGCCGTGGATCGTCCGGTGGGGCATGTATCGAGGGGTGCGAGACAACCGGCCGCTTCGATAGTGGCCAACGGCGGTGCTCAGCTCTTGATCGACCCGGTTCGCTTGGCCTGGCGGCCAATTTCGAGCTTTTCGCAGCCGACGTACTGCCCCAGTCGGCGTCGATCAATCAGCCTTAATCGCCTGTGCGCGTGAGTGTTTCGTCGTAATCCACGCTCCATGCGCAGTTGGGCTTGCCCGACGACTCGTCCAGATGATTGTGGCCGACGAGCAGCGTGATGGGATCCTGCGGTGGTTGCGGCAGCGCATACTGCCCGGTGGCTTTCGCGTAGACCAGGCCGCCGCAGCCCGGATCGTTGTCGTCATGCTCGACGTGCAAGTCCCAGTTCCCGCCGCTGAATACCAGTGGTGTGTCAATGGTTTTCGAGTGGAAATAGCTCATGCACCGATCCCCGGTGCGCAGGCAGTCGGTTACGACGGCCTGGTCCCCCTGCTGCGGTGGGATTCCTTTCTTGAATTTACGCGCGACGTGGTAGCGGCCGTGTAGGGCTTCGGCGGGCGATCCCACCCGCGGCGGCACGGTGCTCGGGTCGGGGAGGCTGTTGATGTCGACATCTCCGGTGCGGGTGAAGGTTACTGACCGCTTTTCGTTGCAGGCGTTGGCGGAAGCCCCGCGGTAATCGCCGGAGAAGTTGCCGTCCGGCGTTGGCCGCAGCGTCAACACCTGCCAGACTTCGGCCGGAACGTCTCGGCACTTGTCGGTGGCCAGGGCCACGGCCACCCAGCGCCCGTCCACCTCGTCGAACACCCAGCTCGACGCGAGCTTGAACTCGCCGCTGAGGCGTGACGCGGTCGCCGCGCACCCAGCGGACCCGCATGCCGAGCGGACGGCGTAGGTGTCCGTCGCCGGAACCGCACCCGGACCCGAGACGTCGTCGAGGGTGGCGCCCTGGCTGAAGCGCGCCCGGTAGACACCGGTGAACGGACCCGTGTTCGGCGGCGGGGTCGCGGTGCTGCCCGGCGCGGTCGCTGCATTCGACGGCCCGGCGCGGCCCGCACCGTGGTGCCGGAGGAGTTTCACACCCGCGAAGACACCACCGGCGATGACGAGCAACGCGACGCCCGCCAGCGCGCCGATCAGGGCACGGGGACGCCGCCCGGGCCGCTTGCCGACGGGTGGTTGCACCGCGGGGATGGTGGCGTCGATCGCGGGTTGGGTGTCTGGAAAGAGAATGGCACGGGGCTGGGAGAAGCCCGGACCCAGTTGCCGGACCAGTCGGTCGGCGAATTCCCGGCAGCTGTCGAACCGGTCGGATGGCTCCTTGGCCATCGCGGTGGCAAACACCGGATCCAATGCCGCCAGCTCCGGGCGGTGGGCACCGATCGAGGGCGGCGGGGCGCCGATGTGCTGGCTGATCACCACGGCGGGGTTGGAATCGGCGTAGGGCGGTGCGCCGGCCAACAGGTGAAACGCGGTGCAGGCCAACGCATACTGATCGGCGCGCCCGTCGACCCGCTGGCCCTTCAACTGCTCGGGCGCGACGTAGGCCACCGTGCCCACCGTCATGTTGGTCGCCGTCAGCCCGGTCGCATCATCGATGTGACGCGCGAGCCCGAAATCGGCAAGGTAAACCCGCCGGGGCTGCCCGTCGGCGTCGGTCAACAAGATGTTGGCCGGCTTGACGTCGCGATGCAGCAACCCCCGATGATGCGCGTAATCCAGCGCCGAACCGACCGCGGTGACAATCGGCACGACGTCTTCGAGCGGCATCCCGCGCGGGTGGTGCTCGCGCAACAACCGGCCCGCGTCGGTCCCGGCCACGTAATCCATCGAGATCCAGAACTGGCCGTCCTCCTCGCCTCGGTCATGGATCGCCACGATGTGCGGATGAGACAACCCGGCGGCCAGGTCGGCCTCACGCATGAAGCGGGCCCGAAACTCCGGATCGCCGGTCAGGTCCGCCGGCAGGACCTTCAGCGCATCCTCGCGCGGCAGACGGGGGTGCGCCGCCAAGTACACCTGGCCCATCCCGCCCGCGCCCAACACCCGCAAGATCGTGTATCCGGCAAACACCTGGCCAACCTCGAGCGACATGGCCAAATCGTAAATGCTGAAGCCGCAGCGGCACACACAATTCGCGTCCGACGACTCTCTACCGCTCGGGCAAACCGCCGTGCGCCGCCCGCGGTCCGCGCCCGGTCCGCGGCGGCTAATCGCCGGTGCGCGTAATCGTCTCGTCGAAGTCCGTGTTGACTTCGCACGGCGCGGTCTGTTCCTGGTGGCCACGCCCGGCGAGCCGCGTGATGGGATCTTGCGGTGGTTGAGGCAGCGGATCCTGCCCGCTGGCTTTCATGTGCGTGGTGTCCGCAGACCTCGGACACCTGACATCGGCGTCGAGGTCCCAGGTCCAGGTTCCGGCTGCGAATACCATGGGCAGTTCACTCGATGGTTCGTGGAAGTAGCTCATGCACCGATCACCGGTGCGCAGGCAGTCGGTACTGACGGCGGTGTTCAACTCCTGCTGTGGGATCCCGTTCGTAAAGGTTCGCGTGATCCGGTAGCGGCCGCGGAGCGCCTGGGCCGGGGACACCACCCGCGGTGGTTGGCCGGCCGGGTCGGGAAGGCTCCTCACGTCGACGTCCCCGGTACGGGTGAAGGTCACGGTTCGCTTGTCGGCGCACGCATTGCTGGCACCAGTGGTGTATTCGCCGGCGAGATTGCCGTCGGGCCGTGGTCGCAGCGTGAACACCTGCCAGAATTCCGCGGCCGCATCGCGGCACTTGTCGGGCGCGAGCACTACCGCCACCCAGCTCCCGCCGATCTGGTCGAACACCATCGTGGGCACCCCCACGGGTTCGCCGCTGAGGCGCTGCGCCGTCATTACGCAGCCGGTGGAGCGGCACGCCGAACGCAGACCGTACGTGCTCGTTACCGCCGGTGTCGCACCGGCATCCGGGATGTCGTCGAGGCCGATGGCCGGTCCGAAGTCGCTCCGATAGGTGCCGGTGAACGGACCCGCGGCCGGGCCGGGATTGTGCGGCTTGGTGAGCCTCAGGCTCGCAAAGACGCCACCGGCGACCAGCAACACGACGCCCGCCAGAACACCGATGAGGACGGCGGGGCGGCGGCCCAAACGCTTCCACAGGGATGGCGCCGGCTGCGGCAACGCAAGCACGGTCGGATCGGACGCGAGTCGGAAATACGAACCGGCCGCGCTGAGGTGCTGAGTCAATTGATGGGCGAACTCCCCACAGCTGCCAAACCGACCGGAGGGCTCCTTGGCCATCGCGATCGCAAACACCGGATCCAGCCCGGCCAATTCCGGCCGGTGGACACCGATCGAAGGCGGTGGGGCGCTGACATGTTGGCCGATCACGACGGCGAGGTTGGGACCGCCGTACGGCGGCGCGCCGGTCAGTAGGTGAAACGCGGTGCACGCCAACGCATATTGATCCGCGCGCCCGTCGACCGGCCCGGCCATCAGCTGCTCGGGTGCCGCATACGCCACCGTGCCCACAGCCATCTTGGTGCTGGTCAATCCCGCCGCATCATCGACGCGCCGCGCGATGCCGAAGTCGGCCAGAAAGACCCGCCGCGCCTGCCCATCCGAATCGGTCACCAGGATGTTGGCCGGCTTGACGTCGCGGTGCAACAAGCCCCGATGATGCGCGTAATCCAGCGCCGAGGCGACCGCGGTGATGATCGCCATCGCCTCAGCGACGGGCATCCCACTTGGAAACTGCTCACGCAAGAGCCGGGCCACATCGGTGCCGGGCACGTATTCCATCGAGATCCAGAACTGGCCCTCATATTCGCCGCGGTCGTGAATCCCGACGATGTGGGGATGAGACAGACCGGCGGCCAGCTCCGCCTCACGCTCGAACCGCTCCCGATACTGGGGATCGGCTGTCACTTCGGTCGGCAATACCTTCAGCGCATCCTCGCGCGGCAGCCGCGGATGCGCCGCCAGATACACCCGGCCCATCCCGCCCGAACCCAGCACCCGCAGGATCGTGTATCCGGCAAACACCTGGCCGGCCTCAAGCAACATGGGCAAATCGTAGATCCAGTCATTGACCGCCGGGCAAAGCGCGGGGTATTGACTACTCGGTCAGCCCGATATTCGCTTGTAGGGCAAAGGGTCTGGCGGGTCAGGCGCTGTTGAGCAGTAGCATGAGCCCGTAGTCCATGTGGATCTGCTGGTGGCAGTGCAGCAGCGACAGGCCGGGTTGATCGGCGGTGAAATCGACTTCCATGCTTTGGTAACCGCCCAGCATCGCGACGTCCTTGCGCACGCCGGCGGTCGATGTGCCGGCGACACGGGTGATCTCGAAGGTGTGCCGGTGCAAGTGCATCGGATGCAGGTCGTCGGTGGCGTTGCGGAAGCGCAGCCGATAGCGCTTGTCTCGTTGCAGCTTGAGCACGGGCTGGTTGTTGTCCATCGAGAACGGTGTGCCGTTGATCGTCCAGACGTTGAAGCCGTTGTCGGCGGCGTTGCGCTTCTCGATCAGCATCTCGAGGGTGCGTTCGGGCGGCGCGGCGGGCGCGGCGTTGGGCGCCGCGAACAGCCGGTAATCCCACTTGAACGGCGGCGGCGGCGCCCATTGCGGATCCCCGCCGCGCCCGGCGTATTCGACGACGATGCCCATTCCGTGGCCGCGGTCGTCGTCGGAGAGGTCGCCCAGCACCCACACTCCCGGGTTGGTCATGTCGACCACCGCCGAAACGCGTTCGGCGGCACCGAGCCACAGCACCGGCACCGGCGCCGGGTTGGGCACCGGGTTGCCGTCCAGCGCGATCACGTTGAAGGTATGGCCGGGCAACGTCAGGCTGCGCGTTTCGGTGGCGCTGCCGTTGAGCACATGCAGCAGCACCCGCTGACCGGTCTGCACGCGGATGGCATCGCCGTGGCCCAGCATCCGCCCGTTGACAGAGAACGCCCCATAACCGACCTCGTAGCCACGCGGGTCGCCGCGGGAGAGCGAGGCCGTCATCGACGATTCGCCCTTCTCCTTGAGGTCGGGGTCCTGCTCGCCGGCCAGGAAATCACTGGCCATGTCGCCCCCGCGGCTGAAAGTGGGTTCGAATTCCTTGAGCGTCAGGAAGATCTCTTGGTCATAGGAGCCGGGGTTCTGTTTGGGTTCGATGTACACCGGGCCGACCAAGCCGCTGTACTGTCCGCGGGACAGATCGGCGCGCGGGACGACGTGGGTGTGATAGAAGCGGAAGCCCGCCGGGCCGGGGACAAAGGAAATGCGCCGCATGCCGTGCGCGGGAATGTAGGGCGTGCCCTCCTCGGCGGCGCCGTCGACGTCGACGCCCACCTGCTGGCCATGCCAGTGCAGCTGCTCGGGGGAATCGGAGTCGTTGAAGATGTCCACCCACGTCCGTTGGCCCTCCTTGAACCGCAGCAGCGGACCCGGGAATTGCCCGTTATAGGTCAAGGTCGACACGATCTGATCCGGTGCCAACTCCACCGTCCCGGTGCCGATCCGCAGCGTGTAATCGGGCTTGCCGTTGGGCGGAGCGGGTGGCGGCGTGCGCGAACACGCTGCCGCCGCGAGGCCGGCGCCTGCGCTCGCGGCGATCAACGCCAGCCCACCGCCTTTGAGGAATTCGCGTCGACCGACCGCCATGATCATCGCTCCCGAGGCGACGGGTGGAGCGCGAGCACGGGCAGCAGGAAGTCGATGCGGCTATCCAATTCGCTTGCCACGCGACGGAATTCGGGGTAGCTCGCGCGGTCGCTGTCGGCGGCGGCCGACGGGTCGGGCAGGCTCCAGTGCATCGCCGTGGCCACGCCGTGGTCGTGGGCGTACTCGCGGACCTTGTCGCACAACGTGATCACGTAATCGAAGCGCTGCCGGGCGACCGCGGCCAAAGGCCGCGGGCGGCTGCCGCGAAGGTCGATGCCGTACATGTCGCGCATGATCCGTACCGCGTTGGGGTGTACGTGCGGTTTGGGATGACTGCCCGCGCTTGCGGCACGAATGCGGCCCCGGCCCTTCTTCTGCAGCAGCGCCGCGGCCATCGGCGAACGCGCGCTGTTGCCGGTGCACAAGAACAGCACCGACCGGGCCCCGGATCGCCCTGCCGGCTCCGTCGCGGGCATAGGCGCGAGCGCCGGATGCAGCGCGGCCGCCGCCTCGGCGAACGCCCCCGCGCAGCTGGCCAAGTTCAGGTGGTAGTAGGTGTCGCGGCCATCGAAAGTGCTGCGGCGCGCGTCGATGAGCCCGGCCGAGCGCAAGAGCCGCAGGTGATACGAGACCAGGTTTTGCGGCTCGTCAACGGCGGCGGCCAATTCCCGCACCCGGTGGTCGCCGGCTGCCAGTTCGGTCAGCAGCGCCCAGCGCACCGGATGCGACGCCATCTGCATCAGCGGCGGAACCACCGCCCGATCGCTTGCCGCCACCCCTGGGACAATACATCAAATGAGTTTGATAGGTTGGGGCCACCGAGCGATCTGAGGAGACCGAGTGTCCGAGAGCAATCCCGTGACCGGCCATGAGCTCCGTCGCAGCCTGGGAGTGTTCGACGCGGTGGTGATCGGACTGGGCTCGATGATCGGCGCCGGGATCTTCGCGGCGCTTGGCCCCGCTGCGCATGCCGCGGGCTCCGGACTGCTACTGGGCCTGGCGTTGGCGGCGGTGGTGGCCTACTGCAACGCCACCTCCTCTGCGCGGCTGGCCGCCCTCTACCCCGCTTCCGGCGGCACCTATGTATACGGCCGCAAGCGGCTCGGGGACTTCTGGGGATATCTGGCGGGTTGGGGCTTTGTCGTCGGCAAGACCGCCTCATGCGCGGCGATGGCGTTGACCGTCGGCTCGTACGCATGGCCGTCGCGGGCGCACGTGGTGGCCGTTGCCACGGTGGTCGCGCTGACGGCGGTGAACTATGCCGGGGTGCACAAGTCGGCGTGGCTGACCCGCATCATCGTCGCGTTGGTGCTGGCCGTGCTGGCCGCGGTGGTCGTCGCCGTATTCACCTCCGGGAGCGCCGGCACCGAGCACATGCGCCTGGCCGGCGTCACCGTCGGGGGCGTGATACAAGCCGCGGGCCTGCTGTTTTTCGCCTTTGCCGGCTATGCGCGCATCGCGACGCTGGGAGAGGAGGTGCGCGACCCGGCGCGCACCATCCCACGGGCGATCCCGCTCGCACTCGCTATTGCTCTGGCCGTCTACGCGCTGGTGGCCGTCGCCGCGCTCACCGCGTTGGGACCACGACGTCTCGCCGAGTCCAGCGCGCCGCTGTCCGAGGCGGTGCGGGCGGCGGGAACAGCCTGGCTGGCGCCCGTCGTGCAGGTGGGTGCGGCGGTCGCGGCGGTCGGTTCCCTGCTGGCCTTGATTCTCGGCGTCTCGCGCACCACCTTGGCCATGGCGCGCGATCACCACCTCCCCCACCTGCTAACCGCCGTGCACCCCAGGTTCCAGGTGCCCCATCGCGCCGAGCTGCTGATCGGTGCAGTCGTGGCGGTGTTGGCCGCGACGGCCGACCTCCGGGGCGCAATAGGTTTTTCCTCATTCGCCGTGCTGATCTACTACGCGGTCGCCAATGCCTCCGCGTTCACCCTCCGGCCCGACGAGGGCCGCCCGCCCCGGGCGATCCCGGTGATCGGGCTGGTCGGGTGCGTGGTCTTGGCATTCGCGATGCCGCCGTCTTCGGTGCTGTCCGGCGTGACGGTGCTGGGCATCGGTGTCGCCGCCTACGCGATCCGGCGCGCCCTGTGGTCGACTAGGTCGCGGCAGGCGATTCCCACCCGACCCGAACGGGAAGACTGAGCGGGTGCCCGAGCCCGGCAGCGGAGCATTGGCGTACGACGACTACCTGTTCCTGAAGTACCGCCGCTGAGCTGCAGCTAGGCCCGCGGATAGCCCCGGCGGACCGTGCGGTCGAGAATGCCCAGGGTCGCCCGCAGCGCGCCCTCGGACAGCACCGGGAAAATTCCGGCGTCGCGCCACTTCGGGTCGATGTCCGACCAGTCGTAGAACGAGGTCACCACGGTGGCGCCGTCGTCGGTCGGTTCGAGCCGGTAGCCGTAGACGTGGCCGATCTGGGGGCGGATCTGGCCGAGAATCGTCCACGAGATCAGCCGATCCCGTTCGAAGTCCTTGATGCTGACGGTGACGTCGTATTTGCCGAACTGCGGGAAGTCATTGAGCGACTCGCGGTCCATGTGGACCACGAAGCTGTCCCCGACGGCCGTTACCGGGTCGCCGTCGGCGTCCTGGAGCATCCCCGAGGAGTCGATCGCGACGTGCCCCTGCGGGTCGCACAGCACCGCGAAGATGTCGGGCGCCGGGGCCGGGATAGTGCGACTGGTCTCGATGCGTTCGGTCATGCGTCCTCGCAGCCAGCGAAAATAGCCGTAGATAGCTTTGCCGGTTACTCTACGACGCCTCGGCCGCCTGATGGCAGTCCCGTCGCGATTGCTGGGACGATCCCTCGGCATGCGACGAGCCACGGCACTTCCTATGATGAAAGCTTGGGGAAAGCTTCATCGAATTGCCTGCGCGACACTACCTTCAGTCCACCGTCGTCCCATCACTCGCGGGCACACTAAGGAGGACCGTCGGCCACGTGAGCGATTCAAACGACGAGGACGAATTCCGCAATCTGGCGGTGAACCGACTGCGGCCCGCCGAACTTCAATGGGCCCTCAACCACGATTCCGTGCACGGGATCGCGTACGCGTTCCGGAATCCCGTGGCCGTCGCCGAGTCCATCGACGATCCGCGGGACGATAGAAAGACCTACCTGATCCGGATCAGGCGCGACGATTTGGCCCAGGCGCTGGGAAAGATCAACGACTGGATCATCAAGAATCCCGGCTCCGCGGGGATGCAGGCCTACGGCTTCGTCCGGGCGCTGTCCCGGGAGGGCCTCAGCGAACGCAAAACCGGCGACGAGGAATGCCGCTGAGCCGGTGCCGACCCTGCCCAGCCCCCGCCGGCCGGCCGTGAGGCGCCATAGCCAGCCTAACGGGAATTAGCTGGCATTCTCTAGATTCACCGTGCCCCGCGGTTGCCGAAACCATTAGCCTTATGCCTGGCACGCCACCGCGTGCTCGTGTCCGGCGTGGCAATGGCCGGGGGCGCGAAGGCGCTTTTGTCGGTTTGCGGCGCGCGGCGGCGGGTGAGGAGTCGGCGATGGGTGACACGACCGCGGATTCGCGGGAGGGTTCGCAGTTCGGGCCGTATCTGCTGCGGCGGCTGGTCGGTCGCGGCGGCATGGGCGACGTCTATGAGGCCGAGGACACGGTGCGGGAAAGGACCGTGGCGCTCAAGCTGATGTCGCCGACGCTCTCCAACGATCCGGTCTTCCGCTCGCGCATGCAGCGCGAGGCCCGCACCGCAGGGCGGCTGCAGGAACCGCACGTCGTGCCGATTCACGACTTCGGCGAGATCGACGGCCAGCTCTACGTGGACATGCGCCTGATCGACGGCAAGGACCTGGCGACCATGCTGAGCCGCTACGGGCCGCTGTCCCCGCCTCGCGCCGTGGCGATTGTGCGCCAGATCGGCTCGGCGCTCGACGCCGCGCACGCTGCCGGGGTGATGCATCGCGACGTGAAACCGGAGAACATCCTCGTCAGCGCGGACGACTTCGCCTACCTTGTCGATTTCGGGATCGCCAGTGCCACGTCCGACGAGAAGCTGACGCAGTTCGGCACCACCGTGGGCACCGTCAAGTACATGGCCCCGGAACGCTTCAGCGAAACCGAAGTGACCTATCGGGCCGACATCTATGCCCTGGCCTGCGTGTTGTATGAGTGCCTGACCGGGTCCCCGCCGTACACGGGCGACACCGTCAGCGTGATGGGGGCGCACCTCAACCAGGCGGTCCCGCGTCCCAGCGCCGCGCGCCCGAGCATTCCGGCGGCCTTCGACGGCGTGATCGCGCGTGGCATGGCCAAGGATCCCGCGGTCCGCTATGCCACCTGCGGCGATATGTCGGCGGCCGCCTACGCGGCGCTGGCCACGCCCGATCAGGATCGCGCCACCGACATTCTGCAGCGCAGCCAGGTGGCGAAGCTGCCGCCCGCGTATGCCGGCCAGCAGCCCAGCGGTTTTGCGTCCGTGCCGCCGCCCGTCATGGCCAACCACGCGCCGCCGCAGGTCCAGGCATGGCCGGCGACGCCGGCTACCGGGTCGCCGGTCGTTCCGGGTGGACCCATGCCCCAGCCGACGGGGTGGCCCGGCGCTTCCGCTTGGGGCGCGGGCGAAGTGGGTAGCACCGGCGCACCGCTGTGGGGCCAACCGCCCCGGGGCAGCCGCAAGCCCTGGCTGTGGGTGGGTGCCGCCGCGACGGTCGTGGTGGCCGTCGTCGGCGGGCTGGCTGTCGTTGCCACCCATCCGTGGCAGTCGTCGTCCCCGTCCACTCCCTCCACGCCGACATCGGCGGCGCCGCCACCGGACGCGATCGAGCTGCGGGTCCTCGATGACGGAGTGTCGATCGGCAGTTCGGCGGCACCGACAACGATCGACATTTTCAACGAGCCCATCTGCCCACCGTGCGGCAGCTTCATCCGGTCGAATTCAAGTGACATCGACAACGCGGTGAACAACAAGAAGCTGGCGGTGCGCTATCACCTGCTCAACTTCCTCGATGACAAGTCGCACAGCAAGAACTACTCAACTCGCGCGGTGGCGGCGACGTATTGCGTTGCGGCGCAGAATGATCCGAAGCTCTACAGCGACTTCTACTCCGGCCTGTTCGCCAGCAACTTTCAGCCCGCCGAGGACGCCCCGGAAGATCGCACCGATGGCGAACTGGCCCAACTGGCTAAGACCGTCGGTGTCGACCCCAGCGTGATCGATTGCATCAAAGGGGGCGATGACGTCGGCACCGCCAAGGCGAAGGCCGCCGCTGGGGACGCGACGCTGACCGGGCTCAATGCCACCGGAACTCCGTTCGTGTGGGACGGCACCAAGGCGGTGAACTATCAGGACCCGACCTGGCTCACCAAACTGATCGGGTAGTCGGCGGGCCGCGCTTGCGGCGGTAAGCGTTTCGGCGGCGCCTCCACCCGGTCGGCGCTAAGGGCGCGGCGTGGGAGGTGTCGGCGCCGTAGGTGTCTGCGAAGGACCCATCATTCCGCCCGGGCCGCCCGGGCCCATCATTCCGCCGGGGCCCATCATCCCGCCCATTCCGCCGGGGCCCATCATCGGGCAACCACCGTCACGGCCGCCGTAATAGCCTCGGTGCCAGCCATAGTGGGCGCCTGAGGACCAGCCCAAGAAGAGCCCCCAGAAGAAGATCGTCGAAACGACGAACACCACACCGGCGATGATGACCACCCACGCCGCCACTTGCCCCAGACGGCCAGGTCTAGTAGCGGTGGTCGGTTCGATCGTGGATTCAGGTGTTTCTGTCATGGCTCGAAGGATGGCACACGCATACCCCACCGGGGTAGGGACTATTGGCCCTATGATGAGGGCCGCGAATCTGGTCAGCTTGCGGTGGTATGTGGAGGTGAGCTTTGGCCGGGTTCACGCGGCGGGTGGCGCTTACGGCGCTCGGTGCACTCGGTGCGGGCAGTGCGTTCGGTCTGCGGGCGGTCCGTCGCGGCGCGCTCGCATCGGGGCCGGGCGCTGTCCGCCTCGCCGACGGATGCGGCTTCATGGGTGCCGATTCCGTGGATATGAGCCGCTATATGGAGATGTTCAATCGGCACCGAGAAATCAGCCGTGTCGTGGAAGAGATTCCCGGCGGGGTGCGCACCACCACCCAATCGAACTCTCCGGAGCTGACCGCCCAACTGCAGGCGCACGTGTCGAGCATGTACTCACGCCTCGATCAGGGGACGGAGGTCAGATGCATGAGCCAGAGCCTGCCGACCCTGTTCCGCCGGGCCAACGGCTACCGCCGCCAAATCACCCTCACCGCAACGGGTGTGATCGCCGAGGAGACCGCTGAGGATCCCGCTCTGACCGACGCCATCCGCGCGCATGCGCGCGAAGTCACCGGGTTCGTGCAGCAGGGTATGCCCGCGATGATGCAGCAGATGATGGGCGGTTGCATGATGGGACCCGGTGGCATGATGGGACCCGGTGGCATGATGGGCCCGCGCGGCGACCGGTAAAACCTTTGCGCGGCTTGATAACCGGCGCTAGTCCCCGACGCGGGTGAACTTTATGTCGACGTCGGTGCTTTTGGGGCACGGAGACGGCGGGCCCGTGACGTCCTCGTGGCCGTGGCCACTGATCACCGGGATCGGATCCTGCACCGGCTGCGGCAAGGGGAATTGCGCAACGATTTTCACGTGCTCCATGGCACCGCCCTTGGAACACCGCATGTCGAACTCGCGGTCGTATACCCAGTTCCCGTCGCCGAATACCAACGACATGGCCGAAAGCGGTGGTGCGTGGAAAAAGCTCATGCATCGATCGCCGGCGCGAAGGCACTCCGTGCGGACCACGAAGTCGTTCTTCTCCCGGTAGCCGTTCGGCTGACTACCCGTCTCCTGGTAGTGGCCGCGCAGCGCCTCGACGGGCGACGCCACGCGTGGCGGTAGGGCGTTCGGGTCGGCCACGCTGTTGACGTCGACGTCTCCGGTGCGGGTGAAGGTCACGTTTCGCTTGTTGGCGCAACCCTTGGCCATGATCTCGGTGGCCTCGCCGGCAAGCGTGCCGTCGGGGTGTGGCTCCAGCGTGAACGACTCCCAGATTTCGCCGTCGGCGTTGTTGCACGTGCTCGACCCGACGCTTACTGCCACCCAGCTTCCGCTAATCTGATCGAGCACCATCGTCGGCACCTGCATGGTTTCGCCCGTAAGCCGGGTCGCGGTCGCCACGCAACCGGTGTTGCGGCACACCGAACTGACACCCCATGTTTCGGTTGTCGGCGTGGCACCCGGCGGCGGTTGACCCTCGATGCTGGTGATTCGGGCGAAGTCGGCCCGGTAGACGCCGGTGAAGGGACCCGTGTTGGGCGGTGGGGTCTTGGGCGCCGGGCTGGCGGTGGGCGCCGCGGTGTTCGCCGGCTTGTGGGACTGGGTGAGCTTCTCGGTTGCGACGACACCACCGGCGATCAAAAGCGCGACGCCGGCCAGGGCGGGGACCAAGACGGCGGGGCGCCGGCCCAACCGTTTCCCGGCGGGTGCTTTCGGCCCCAGCGGGACGGTGGGCGCGGCAACGCCAAACGAGGGCTGGGTGATCTCCGTGTCCGGGCGGGCCGGGATCTCACCGGCGTACGCGAAGCTCGGAGTCGGCTGCCCGCCGAGGTGGGCAGCGAACTCCCCGCAGTTGCCGAACCGGCCGGACGGCTCCTTGGCCATCGCGGTGGCAAATACCGAGTCCAGGGCAGCCAACTCCGGCCGGTGCGCACCGATCGAGGGCGGCGGGGCATTGACATGTTGGCTGATCACCACGGCGGGATTGGAATCGACATACGGTTGGGCGCCGGTGAGCAGGTGAAACGCAGTGCAGGCCAAGGCATATTGATCGGCGCGCCCGTCTATCGACTCGCCCTTCAACTGCTCGGGCGCCGCGTAGGCCGCCGTGCCCACCGTCATGTTGGTTGCTGTCAGCCCGGTCGCATCGTCGATGCGCCGAGCGATGCCGAAGTCGGCCAGAAAGATCCGCCGCGCCTGCCCATCGGGTTCGGTCAACAGGATGTTGGCCGGCTTGACATCGCGGTGCAACAAGCCCCGATGATGCGCGTAATCGAGCGCCGAGGCGACCGCAGTGATGATCGACACCACCTCGTCGAGCGGCATCCCGCCCGGGTAGTTTTCGCGCAACAGGCGGCCCACATCGGTGCCGGGCACGTAGGCCATCGAGATCCAGAACTGGCCGTCCTCTTCACCGCGGTCATGAACTCTCACGATGTGCGGATGGGACAAGCCGGCGGCCAGGTCGGCCTCGCGCAGGAACCGGGCCCGAAACTCCGCATCGGCGGTCAATTCCGGCGGCAACACTTTGAGCGCGTCCTCGCGCGGCAACCGCGGATGCGCCGCCAAGTACACCTGGCCCATGCCGCCCGAGCCGAGCAGCCGAACGATCGTGTATCCGGCAAAAACCTGGCCTGCCTGAAGCGACATGGCCAAATCGTAAGTCTTGTCTTCGGGGCTTTTCGGCACTTCGTATCCTTTCCGGTCTTCCCGGGCAATGGGCGACGCCCGTCGGCAGAAAGGTTGCTCCACAACGCTTGCCGGATCGTGGCGAAGTTCTTGCGGATTTCTTGCGGCGCTTGCGGGCGGTGGCAGGGCAAGAGGGTGCGAACGGCACTTACACGGTGATACCGCGAGCATCGATATGACTCAGGCCATGGCGACGCCCCACGAGGCCGGCTGGCAGCGAGTGCGACGCAGATCGCCGGGCGTGGGCATCGCGGATCACCACAGCTTGCGCGGTCGATCCCCACACCCGACGCCGTCCGTCACAGGATGTAGAGCATCTCCTGGTAGGTGGGCAGCGGCCATAAGTCATCGGCTACAACGCCTTCCAGAGCGTCGGCGGCGGTGCGCACCGCGTCCATCGCCGGCAGAAGCGCCTCCTGGGCGTGCTTGGCCTCGTCGAACGCCGACCCCGCCGAGTGGTTCGACAGCGCCGTCTTCAGCGTCGTCAGTGCCAGGCAGAGATCGGCGAGCGGAGCTGAAACCGCTTCCAGCGCGGTCGTGCTCGGTTCGACACCGGCGGCGTTCAGAGTCGCGACGTTCTGTGCGAGCTCGGTCTGGTAGCGGATCGCGGCCGGCAAGATGACCGTCGTCCCGATCTCCAGCGTCAGCTTGGCCTCGACCGCGATGGTCAGGGCGTACTGCTCCAAGCGGACCTCGTAGCGGCTGTGCAGCTCGCGTTCGTTGAAAACCCCATATTTCTCGAACACGTCGATCGCCGACGGCTTGATCAGCTCGGGAATGGCATCCAGCGTGGTCTTGAGGTTCGGCAAGCCTCGTTCGGCCGCCTCGATCTGCCAGTTTTCCGAATACCCGTCACCGTTGAATACCACCGCACCGTGTTCGGTTATGACGTCGGTGAGCAGCTTCTGTACCGCCATGTCGAAGTCCTCGCCGTCTTCGACGGCCTTCTCCAGAACGGTTGCCAGGTAGTCGAAAGAGTCGGCCATGATCGTGTTCAGGACGATCATCGGCACCGCAACCGTCTGCCCGGAGCCGGGTGCCCGGAACTCAAACCTGTTGCCGGTGAACGCAAATGGGCTGGTACGGTTGCGGTCACCCGGGTCGGTCGGCAGTGCCGGGAGCGTGTCGACACCAATGATCATGGTGCCCTTGCCCTTTGACGACGTGACCGCACCTTTAGCGATCTGCTCGAACACATCGGCGAGCTGTTCGCCGAGAAAGATTGAGATGATCGCCGGCGGCGCCTCGTTGGCTCCCAAGCGGTGATCGTTGGTGGCCGACGCGACCGACACCCGGAGCAGGCCGGCGAACTTGTGCACCGCGCGAATCACCGCGGCGCAGAACACCAGAAACTGGGCGTTCTCGTGCGGGGTGTCGCCGGGGACGAGCAGCGAGCCCAAATCGGCGTTGCCCACCGAAAAGTTGACATGTTTACCCGATCCGTTGACCCCGGCGAACGGCTTCTCATGGAAGAGGCATTCCATCCCGTGCTTTCTGGCCAGCGTCTTGAAGACCGTCATCAGCAGCTGCTGGTGGTCGGAGGCGATGTTGGCCCGTTCGAACATCGGCGCCACCTCGAACTGGCCCGGGGCCACCTCGTTGTGCCGGGTCTTGGCGGGAATCCCCAGTTTGAACAGCTCGCGCTCGGTATCCATCATGAAGCCGAGGACGCGCTCGGGCACCGCGCCGAAGTAGTGGTCGTCAAACTCCTGTCCCTTGGGCGGCCTGGCGCCGAACACCGTGCGGCCGGCGTTGACCAGGTCCGGTCGCGCCAAGAAGAAATGCCGATCGACCAGGAAGTACTCCTGCTCCGGGCCGCAGAACGACACGACCTTGTCAGGGTCCTTGTGACCGAACAGCTTCAGGATCCGCTCGGCGTGGACACCCATCGCCTGCTGGCTGCGCAGTAACGGCGTCTTGTAGTCCAGTGCCTCACCAGTCATCGACACGAATACCGTTGGAATGCAGAGGGTATTGCCGTTCGGGTTCTCCAGTACGTAGGCCGGGCTGGTGACGTCCCAGCCGGTGTAGCCGCGCGCCTCGAAGGTGCTGCGCAGCCCGCCCGACGGGAAGCTGGAGGCATCGGGCTCTCCCTGGATGAGCGTCTTGCCGGCGAACTCCGCGAGCGTCTGGCCGTCGGAGATGGGTTCCAAGAAGCTGTCGTGCTTTTCGGCGGTCAGGCCGGTCATCGGGTAGAACACATGGGCGTAGTGGGTGGCGCCCTTCTCCAGGGCCCAATCCTTCATGGCCGCCGCGACCGAGTCAGCGATCGCGGGGTCGAGCTTGGCGCCCTTCTCGATCGTCGCCGCGACGGACTTGTACACCGACTTGGGCAGCCGCGCCTGCATCTCGGCCTTGGTGAATACGTTGGAGCCGAAGACCTCGCCGGGGGCTTCACCCGGTACGAAACTGATCGCAGGAGGGACATATGCCTCGACGTTGTTGATCGCCTGCAGGCGTACCGCGTTGCCGCTCAATTGAGTTCCTATCGCTGAGGGGGCCCATGATTTTTCCGCTGCCCGAACGTGGACCGCCTCACCCTAGGAACGGTCGATGGCAAATTTGTTACACCTGTGTCAAACGTGGCTCCTCGATGGTTGCGAACGTGAAACGTAGACCGGCGAGCCGGCGGCAACCTCCTGATCCCGCAGTTACTCGTCGGCCGCCGGTGACGTGAAACTGCGCGCACGCCTGCTTTTGACGAACCGCCACGACGGTCCCTGGCGCACGCCGGCCGGCCGCCGCCGCCCCAGAAACGGCCACCAAGCCCGACTGAACGGAGGACCCTGCAGGCGCGCGATGCGCAAGGTGCCGACGATCAGCACGGCCGCAAGCGGCAACTCGCCCAGCGCCGCGGTCAGGGCAGACACAACGAATTCGCCACGTTTGGCGGTCATCACGTCGAACCAGGCGTCGCACACCAGCAGAACTCCCGTCGCGAACGCGAACAGCGTCAGCAACCGGTGCTGGAAGAAACCGAGCACCGCTGTGGCAAGCATGAATACGAGCAGCAAGACATCGAAGCCGATCCAGGTTGCCTGCCAATGCTGGGCGTTGTAGCTCTGCGGCAGGGTAAGCCCCAGATATATAGTCCACGGGATCAATGCGATGGCTGCGCAAAGCGCCAGCCACTCGCGGATCCTGCGTATCTGAATCAACCGCCGTGACCGCATCACCGCCAACCTCGCCAATCCCTACGCGTGCGTGTCCCGCTCGCGCTGATGCCACCAGCACACCGCGCCCTCAATAGTTGGCGGTCATGTGATGCGCACATGAGGTGCTCTACTCGATTCGATCCGGCCCTCAGCGACCTGGCTCGCTGGCATCACGCACCCTGATGATCGCTTTGGCGAGGATCTCCTTGCCCCGGAGCGCCCGCGGATTCCTCCTCGCTCTCGGCGTCGGCCACCGTCAAGGGCAATGCCAGCTCTTCCAGCGGGCGTCCTTCGGCCGCGACGCCGAGCCACAATTCGACCAGCCCCGCCGCCGCCATCACCGCCGCGCCGATGAGGAACGACCAGACCACCTGACCGCGCTGTCCGGAATTGATCAGCTGCCCGAACAGCAACGGACCGGTGATGCCGCCGATCGCCGTTCCCACCGCGTAGAAGAACGCGATGGCCAGCGCCCTGGTCTCCATCGGGAAGATCTCACTGACGGTCAGGTATGCCGCACTCGCTCCGGCCGACGCCAGGAAGAAGGCCACTGCGAGCACCGCGATGAACGTCCAGGCGCCGCCGGTCTGGGTCACGAACAGGACCGCGAGGATAACGGCCACGACCGCGGAACCGATGTAGGTCAGCGTGATCATCGTTTTGCGGCCGACGGTGTCGAACAGCCGGCCAAGCACCAGGGGGCCGATGAAATTGCTTAGCGCCCAGAGGATGAAGAACAGCGGCACCTTTCCGGATGGGACCCCGTAGAACCCACTCAACAGCGTGCCCAGATTGAACGTGACGCCGTTGTAGAGGAACGCCTGCCCGATGAACAATGCCAGTCCGAGGACCGCGCGCCGCGGATACAGCGTGAATGCCACCCTGGCGATCTCTCGGAACGAGATCGTCTCGCGCTGGCGAACTTTGAGCGGGCGTCCTTCCGGCTCGAGCAGCGGTTGGCCCCTCTGCCGCTGCACTTCCTTTTCGATGTCGCCGACGACCCGCTCGGCTTCGTCCGCGCGCCCGTGAATGAACAACCACCGGGGACTTTCCGGAACGTTGCGCCGGACGAGCAGGACGAAGATGCCGAAGATGGCACCGACGCCGAAGGCGAGCCGCCAGCCGATGTTCGCCGGGAAATTCGATGTGTCCAAAAGGACCAGCGCGCCGGCCGCTCCGGCGGCCGATCCCAGCCAGTAGGTCCCGTTGATCACCAGGTCCACGCGACCGCGGACCCGCGCGGGAATCAACTCGTCGATCGCCGAATTGATCGCGGCGTATTCGCCGCCGATGCCGGAGCCGGTGAAGAAGCGCGCGAGGAAGAAATACCAAGGGGCGAAGGCGAATGCGGTCGCGACGGTGGCGGTCAAGTACACCGCGAGGGTCAGAATGAACAGATTGCGCCGTCCGAAGCGGTCCGTGAGGTGACCGAAGAACAGTGCGCCCAAACAGGCCCCGGCGATGTAGAACGCCGCCGCCATTCCGATCTGTGCGGCGTTGAGTTCGATGCCGCTGCCCTTCTCGGTGAGGCGGGAGGACACGTTGCCGACCATCGTGACCTCGAGTCCGTCGAGGATCCAGACACCGCCGAGACCGATGACGACGCGCCAGTGAAACCGCCCCCAGGGCAGCCGGTCCAGCCGTGCCGGCACATGCGTGGTGATGGTTCCGGTCTGCACGCTCGCGCTCATATGACTCCCATCTGGGTGAGCAGAGAGTTACCCAAACAGGGCGTATGGCAAGCCTCAGTCCCGGTCAGTGCGCGACTCCTCGGGTGTCCAGGCCAGCGGCTGACCGGGCTGACCCGGGAACAGGTAGTCGATGAAAGCCGCAGCGGTGGGCTGGGGTTCATGGTTGGCGAGCCCCGGCCGCTCGTTGGCCTCGATGAAGGCGTAATCGGCACCGGTGACGTCGGGGACCAGTAGGTCGATGCCCGTCACCGGGATGCCGATCGCCTCGGCCGCCGCCACCGCGACGCGACACAGTTCAGGGTTCACCTGGGCGGTGACGTCGTGGATCGTGCCGCCCTGATGCAGGTTGGCGGTGCGGCGAACGCGGAGCCGGGTCCCCTGGGGCAGCACGTCGTCCAGCTTCCAGCCGGCCTCGGCCACCGTCGCCTCGGTGAGGGCGTCGATCGGGATCTTGGACTCGCCACCGGTGGCCGCCGAGCGGCGCCGGCTCTCGGCCGCAATCAGGTCCCGCACCGTGTGGTCGCCCGTGCCGATGATCTCGGGGGGCACCCGCAGCGCGGCGGCGACCACCCTGCCGTTGATCACCACCAACCGGAGGTCATCGCCGTCCACCCGCTCCTCGATGAGCACCTCCGGGTGTTGCTCCCGTGCCCGCGCCACGGCCGCGGCGAGCTCGTCGGGGCCCTTCTCGGCGGGCACGCCCACGGTGATGCCCTTGCCCTGCTCGCCCCGGGTCGGTTTGACGACGACCTCCCCGACATCCTGCAGGAAGGCGAAGTCGCCGTCGTCGAAGGTTGCCAGGCGGGCGCGCGGCACGGTGATGCCCGCCTCCGAGACCAGTCGCCGCGTCAAACGCTTATCGTCGCACCGGCACATCGCGACCGCAGAGGTGAACTCCGACAGCGATTCTCGGGTGATCACGCTGCGGCCGCCGTGGGTGAGCCGCATCTCGCCGGTCTCGGCGTCAAGCACCTCGACCCAGATTCCGCGGCGCATCGCCTCGTCGGCGATGATCCGGGCGTAGGGATTGAGATCCTCGACCGTCTCGGGGGGCGCGGTGAACAGCGGCTCGTTGATCGCGTTCTTCCGCTTGATGGCCAGCACCGGAACGCGGCGAAAACCGAGCTTCTCGTAGAGGCCGATGGCCGCGGCGTTGTCGTGCGCCACCGACAGATCCATGTAGGCGCGGCCGGCACGCCGGAAGTGGTCGGCAACGGCCCGAGTCAGGGCTTCACCCACCCCGGGAAGCGCCGCGGCGGGATCCACGGCAAGGGTCCAGAGGCTGGATCCTTGCTCCGGGTCGGAGAAGAGCAACTCGTGGTCGACACCGGTCACGGTGCCCACCACGGCGCCGTCGTTGTCACGCACGGCGAGCAGGTACGTCACCGCCTCCGCGTGCAGATAGTTGTCCCAAATCGTCTCGACCGGCGCCGGCACCATGCCGCAGCGCACGAAGACCCGGTTCATGGCGTCGGCATCGCTTATGTCATTCAGCGTGCGCACCGTCATACCGACCGGCGACGGCGCCAGGTCCTCCTGGTCCGGATGACCGGTGAAGCGCAGTCGATAGGTGTGGCTTGGGTCAATGAAGAGCTCGGTCGGCGCCCCGGCCACCACCACGTGGGACTCGCGTGCGTAAATGCAGATGTCGCGCCGCCCCGGTGCCTCCTGCCGCAGCGTCTCGGCCAGCGTCTCGGCATCGGCGAAGGTCTGGCCGAAGATCAGCCGGCCCCAACCCATTTCGAGCTCCACATCCTTGGCCATCGCGTCCACGAGCTCCGGCGGGGAGGCGTCGTGCAGGCCCATGGTGATGGCCTCGGTGTGGTCCTCGGAAGGATCGATGGCGGTCATGCGGCCTGCCCCGTCACACCATGACGCTGCAACCACAGCTCGAGCAGGGCGATCTGCCAGAGTTCATTGCCCCGTAGCGGGGTCAGCCTGCCATTCGGGTCGGCCAGCAGGGCGTCGATCGCGTCCGTGCGAAACAGGCAGCGCTCCTTGGCAATCGGCGCATAGAGGGCGTCGCGAACCAGATCGAGGTAGGGCCCTTCAAGGTGGGTCAGCGCGGGAACCGGGAAGTAGCCCTTGGGCCGATCGATGACCTCCGATGGAATCACCCGTCGCGCAGCCTGTTTGAGGACGCCCTTGCCCTCATGGGCGGTCTTCAACTCCGGCGGGCAGGTCGCCGCCAGCTCGACCAACTCGTGGTCGAGGAAGGGGACGCGGCCCTCCAATCCCCACGCCATGGTCATGTTGTCTACCCGCTTTACCGGGTCGTCGACCAGCATCACCGTCGTGTCGAGGCGCAGCGCACGGTCGACGCCGGTTTCAGCGCCGGCCCGCGCGAAGTGCTCGGTGACGAGGCGCTGGGCAGGGTCGCCCTGCGGGAGGTAGGCCGGCCCCACGAGCGCCTCGACCCCCGCCGTGTCGCGATCGAAGAAGGCGCCGCGGTACTGGGCGACCGCCCCCTCCAGCGTGGCGGCCGCCGGCGCACCCATCGGCGGGTACCAGTGATAACCGGCGAACACTTCGTCGGCGCCCTGACCCGATTGCACGACCTTCACGTGGCGCGACACTTCCTGGCTGAGCAGGTAGAAGGCGACGCAGTCATGGCTGACCATGGGCTCACTCATCGCGCCGATCGCCCCGTCGAGCGCGGGCAGCATCCGGTCCGTCCCGATGCGGATCTGGTGGTGGTCGGTGCCGAAACGCTCGGCGATGATGTCCGACCAGCGGAACTCGTCGCCCTCGACGCCGCCCGCCGACTCGAAGCCGATGGAGAACGTCGACAGCCCGTGCTGACCGGCCTCGGCGAGCAGCCCGACGATCAGGCTGGAGTCGACGCCGCCGGACAGCAGGCAGCCGACCGGGACGTCGGCGACGAGCCGTCGCTCGACCGCGATGCGCAGCGACGAGAGCACCGCGTCCTCCCAGTCGCGTTCGGACCAGTCGGAACGGTCGTTTCGCCGGGTGAAGTCGGGCGTCCAGTAGGTGGTGGCGGTGCGCCGGCCGTCGGGCTCGATGGCGACGAGCGACCCGGGAGGGACCTTGCGCACGCCGCGCAGGATGGTCAGCGGCGCGGGCACCACGGAGTGGAACGTCATGTAGTGGTGCAGCGCGACGGGGTCGATCCGGGTGTCCACGCCGCCGCCCGCCAGCAGCGCCGGAAGCGTCGACGCGAACCGGACGCGGTGATCATCCTCGGTCAGGTACAGGGGCTTGATGCCGAGCCGGTCTCGGCCCAGCAACACCCGCCCGCTGTCCCGTTCGACGATGGCGAACGCGAACATCCCGTACAGGTGGCCGACGAAGTCGTCACCCCAGCGGTGGTAGGCCTTGAGCAGAACCTCGGTGTCACTGTGCGAAAAGAACCGGTAGCCGTGCCCGGTGAGCTCGCGTCGCAGTTCCTTGTAGTTGTAGATGCAGCCGTTCCAGGCGATCGTCAGGCCCAGCTCGGCGTCGAACATCGGCTGGGCGCCGGCCTCGGTCAGATCGATGATCTTGAGGCGACGATGACCAAGGGCGACTCGGCCCTGTGACCAGACCCCCGCCGCGTCCGGCCCCCTGGGTGCCATCACGGCGGCCATCGCCGACACCGCCGCTACGTCGGGAACCCGGCCGTCGAGTCGAACCTCACCGGTGAGTCCACACACTCCTTCGACCCTACCGCGAGCCATTCCCACGCGCGCAGCGCGGTTGATGACGTCCGGTTCATGAAAGTTCACGTCACGCGAACCATCAACTACTCCGCGCAGGTGCAAGTCAACTCCCAGCCGACCACCGTGCGGGACGCCATGCGCGTGGATAGCTTCGTTGACCTGACCAAAGACCCGCCTGCCTGCGCGGGCAGACCGCACTGAGCCCTGTCGTGTGCGCAACACCGATCCCGATGGCACGCTTTTCGAGGTCGGTACCGCTTATCGTTTCCTGGACCGCAGTTTGCTGGGGAGGCTGATGTGGACGGTACGACGTTCGGCCGGTACCGCTGGACCGCGTTGCACTACGAGCACAGCTGGCCACGCTGATGCTCGTCGACTATTACCTGCGGATCCTGCACCTGGATCGGCGGTTGCCGCTCAACTTCGACGTGGGCCCACTGCACGTGCATCTGCTCGCCCGATCGGTGTTCTTCATGTGGGTCACCGTGGTGATCCTGGTGATCGCCGGCATCGCGGTTTTTGCATCGCGCAAGCGAGAGCTGATTCGGCGGTGGACCACGTGGGTGATGATCGCACCGGTAGTCGGCATTCCCATCTGGATAGGCCGCGGCACCACGGCGGCGCTGGCCGCTTCGCTGGCGGTGGTGGCGGTGTTCGAGTACGCGCGGCTGGTGAAACTGGGCAAGATCGACACTTATCTGTTGCTGGCTCTGGCCGTGCTGTATCCGGTCGCGGCCTGGCTGCACCCACCGCTGTTGCGTCTCGCACCGATCATCGTGCTCGCGTGTGCGCTGCCCTCGGTGTTCAGCGGCGATGTCGAAAATGGCGGCAGGCGCACCACGTTCACCGCATTCGGTTCCGTATGGATCTGCTGGTCTTTGGCGCACCTGGTGACGTTGTGGTCGGAGGCGTACCTCGTGTGTTTCGCGGCCGCGGCCACCGATGTTGCGGCCTGGTGCGGCGGAAAAGGCTTGCGCTACTTCCGCTGGGCGCGAAAGCCGTTGTCCCCGTTGAGCCCTAACAAGACCGTCGGCGGATTGGTCGGCGCGTTCGTGGGGGCTTTTCTTGTGCTGACGTTGCTGGGCACGGTCACAATCGGTCTGCTCGTGGCGGTGGCGTTCGGAGGCGTGCTCGGCGACCTCGTCGAATCGATGGTGAAGCGACAGGCTCAGGTCAAGGACGCCGGCACGTGGCTTCCGGGCTTCGGCGGCCTGCTCGACCGCATCGACTCGCTATTGCTGGTTCTCCCGCTGGCCTACCTGCTCGGTTAAGTCGACCGTTATGCGGCAAGTGCCAGCTCGAGGGGCTCGGTCGGGGAGTCTTCCCGCAACGCCATGACCTGCGCCCGTAGCTCCGTCGATGAAGTGCCGGCCGGGTCGACGGGCGCACCGATGCGTACCTGCATCGGTGCGTGGGAGATGAAACTGGCGCCCTTGGGCAGCACCTCGGCGGTGCCCAGCACGGCGACCGGGACGATCGGCACACCGCAGTCACGCGCCAACCGCACGGCGCCCGAGCGGAACTCGCCCACATTGCCGTCCGAGGACCGGGTTCCCTCGGGGTAGATGACGACGGTGCGTCCGGCCTTGAGCGCTGGTCGGGCCGCGGCCAGCAGCTGGGCGTAGGTGTCGTTGCCCGACCGCCGCACCGGCAGCACGCCGATCAGCGAGGACGCCACGAAACGGCGCACCGGCACGTCGAACCAGTAGTCCGCCGCCGCGGCGAACACCGGCTGGGCGCCGGCGGGTAGCGCGGCCAGCAACACCGCGGTGTCGGCGTGCGAGGAGTGGTTGGCCACCACGACGCAGCCGCCCGACACGCGCCACCGTCCCGTCACGGTCAGCCCGCCCGAAACGGCGCACACCGCCCGCCACAGCCGATGCCGCAGCGCACTCGTGATCCGGGTCGCGGTCATGATGTCAGCACCCCCGCAAATTCCTTGGTCGCTTCGGCGGCCTGCTCGTCCTCGCGCTTCGCCACCAGCTCGCGATGCGCGGCCCGCAGCCGCAGCACGGCGGTGATCAGCGAACCGTTGATCAGCTGCGTCGAGACCACCGGCAGGATGACCGGAAAGGCTGTAGCCAATAGCACGAACAGGCAGCGTTCGGTCTTGCCGAGCGGGCCACCGTTGCGCCGCGGGGCGCCCGCGGCCGCCCCCGCCAGCGACGCGAAGGTGGGCAGCGTCGCGGCCAGCGCCGCCACCAGCACCATGATCACCGGCCAGGACAACCAATGCAGCCCGGGGCCGCGCTGCCGCGCCGCCCACACCGCCAGCCCGGCGAAGGTCAGCAGATCCGAGGCCCGATCGCCGATTTCGTTGACGACAAATCCCCACGGCCGGCTCACGCCGCGGGCGCGAGCGACCGCGCCGTCCAGATTGGCCCCGGCCAGCCGCAGCGCCAGGAACAGCGCCGCCAGCGGCCACCACCCCAGTGCGACGGCCACCCCGGCCACGCCCGCCGACATCACCCCGCCGACGGTGAACACATCCGGTGATATGTGCCGCGCCACGGCGATGTTCACGATCGGGGTCAACCGGCGGGTGTACCACGGCTTGAGCGCGTAGAGGCCCTGCCATTTCCGTGGCGATGCCTTGGTTGCCGTGCTCAACGGGGTTACGTCAGCGGTGACGACCTTGATCCGGGGAAGAGTGGGCGTGTCGACCGCCGCGAGCGCCCGTGATCCTGATGTGTAGCAGCCGCGGTGGGCGATGCGGGGCTCGCTCACGGGAGTCACCGTGCTGATGCTCTGCAGGCGCATCGTCGGCGCGTTGTCGAGGTCGGTGCTCACCTTGTGCTCCATCTCGGTGGGTGGTCTGTAGTTGTGTGCAAGTCGACTCCGCTCTTGCCGCTACCGGTCCCAAGATCAGGACCGCCGAGGTGCTGTGGGCCGCTCGCATAGGTAAGAGCCACCGCTCCCCGCAGTCGGACACTTTTTGCGAACTTTCCTCGCGGGCCGGTCGCTGTGGCCGGCAGCACATACGCTGCTCCTCCCCGCTTGCTGCTTATTCGCGAAGTTCTTGCGGAATTCTTGCGCCCGCTCGGCGAGAGGAATGTCCAGATTTCGGCTACCGTTCAACTAAGTCGTTCTTCACTCGAAGCCGATTCACCCGCACTTGGGGGAGGCCATGACCCGGACGAACATGGGTCCCGCGAAGTGGCCGACTGCCTGCGCGGTCCTGCTGTCCGCTGCGGCACTGCTCTGCGCAGCGCCGGCATCGGCGGATCAACTCGATGATGCGTTCGTCGCGGCCCTCGCGAAAAACGGGATCGCCATGTCTGACCGCAACACCGCGCTGTCGATGGCCCATAACGTGTGCGCCGGATTTGATAAGGGCGAAGCGTCCAGCGCGCTGGCGATGAGGATAGTGAAGGACACCGATCTATCGCCCAAACAGGCCGGCTACTTCGTCGGGGTTTCGGTGGCCGCCTACTGCCCGCAATACAGGGGCAAGACCGACAATTCGTTCAACTGGATGGTGCCGTTCCCCCCGATGATGTGAGGACCGGCGCAAGAAGCGCGGGCCTTTACATGGAGACGGCTAATGTGCGGCCAAGCCGTTCTTGACTCGAAGTAGATTTCCCCCCAAAAGTGGAAACCATGGCCCACACGAATGTAGGTCCATGGAAGTGGTCGACATTCCTCGCGGTGGTGTTGTCCGCCGCCACCCTGCTCTCTGCAGCGCCGGCATCAGCGGATCAACCCGACGATGCATTCCTGGCGGCCCTTGCGAATAACGGGATCACCATTCCCGACAGCACCGCGATTCAGCTGGCCCGTACCACGTGCGCGCTACTTGACCAGGGCACAAAGCGACCTCTGGTCTTGATGAGGCTGATGAAGGACACGAACTTATCGTCAAGACAAGCCGGCTTCTTCCTCGGGGTTTCGACGGCCGCGTACTGCCCGCAATACACCGGCGTTGCCGGCAATTCAGGGCCCTAGGCTTCAACGTTTCCGTCACGCCTGCGTCGGTGCCGTTTGATCTTCGCCGGCGTCCGGGCGCCTCAACCTCATCGTCGATCGGCGGGACTCGGGTTGCTCGCACGCAGACAGTGTCGCCGGGCCAAACCGTTATGCATCACGCCTTAAGGCGCTTGCCCGCCTAATGAATGTTGTAGAACGATTTGACGTTCTCGTGCAGCTTCTTATACATCGGCGGGGCCTCGTGGGCGTCGGTGATGACTTCGATGTAGGCGGCGCTATCGGCTTGCTCGGCTGTCTTGAGCGCGTCATCGAGCACCCCGCAGCTGCTGACACGGGCAGTGAACCACCCCTGGCAGCCCAGGGCGTGGGGAAGCTCGGCATAGTTCCAGGCCGCTATGTCGTTGTAGGCGAGAGCCATGTCCTTGCATAGCATTCGCTCGCTGAGATAGCCGGAATTGTTGAGCACGAAGACAATCGGGTGCAGCCCATGCCGAGCGAACTGGCTGATCTCCTGAGCAGTCATTTGGTGCGAACCTTCGCCGGTGATCAGGATCAGTCGACGATCAGGAGCACCGATCGCGGCGCCGAATGCAGCCGGAGTGGCCCACCCGATCGACGCCCACAGGGTTTGGTTATGAAACTCCGCGCCTTCGGGCAGTTGCGCGAACGCCAAACCCAGGGAGGCCGTTCCGGTGTCGGTAATGATCACGTCGTCGGGCCGGAAGAAGTCCGCCCAGCGTGGGTAGAGGGCATCGGCGGTGATCGGGTCCTCACCACCGCCCACGATCGGCCCTAACGTCTCCGGTGCGACAGCCGGCCGCTGAGCGCTTGTCGTGATCCGCCCCGGCAGTTGCGCCAGCATGTCAGACATCTCCACGTTCCGGTACACCCTGGAGCCGAAGCTGGTGCGGTGATGGCCGATGTTGATCGTCTTATCGGGGTCGAGGCGGGCGGTGAACCCTGCGGTGTTGCCATCGGTCAACATCGCACCGATCATCACCACCACATCGCACGACTCGACGAATTCCCGCACCGGCTCTCCCATCAGCCGACCCGAGTACATGCCGATGTAGTTGGGGTGGTCCTCCCCAAGCACCGACTTGTCGGCGAACATCGTCGCGAAAGGTAGGCCCGAGGCCTCGACAAGCGCGGCAGCCGCGCCCTGCAGACCCAGCC
>Ga0335076_10000129_pt1 | contig 62077 bp, 75 predicted proteins | sample Lox_Sample_25_FD_206717 | JGI IMG/M metagenome (GOLD analysis project Ga0335076, IMG submission 206717) | Soil microbial communities from Loxahatchee National Wildlife Refuge, Florida, United States - Lox_Sample_2.5 | ecosystem: Environmental > Terrestrial > Soil > Wetlands | place: USA... | reverse complement strand
CTCCACGCCGAGCACGCTCCCCGATTTCGCGACGCGCATCAGCGGCTCGCGAGACCTCTACGGCCACGGCGGACGCCGGCCCAGCGCTTCGGTGAACATCATCACCGTGCATGACGGTTTTACGCTCACGGACCTCGTCAGCTACGACAGCAAGCACAACGAGAGCAACGGCGAGGACAACCATGACGGCACCGACGACAACCGCAGCTGGAACTGCGGCGTCGAGGGCCCGACCGACGACCCCGCCGTGCTCGAGCTACGAGCGCGACAGCGGCGCAACTTCCTCGCCACGCTGCTCCTGTCCGAAGGCGTGCCGCTGCTGCTCGGCGGCGACGAGTTCGCACGGAGCCAGAGCGGCAACAACAATGCCTACTGCCAGGACAACGAGCTCACCTGGCTCGACTGGAACGCTGCCGCCCAGAACAGCGACCTGGTCGACTTCACCGCCCGCCTCTGCCGTCTGCGCGAGCAGCATCCGGTGTTCCGGCGGCGCCAGTTCTTCAGCGGCGCTCCGGCGCACGAGCACGACCGCGACGACCTCGATTGGTACCGCCCCGACGGGCAGCTGATGACGCTGGACGACTGGGGCGCGTCGTTCGCCCGCTCCGTGACGATGGCTCTGAGCGGAGCGACCGGCGACCACACCCGCCCCGACGACCCGTTTCTGATCATGCTCAACGCGTGGTGGGAGCCGCTCGATTTCACCATCCCCGAGTCGCTCCGAGGCCTCGCCTGGCAGGTGGAAGTCGACACCGCCGCGCCGACCGCCGCAGGCAGCATGGTCGACCCGGCAGCGCCCGTGCGGCTGACCGGCCGCTCGCTGACCCTGCTCCGCGGCACCCAGCCCGCGAGCTGACCCGACCCCATCCCGTCAGCGCTCACCCGTCGCCGTCGCAAGTCCTGCACACGGGCGATGCTTGCTGCGCGCCGCGGCGCCCCGGCCGTGATGGAGGCGGTCAGCGTGCTCTCAGCCTAATCGGCCGATGACCGGGCCTGATGAGGCGGTCATGATGGTTCTAATCCGATGGCGATGCGAGAGGACTCTCATGAGCGAGAAGGACACGGTGCTGGTGGCGGCGGCTGCCTAGGAGGATGTCGCGGACGCTGAGGCTGACTATGACGCCATCACGGCGCTCTATTACGACCTCGGGACCTCACACGACTTCGATGCCGCCGTGATCGCCCGCGACGAGAACGGCGACATTGCGGTCGTTAAGAAACACGAGGAGCCCTTAGGTAGACCGGATCTGAGGTCGCATAATGTGGGCCGACTTGTGCGCGGGTGCTGAATGAGTCACCCCGGCGCCTGGCCGAGATGTAGGTCGTAGCCGAAACCTCAACCGCTTCCTGACGTGGTGCGCGCCATCACGTTCGGGTCATATCCACTGCGGTTCAGCAGATTGGCTGATGTGTCCGTGCGTGCCGGGCATTACGCTGGTGTGAGAGTCGTAGGGTCGGTCGTGTGCTGAGCGCTCGATCACAACGAGCCCACCAAAAGGAGTTCGAGATGAGCACGACCGCCTATGCGCTGCGGGTGCCGATTCCAACCGCTGCTACGGAAGCTCCGGGCCTCCGGTTCGGACAACGCCATGACCGACGCGTATGTGACGATCGGGTGCGAGGCCTACATTTCGGGCCGACCGCTGGTCAATATGGGCAACCGCGTTGCCGCTTTCACCGGGCTGCCCGCACCGAGCGTGCTGGGAGTGGTCGACATCACGGTCACCTCCAAAGGGGCGGGCCGTCGCGGCCCCGTGTGTCGGCCTCATCCGTAGCGACCGACCTATAGGAGCTGGCCGACAGAAGGAGCAAGCATGAGTGGATCACGACGCCGAACGCCATGTAGCCGTTGTGGACGTGCGCCGCTATGAGAGGACTGACGACCGTTAGATTCACAGCTCGCCTGCCGATCGTCGTTGCAGCGCTCGCACTCGGCGTTGCCAGCGCTGAGCTCAGCGGCTGCGGATCTGGATCTGCGAGCAGCGCCGCGTCGAGTGCCGCGAAGGCGGCATCGGGAGCGGTTTCAAGCGTGACCGGGGAACTTACGAGCAAGACCCAATCAGCGAGCGGGACGGCCGAGACTCGGACGGCGACGAAGCCGGCCGCGACGACATCGGTCACGAAGTCGACGTCCGTGACCGCGCAGGTGACGCAGACGACTCCGGCGGCATCCGACTCCGGTGGCGGTCCGTCATGGTGGGTGTGGGTCCTGATCGCATTGGGGGTGATTGGGGTTTGCGTCGCGATATTCATCGCCGGCCAAAGCCGCGGAAAGTCGAAGCGCGCCGGTTCGCCACCAGCCCCGGACGAGCCCGAGATTTCTTCGGAGAACAGACCAACCGGAACTCGATGAGCTGCGCAGGCGGTGGCGTGAATCGCGCGTCTTGTGGGCCAGTTGGACTCAGCCGTATATCTCCCCCGCGCACATGTCGCGTCCGACCGCACAGCGGTTGAGCCCCGATCTGCGTCGACTCCCGCCGGGAGAGCCAACGTCGAATTCAGCCACTTTGGCTGATGCAACTCGGCAGTCGAGCTGCCACTGTCTCCAGTGCCGGATGAGTTGTCGGGTCTCGGCTTGGCACGACTCAGCGCGCCGAACCGTCATCAACTGGAACGGATCATTTCTGTGCCTGAAGGCTTGTCAGCTAGCGAGGTTGGTGAGGAGATCGCCGAGCATCAGGAGCACACGGCAGTGGAGCCCGGGGCCGAGCACGGTCAGCGTGACCGCTGGGTTGGGATCGCCGAGGCGGTGCTGCTATCCGTCGTGGCGCTGTTGGCCGCATGGTCGGGTTACTCGGCCGCCAAGTGGAGCACGAAATCGTCGCTTTCGCTTGCGCAGGCGTCCTCGACCCGGACCAAAGCCAGCCTCGCCCTGATCCAAGCCACCCAGATCCGCACATTGGACTCGGTCTCGTTCAACGCGGCGGAAACCGCCTACGCGGCGAACAACACCAAGCTCTACCACCTGGCGCTCCGTCGGCTACGTGCAGGCTATCGCCCGGCGGTCGAGGCATGGATCGCCCTCAAACCGCTGACGAACCTCAACGCACCGCCTGACCCGTCCTACATGCCGCAATACCGAATCCCACAACAGACACGGGGGCTGGCGCTCAGCGCGCGTGCCGACGCGTATTTCAACGAAGGCCAGGCAGCCGCGAGAACGGCGGACAAGTATGTGCGCCTAACGGTCGTGCTGGCCGCCGTCCTCTTCCTGGTTGGCATCGGCAGCCGCTTTCCCGTTCGCGGCGCGCGCTATGGGCTGGCCGGCGTTGCCGCTGTGCTTCTGGTCGTATCCATAGTGCAACTCCTCAACCTTCCCGGACCGCCGTCCTGACCCAGGTACGCCACAGCTGCCTACCCCCCCGTACCGAATCGAGCCCGAGATGACTCATGACCGTTCGCACGCGATGGACCACGTCGTTCTCGTCCTATTTGAGAATCGCTCGTTCGACAACGTTCTCGGTCATCTCTACGGCCCTGAGGACGGCAAGACGTTCGAGGGGGTGATCGGCAAGAACCTGAGTAACCCCATCCCGGACTGGGCGGAGCACGGGGCTGAGCGCAAGACGGTGCCCTACACCGTGACCGAGGACACGAGGCGCGGGATGAAGGGCCAGAAGGCGCGCCGGCCGCCGATCACCAGCCCGGCCGGGAGCAGGGTGAGCATCGCGAGCATGGCGAGCGCCACGCCCATGGCCCCGATCGGGCCGAGTCCGCTCGTGCCGTTGACTTCGGCCAGCGACAGGCAGAGCAGGGCGACGATCACGGTCGAGCCTGACGCCACCACGGCCGGTCCGGCCCGCCGCAGCGCCTGGCGCATCGCCTGCACCGATGATTCGTGGCGGCGCAGCTCCTCGCGGTAGCGGGCGACGAGCAGCAGCGCGTAATCGGTGCCGGCCCCGAACACGAGCACGGGCAGGACGCCGGCGCTCTGGCCGTTGACGGTGACGCCGGCCTCGGCGACCGCCCACCCGCAGAAGCGGGAGAAGGCCTCCGCCATCAGGACGCTGAACAGCGGGATGAACCAGAAGATGGGCGAGCGGTAGATGATGATCAGCAGCACGAACACCAGCCCGGCCGTGGCCAGGAGCAGGGTGCCGTTGATCGAGGAGAACACGTTGACCGCGTCGCGGGAGAACCCCGCTGGTCCGGAGACCTTGACGGTCAGGCCGCGTGACCGCAGCGGCGCCACCCGGCTCTCGACCTGCCCCACCGAGGATTTGAGCAGCGTCTCCTCGCCGCGGGGGTTCAAGTTGACGACCAGCAGCGCCGTGGTGCGATCGGGCGAGACCCGGAGGAGCACAGCGCGGGAGCCGGTGACCGGGGGAGCGGCGGCCAGCGAGGCGCGGACTCCCTTGATCGCGGCGAGGTCCTCGGCCCCGAGCCCGCCGTCGCGGCGGACGGCGGTCACCGCGGTAAAGCGCTCACCGGAGGGAAAGCGCGTGGCCAGGGTCAGCTCCTTGACCGACTCCGAGGAGCCGGGCAAGAACGACGATTCCTCGTTCTTCTGGATGTTCTGGAAGCGCTGTGCGAACGAGCCACCCAGGCCGCCGAATACCAGCCACAAGAGGACGATCCCGATCCGGGCGGCTCGCGAGGCGAACAGCCGCTCGAGGAATCTCATGCCGACACCAGCTCGGGGTCGCCCGCCACCGCCCGGCGGAGCGCCTCCTCGAACCCGACCGGCTCAAGGTCGAACAGCTCCATCCCCGAGGGGTCGCTGACCACCGTCGGCACCGCCAGGCCCTCGATCAACGGCCTGGCCACGCCCGCGTCCACCGGCGTGACCAGCCCGATCCAGAGGGAGGAGAGCCACGGGGTGATCAGCGGTACGGGGATCCGGGGGCGGTGGGGGAGTCCGAGGACCTCGGCCATCCGGTCGAGCATGTCGGCGTAGCTGAGCACGTCCGGGCCTCCGATCTGGACGTCCCGGCCCACCGACGCATCCACGTCGAGCGACTCGACCAGGTAGCTCAGGGTGTCGGCGATGGCGATGGGCTGGGTCGGGTTCTGGAGCCAGGCGGGCGCGATCATCGCGGGTAGCCGCTGGACTAGGTAGCGCAGCGTCCGGTAGGACTCGCTCTGCGGGCCAACGACCATCCCGGCTCGGAAATAGGTCAGTGGCGGCCCGTGCTGGCGGAGCAGCACTGCCGTCTCGTGCCGGCTGCGGAGATGCTCGGAATGGGGGCGGTCGCCGAGCCCGCCGAGGTAGATGACGCGCTCGATCCCCTCGTCCCGGGCCATCTGGGCGAAGCTCACCGCGGCGGCGCGCTCCTGGGGCGCGAAGTCGCTGGGGCCGCCGCGTCCCATGGAGTGGATCAGGTAGTAGGCGGCGTCGATTCGGCGTCCCGCCCCGCGCAAGGTGTGAGGGCGCAGCGCGTCACCCACGTGCAGCTCGAGGCCGGCGCGCTCGAGCGCCTGCGCGCGGGCGGTGGCGGCCCTTCGCACGAGGCAACGGACGTCGTAGCCGTCCGCGGCCAACTGGGCAGCGAGCATGCCGCCGATGAACCCGGTGGCGCCGGTGACGAGGACTCGGCCGCTCATGCCGCGGCGTCGACCGTTCCGGGAGCGGGTTGTGCCAGCACCTCGCGCAGCCCAGCCAGCGCGCGGTCGCCGACGCGGTTGAAGGCCAGACCGAGGAGCGGATCCGCGACCCTGAGCGGGCCCTTCAGCCTGAGGTCGGCGTCATATGTGACCCGCGTCCCCGTAGTGGTGGTCTCGAGGGTGATGCGGTCGTGCGAGACGACGGTCGTGTTCTCGCCCAGGAACGTGACCGCCGTCGGCGGCTCGTACTCGACGACCCGGTAGGTGAGGGCCGTCTTTCGCCCAAGGAACTCCGCCGCCAGGCGAAACTCGGTCCCGACCCCGGCCGCGCCGGCGCCGATGCGCTCGGCCTCCACGACGCCGGGATCCCACTCGGCGCTCGTCGAGAAATCGCTCAGGTACGCGAACGCCTCCTCAGATGTCCACCTGGTGTCGATGCTGGCTCGATATCGCGCCATGGCTTCTCCTCTAGTTGGCAGGGGTCGAACTCAGGGCCACGCACTCGGCCCACAGACGGTCCCGCTCCTCTTCGGTTTCCCGGGTTCCGGGAAGGAGGTGGGTGGGGCGGCGGCGGCGGTCGTGCCAGAACCCACCCGAGGTGTCCGCGGGCTCCGCGGCGGCTCCCAGCCAGACAATCGTGTCGGCCCCCTGATGCGGGCTGCGCAACAGCGGCCGGGTCGCGCGGTAAAAGCGGGGGAGCGAGGACCGAACTCCGGGAGTGTCGGCCCAGCCCGGGTGCATGGCGTGCACGGTGACGGCGGTGCCCGCCAGCCGCTGTGCCCACATCTCGGTCAGGACCACCTCGGCGCGCTTGGTCCGCGCGTACGCCGTGGGCCCGTCGAAGTCCTCGTGCTCGCTCTGCAGGTCATCGGCCCGGAGCTTCTGGGTGTACATCCCGCCCGAGGACACATTGACGATCCGAGACGGGGCGCTGCGCTCCAGCATGGGGATCAGCAGTTGGCTGAGCAGGAACGGCCCGATCACGTTCGTGGCCAGCGTGAGCTCGATCCCGTCCGCCGAAAGCTCCCGCTCCTGGGTGAGGACGCCCGCGTTGTTGACGAGGACGTCGAGGCGTGCCGCCTCAGCGGTGAAGCGCTCGGCGAACTGGCGCACCGAGTCCAGGCGGCTGACGTCGCACAACCCGAGGAGGACATCCGCTTCCCCCAGGTGTTCGAGAATCGTTGCCCGCGCAACCTCACCGCGTTCGCGGTTGCGGACGGCCAGCCAGACCGCGGCCCCCAGTCTGGCGAAGCCGTCCGCCGCCGCTAGCCCGAGGCCCGAAGTCGCGCCGGTGATCAACACCACCTTGCCCTCCATCCGCGGCAGCGCGGTCCAGCCACGGCTGCGAATGCGGTAGCCGACGCTGGTGTAGCCGCCGACGACCGAGAGGTCGAGCGCGGTATCGAGCAGCGAGCTGGTCATCGCTCAGCGCGGGATCAGGACGCCGTCGATGACATGGATGACGCCGTTGGAAGCCGCGATGTTCGTCTTGATCACACGGATCCCGCCGACCGTGACGACACCGTTCTTCACTCGCACCGTCAGCGACTGCCCGTTCAGCGTCTTGACGGAGTGGCGCTTGACGAGCTGGGCCGCGGTGATCCTGCCCGCGACCACGTGGTAGAGCAGGACGGCCCGCAGCTTGGCGCGGTTGTGCTCGAGCGCGGTGACGGTCGCTCGGGGGAGCTTCGCGAACGCCGCGTCGGTCGGCGCGAATACGGTCAGCGGGCCCTTGCCCTCGAGCGCCCCGGCCAAGCCGGCCACCTTGGCGAGCTTGATCAGGGTCTTGAACTGGCCGGCCGCAGCCGCGGTTTGCACGATGTTGGCCTGGCTGCTGGCCGCCGAGCTGGCCGGGACCACGATCGCGACTGATATTGCCGCCAGCGCCGCCCCCGCGGCGATGTAGCGTTTGATTGAGTTCACCTTCGGTTACTCCTTTCAGATGCGTGCCGGCAGTAGCACGCGGTCGATGACATGGATGACTCCGTTTGACGCTTCGAGGTCACCCGAGACGAGGCGCGCGCCGTCGATGCGGATCACGCCGTGGTTGGAGATGGCCAGGTCCTCGCCCTGGAGGGTCTCGGCAGAGATCCGGCCGGCTACGTCCGCCGCCGTCATCCGGCCCGGCACGAGGTGGTAGTTGACGACGTCGGCGAGCGTGTCGGGAGCCGCCAACAGTGACTGAACGGCTCCGTCCGGCAGCCCCGCGAACGCCTCGTCGCTCGGCGCGAACACCGTGTACGGGCCCTCGTGCTCCAGCAGGTCGCTCAGTCCCGCCCGGTCGATGGCGGTGACCAGGATGCCGAGGCTTCCCGCGGCCCGCGCGGTCTGGAGGATGCTGACTCCGCGGGTGAGCGCGCGGTCGGCCGTCCGCCGAGCGGCCGCGTCACGCCCGTCGAGGATCGCCGCGTAAATGAGCAGGGCCATGGCCGCGGCGACGATCAGCGTGACCAGCACGCCGATGGTGAAGAGGCCGGCTGTGCTCACCGCTCGCTCCGGGGGAGGACGACGGCGCCGAGCGACAGGATCGAAGGGACCCAAAGCCCGACGAAGATGCCCTGGTCATGCTGGCCGCCGAACCACAGGACGACCGAGATCACGAACGAGACGAACGCCGCCAGCAGGACCAGCGATTTCGCCCGGACCTCAGGGGCGGCGCCGACGAATGAATAAACCTTCTGCATGAGGAACCACCATCCTTATACACACTCTCTACAAGGTCTCGACAAGGTAACCGTCATCCCACCTGCTGTCAAGGGTTTGTCGAGATTGTGTAGAATCTCGCCATGTCAGTGGGTGGCGGATATCGGATCGGGGAGTTCGCGCGCCGCGTCGGTGTCACGCCGGAGCTGCTGCGCGCGTGGGAGCAGCGCTACGGGCTACTGCGACCCGTCCGCACGCCCGGAGGCTTTCGCCTCTACGGCGAGGAGGACGCCGAACGGGTGGCACGTATGCGGCAGGGCCTGGACGAGGGCCTATCCGCGGCCGAGGCGGCGCGCATGGCGCTCGAGCCCTCGTCGTCGCCCGATGGCCTGATCGAGGACGCCAGGGCGCGCCTAATAGGCGCGATCGAGTCCTACGACGAAGCCGGCGTTCAGGGCGCCCTCGACGACGGATTGGCCGCCTTCGGGCTCGAGGCGTTCGTCCGCGACCTCATCCTGCCCACGCTTACCGTCGTCGGCCGCGGCTGGGAGCAGGGCACCGTCGACATCAGCCAAGAGCATTTCGCCAGCAACCTGATCCGAGGGCGGCTGCTCTCGCTGGCCCGCCTCTGGGGCCGCGGCGCGGGACCCCTCGCCCTGCTGGCGTGCGCACCCGGCGAGCAGCACGACATCAGCCTTCTCGCCTTCGGCCTCATCCTCCGCTCCCATGGCTGGCGCATCCTCTACCTCGGCGCCGACACTCCACTCTCGACCCTCGAGGACACCGCGAGAACGACTGGGGCGGCCGTGGTCGTGCTCGTCACGTTCGACGCTGAGTTGGTCAACGCGGAGGGTGCCACCCTGCGCAGGCTGGCACGGACGGCACCGCTACGCCTCAGCGGTCCCGGCGCCTCGCCGGATCTCACCGGCCAACTGCGCGTCCGACGGCTCGACGGCGACCTGATCGAGGCCGCCCACGAGGTGGCGAACATGACCAACCGGTGATTGCGCCCTCGTTATCGTCGGGCGTTCGCGCCCGCATGCGATGCCGGTCAGCAGCGCGCGGCGTCCAAGCGAGTGACGGCCGCATCGAGGACGCGCTCCGATCCGAGTAGAGATCCGTTCCGCGGTCGCCCGCATCGCTCGGCGCTTCGTCACAAACGCACTTCTCGACCTTCCCTCTACGACGGGGTCGTCCTCAGTGCGGGCGTTCGTTGGAGGTTGGAGCACTTCGCCGTGGCCAGCGCGTCCGGCATGCGACCGGTCGACGCGTCTCGGGCCCGGGTCGGAATTGTCCGTTAGGGGGTTGACGATGCTCGTCAGCGGCCTATTAGAGGGCTCAGAGAGGTTTGACATAGAAGCAGCGGCTCATCAGACGGGTGGAGGCCCGGGGCCCAGTCGAGAGGGGTTGCCTGACGGTTAGGCACCCACCGCCTTTGGTCAAGGCTGTGTTGGCGGTCCCGGCCTCCCCCACCTTTTCTCCTCTCTGGGCCGCGTGGTTGCCGGAAAGGAGGTGAAGCGTTCGTATGTCTGTTCGTCGCCGTTGGCGGATCGGCTGGGCGTGGCGGGGCCTTGGCTCGCCGGCGCGTCGCGCGATCGTGTTGCCCCGGGTCCGGCCGGCCGCTTGAGGAATGTTTGCCGATAGGCCGCGCCCGGTCGGTGGCGCGTCGGCGGAACCGCTGGGTCGTGAGAAGGTGGCGGCCATGTTGAACGGCGTCGAGAACGGTGCCGCGGTACACACCGTGCTCGAGCCCGACGAGATGGCCGCGGAAACCGACCACATCACCCACGACGAGAGCGTGCTGATGCAGGCGGAGTCGCTCGCGGCTCGCCCGCTTGACCAGGACTTGGCGGCCGGGTTGCGTCACCGTCGGATCGGAGGCGAGACGAGCTCGGCCGGCTACCTGCGCGATCTCAGCGACCGGCCCCGGCTGCCGGCCGGCGTCGAGCGACGGCTCATCGACGCCGCCCAGGCCGGCGACCGCTGCGCCCGCGAGGAGTTGGTCGAGGCGTTCCTGCCGCTGATCGCCGGGGTCGCGCGCGTCTATCGCGGCTCGCGGACGATCACCAGGCTTGAGCTGATGCAGGAGGGTGTCGTAGGGCTGCTCCGAGCCTTGGAGCGGTATGACCCGAAGTTGGGGGTGCCGTTCTGGGGGTACGCGGCGTGGTGGGTCCGCCAGGCGATGCAGCAGCTGATCGCCGAGCTGACCCGGCCGCTGGTGCTCTCGGACCGGTCGCTTAGACAGCTCTCGCATCTTAAGCGCGCCCACGGCGACTACCTCGCCGAGCACGGGCGGGAACCGAGCGGAAACGAGTTGGCTGCCAGCACCGGCCTTACCCACGCCCAAGTCGGGGAGATGCTTGCGCTCGAGCGCGTGCCACAGTCGATGGACGAAGCGACACAGGGCACCGAGGGCGAGGTGGGGGCGTTCGGGGAGCTGCTCGCCGACCCGCTCGCCGCCGACGCCTACGAGCAGTTGCTAGATCACTCCGAGATCGAGCAGATCCGCGCACTGATGGGCAGCCTCAACGATCGTGAGCGGATGATCCTTCGCGCCCGCTACGGCCTCGACGGCCCCGAGCAATCGTTGCGTGATGTCGGTGAGCGGATCGGGCTGAGCGCGGAGCGGGTGCGGCAGATCGAGCAGCGCGCGCTCGGCAAGCTCAAAGCGGCCGCCGACCGCGGCGAGCGCGACTGACCGCACGTTTGCGGTTGTCAGGGTTGACGGTCGGGGCGGCCGGGCCTATTGACACGGGGTGAAGGTATCCGACAGCTGGAGGTGATCCCGGTGCATGTACTTCATCGTCCTCATCTTCCGCACGCCGCCACGATCGCTGCAGCCTGCGCGGCGCTGGCGATCGTGCTCGCACTGCTGCTCGCCGGCGCGTTGAGAGATCTCACGTCCACCTCGGCCGGCGGCTCGCCGACCGCGACGCCGCCGCCCGTCCAGTCGACGTCGACCGGTGCGGGGTGGAGTCTGAGCCCGTTCACGAGTCTGTTGCGCTCGCCCGTCCGGGTCCCATGGACCGCAGGCTTCTAGCCCCGCCCGGCGATGCAGACCGCGATCGCTGGTGATGACTGGCGGCGGCCAGGTCGACCCCTACGCCGAGCTGGGTGTCTCGCGAGATGCGTCGAGCGAGGAGATCCGTCGCGCGTACCGACGGGTTGCCCGTCGCCATCACCCCGATGTCAACCGCGACCCCGGGGGGCCAGAGCGGTTCGCCGCCGCTGCGCGCGCCTACGAGATCCTCAGTGATCCGGCGGCGCGCGCCCGCCACGACAACCGCTTCCCCGGACCTGTCGCGGTCCGCCGATCGCCCAAGCCCCGGCCCGCGGTCGGCCGGCGCGCAGTCCTCGAGTTGACCGACCGCGAGGCGGCTCACCTCGCGCGCTTCCCGCTCATACTCACCGACGCCCACGGTGGCCGCATCCAGGTTCCCGCCCGGACCGGTGACGGCGACCAGCTCGTGCTGCACGCCCGCGGTGAGCTGATCGTGCTCCGCGTCCGCGTTCACGGAAAAGACTTGACTGTCCTTGACTGAGATCTATTACCGAACATGAACGCCACAGCCCATTGTTCTCCCGCTCAGGAGGTTCGCATGGCACTGATTCGCTGGGAGCCGGTCACTGAACTCAACACCATCCAGAACGAGATGAACCGGCTCTTTAACACCTTTTTCGATCAGCCCGCTCCCACCGGCCGCGGCGGCGCGCCCAGCAGGCGGTGGATCCCAGCGATGGACCTCGTCGAGACCGGCGACCAGTATGTTCTCCGCGCCGATCTTCCCGGGCTGTCCGACGACGACGTCAACGTCCAGCTCGAGGACAACGTGCTCACCATCTCCGGCGAGCGCAAAACCCAGCACGAGCAGCACGAGGAGGGCTACTACAGGATCGAGCGCGCCTTCGGCAGCTTCGCTCGCTCACTCACCCTCCCCGAGGGCGTCAACCCCGACGGCGTCCAGGCCCACTTCGACCGCGGCGTCCTCGAAATCAGGATCCCCAAACCCGAGCAGAAGAAACCCCGACAGGTCCAGATCACCCTCGACACCCGCCGATCTGACGACACAAAAACGATCGAGGGCACCAACCCCGGCGACCCACAGGCAAACAGCCGCGACCCGGCCGCGGCACCTGCCTGACCCCGAACTGCCATATAGAGATCCTCCGGGCAGACGGTCGCGGATCGCGGACGGTAATCGCCGCGGTCCGCGACCCCGACCGGGTTCGATCATGCTCACACACGACCCCTCTTCCGAGTCGCCTCACACCCTGGGCTTCGAGATGCACGAGGAGCGCGACGAGCGCGGGGGTGTCCGGCTCTCGCTCCTCGGTGAGCTCGATCTCGCGGTCGCTGACCAGCTGCGAACTCGTCTTCAGGAGTTCGCGCACGAGCACACCCGGGTCCTTGTTGACCTCTCCGGTCTGCAGTTCATCGACAGCACCGGGCTCCAGATCCTCATCACATACCTCAACGAGGGCGCCGACAACGGATGGGAGTTCAGGGTCGAGCCCAACCTCACGAGCCAGGTGCGTCGGGTGATCGAGCTGGTCGGCCTCGACCGAATGTTCTGGCCTTGATGAAGTGGCGCACCGCAAATGTGCGCCTCCGACTCCGGAATATGAGCTGGTGGCGTCCGGTTCCCGGCGGCGGGGTCGGCGCTCGAAGGCGGTCATGAGGTACGCGGGAACCATCGCACCGCCGCGACCGTAGTTATTGCGGTGCGCCGGTTGCCGCGTGAGCCCGCGATCATCCCGCGGCCGCCCGTTCGGCGTGTGTCTGGCAGGCTGGAGCGGGCGTGTAGATCACGCGACCCAACATCACTACCCCTGGAGAGATGCTCGTGATCGATCACGTCTATATCTCAGTGGCCGATATCGGTCGCTCGCTGGCTTTCTATTCGGCGGCACTTGAGCCGCTGGGCTGGCGTGAACTCGGAAACTACGACTCGTCGTCAGGCCCGGAGGGAGTTCCTGATCTTTACGGACTTGGTGACGACGCATACGGCGGCGGCGTCGCGGTGGGCTCCAGCGCATGGCTGCGGCGCCGCCAGCCTGGCGAGACGGGTCTTTATGTCGGGTTCGTCGCCGACGATCACGCTGCGGTCGACGCCGCCTTCGTGGCGGCCATCAACGCGGGGGGAACTAATGAGGGCAAGCCGTCAACAAGAGCTTCAACCCGCGCAGTCGGCACACCGCTTGACGATCCCGTGCGAATACATGCTCATGCTCGATGTCGACGGGCACGTGACGGACATCACGGGTGGGCCTCTCGCTGTTGCGCGGTTAGTTGTGGCTCGTGTTGCAGCTCTTCCAGGTGGTGGGGTGGAGGAGCGAGCCGGGCTCTCGAACCATGAGATCGGGGCGCGGCTGTTCCTCAGCCCGCGCACGGTCGAGTGGCACCTCCGCCACGTATTCGCAGCAACACGCGTCTCATCGCCGTCTCGCTCTCGCTGGCGAGGAGTCCGCGTTGGCGTCTGTGATGGTGCTGGATCCAGCCGGTCCAGTAGACCCGGTGAAAGAACCAGTTCACTACCAGCAAGAGGACGAGGATCGCCGCCAGTCCGACTCCTGCCCCCGCGGCTACCGGCCGGCGGCAGACCTTGTTGACACCGAGGAAGCTGGCCGTGACCGCGGCGAGGACGAGGACCGTCCCGAGCCCTTCGCGGATTACGAGAATCGCGCTGTCGATAACCGCACTCGTGGGGCTCATCCCGTTTCCCCGAACGCTCGGGTCGGGCGTACCACCGCTCGAGTGCCAGCCGAGTACCACGACGGTGACCGCCACCGCCAGCACCACCGCGACCCACGCGTAAAAGCTCACGCGCGAGCCCGTCTTCTCCCATCTGCTTCCTCGGCGGTTCGGATTGAACATGACGCTACGCAGTGTTGCTGGAGGCCACTCTGCTCACTCACGAGGATCCAGCGACACTCCGGCGATCTGATCAAGGAGTGGCCATGGCGACGACGATCGACAACGGGAGAGACAACCCCTCAAGGAGCGAGCTGACATGTGATCTGTCCGAGCCCTCGCGTGTATGCGGCTGCCCGGCTCGGCGCCCGGAGAGTCAGGTTGTCGCGGCGCGCGCTTGGTCGGCGAGGAGCCCTTCCGGTCGAGCTCTCGTGTCGATTAGGAACCGGGCGAAGAAGTCGGTGAGTGCGTGGTGCTCACTGAGAGGAAGGACATGTGAGACGTGCTGATCCGGGCGGACGACAACGATGCACCCAGTCTCGCGGTTGATGCCCCGCAGGTCGAAGATGTCACCGGCAGTCGGGTGTGGGCAGAACATCTTCTCGTAGTCGATCAATCCGAATCTGCCCTTTCTCGGCAGGAGCACCGGTGGCATCTTGTCTACGTCCAGGTCGCGATAGCCCTGCTGGAAGATCGCGCGAACATCGATCACCGAATCGGGTGCGGCTCCGGCCGGCGTGAAGCGCTTCACCGGCGACTCCGCGGAGCCGAGAAACTTGCACAGTTCCCGGGCCTGCGACTCGTCGCCAGTCGGGTCGCGGTGCTCGGCGAAGATGTAGATGCGCCACGCCCCGTCCGCGCGGGCCACGTGACCGAGGTGGAGCGGTTTGGCGTCGGCCAAGCGGACGACACGGGCGGAGTGAAAACGCATCCCGACCGGGAACCCCTGCGCCAGGTGCTGGAACTTCGCTTCGGCGGTGATGATCGACGGGGCGTACCTGGTCGCGACGCCCGCGGTGAACCGGCCCTGGGCGATGAAGTACTGCTGAAACTTCTCCGGATCGACACCTGCCGCGTCGTCGTCGGCGGAGCGCGAGGCGCGGGCGCTGAACAGCCTCGAGAACTCTCGGTCGAAATCGATGAGCTCTTTGGCGACCGCATGGCGTTCCTCCGAGTAGGTCTGAAGGAGTTCGGACGTGGCCGTCCCTCTGAGAACCGAAGTCAGCTTCCATCCGAGGTTCCAGGCGTCGGACATCGACACGTTCATACCCTGGCCGGCCTTTGCGCTGTGCGTATGGCAGGCATCGCCGGCGATGAAGACCCGCGGACGGCGGATCCTCGCCTCATGCACCAGCACGTCATCGAACTTGTCGCACAAACGCTGGCCGATCTCGTACACCGACCACCAGCCAACGTCTTTGACCTCGACGGTATACGGGGACAGGATCCGATTCGCGACCTCCACCAGCTTCTCCGGTGTGACACTTCGGGTCTCGAGCATCTCCCTGTCATTCACCTCGTCGAGCTCGATATAGAGGCGCACGAGGTAGCCACCCTCACGCGGAATGATCAGGACGTTGCCCTGACCCGCGGAGTTGATCGCGCACTTGAGGCGAATGTCGGGGAAGTCCGTGACCACCAAGACATCCATCACGCCCCAGGACTCGTTCGTCACGTCGCCGACCAGCTCGCGGCCGATCGCGGCCCGGGTGCGGCTGCGCGCGCCGTCGCAGCCGACCACATACTTGGCTCGAATGGTCGAGGCCTCTCCAGTCCCCTCAAGTTCGTCCACGTGCCGCAGGGTGACGGTCACGGGGTATTCGCGGGAGCCGCTGGCATCGACCTCGATCTCGCTGGCCTGAAGCCCGTAGAACGGGACCAACCGGCTCGGCGACCGCTCCATGTGATCCCGCAGGTAGGCGAGCATGCGCGCCTGGTTGACGATCACGTGCGGGAACTCCGACAGGCCGTCCTCGGTGTCCCGGATGCGCCCGGCACGCTTGATCCTGGCCGGCGCCTCCGGGTCCGGCCGCCAAAAGGACACCTCGTTGACCCAGTAGGCCTCGCGCAGAAGACGGTCAGCCAGTCCGAACGCCTCGAACATCTCCACCGTGCGGCATGCCACCCCGTCGGCTTGACCGACCTCGAGCGGACCATCCCTTCGATCGATGATCGCGGTCCGAACATCGGGGAAACTGGCCAGCTGCGTGGCCAAGACCAAGCCGGCCGGACCGCATCCGATGATCAGCACGTCGACCTCCTCAGGGAGGCCTCCCGCGCGCTCCCGCACCGACGGATGCGGCTCCTCGATTAAGGGGTCGCCGGGCTTGTATCCGTTGACGTAGAACTGCATTGGGTCAGCCGAGATGATGGCCGGTCACCCCAGGATTCTCCCCGATTCCTGACGCCTCTCACGTGCGCGGTGTCCACCGCCGGAAAGCCGTCCGAACAACCAGATACCCGCGACGGTAAACCATCGACGGTCGCCGTCACGACGGCCGCGTTGCGTCCGGCCCGAAGGGCCGGCAAACGAGCCGGATGAGGCCCTATACCCGGTCGAGGGGAAGGCGGTGACCAGGGCGGTGCCGATGATCATGAGCCACGGGTAATCGCGCCTAGTTGCCCATCCTGGCGGCCATGCGCGTTGCGTTGCGTCATGGCTGCATGACCGAAAGCGACTGTCCGCGCTGGCTCGGTTCGCTCCGACGTCCGCCAGTGAGTTGTCGTCAGGGGAGTCGTTCGCCAGGTCGGCGAACTGAGGCGGTAGCCGCTCGGCCGAGACGGCGAAAGCCGGTGATGCTTGCTGCTCGGTACCGCCGCGGGCCAGCAGCAGCAAGCGACGAGTCATAGCGGGCCGGATCTCGGGGGCAGGCCCGGCTTTCAACACGAACAACCCATACGGGCCGAGATTCACCCTGGGTATCGAGCCGGGTTCGTCGGCCGGAATGGTGCCGCTAATCCCGCGGGACTTGGACCTTGGAATTGGCCGCCCGAGGCCAGTAGCGGGAAGGTCGGGATCGATCGCGGACCATCACGCGCCCCCCCGGCGTTCCCACCGCGCCCATGCGCCCATCACGATGCCGGCGTATATCCACCCGAGCAGGACGTCGAAGAAGTAGTGCTCGCCCGTGGCCATGAGCGTCAGCCCCATGGCCAGCGGATAGAGCACAAGCAACGGGCGCAGCGGGCGGCGCACGCGAGGCCAGAGGAACAGCGCCACCAGCATCGTGAACGCCGAGTGAAGCGACGGCACCGCGGCGACCAGGTTCACGGTTGCCTGGCCCTCGTCGAACCAGTCGACGGTCCGGCCGCCGATCACCTGCCAGCCGTCCGCCGTGGTGCGCGCGACGCCGTGCAGCAGTCCCATGTTGGCGGCCATCCACGGCGGGGCGGCCGGGAACGCGATGTAGGTGGCGAGGCCGGCGGCAGACAGGGTGATGATCCGCCGGGAGAAACGCAGGAACTCGAGCCGGTCGCGCGCCCACAGGAAACCCGCGACGGCGAACGGGACGATGAAGTAGGACGTGTAGATCAGCGTGAAGGCGACGTCGACCCAGTTGACGACCTTCGGGTTGTTCACGTGCGCCTGCAGCCACTGGGTTGGCGTCGTGCCAAAGAACACGAACCGGTCGAAGTCGATCATAAGGTGGACATGGACGCCGATCCCGAGGCGGTCGGCCAAGCCGCGCGTGAAGTCGTAGGCGCTCAGCAGGATCACCATCGGCAGCCAGTCGCGCACGAGCCGGAGTACGGCGCGCCACGGCCGGCCAAGCGACGCGCAGGCGAGCGCACCGCATATCCACGCGATGACCAGCTCGCGCTGTACGGGAATCCCGTAGTGGGCGCTCCACACCCCCAGCGAGATGAAGTACAGGACGAGGACGCCGCGGCGCACCGCGACCCAGTGACCGAACCCCCAGTCGGCCGCCTCCTCGTCGCCGACGCGTGCCAAGTCGGTCGCCGTCACGAAGGAGAATCTAGTCCCCCGCGCACCCGCGCCTCGACCAAGACGACTCTCGTGACCGTGAGTTCGCTGCGGCCGCATCGCGCGCGTCCCCGATTGCGGCGGCCCGCTGGCGCGCTGGGGTTCGGCATCGGCCGACGCTGGCGGGCGCGGCCGCTTCTGCAAACCCGAGAAGCAGGAGCCTCGGAGCCTTGATATATACAGAGCTTCTATATATAGTGGTCGCATGACAAAGCGGCGCGCAATGCACGAGGCGAGCTTCTTGATCCTCACCGCCTTGGCCGGCGAGAGCCAACACGGCTACGGGATCATCACCGACGTCGCGCAGATCTCAGGCGGCAGGGTTCAGCTGAAGGCCGGGACCCTGTACACGGCGCTTGACCGGCTGGTCGCGGATGGGCTGATAGAGCTTGATCGCGAGGAGATCGTCGATAACCGTCTGCGCCGCTACTACCGGATCACCCGCGAGGGCGCGCAGCGGCTCGCCGAGGAGGCCGACCGTCTGCGCTCAAACGCGCATGCCGCGCTTACACGACTACAACCAGGGGTCGCGATCTCATGACCGATCACAGTTCACTTGAACGCCGCTATCGGCGGTGGTTGGCGCTTTATCCGAAGTCCTTCCGCGCCGAACGCGAGGAGGAGATGGTCGCCGTGCTGATGCAGGGCGCCGATCCAGACCAGACGCGTCCCCGCGCCGGAGAAGCGGCCGATCTGGTCACGCACGGCCTGCGCCAGCGGGCGGGCCTACCCCTGCCACCGGGACGCCGCCCGCTCGACTGGGAGCGCGCTCACGCCAAGTTCATGCTTCCGTTCCGCCTCCTGATCGCCCTCTTCCTCTTCATCATGAGCGTGATAATCGTCGCGGCCCACAACGGCCAGTTGTGGGGCGGCGAACTGTGGCTATTGCTCACGGTCCCGGGGATGCTCGTGCACCTCTGGATCGCGTACCGCATCCGGCCGAGCACGACCCACCGGTAGCGGGATTCGCGCGAGCCAGGAGCCCGGGCGCAGACAACCCCCGATCGGCAAGTTGCGACGGTCACGCTCGAGGCGGGTAGCGCACCTGCTTTCACGAAGTACCGGGAGCGTTGATTGGCGTGACTCCTTCAGGGGCGTCATGCGGGCGCCCTGGGAGCTAGCTTGCATCCCACTTTCGTTCGCAGAGACTGTGCGGAATCTCGCCTGCAGGATCGAAATCACGGGCAGCAAGTAGCGCAGTCCTATTGGGAGGCGGGTGATGGCTGCGATCCCGAGCGACGCGACGCCGAGGCTGAGCGGCGGGGCGAGGTCGCGAAGCTCATCGACGCCGGGGATCGCCCTGATGGTCGCCCGTTCGTCAGGATCGAAGAGCCAGCTCCACAGCTCGACCGCGAGATCACGCTCCCGGCCGGAGCCCCGACGGACCACGTTGAGCATCGCTACGGGGACCACGTCGAACACCAAGAGAGAGCCGGGCAGCCGCTCGGCTAGCGCCGCGATCAGCGTGTAGACCTGGTCGCGCTGGAAGTACGGAAGCAGGCCTTGTGCCGTGACGAGGACCTTGTCCGCCGGATTCAAGCTGGCGACCCATTCCAGATCCAGTGCCGACCCGCAATGGCTTGACCGTCGCGGGCCGTCGGGAAGCAGCAGACGGCGAAGCTCAATCGTCTCGGGCACGTCTACGGTCAACCACCGCACTTGGCCGTTGTCGACGCGCCAAAACTGAGTCTCCAGACCCTCGCCGAGTGCCACCACGGTGCCGGCGGGATGCGAAATCAGGAAACGTCGGACCGCCATGTCGAACGTGGCCACCCGGAGAGCGTGTAACCGCGCCCCGCGGGTCGTATCAGTGAAGTCGTAGTCGAGCCGGTCGACGACTCGAATAGCAAGCGGGTCGTCGAGCACCCCAGCACGAGCTGCGGCAGCGCGACGGCCAAGGTTCCCGAGCAGCGTCTCTGGCACACCGGACAGCTCCACCCGGATCCGCTCCACGACGATGATCGTAACCGGATGAACCCCGAGACGATTCCTTTCACGGCCTCGCCTCACCCGAGCCCAGCGATCGCAACGTCACCAAAGGACGCACGCTAGCCGGATGGTTATTCCAGTGGACGGATTCCACGATTTATACGGCCAGTTGCTGTGGGACCGGCGCCGAGCCTCGGGGACGTTTCTCGACTTACGCCGTCGGAGGACGACTCGGCGCGCTTGGTGATCTCACCGGAGCGCGCGTAACGCGTTCGAGTGCCCGTGCCGCGATTGGCATATTCGGACTGCGCCAGACGTGTCGGTCCTCGCTGGGCCAGACGTAGATCGGGTTGCCGTCGCGAATCAATTCGAGCAGGCGTGGTTCGTTGAGGTCGTGAGCCGACCACTCGTATACGCGCTGCAGCCGAGGCACGATTACCGCGTAGTCGAGGATGCGGGCAAGACGGTGCTCGTCGGCGATGTAGCGCTCCACCTCAGAGGAGAGTGGATAGCGGTTTGGCACTACGCGGCCGAGTGAGAGGAACACTCCGGCCATCCCCAACCGAGGGTCGCCCCGGACGCGGCCGAGCGGGGCCAACCGACCGAGGGCGAGGCTCGGCGCCCCGACCAAGACGTGCGCGTACAACACACGCAGCAGCGCGACATTCATGAAGAAGCGCTCCGGTGCATTTTCTGCTTCCGCGAGATTCCGGTACTCCAGATAGCCACCCACGATGCTTGCCTTGTGCGCTCGGTACCAGTTGCGACCTGTCGGCATCGCGCTGAACTCCAACCAAAGCCGCACCGCGTGCGAGGACGGCTCGCCAGTCAAGCCGTGCAGTAGCCCGATCGCTTCGCAGCCGTCCCGCAGCAGACGCTCGTTCATCGCGCGCCACCACGCGCTGCCAGGTGGCGACGCATCGATCGGATTGATCGGATTGAGAACGCCGCGCCGCGCTTGCCAGCGCATGAACGACAACGCCGCGAGTCGGAATGGCACATGTTTCGGTGCGCGGCCGGTCGGTCCGTGAAACAGCCGCGCCATCAATGCAACACGCGAGGTCGGATCATCGCGCACCGCCGCGACCTGTGTCTCAGCGAACGCGATCGCGGATCCGTCCTGGCTCATCGCGGTAGTTCGAAGTTCGGGGGCTGGGATCCGCTCGGAGGCACCGCTGGAAGCGTGCCGTACGGTCACGAGAAGCGGGGATCGACTGCGTCCTTGGTGCTCGGGTTGTGTCCGAGCAGCCGCAGGAACGCTTCACCGGCCGGCGAGGGCTCACGGTCTAGCGGGGTGACCAGCAACAGGTCGCGCGGGATCGCAGGGTCCGTGGCGATCCCCGTCGCGCGGCCGCCCGCCATCCGGATCGCGGCCGACGGCAGCATGGCCACGCCGAGCCCGAGGGCCACGAGTTCGACAAGCTCGGGGAGGGCATCGACCTCGCAGGCGATCTGACGTCTCAGCCCGACCGCGTGACACGCGCGGTCGATGCTTGCACGCAGCGCGGAGTCCGGGCGGTACTCGATGAACTCGTGGTCGGCAAGGTCGCCGAGCCGGACGCGGCTGCGGTGCGCGAGCGGACCGTCGGACGCGACGGCGAGCTGTAGCAACTCAGTGGCGATCGTGGTTGCCCTCACCCGGTCGCGCTGCGGTCCGAGCGGCGGGTCGACGATCGCGAGATCGATCTCACCGTCCGCGGTGCCTCGGACGAGCTCCGAAGCGCCGACGTGATGAAGCCTCAGCGTCACGGCTGGGTGCGTGCGGTGAAAGCGTGCAAGCAGCTCGGGGAGGTTGACATGGCCGAGCGCCTGGATGGCGCCGATCGCGAGGTGTCCACGTACAAGTCCGCGCACCGCGGCAACAGCATCCCGAGCGTCCTCGGCCGCGGCGAGCGCCCGCCTGGCAGCCGGAAGCAACGCCCGTCCGGCTTCGGTCAGCTCCACCTGCCGAGTGCTCCGAACGAACAAGTCGCTCCCGAGCTCGCGCTCAAGCGCGCGAACCGAGCTGGACAGGCTCGACTGTGTGAGGTGAACCCGTGCCGCCGCACGGGTGAAGTGACGTTCGTCGGCGACCGCAAGGAAATACGAGAGTTGGCGCATCTCCATTCAGCGACTCTACCACTCAGTCTTATCGTCAACATCGTTTGGACAAATGCAGCGCAACGACCCAGACTGCGGGCCTATGACCGACATCAACCCCCCTGGCCACGCAGCCGCGTCAGCAGTCACGCCCGTGACTGCAGCCGTGCCATTGCGCATTAGCCACGATGATCTCCCCGGCCCAGCTGACGCCCATCGGTTCATCGGCACCCACCACGGCGGGCTGCCGATCTCGCTGTTCCTCGTCGACGACCCGCCGGGCGCAGGCCCACTGCTTCACCGCCACCCCTACGCGGAGGTGTTCGTCGTCCACGCCGGCGAGGCCCGCTTCGAGATCGACGAGAGCCGACTGACCGCGACCGCGGGAGACATCCTCATCGCCCCAGCGATGAGCGCTCACCGGTTCACCAACACGGGCCACGCGCAACTGCGCATCACGGCGATCCACACCGCGCCGGAGATGGACACCGAATGGCTCCAGCCGGCCACGGCCCAGAGGGGGACGAGATGCTGAACGACATCGGCTCCACGCTCGCGGGAATGCTCGCCCTCGCCATCATCCTGATGGCCCTGCGCTATCTGCTCGATCCCAGTCCGGCCGCCGCTGGGTTCGGCATCCCCGGCGCCCGCGGCACCCACGGACCTGGCCGCGCGTGGCTTGCCGTGAAGGCCGCGCGGGACATCGCCATCGGCATCGCCTTCGTCGCACTCCTGATCGATGGCGCCCACCGGCAACTCAGTTACCTGATGCTCGCCGCCGCGACAGTCCCCGTCGCCGACGGAACGATCGTCCTGCGCAGCGGCGGACCGAAAGCCACCGCGTTTGGGGTCCACTGGGCTACAGCCGCGATCATGCTCACAGTTGCGGCGCTGCTCATCGCCTGAACTCCAACACCCCCACGTTCATGACACGACTGAATAACCCGAACAACCACATTGCGCGCGCCCACCTCACCGACCAGCGGCGTTCCCGCTGGCTCATTCCGCTTGTTCCCGCCGCACTCGGGGCCGTCATCCTCGTCGCCACGGCGATGGGCGGGCACATCCTCAGCGGCCTTGTGTGGTTCGCGGTGCTCTCGACCATCGGCGCATTACACCGGTCGCCCGGCGGTTCGAAGCCGAACGCCGCGGTCTGGGTCATGACGAGGACGAGCGCGAGGCGATCATCAACACGCGCGCGATGTCCATCGTCGGCACAGTCCTCGTCGTCGCGATCACGGGATCTGCCGCCTTCACGCTTGCGCGCGGAGAGAGCACCAACCCATATACCGCGCTCCTCGCGGTCGGCGGGATCTCTTACGCCATCGCATCGCTGGCGCTGCGATACGAAGAACGATGAGTACCGCCAAGGTACCGCCACCGCGCCGCGGCAGCACATGCCCGCAGAGCGGCGCCCGCCTTCGGCTGGATCCTCGCCGGGCGAGGCGATGCAGGCGGTGGTGGAGTCAGGTCGGCTGTCCGATGCGGGGCTGACGACGATGCTTCACCGCAAGTTGGACTGGACAGATCTGGAAGGGGTGCGCTGGCTCCTGGAGCACGGGCCAGCACCGGACGGCAGCTGCCGGCCGCTCAGGGGGGGACGCGTGGCTCCCACTCTTGCCGGGCCAGATGCCAGCAGGGTCAGGCGGGTGACAGAGGGCTATTCCTCTTGCGCCATTCGTTCGCCGGCCGGGGCTCGAGCAGAAACACCTCGGTGGCGAGATCGTGGCGCGGATCAGCGCCGCTTATCGAGGCCAGTACGCGCCGCGCCAGGATCCGCTCCACCTCGGAGCGCTTTGCGTCGTCGATGGCGAGCTGCATGAAAAGCCGGTGTTCGCGCGCTCGGCCGTGGTCGCCGAGCGCCACCAGCTGGTGCTCGGCAACGGTCATCATCCCCTCCAACAGCACGACCAGCGTGTCCGATCCGGCGAACAGCGCACGTGCTTTAGTCGGACCGCGCCCGACCGCTTCCTTGTACAGGCGCACGATCACGTTTGCGAGCTCGAGCAGAGGGCTCGGGGCCGCCGCCGCCTGGTCAGCGGCGCGGTCGAGGAGGGTGCGCATCGTGAATCGCTCTGGGACTCAGGTCCGGTGAAACCACGCGCGACCGAACGGACGGCTGCTCGGCGCGCTTCTCACAGGATTTGTGACGACAGCCGCGGTCGATTCCCGTTCGCGGCGAGACGTTCCAGCTCGGTTTCGGTCCGAACGAGGTCTAGGTGATCGCCAAGGCCGGTGAGCTCGAATAGGCGGCTGACCTGCGGGGGGCCCTGGACGATGAGCAGCTGGCCGCCACGTTCGCGCAGGCGCTGATTTGCCGCCATGATCGCGTGGAGTCCGGTCGAGTCCATGAACGAGGTCTCGCTCAGATCGATGGCGACCAGATCGTGCGATTCTTCCGCGCGTAGCAGCTCGCGTTCCACGGTGGGTGCGGTCGCGAGGTCGATCTCGCCGCTGACCAAGAGCACGATCCCGCGCTCCAGCTGGCGGCTGACGATTCCGATTTGATCGCGTGCATGCTCCGCGCGGCCGAGGGCCTCTGAGCATGTTCGGCTCATTGCGCTCAGTGCGGTTGTCATCTCCGACCCACTCCGTACATCGACATGGCTGCTCTTGGATTGCGCATTCCGCAGAAGAATCGTAGAGATCATCATGCCATATTGCGAAGCTAGTGTCAAAGAGTTGATAACTAACTGAACACATTTTAATCGTATGTTGCGGAAGAACAGCGATCAAAGGCCGAGTCGTGCGCTAGGCTCGCGTGCCGTGGCCGACGCGCGGGGCATCTACAGCATTGGTGCCGTCTCGCGGATGCTCGGGCTGTCTCAGGCGGCGATCCGGAGTTGGGAGGATCGCTATGGATTGATCGTGGCCGAACGCAGCGAGGGCGGCCGCAGGATCTTCACGCGCGACCAGGTCGAGCAGCTGCGATTTGTCCAGGAGCGGCTCGGCGAGGGCCTGTCCGCGGCCGACGCGCACCGCTTGCTCGCCGATCGTGACGCGGAGACGCAGCCGATCGTGCAGCCGCGAGTGCCGAATCCGGAGACGGGGTGGCTGGTCCTGTTGGTGGAGAGCGATCGGTATGCCGCCGAGCTCAACGACGCGTCCCTTCGCCGCGAGGGCTTTGACGTCGCGATCGCGATGAGCGCAACCGAAGCGGAGGAGAAGTTCGCCTCCCAGAGTCCGGCGCTGTCGATCGTCGAGCTGATGATCTCGGGCGGCGTTGGCCGGGATCTCTGCCAACGACTGAAAAGACGGCGCGGCACGCCGCTGCTGTGCATCTCGAGCTTGGATCTCAGCGAGCAGGCGCTGGCGGCGGGGGCGGACGCGTTTCTGAAGAAGCCACTCGACCCGGCGCAGCTCGTCTCGACCGTCCGGGAGCTGCTCAGTGGCGTCGCATTGATGAGCGCAGACCCCGTCGGCGCCGATGACTGAGCGCTTCTCAAGCGGCGAACGGCGCTTGGACGCAGTCCTCGGCGGCGGGCTACCGGCGAACGCGCTCAACATGATCATCGGTCTCCCGGGCAGCGGCAAGACGATCCTTGCCGAGCAGTTCATGTTCCACAACGCGTCCGTGGAGCGGCCCGGGATCTATCTCTCGACAGTGTCAGAGCCGCTTAACAAGATCCTGCGCTACGGGCAAGGGCTTGAATTCTTCGATGCCGGCACGGTCGGGGAGAGCGTGTTCTTCGACGATCTGGGGCGGGTGCTCAACGACGGGGGCCTCGACGATCTTTTCGCGCACGTCCGGGGACTGATCACAGAGCGCCGGCCGGGCGTGATCGTTATCGACAGCTTCAAGGCGCTGTCGGCGTACGCCGAGGACCCGCGAGCGTTCCGGGGCTTCCTGCATGGACTTGCCGGGATCCTCACGGCCCTCCCGACGACCACGTTCTGGATCGGCGAATACGGTCGGGACGAGATCGCGACCGCGCCGGAGTTCGCGGTTGCCGACAGCATCATTTCGCTCGCCACGCACCGGGAGGCCGAACGTGCAATCCGCCACCTCGAGGTCCTGAAGCTTCGCGGGAGCGGGTTCATGTCCGGCGAACACGCGTACCGGATCTCTAGCGACGGGTTGCGCGTCTTTCCTAGAGTCGCGGAGAGCCTTCCCGTCGAGCCCTACGAGGCGAATTCCGAGCGCATGTCCTCCGGCATCCCCGCAATCGATGAGATGCTGGCCGACGGCTACTGGTCAGGCGCTTCGACGATGGTGGCCGGGCCCTCGGGGGCGGGGAAAACGCTGATGGGCCTGCATTTCATCTTCAACGGCGCCGCGACGGGACAGCATGGGATCATCGCAACCCTGCAAGAGAACGCGACCCAGCTCGAGCGCGTCGTGAGCGGTTTCGGCTGGACGTTGGATAACGAATTGGTCGAGCTGATGTATCGCTCACCCGTTGACCTGTACTTGGACGAGTGGTTCTACGACCTTCTCGAGGTCATCGAACGGACTCGCGCGCGCAGGGTGTTCATCGACAGTCTCGGGGACCTACGACGCGCCGCCGTGGACGAACTGCGCTTCCGCGAATATCTCTACTCCCTGCTACAGCGCAGCACAACCCAACGGATCAGCGTGATGATGAGCAACGAAACAACGGGGCTGTTTGGCATCTCCGATTTCACCGACGGCGACATCTCTCACCTCTCGGACAACGTCATCCTGCTGCAATTCGTGCGCCGCGAAACCCAACTTCGGCGCGCCGTGACCGTTCTCAAGACCCGCGCAAGCAGACACGAACCCGACGTCCGCGAGTTCAAAATCACCCCGAAAGGGATCGTGCTCGGCGAGCCGATCCGCGAGGCAACGGCCTAATCAAACGACCCAGCCCGAGGGCGTCAATCAAGGCGTCTTCGAGGTGAACTTGCTGGTTCGATAGCCGGTTGAACGCCCGAACGGCTCCTTCCGCCCTGGCCGGGCACGCGTCCTACTCGCCAGGCGAGCCAAAGTGTTCGAGGATGCGCTCCGCGTACCACTGTGGCCACGGCACGTTCGGGCTCGTAGCCGTGTACTCCTTGTCGAGCGCGACCAGAATCCACACGAGCTCGCTCCGCACCGGAGTCGTTCCCAATACCTGCGAGAGCTCGGAGAGATCGAGCAGCCACTGCGCGTACCACGATGCCCAGTCCGGATCGTCGCCATCGACAATCCGATACACGATGTGATGTGTCTCGCCGGCCTCGTGAAGGAGCGCGGCGACGCGCATCGGCTCATCTTTCATGATCGAAGTCTCGCGGAGCGGAGCTTCGGCGCGCAAGTGCCCGGACGGTTGAGTATCGCGGCCACCGGATAACGGTGAACCTGACGCCAACTCAGAGCAACGAGACGGGGGTCAGTTACGACGGAGCCCGGGACGCGATCGAACAGCGATCCGTCGGACTACTGCGGTTTGCCGTCAGATGGCGCGTCCGAGTCATCGTCTGGCCGTGATCAGTCCTCCCCGCCAGCGCCCGCACGCTCGCTCCTCGCGATCTCCCGCCGGATCGTGGCCTCCTCTCGCCGAACGCTCGCCCTGTCACGCTCCTTGCTGTCGTCAAGACGCTCCAATCGCTCTTGCTCGCGCTCCTGGGCCGATCCCTCCCGCTCATCAGCAAGACGCTCGCGGCGATCGGCGGCCTGCTCACGCTGGTTAGCGGCCTGCTCGCGGTCATCGGCGATCCGATCCCGCTCATCCGCCATCCACTCGCGCCTGGCCAACGCCCGCTCACGCTCCTGGACGATCTGCTCACGATGCTCAAGCCTCGCCCGGCGCTCCGGCGCCTCCGCTCCGGGAGGCGCCGCCTCCTCCTGCTGGCGAGCAGACTCGTCAGGGCGTCCACGTCGTGACCTACGACTCGAGTCAGCCGGTTCGCATCGACAGCTCGACGTCGTCAACGAAGGGCACCGAGGTGTACCCGTGCGACGAGGACCGGACAACCTGCAGGTATTCCGGGGTTCGGTCAGCGTTGTCAGCGATGATCAGAGTGCCCGGTCTCAGGTGCTCCTCGAGCAGTTTCAGGACAGCCGGGTAGAGGCCCTTGGCGCCGTCGAGGAGCACGATTTCGATCTGGTCGGGCAGATCGCGGGCGAGCGTTTCCAGCGCGTCTCCCTCGCGGAGCTCGATCAGATCGGCGAGCCCGCCGGCGGCGAAGTTCTCGCGCGCCCGAGCGGCCTTCGATGGCTCAAACTCGGTCGTGATGAGCCGTCCACCTCCATTGTCCCGGAGGCCGGCCGCGAGATGGAGCGTGGAAATGCCGAACGAGGTGCCGAACTCGACGATCGAGCGCGCCCCGGTGGCGCGGGCGAGCATGTAGAGGAGCTGTGCGGTATCACGCGAGACCGCCAGGTAGGCGTCCTTCGCGAGGAAATAGAACCTCCGGTAGTCCGTTTCGCTGGTGCTGGTCAGCAGCGCGTCGCTCTCCTCGGACGAGATCTGCGCCATGGCACGGCGCATTGATCCCGGCGCTTCCGCCTCGCTGAACAGACGGTCCAGGAGTGGAGCGAGGGGTGCGGTGGTGAGCGTTGTCATGGTGATCCCTCTGTGGCGCGTTTCATTCGTGTGGACGAGAACATAGACGCACCGTTGCGTCTCGTCAAGGCTTACGCGCAACGCTGCGTTGCGCTACGATCGGCGCCCGATGTCCGAAGGTACGACGACCACTGCGCGCGCGCCCAAGGGACGCGCGCCGCATCGACGCGACGAGAAAGCGCGCCTCGCGGTCCTGCACGCCGCCGACGACCTGCTCGTCGAGCGAGGCTTCGGCGGCGTCACGATCGAGGGAATCGCCGCCCGCGCGGGCGTGGCCAAGCAGACGATCTACCGCTGGTGGCCCTCCAAGGTCGACATCCTCCTCGACACCCTGATCGAGGACGCGAGCCGCCAGCTGGCCGTTCGCGACCTCGGTTCAGCGGTCGAGAGCACGCGTCGATATCTGCGAGCCCTCGCGCGGTTTCTGACCAAGGATCCCGCCGGGAAGGTGCTGCTCGCGCTGATCGGTGAGGCCCAGCACGACCCCGAGATGGCGCGCAGCTTCCACCACCGCTACCTCGAACCCCAGCGTCGCACCGAACGCGAGATGCTGCGACGCGGGGTCACCTCGGGCGAGCTGGTCGCCGACCTCGACATCGACGCCACTCTCGATGCTCTCTGCGGACCAATCTTCTACCGCGCGCTCACCGGCGCGCCGATCCCACGAACATTTATAGACAGGCTCATCGCCGCCACACTCGAGCGACGTGCCCGAGGGGTCGGTCGGGGCGCAGCTTAAGACTGAGCGGCGCGCCCGAGGGTAGGCCGACGGCGTCCTCAGTCTTGCCGGCTAGAGCTGGATGGTGGGGCTGCGCCGAAGCTCCCGACCCGCGTGGTCGAGCGCGGTGACGGATGCGTACCGGGGTTGCGCCGGCAGCGGGATGACGGTTTCGAAGCCGTGTCGTCTGGCGATGCCGAGCGGGCGGAGCTCGTCGCGTCTCGAGCCGGCGGCGACCTGCCAGCCGGCGACTTTGGTGGCACCATTCCAGCTCGCATAGACGATCGGGGTGCCGCTCTCGAAGTCTCGTCCCGCGGCGACCGCCGGCTGATGGTGCGGCCTGCCGCTCCAGGGCAACCTGAGTCCGCGGTAGGAGTACATGCCCGGGGGGAGCGCGATGTCGAGCAAGACCGTGCCATCGGAGGCAAACTCTGTGATGTGCGACGCGACGCCGAAACCGACGACGGCCCCGTCCCCCGAGCTGATCTGGACCGAGCCCATCGCTCCCGCCAGCAGCCGATCGGGACTCGTGTACGCCTTACGAAGCGCGACGCTCCGGCGTGTCTCATCGACCTCGAGCACTAGGCCGCGCGACTCGTGCTCGGTCGTGAGCGGACCGTTCGATCCATTGTCGAACACGGTCAGCGATTGCTCCGAGTGCAGCTGGGCGTCGTGCTGCCAGGCGAACTGCGTGCCGGGGCCCATCCGGAATTGGCTCTGCTTGCCGCCGAGCGTCCAGATGATGCTGCCGGTCCGGCGGTCGAGCTTGTAAAGAGCCCAGGTGTGGCGCCCGGACACCAGGAGGTTCCCGTCCGGCAGTTGCTCGATCGAGTTGATGTGGAGATAGTCATAAGGCTCCCCGTGCGGCTCCTGGGTCGCGCTCACCGGGATGTGCTGCAGGCTTCGCCACTCGAACAAGAGCCGGCCGGTGGCTATGTCCACCTCCTGAATGATCGACTCGAGGACCTGGCTGTTGCGAGGCATGTCCATCGACGCCAGATCCATCGGCACCGTCTGCGGATAACAGGTGAACAGCGCCGTTCCCTCGGCGGTCAGCGTCAGGGCGTGGAGATCCATCGACCGGCCACCGGCCGCGCGGACCCGCGCAATCTCGCGGTAGTCCTCGTCGAGCACGACCGCTTCGCCCTGCCCGTAGCCGGACTGCTGGATCGTCCCCTCCCACCAGACGAGCACGGGCTTGCCTCGGTACTGGGCGCTGGTGAAGTTGGTGACCTGCAGTCCGGGGGAGAGCGGCCTAAACCACACCGGAATTCCGGCGTGGTCGACGATCAACGGTCCGTACTGCTGTGAACCCGAGAGCGAGACGGGCCCGGGTCCCAGGAACATGAGGCCACGATCGGCGTGCGCCAACGCCTCGCCTCTTGCGCCGAATGTCGTCGTGATCGTCGGTGGGCGAAGGTCCGGGCGCGAATGGAACGCGGCGACGCTCCCCGCCGGCTTGACCGCGAACGCCTGCATGCCAGGCAGACGCGGCCGCTTCGTCCCACTGAGGACGTGGCTGGCCCCGCAACCAGAGACCAGGAGGGCCGCGGCGCCACCGGCGCCGCATAGGAGCTGACGCCTGGTACAGCCGTTGGGGCCGGCCTGATCAGGCACAGCCAGCGACGGGTGATCGCGCGGTGACCACGCCACACATTCCTAGCGGCCGCGACGTAAACCCACCGTCAACGGCCACCGCCGTTGGCCGGCGCGATTCTGCGGCGCAGCTGCTCGAGCTCCGCGGTCGATAAGCCGTGGGCCGTGAGCCAGGACGCGGATCCGCCGAGGTCCCGATCGACGATCTCGAACACTCGCTCCATCGTGCCCGGGACGGGGGCGTGCGACCGGGGATCGTGTCCTTCCAGCTCGGACCGGTAGGTCGGGGAGCTCACCAGGCGGGCCATTATCGCGTCGATGCGATCTGTCGTGATGAGGTAGTCGCTGACGATCGCGTCGCGATCGACTCCGGATGCGTCCAAGGCGAGTGCGACGACCACGCCGGTGCGATCCTTGCCGGCCGCGCAATGGACCAGCACCGCTCCGGGGGCATTCGCGATGGTGCGGATCGACCCGACGATCGAGTCCGGACGGGCGCTCATGTAGCTGAGGTAGGCCTGGACTACTCGCGGCTCATCGGGCCACTCGCTCGGATCGGTTGGTGGCCACACGCCGGTCGAGGCATCGAGATCAGTGTTTCCTCCCGAGCGCGGGTAGAGCGAGCGATGCTCGACGCGCACTCGCGGTTCACTCGTGATCGGCCCAGGTCCCTCGAGCTCCACTTCCAGGTCGGTGCGAAGGTCGAGCACCACCTCGAGAGCCTCTTGTTCTACGAGCAGGCGGATGTCCCGGGGGGTCAGCGATTGAAGGTTGTCGGACCGCAGCAACACGCCGGGTACGACCACGCGGGCGTTGGCAGCCCCGTCGAGTGCGATCCAGCGGACGTTTCCGTTCGGGACGCTCATCCCTCGATCCTGCCAGGTCTTCCCGATGCTCACGGGATGGCAACAAGTCCGGCGCGGGGCCTGTGACAATCGAACGCGGTGGGAGATTCAACCGCGAGTGCGTCTACGCCCTTGGGGCCGCCGGTTCGCCGGCCCCGTTACACGATCGTGCAGATATCCGACCCGCACGTTCCTGCCGACGGCTTCCTGTTCGGCCGCGTTGACGCCTATGAACGGGTTGAGGTGTCGGTCGAGATGATGGCTGCGGCTGGCTGCTCGCCGGACGTGCTGGTGCTCTCCGGCGACCTGGCCGATCGAGCAGAGGCAGAGGCCTACATCCGCCTCCGTCCGGTGATCGAGGCCGCGCTGGTGCGCTTCGGCGCCAAGCTGCTCGTCGCGCCAGGCAATCACGACGATGTGGCGCTCCTGCGGGTGCATCTGCTGGGACGGGCGCCGGAGCGAGGCCCGCTCGATGAGGTTGCGCGGGTCGGCGGTCTTCGCATCATCGGCATCGACTCCAGCGTCCCAGATGAGGTTCATGGCGAGCTGGACGACGCCCAGCTAAAGGCCTTGGCCGACGAGCTAGCCGAACCCGCCCCGGACGGGACCGTCCTCGTCGTTCACCATCCGCCGATCTGGTCGACCACTCCGATGTCGGAGCTGGTGGCGCTGCGCGAGCCTCGGCGGCTGGCCGCTGTGATCCGCGGCACCGACGTGCGGCTCGTTCTCAGCGGGCACACGCATCGTGTCAGCGCGGGAACCCTCGCCGGCGTCCCCGTGTGGGTGAGTCCGTCCACCGGGAGCCACGCCGACGTGCTCGTTCCCGACGGTTTCCGGGCCCATGCGGGAGGTGGCTTCAGCCGCATCGACATCCTCGACGACGGGGAGATCGTCGCGACGTTCGTGCCATTGACCGGGCGCGACGAGATCCTCTACGACGTCCGTCTCGACGACGCCGAGCTACGACCCGTCGTTTGAGGTCTCCGCCGAGTCACGCGAAGCAAGCGGAGGGTCGTCAAGGAAGCTCGCCGCGGTGCGGGGTCGGGGTCGAGCATTTCGACGATCAGCGACGACCAGGCGAAGTCCGTGGCCCCGATCCCTCGGCCCGTGTAGGGGTCGTAGTACTCGCGGAGGCCCTCGGCTGCGACGGCTCCAATGAGCCCTTGACGAAGCGCGTCGGCCCGCTCGCGATAACCGAGACGGACCAGCCCCGGCCACACCAGCCAGGAGGCGTTGATCCATGTCGGCCCTCGCCAGTAGCGCTTGATCCCGAGGGTCGATTCCCGTCGGGAGAACGCCGGGTCGTTGGCGGGCACCGAGGGCGGGGCCAGTGGCAGCCAGAACCGCTCGGAATCGAGAAGATGATGAATCCATCCGCGCGCTGCGCCGCAAGCAGCGACTCGAGCTCCGTCCGGGAGCGAGTGGGTTCGAAACGCCGCCACACGATCGCGGCGAAACACGAGTCCCAGTACCACTGAAACGGATAATGGCCCGGGCTCGGCCGCGTGTAGGCAATCGAACGCTGTCCTCCCGCCGCACCCCCTCGCGCCAGTTACGTCGGAACGTCGCGGCACACAGATCCGCAATCGCCGACGCGCCCGAGGAACTTGGGCTGTGGTTCATCTCCGACGTAGGTCGAGCCGGCATCGGCGCCTATTCCGAGCCACGCCAGGATGAGGCGTCGTCGCCCGCTCGAACGATCTCCGGTCGAGTAGGGCGCGGTCAGTGGTCGCCGTCGAGGACTTCGCGAAGCTTCCGCGCGAAGGCCTCAGGCTGCCCGGCGTATCCGGAATCGTCGCCGAGGAAACCGCCGTGGTGGCTCGGGAACACGGTCGGCCGTTGACTGAGCAGGTCGGCGGTGGCGTGCGTCGTCCGTCCCGTGAAGGTGTCCCCGGATTGCTCGGCGACGGCGATCACGACGCGGGTCGGCGCCGCGACCAGCGCGTCGACGTCGGGGCGATAGCTGGTGATTGCCCAGGACCGATCCGACAGGAGCGGGCTGTCGCGGGAGCCGTCATCCTCCGTGGGCATACCGAACATGGCCGGATCCGGTGCGGGCCGGGCGAAGTATTCGTCGGTGAACTCGCCCTGCCACGAGGTCATCGCGAGGAACGCGGCCATGCCGGCGTTCGATCCCTTGGCCTCGTAGGCATCGCGCACCGCGGCCTGGGCGCGCGCGGCCGCAGCGGAGTCGGGAACCACCGCCATGAGCGGCGGTTCATGCGCCACCAGCGTCGTCACATCGTCGGGGTAGGTCGCCACGAGCGCCAGTGCGGTCACTGCGCCGCCGCTGCTCGCGAACATCTCGACGGGGCCGGCGCCGAGTCCATCGATCAGTGCGTGGATGTCGGCCGCCTGCAGCTCCGGCGTGTTGTCGACCCTGCCGTCTTTGCGAGTGCTGCGCCCGAGGCCGCGCGGGTCATAGGTGACGATGGTGCGGTCCGGGAAGTACGACGCCAGCGTGCCGAAGCCCTCGGCGGTCATGGGCTGGCCGATCATCAACAGCGGCGCGCCTCCATCGGCGGTCGGCAGCGGGCCGTGCAGGTCGTAGGCGATGTCGGCCTCTGGGGTATTGAGTATGTGCGTTGTCGTCGTCATGGCAGTATCGACCACGCCCGTGTTGAAAACTCATCGGCCCGTGCGGCTGGTCATTCTGTTACTGGCGTCATTCGGCGTCGTCCTGTTGTGCGCGGTCGTATGCGGGAAATTGCTGGCGCATGTCGAGCGGCCGGACGGGTCGACCGCCTTTGACGGTTCCGTCACGACATGGATGGTCGATCACCGGTCGCCAGGGTGGACGACGCTCGCGCACGTCCTATCCACGGTGGGTAGCCAGGCGGTACTCACGCCGGTGACCGTGGTCGTCGCCGCCGCGCTCCTGCTGCGGCGCCGGTTCGTACAGACTGGATTGCTGATCGCTGCGTGGGGCGGAGCCCTCCTCCTCTACAACCTGACGAAGGACTTCGTCCAGCGGCCGCGTCCACCCTCGGCCATCTGGCTGGCGAACGTGGGGCACACGACGTCGTTCCCGTCCGGGCATGCCACGCAATCGCTGGCTACGTTCGCGGCGCTGACGCTGATCGCGGTGGCCTGGACGTCGCGGGCGGCGTGGCCCGCCGCCGTGCTGGCGCTGGTACTCGCTGCAGGGGTGGGGTGCTCGCGCGTCTACCTTGGCGTGCACTGGACCACCGACGTGCTTGCGGGGTGGCTGATCGCCGCGGCATGGGTGGCGATCGTGGTGTGGGTCTCCGGGGTTGCGATGGCGCTCGAGCGTCAGCACCGCGCGGGCAGACCAGAACCCCAGTAGTGAGCGACGAGCGTCACTCACTACTCATGGTCGCCCGCCCGGAGGGCGGCGGCCACCTTGGCCAACTTCGGATAGTCGTACGCCGCCTCAGGATCGGCGCGAATCGCCGCGTCGAGGGTCTCGGCGTCCTTGCCGACGAGGATCCGCCACGCGCCCGAGCGGACACCGTCAAGGATGATCGTGGCGGCGTCGGCGGCGGTTAGTTGCGCCTTTTCGCGGAAGTCGGTGGCCATTCGGGTCAAGAGCCTGCGCACGTCATCGGAAGAGGCGCCCGCCGGAAGCGCGCCGGCATCGATCAGGCGAGCGCGCGCTGATATGGGCACCAGCTCCTCGAGCTGGGCGTCGCTCATCTCCTCCGGCTTACCCTGGCCGTGCGCGCGCCAGCTGTTGGCGATGATGTCGGTGCCCACGTGCCCCGGCATGACGACGGCGACCCGGACCTGCGGAGCATTTGTGCGCAGGTCTTCGATCAGCGCCTCGGTGAAGCCTCTGATCGCGAACTTGGACGTGGCATAGGCGGTGTTGGGCGCGCCGGGACCCACGCTCGCCCAGAAGCCATTGACGCTGCTCGTGTTGACGAGCACGCCCTCGCCGCTGGCGATGAGGAGCGGCAGAAATGTGCGTGCGCAGTAATACACCCCCCACCAGTTGACGTGGAAGGTGCGCTCCCACTCCTCTCGGGGGCTCGTGACGAAGCTCGGAGCACCGCCGATGCCGGCGTTGCAGAACACGAGGTCGACGTGACCGGCGGAGTGCCGCAGGAGCAGCTCGTCGCGGAACCGCTGCACTTGTTGCTCATCGGACACGTCGCAGGCGTGGCCGGTGACCAGGACGTCGCCCGGCGCGTCTGTCCGCGCCGTCGCCGCCGTCTCTCCGACGGCCTCGGCGTTCCAGTCACACGTTGCCACCGAGCATCCCGCCGCCGCGAGCTGACGGACGAGCTCGCCGCCCATACCCGACCCGCCGCCAGTCACCACAGCCAGCTTTCCCGCAAACCCGTTCATCGTTCCACCCTAGCGGCCATGATATCACTGTAATAGTAAGCTACGGTGGGCGCAGCCAAGCAGGCGCGCGCGCGTCAGCGGGCCATCGCGCGTGCGATCACCACACGCTGGATCTCGTTGGTGCCCTCGTAGATCTGAGTGATCTTGGCGTCGCGCATCATGCGCTCGAGCGGATACTCGTTGACGTAGCCGTAGCCACCGAGAACCTGCACGGCCTCGACGGTCACGCGCATCGCGTTGTCGGACGCGAAGAGCTTCGCCATCGAGGTGTACTTGCCGACACCGGGCACGCCGCGATCGACCATCGCGCAGCTCTTGTACAGCAGCTCGCGGGCGGCGGCCGTACCCGTCTCCATGTCCGCGAGCTTGAACTGGATCGCCTGGAGCTGGTTGATCGGGTTGCCGAACGCGATGCGCTCCTTGGCGTAGGCGTTGGCGTAGTCGGTCGCGCCCTGGGCAATGCCGACGGCCTGCGCGGCCGCACCGAGACGCGTGCGCTCGAGCGTCGCCAACGCGATGCCCAGACCCTTGCCTTCGGCTCCGATCAGATTGCCGCTCGGGATGCGGACGTCCTCGAGCACCGGGGAGCCCGTCGGCGAACCCTTGATGCCAAGTTTGTGCTCGATGTTGCCGATCGAGAAGCCCGGCCGGTCGGCCTCGACCAGGAACGCCGAGCTGCGACCGGCGTCGCGGTCGGTCTTCGCGAACACGACGTAGACGTCGGCGATGCCGGCGTTGCTGATCCAGTTCTTGGCGCCGTTCAGGACCCACTCGTCGCCGTCGCGTACCGCGGTGGTCCGCATCGCCGCTGGGTCAGATCCGGCCTCGGGCTCTGACAGCGCAAACGCCGGCGCGAGCTCGCCGGTGGCGAATCGCGGCAGCCACTGTGACTTGAGCTCCGAAGAACCGAACAGAGAGACCGGCAGGGACCCGAGCTCCTGCAGCATTAGGATCAGCGCGCTGCTGGCACACACCTTGGCGATTTCCTCGACCGCCATCTGCAGCATGAGCGTCCCGGTGCCCGTGCCGCCGTACTCGGGCTCGAAGGGAAGCGCGAGGATGTCGTGCTCGGCGAGGAGCCTGCGGACGTCCCACGGGTACTCCGCGGACCGGTCGATGTCGGCCGCGCGGGGCGCGATCTGCTCCTGGGCGAGTCGGCGGACGAGGTCGCGGAAGTCGAGGAGGTCCTGCGGAATGTCGTAGAGATCGGGGTGGCTGACGCTATGGCTCATCGGCGCAGCGTACCGGTGACGGCTCTGGCGACTCGGAGGCGTCGCGCCGGCGCTTGGTAGACCTCTCGCATGACCTTACTCGCGGACGTGGTCACGGCGTCGGCGCTCGTCGGCGACACGAGCTCGCGCTCGCGGAAGGTCGCGATCCTGGCTGAGCTGCTCCGCCGACTCGAGCCGGACGAGGTTCCTATCTGCGTCGGCTTCCTCTCCGGCGTCCCGCGCCAGGGACGAGTCGGAGTCGGTTACAGGTCGATCAACGGGGTTGACTACCGTCCGGCCGACGTGGCCACGCTGACCGTGAACGATGTCGATTGCGCGATCGACAAGATCGAGCACGCCACCGGTGCCGGCTCGGCGCGGAGACGCATTGAGCTGCTCGCCGAGCTGCTTGGGCGCGCCACCACCGAGGAGGTCGCCTTCCTGCGACGGCTGTTTACGGGCGAGCTCCGCCAGGGCGCACTAGCGGGCATCATGGCCGACGCGATCGCGAAGGCGGTGGGGGTGCCGGGCCCGATCGCGCGGCGCGCCCTGATGCTGTCGGGAAACCTCACGCGGATGGCTCAGGTCGCCATGACCGAAGGGGAGGAGGGCCTGCGAGCGATCGGCTTCGAGATCTTCCGACCGATCCTGCCGATGCTGGCATCGACCGGCGCGACGGTGTCCGAGGCGATGTCGAGCTTCGGGCGATCGTCGGTGGAATGGAAGCTCGACGGGATCCGAATCCAGATACACCGCCGTGACCATGACGTGCGCATCTACACCCGCAACCTCAATGACATCACCGGCACCCTCCCCGGGATCGCGGCGACGGCGCTACAGATCCCAGTCACCCGGGTGGTGCTCGACGGAGAGGCCCTGTGGATGCGCGACGGAGGCCCGGCGCCGTTCCAGGACACGGTCTCGCAGATCGACAGCGACGCCCCGCCCGAGGGCATCGTGACGTTCCTGTTCGATCTGCTGCATATCGACGGGGAGGACCTGCTCGACGTGCCTCTGGTGGAGCGTCAGGCGCGGCTCGCCGCGATCGCGCCCGAGCTCACGATTCCGCGAGTGCTCACGGCCGATCCACACGAAGGGGAGCGCGTGCTCGAGGCGTCCCTCGAGGCCGGCCACGAGGGCGTCGTCGTCAAGGACGCGGCGTCGCTATATGCCGCCGGGCGGCGCGGCGGGGCGTGGCGCAAGGTCAAGCCGGTGCGGACGTACGACCTCGTCGTGCTCGGCGCCGAGTGGGGACACGGGCGCCGGCAGGGCTGGTTGTCGAACCTTCACCTCGGCGCCCGCGATCCGCGCTCGGGCGAGTTTGTGATGGTCGGTAAGACGTTCAAGGGGATGACCGACGCGCTCCTGCAATGGCAAACCGAGACGCTGCTCGAGCGAGAGACGAGCCGGCGCGGGATCGCGGTGATGGTTCGCCCCGAACTCGTGGTTGAGATCGCGCTCGACGGCGTCCAGTCCTCGACTCGCTATCCGGGCGGGATCGCGCTGCGGTTCGCACGTGTCAAGAGCTATCGGCCGGACAAGGACGCCGGCGAAGCCGACACGATCGACGACCTGCGCGCGTTGCTCCCGGCGCGCGCGTGATCGCTTACTTAAGCTGGGAGATGTCGATCGCTTTCGCCGGAGGCGTCAGCGTCACCGGCTGATCGAAATGATCGAAGGTGATCTGTCCGCCCTGCGCGCCGGTTTTTGAGATCTCGAGCGGGTAGGCCTTGCCCGTCGTGGCGACGTAGAGCGTGCCGCCGTTGGTGGTGTCCGTGACCGCGATGGCCGGCTGCCCGTGGATCGTCGTCGTCTTGCCCTTGGCCAGCTTGCCGTGGCTCGAGAGGAGCTGGTTGAACAGCTTCTGGACGTTGGTCAGCGTCGCCAGCGACGAAAGCTGGCCGGTTGCCGGCGCCTTCAGCCATTTCCCGCTCAGAAGCTGCGCGGCCGCCGAGCCCCCGAACGTCTTCCAGAACGATTGGCTGCCATTGATGTAGACCTCGGACCCAACCGCGACGATCTGGAAGCCCAGACCATTCTGCGCCATCGATCCCTTGCCGCCTTTGCCGTTGACCAGATTCAGGTCGAGGGTCACGTGCTGCCCGCCGCTGAGGACGGTGCCGGCCACGTGAACGGAGTTCACGCTCGAGACGGCGCTTGTAGCGGCTGACACGATCTCGTTTGGGGACTTTGATGAGATCCCGTTGTCCGAGGAGCTGCCGCCGCTGCTCCCGCACGCTGCGAGCGCAAGCGCAACGAGCGCGGCGAGGACAATGGGGCCGATGCGGCGAGGCATGTAAGGCGACAACCGTACACGCTCGCCGTGAGTCGTCGCGCCACCACCGGGCAAGCGCGGCCGGCGGCTCGGGGTCATGCGGCGTCGAGGCTGGCGGCGATCACGATCACGGCCCGCTCCTGGGCGTCGTAAGTGGCGCGAAGCGCCGGCACGACGTCGTCGGTGTCGGCGCGCACCGGTGGCGGGTTGGCCACCAGCAGGGTTCGGATCTCGCGGCCCAGCGGCTCGCCGCCAATCTTGTCGGCGAGGGCGGCCAGCGCGTCGGCACGCACACGGGCACCCTCGACGAACGAGGCGATCACGGTCTCGCGCGCCAGCGGCGCGCGTCCGAACACGCGGGCGTGAAGCACCGCCGGATTGACCGCGTGGGGACGGATGAGCGCGCGGCGCTCGCTGTAGGACAGCCCCGCGGCGGCGGCGAGGTAGTCGATCGCTTGGGTAACGCCCTGGGCGTCGACGGGAAGCGATGCCTGGAGATCCGGTGGAAGCCTCGACATAAGGGTCGCGTGCTCGGCCGCGGCGTCCGACAGGAGTGCCTCGATCCGGCTGCGGTGACTGGCTTCCATCCTCAGGCTTCGCCCTGCCACCCGAGCATGCGCCGGCGAGCTATGGGCAACTTGCTCACGACCAGATCGTAGGAGTCCTCGATCATCTCCCAGACCATGTCCTCCGCCAGCGAGCCGTCGAGGATGACCGTGTTCCAGTGGCGCTTGTTGAGGTGATAACCCGGGATGACGGCGGCGTGCGCCTCGCGCAACTGCTCGGCGAGCGATGGGTCGCACTTGAGGCTGATCCGGAGCGGCCTGTCGTCGAGTCGGGACAGCGCGAAGATCTTGCCGTCGACCTTGAACACGGAGTTCTCGGGGCCGAATGGGAAGGTCTCCTCGGCCCCGGGCAGCGACAGGCAGCGATCGCGCAGCTCGGCCGGCCTCATCGCCGCACATGGTGACTGGTCACCGCGGCGATGAGCCGACCGGATGCTTGTGGCTCAGCTCGGGTCAGGCGGCGACCAGCTCGCGCTCCGCGCGAAGCCAGTTGCCGAGCTCGTCGGCGCCACCCTGTTCGAGCGCGATGAAGTACGCGCGCTCGGAGATCTCGTCGTGTGTCGGCAGCTGCCGCTTGAGCGGCACAACAGCCGTCTTGGGCTTGGTCACGCGTGTGCGCCGGCGAGCGGGCTTGGCGGGCTTCTCGGTCATATGCGTCCTCCTGGTCCTGATTGAAGGGGGACGGGGGCGCCATCCCCCATGGCACTGAGCGAGGTGTTCGACGCCGGCTCGCCGCGTCCTTTCCGCCCGTCCCAATCAGTACCCCATGTCGTTGGTCGTCGAGGTCAGGACTCCTGACGTGAACACGAGCGCCCAGATGACCGATGCGATGATGCTGATGCCGATGATCCACCATCCATGTCGCGAGGTCGAGCGGGCGGGACGGGTCACCACGACGACGCCGAGAACCAGCCCGAGCAACGGCAGCGCGAACGCCGTGATGTAGCCGAGGACGACGAGCCGGCCGGGGCCGGCGCCAGGCGTGCGACCGGACGCGCCGTTGCTGGAGGCGTAGTCGGTGGTCCACGGTTTGCCGTTGGGGGCTGGTCGGCCGGCGCTCATCGGATGCTCGGCTGAGGGTAGTGCCAAGGCCTCCTTTGATAGAACCGCCGCGACCCCTTTAGCTGAGGAGACATATGAAAGTGATCGGTGCCGGTCTACCGCGCACGGCCACTACAACTCAGGCGATCGCCTTTGAGAAGCTCGGGTTCGGGCCTTGCTACCACATGCGCGACGTGATGATGGACATGGATAAAGGCTTGACCTTGTGGGAGGCCGTGGCTCGCGGTGAGCCCGACTGGGAGACGATCTTCGGCGACGCCGCATCGACCTGCGACTGGCCCGGGGCGCGCTACTACAAGGAGCTGCTGGAGCACTACCCGGACTCGAAGGTGGTGCTGAGCGTCCGCTCCTCCGAGGGGTGGGTACGGAGCATGCGCGACACGATCTGGTCGATGTACTTCGGCGATTCCGTGATGCACCACATGTGCATGGCAAGGGCGGAGCTCGATCCGCTGTGGCGCCGGTTCATGGACCTGATGATCCACATGACGTGGGCCGAGGGGACCGGGGGGCTGGAGCCACCGGAGGGTACGTTCACCGACGAGGGACTTGCGGCAGCGATGGATCGCTGGAATGAACGGGTCAAGCGCGATGTTCCCGCCGACCGCCTGCTCGTGTGGGAGCCACGCGAGGGGTGGGGGCCGCTTTGCGAGTTCCTCAGAGTAGCGATCCCCGACGATCCGCTCCCGAATGTGAACGACACGGCGGCGTTCAAGGAAGGCATCCTGGGCGGCGCAATCGCGGTCGTCAACGAGTGGTGGGATCGGCGCGAGCGGCCGGCTACCGGGCTGCACGCGGCGGCCCTCGAGTAGACCGTCTCTAGGCCTCGGCGGGCCGTCTGCGATCCGCGGCGCTCAGCCGTTCGTGGGCGACTCGCCGCGCGGCCGCGAGCGGGGTGATCGCGTGCTCGGAGGCTGCCGAGAACACCGCCTCGAGCGTGTCGGTGATCGCCGCGACGCGCGCGACCGCGTCGGCTCGCGAGCACCCTTCCATCTCCATCGCGCTGCCGTAGATCACGCCGCCGGCGTTCACGACGAAGTCGGGGGCCCACAGGATGCCCCCGCGTGAGAGAGCGTCGGCGACGCCGTCGTCGGCGAGCTGGTTGTTCGCGGGGCCGGCGATGGCGGCGCATCTGAGGGTCGCCGTCGAGTCATTCGTGAGCACGCCGCCGAGCGCCGCCGGCACCAGCAGGTCGACCTCAGCGCCGAGCACCGTCTCGGGATCCGTCCAGGAGGCACCGAGCGCGTCGGCCAGCTCGCGCTTGGACGGGTCGACGTCGGCGACGAGCAACTTGGCTCCATCGGCGGCGAGGCGGCGGGCGACGCGCGAGCCGACCTGCCCGAGGCCGATGATGCCGATCCGCCGGCCCGACACGTCCTCCGTCCCAAACACGCGCTCGAGCGTCACCCCGATCGCCAGGCGGACCCCTTCGGCCGTTGGCTCCGAAGGCTCGCCCGCGCCGCCCTCGGATTCCGGCAGGCAGTAGGCGTAGCGGGTCCGCTCGCGCGCGATCAGCATGTCCTCGGCGGTCGTGCCTACGTCCTCGCCGACGCCGTAGCTCCCATCGAACCCATCGACGGCGTCGCCGAGGTCGAGCATCGCAGCGCGGCGGCGCTCGGGAGTGAGCTCCGACTCCGGTGACAGCGCAATCACGCTCTTCCCTCCGCCGAGCGGCAGGTTTGCCAGCGCGCATTTCAGCGTCATCGCCTGCGAGAGCCGCAGCGCGTCATCGAGCCCATCGCGCCAATCGCGGTAGCGCCACAGGCGGCAGCCGCCTACGGCCTGACCGAGAACCGTCGAATGCACCGCGACGATCACGGGCAGCCCCGAGCGCTCCCCGACGACTATCTCCACTCGCTCGTGCTCGAGCACCTTCACATCCTATGGCCCGGACTCGCGCTAGGTTTGGAATTGCGTCGCATGGTCGATCCGTACGGACTCGAGCGGTTTGTTGCCGCCCAGAATGAGGACGCCACGTATGACGCGGCTGTCGACGAGCTCCGCGGCGGCCGCAAGCGCAGCCACTGGATGTGGTTCGTGTTTCCGCAGATCGCCGGCCTCGGCCAGACGCCCACGTCACGGCGCTTCGCGATCTCGTCGCTCGATGAGGCGCGGGCGTACCTGGCACATCCGGTGCTCGGACCACGGCTGATCGATGCGGCTCGGATCGTCGCCGAGCTCGAGCGGCGCACGGCCGAGGAGATCTTCGGCGGGATCGACGCGATGAAGCTGCGCTCGTCGATGACGCTATTCGCCTACGCCGACTCGGCGAACCCGATCTTCGGGCAGGTGCTCGAGGCGTACTTCGGCGGCGTCCCCGACGAGGCCACGGAACGGCTGCTCGGGGTCGGTCGCTGAGCGGCCGGCTCCTCGCCGCCGAGGCGACGGCGCAGCAGAGCGAACCCGACGAGACCGCCCAGGCTCGGGATCCAGAACGCGATCGCGTGGTACACGATCACAGCCGCCGTGGCTTGCGTGGCGGGGGCGCCGTACGCGATGAGCGTCCCGGCGAGACCGCCTTCGAGCACGCCGAAGCCGCCGGGGATCGGAATCAGGTTCGCGAGGTAGCCGATCAGATAGCCGAGCACGAGTGGTGCGACTCCGAGAGGATGTCCCGTCGCGGCAAAGGTGGCGTCGAGGGCGGCGATGTCGAAGCCGAGATAGGCCGCGGCTCCGAGCAGGCGCCAGTTCGGTGCCAGCAACGAGCGACGCGCGCGGTCGATCCCGGCGGAGAGGTCGATCAGCCACTCCGGCCAGTCGCGGCGCGGCGAGCGGCGAACCACGATCGGGATCGCAAGGACGGCGGCTGTCGCCCCGAGACCACCTAGGATCGGGATGCCTGAGCGCACGACGTCGAATGGTTCCGAGCCGCCGGTCACGGCGAGCAAGGAGCCGGCGCCGACAAGCGCGGCGACGTTGACGGCGCTCGTGAGGAAGAACAGCGCGCTGGACCGGTCGATGATGCTCTTGGTCGACATCCCAGCCCGGCGGAGAAGCCAGCCACCGATCGCGAGCGCGCCGACTCCGCCGCCCGGCAGCAGCGCGCCCGACCCCTGCTCGGTCCACGCGAGCTCGCGTGCGGTCCCCGATCCCACGCCATCGAAGAACAGCCGGAAGATCACGACGAACCCGATGCACGAGGCAAGCTCGAGTCCGACCGCGACGAGCACCCATACCGGATGAAGGCGGTCGATCTGCGTGGCCACACCCCGCAACGCCGGCACCGCGAGCAGCAGCGATCCGACCGACGCGCTCAGGAGCACCGGCGCGACGAGCCGGCGGACGATGCGTGGCGCTCGATCTCGATTGGGGATGGTGGTCATGGTCGCGGTCAGGTCTCCGGGGTCTCCGCATATCAGACCCCTCGTGGGAGGAGAACTCATCGTTCCTATGACGCATCGCGAGGGCCAAACGTGACATCTCGAGCGGGCATGCGCAGGAAACGGCCCGGGGTGAGAGGAGATCACCCCGGGCCGCTTGCCTGGCTGTGGCTCGCGCGTGGCTAGCTGGTGGAGGCGGCGGGGAGAATCACCGAGATCCCGCCGACGGGCTGTCCGGTGGTGAACACGTTCTGCCCGAGGACGGTGTTCAACGTGGAGGCGCCCTCGCTCGAGAGGGTGGCCAGGAGACCATTAAGGTCGAGCGAGCCGTTCGGAGTGGCCGCTTGCTCGAGCTGCGAGGTGTCGATGTCGAACAGCTTGACCTCGGGGCCGCCGTTCAACTGGAAGCTGAGCCCGGAACCTTCGGTCCCGGTCCCGAGGGTGAGCTCGGGATTGGTCAGCGATGCCGACACGTTGCCGCTGTCGAGCTGGAGCCCGCCGCTCAGCGGAATCGTGCCGGTGAGCGTTCCCTGATCGAAGCTGCCTCCGGCCGTCCCGCCCGCGAGGGGGAGGCTGATACTGCTGCCGTCGACGCCGGGAATCGAGGTCGTTCCGATTGGGGCCGGCAGCCCACCGGACGCCGGCACCAGAGGCAACGTGGACAGGCCGGCGGAATCCAACAGCGAACGGAAAGCGGGCGCAAACGCCACTCCGACGCCGGAGGTCGAGGTCGGCGTGACTCCTGCGCCGCCCGCGCCCGAGGCCGCGCCGGGACCCGTGAGCGCAGTCGTGCTCACTTTGACGGTGAACGATCCGATTGCCTGGTTGGCTTTGAACGCGTTCTTGTGCAGTGCCTTATCGATCTTCTTCGCGCCGGGCTTTGTCAGCTTTGCCGTCATACCGGTCAGGGTCTCGGTGGTGCCGCTGTCCTTGACATGCACCTTGCCGGTGACGGTGAACAGCTTGACCTTACGGCCGGCGACCTTGGCCGTCAGGGTTCCATTGCCTTTTGCCGGGCGCGTGAACGTCACCGACTTCATCGCCACCGAACGCTTGCCGAGCACGATGTGAAGGACGCCCTTGAGATTCAGAGTGCCGGTCGCCTTGGCGAAGTTCCAGTTACCCGAGCTGTCCGGTAGCGCATAGCTGGCCTTGCGGCGCGTTGCGGGTCGCTGAGCCTTCAACGTGACGTGCTGGCCGGCGAATGATCGCTTCGCCTTGGCCGACAGCGTCAGCGTCGCGCCGTCGCCACTGTGAGAACCCACGGCTACGCCGTTGGTGCTGGCGACCGCATCGGCTCCGAGCGGCAACATGAGGGCGAGGACCGCGGCGGCGAGCAGCGGTCGCAAACGAACGTGTGACATGGATGGTGCCTCCCTTTGGGTACGACTACAAAAGACGCGAGACGCAAGCATCGGTGCTTGGCGATCCAGGCGTGTAAAGCCCAAGCGCCCATCCGGGATGTGGTTACAGCCCTACCCGTGCGGCCCTGCCTCCGCACCGGCCTTCTGTCTCAGGGCAGCGATGCCCGTGGTCAGTGGAACCTAAACAGCCCGCGGCTGACAGTGTGCAATTTCACGGTAGTGAGTTATGCACTTTTGGCAGGGGTCGATAGGTTTAGTCAGACCGAAGGCTAGCTCGCGTGGCTACGCCAACGGGTCGAGCGACGGTTGCCCGTCCGGCTCACTCGGCCCGCCTCTTCGAGCTGCGCCAGTCGGTTGCGCACGACGGCGGCGGACACGCCGAACTGCCGGGCGATCGCCGAGGCCTGATCCTGACCTTCCTTAAGTGCGTCAAACACGGCCTCGGCCGAGGCTGTGCGGGGGCGGCGAGGTCGACGGGCCTGGCGCGTGGTGCGGCCGTCCCTCTGGGAGCCGGTGCGGCGGCCGTTCGCGGCCGTGGTGCTGCTCGCGTCAGCGGTCTTGCGGCCGCGCAGCGCGGCGAGCGCGCGTTCATGGGCCGCGATCTCTGCTTTCAGCTCCGTGATGCGAGCTTCGATCTTCGCTGCGAGGGCTTCACTGGGTTGCATAGGACTCCTTGCCGATGACATAGGCAGCGGAGAGTACCTATTTGTCCAAGGCAGCCGAGGCCGGCTCACCGAGACCGACGCTGAGCGGTAGCGCAGGGTCGTGTCCATCGCGGGCCAGCCACGGATACCTGTCGGTGTCAAGGCCGGCGTAATCAGGGTCGAGATAGATGAAGCACCGTTGGATCAGGAAGTCGCGGACCTCAAACACGTCGCACCAACGCCCCGCATGGGTCACGCCCGCGCGCCACGCGCCGTCCTGGTGTTCCCCGAAGCTGGTCCCTTCACAAGCGAACGTGTCCGTACCGGTCATGATCCAGTTGAAGTTCGCGTAGTCGTGGACGATTCGCTCGAGCGTGGCGCCGACATCGCCGAACATACGGCCGATCGCGTCCTTTCCCGTGGCGAGGCCCCACTTCGGAAAGTGCACCTGGGCGTCGTCGGCGAACAGGTCGAGGATGCTCCCGCCGGTTGATGTCGTCCCTCCGTTGTCGAAGGCCTTCAGATACTCGAGCGCGACCGACTTGCGCTGTTCGTCGGTCATCGACGTCTGGGAAATGGCCATCGTCGTCCTCCTCCTGAAGCTGATCGATCCGCCCGCGTCATGGAGTCTCGCAAACGCGCGGACGTCAGGCGGTCGCAACCGAATGCCGGGGTTGACGCTGCCGCCGAGCGTAGAATGGCGCCCCGGTTATTCCGGGTGACCGCACCGTTGGCGGCTGTGACAGACATTGGGACCGTCGAGTCATCTGAGGCTGGACACGCGACGATTAAGCGACGCCGCAGTCGTTTCCGTCGGTGGCGACATCGATCTCACTACGTCCGGCGCGGTCGAGTCCGCGCTTGACGCCGCACGCCGGCAAGGTACGGTGCTGGTCCTGGACTTGCGAGCGGTCGGGTTTATGGACACCTCCGGACTGAGACTCGTCATCTCACAGCAGCAGCGCGCAAAGGCGTACGGCCATCGCTTTGTCGTGGTTCCCGGGTCGGACAAGGTCCGGCGGCTGTTCCAAATCGCCGGGTTCCCAGAGGAGCACGTTCTGTTCGCCGGCGCGCCGACGGAGCTTGCCGGCGGTGATGGTGCTTGAGCGCTGGGCCTGAGGGGGATCGGTTCGCACTGCTCGCCGCCGCCGGTGAGGTCGCGGACGGCACGCTGTTGTTGGCGAACACCGCGGCACGGCTGCTCGGACTAGTCGTGCCAGGGTTCGCCGACGTTGCCACGCTCGACAGCATCTCGCCGGATGGGGAACTCCACCGGCTCGGGTCGCGCGTAGACGCTCCGCGTCGGCGCGAGGAGCTTGAGGCGGCTCTCCTTCGCCGCCGTCCGCTCCCCGACGCCCCAGTCGGGCTCCCGCGAGCGATAGTCAGCACCGAGAGCCAACTGCTCGTGAGCGTGACCGACGCGGACCTACACGCAATAGCCTCGAGCGACGAAGACTTCGAGCTCCTGCGCGCGCTCGAGTTGCGCTCCGCACTTTTCATCCCGCTACGCGCGCGCGGACGCACGGTGGGCGCGCTTGCCCTCGGGGTCGGCACCTCCGGCCGCAGCTATGACCAGGACGATCTCCGGTTCGCCGAAGTCCTGGCCGGGCGGATCGCACTCGCGCTCGACAACGCCACCCTGTCGCAGACGGTCACCGGCCTAGAGCGACGGCTCGAGGCCACCCTGACCAACCTCGCCGAGGCGGTGCTGGTCAGGGAGCCCAGTGGGCAGATCGTGTTCGCGAACTCGGCGGCCGCGGGCCTCTTGAACCTGCAGTCGGCGCAGAACGTGGTCGACGCGACCCCGCAACAGTTGATGGACCTCTACGACGTATTCGATGAGGACGGCAGACGACTCGACCTGGCCGACCTGCCGTCTTCGCGCGCGGGACAGGGAGAGGAGGCCGCGCCGCTGCTCGTGCGCAACATCATCCGTTCCACCGGCGAGGAGCGCTGGCTACTCCACAAGGCGACGCCGGTGTTCGACCCGGACGGTTCCCTGTCACTGATCGTGAGCGTGATCGAGGATCTGACCGAGGTGAAACGGGCCGAGCTCGCGCAGCGTGTGCTGGCGGAAGCCGGGCAGGAGCTGTCCTCATCGCTCGACTACGAGCGCACGCTCCAGCGCGCCGCCGAGCTGACCGTGCCGCGACTGGCGGACTGGTGCGCCGTCTCGATGCGACAGGGCGACCTCCTCCCGCAGGTCGCGCTCGCGCATGTCGACATTGGCAAGGTCGCGCGCGTGCGTGACTTCGAGGCGCGCCACCCGGCCCATCTGAGCGACCCAACAGGTGCCGCAGAGGTGGTCCGATCGGGGGAACCGCTGCTGATTCCAGAGATCAACGGCGAAGTGCTCGCCGGCGCCGCGCTAACCGGGGAGGAGCTCGCGCTCGCGCGAGAGCTCAAGCTGCGCTCGGTCATCGTCGTCCCGCTGGCGATCGCCGACCAGCCGCCGATCGGCGCGCTCTCGCTGGCAACAGCCGAGTCCGGGCGGCGCCTGGGGGAGGCCGATCTGGCTCTCGCATCCGAGCTCGGGCGGCGCGCGGCGATCGCCGTCGAGAACGCGCGGCTGTACGGCGAGCTCTCCGACATCGCCACGACGCTGCAGCGGAGCCTGCTGCCGCCGGACCTACCCGCGATGCCGGGATTCCGGATGGCGAGCCTGTACCGCGCCGCCGGCGAGCAGAACGAAGTCGGTGGCGACTTCTACGACGTATTCGAGGTCCCCGGAGGATGGATGGTGGTCGTCGGCGACGTGGCCGGGCGCGGGGCCGAGGCGGCGGCGCTCACGTCACTCTCCCGGTACACGTTCCGCACCGCCGGCAAGCTCCTCGGAGATCCGATCGCGGCGCTCGAGCAGTTGAACACGGCGCTGCGCGAGAGCCCGGCACTGTCGCTGGTGAGCGTCTGCTGCATGCGTCTGCGGACGGCCGACGGCGATGCGTATGCCGACCTCGTGCTCGCCGGCCACCCGCCCGCCTATCACGTGCGTCGTGGGTCCTCCCGGCCGGTAGGCGTGTTTGCCCCGTTTCTCGGCGCCTACGAGCACGGCGGCTGGGAAGCGACCACGATCAAGCTCGAGCCCGGCGATCAGCTCATTCTCTACACCGACGGGGTCATCGACACCGTTGGCGTCGAGGAGCGGTTCGGCGAGGAGCGCCTGGCGCGCACGTTGAGCGACGCCACGGGTGCCGCCGACGCGGTGCGGCGCATCGAACGGGCGCTGGTCGAGTTCGCGCACGGTTCGCAGGTCGACGACACCGCGGTGATCGCCGTCGAGCGGACGTTCCGCGCGCCCGTTGAAGCCCACGCCCCCGGGCTTGGCGATGCGGCTAGAGTCGCTCCCAACTAGAGAGAGGAGCCTCCCATGATCGAGCCTTACCAGGCCGTCGGGCTGATCTCGACGATGCGCGGAATCCGCCGGCGCGATGAGATCAGCTGGAATCTCGAGCACATCTCGCACATGGTCAAGGCCGCCTCCTGGTTGTCGAGCATGGATCTTCCCGTGAAGCTCATCTGCATCCCGGAGGGAGGGCTTCAGGGCTTCACCGACGAGGTGCTCGACCTCGATCACGAGACGTACGCGCTCGAATGCGCGATCGATATTCCCGGGCCCGAGACCGACTACCTGGGGCGGCTGGCGCAGCAGTGGAACGCGTTTGTGATCGCGCAGGCCAAGGCGCGCCATCCCGAATTCCCCGGACGCTTCTTCAACGTGGGGTTCGTGATCGAGCCCGAAGACGGATCGGTGATCCTCCGCCACCACAAGGTGGTGCCCCTGCTCCCGGTCGAGCACTCGATGACTCCTCACAACGTGTGGGATCGATGGATCGAGCTCTACGGCCATGAGCTCGATGCGTTCTATCCGGTCGCCGACACCGAGATCGGCCGGATCGGGATCATGATGGCCAACGAGGCCTCTTATCCGGAGAATGCGCGCGGCCTTGCGATGAACGGCTGTGAGATCGCCTACCGCGGGCCGTACCCGGCACCCGGCGTGATGAGTGGCATGTTCTCGGTCCAGAATCGCGCACGGGCGCTCGACAACAACATGTATGTGATCGGGATGAACCTCGGCACTTACTACCTCGACAAGGAGTCGACGACGCCGATCGACACGTTCTCCGGTGGTTCGCAGATCGTCGATTACCGCGGCCAGGTGGTGACCGAGGTCCCGTACGGCGCTGGATCGACGTGGATCGCCGGCACGATTGACGTCGAGGCGCTGCGGAACTTCCGCCAGACCGCGCAGTGGGACAACTGGATGAAGGACCTCACCACCGAGCAGTATCAGCTCATCTACGAGCGTCCCGTGTACCCCAAGAACCTTTACCTCGAGCGCGCGCCGTACACACACGCCGAGTATCGCGAGCACGTGACCCGCAAGCAGGTGGGGCTGCTCCAGGACCGTGGCGTGTGGGCGCGTCCGGGTCGCACCGGCGCGGAGCTCATGTCCGATACCGGGGCGGGGCTCGCGTCCGATGCCGGCGAACCACCCCTCGCGTCGACCGTCGGCTGACACTGATGGGCGGGTGGGATGACGTGCGGCGCATCGCGCTCGCGTTGCCGGAGACCAGCGAGCGGCCCTCGCATGGCAACGCTTCGTGGCGCGTGCGCGACAAACCGTTCGTGTGGGAGCGCCCGTTGCGTGCCGCGGATCTGCAGGCGTTAGGCGACGACGCCCCCGACGGCCCGATTCTCGGGGCTCGCGTCGAGCACGTCGGGGCGAAGGAGGCGCTGCTCGCCGACGATCCCGGCGTCTACTTCACGACGCCGCACTTCGACGGCTACCCGGCCATCCTGGTTCGTCTGGACGCGATCGGTCCCGAGGAGCTAAAGGAGGTGATCGTCGAGGCGTGGCTCGTGCAGGCGCCGCGGCGGGTGGCGCGGGAGTGGGAGGCCGGACACCAGTAAGGGGCGGGTGTCGCACAAATAGATCCCGATTGTCGGTGACTCACAACCGGCGCACGCGCCCGGTGCAGACTTTGGCGATTCCGCTGCCATATGCGCTACTGCATCGCCATCGGCCGGCCTCCGGGGGCGCTTTGGCCGGCGGTATTTGTTAGCTGATCACAACCGGTTTCCGGTGCCTCGACCTTACGGGACGCCCTCGGGGCAGGCATGAGACGTCTCGACGCCCTCGGGGCATGCATGAGACGTCACGGTCCGCGGACCTGACGTCGATTGTCGTGTTATGAGGGTGGGGGGGCCGGCGGAGGTGTCTCCCGCGCCGACCCCGGTCACCGTAGGTCTACGGCGCGGCGCAGGTCTGCGCGTACGCGCAGTCGTTGAACGACTGACCGTCCGAGGCGAGCGAGGACGGCGTGGCCTCGTTGACGACCCCCGGCGACAGGAAGATCTGCGTCGGGTTGCCGTCGGCGATCGTGTGAGTGACGCCGCCGGCGGTGTACGTCGAGGTCGGTCCGAAGTGGACCGTGCCGACGTTCGCCAGCGTCGTCTGGGCGACGAGCGTCGGCGCCTCGAGGATCCACTCTCCGGAGGACTCCGAGGAGGCGTAGGTCAGGTCCTGACTCCAGCTCCACTTGCCGGCGTTCGTCATCGCAATGTTCCAGGTGTTGCCCGACAGTTGCTTGATGTTCACCGTGATGTTGTCGCCCGGCGTGACGGTGCAGTTGGCGTCAGGAGTGCACCCGGTCAGCTGCGTCTCGCTCGCCGGCAGCAGCTCATACCACGCGTAGTACTGCGGCCCGAGCACGGGATTGTCGGGCGCCGACTGCTCGGCGGTTCCGGCCTGGATCAGGTCGCTCGTGTTGTAGCCGCCGATCCCGGTCCACGTGGCAGCGAATCCGGGCGGCACCAGGCCTGCGGACGGCACCGTGAAGGTCGACGACACGGCGGTGATGCCGCCCCCGCTCGGCGTTACCGCGTAGCCGGACCAGTTGAGGCTGTCGGCCGTTCCCCCGTGGTTCGGTAGTCGCTCGCCCTTGGTCTTCGGCACCAGGACGCCTAAGCCCTTGGCGCCACGTGACGCGTGGGATTTGGCGGTGGCGGCGCTCGCTCCGGCGAGCATGGCGAGAACGATGATTGCGGCGGTGAGTCCGCTCCCGGCGGCTCTGCGCATGAATCTTCCTCCCTTTGAGGACGTGGCGAGGGGAGTCCCTGCCTGGACGGTTGCCCCGACCGTACTACCCGGATGAGTCGCGCGCGCCACCTCGGATTTCGCCTACCCCGGATTCGCCTGCGAGCCCGATCGCGCGCGGACGGCGACAGTGCGTGCCGCTGTGAATCGCTTGCTAGGACCGCCGCGTAGCTTTATCATTAGTGAGATGGTTCTCGACTCTGAGAGAGTAGGGTTCGCAGAACACGAAAGGACCGCCATGGCTGCTTCATCGACATCCGAGCTCAACCACAGCGAGTCGGGAGACTCGAGCAAAGGCCGTCGTCGCCGCCGGCGGCTCGCGATCATCGCGGGCGCCGCGCTGGCGGAGGTAATCCCCGTCTGGCGGCGGGGGTACGGCGTCGGTGGCAACGTCATCGTCAGGTGCCACGAGGGCCACCTGTTCACCACGATCTGGGTTCCGGGGGCTTCGGTGAAGTCGCTCAGGCTCGGCCCGCGCAGGGTCCAGTGGTGTCCGGTCGGGCACCACCTGTCACTCGTGACGCTCGTTCGGGAATCGGATCTGAGTGCGCGCCAACTGCGCGCCGCGCGCGGACACAAAGACGTCCGCGTCCCATAAGCGCCTGAGGGTGCAATCGGCTACGCGACGCGCTGAGCCGGCGCGCGCTCGACCGTGGCGTCGGCGCAAGAGGTCGCCTCCGGGGCGCCGGCGATTCGCGCGGGCTCCGCGTGCACGACAGGAGACTCGCCGCTGATCGATTCCTTGAAGCCGCGCAGTCCCGAGCCGAGCGAGCGGCCAAGCTCAGGCAGTCGCTTGGCGCCGAACACCATCAGCAGGAGCACGAACAGAAACGCGATGTGCACTGGATTGTCGAGTCCCATCATGGCTTTGCTCCGATCGAATTGGTTTGCATCCGTCGGTACGGGCCCGGCGGCGATTTGGATCAATCAGACGAGCGAGGCGACGATCACCGGGCGGCTCGTGGGCGTCGGACTGCCGCCCGCGGGCTCGATCGTCACCAGCACGCGCGTGACGCCGGTCGCCCAGCCGGCGAGCCCGAGGTCGGCGGTCCCCCGAGGGTTCACTGTGAACAGGGTGCCGGGCACCGGCGTGTCGGCCCCGTGCTGCAGCCACACCTGGTAGATCTGGCCGGCCGGCGGTGGCGGAAGGTGAGTGACGATGAGCTCGGCCCGAGCGCTGGAAAACCGGAGCCGGGCACGGCCGACGTTGGCCGGAATCACGTGGACGGGAGCGCCACCAGATCGCAGCCCGACGCGACCGGCCGCGGCCATCACCCCGAGCACGCCGACCATCACGAGGGCGCCGACCAGCACCGGGGCGCCGGCACTCGGAAACCGCCGCGGTCGCGCCGTCGCAACGACCTGCTTCGGCTCAGCCCGTACCGCTCGCATGACCCGCCGCCGCAGCTCCGCGCTCACGTCATCGCCGCGGCCGCCTCCCGGCGCGGTCATGGCGCTACTCCGGCCGGCTCGCTCAGCGCGATCCTTAGCTTGCTCAGCGCGAGACGCATCCGGCCCTTGACCGTGCCCGCCGGCAGCCCGAGCGCCTCGGCGATCTGCGACTGCGAGAAGCCGCCGAAGTACGCGAGCTCGATCACCTGACGCTGGTCGGGTGGCAGGCCGTCGAGCGCGGTTCTCACCAAGCGGGCCTCGCTGCGGCGCTCGACCTCGTCCTCGGTCCGCTCGTTCGCCACAAGAGTGTCGGTGATCCCATCGTCGGATACGTGGTGGCGGCCGCTCGAGCGCTCGCGCCGGAAGGTATCGATCGCGCGATTGCGGACAACTCGCAGGACCCACGAGCGCACGCTGCCGCGCGCGCGGTCGTACCGAGCCGTGCTCCGCCAAAGCGACATGAACGCCTCCTGGACGATCTCCTCCGCGAGCGCGCGGCGGCCGCACATCCGGTAAGCGAGCGAGAACGCCGGACCCGCGTGACGATCGAACACCACCTCGAAGGCGCGGGCATCGCCCTGGTGCACGAGCTGCATCAGCTCCTCATCGGCCAACGTCCGCAGGTCGGGTGAGAAGAAGCCGAGCACGTGAAGCCGTACGCAGCCGCCAGCGTTCCGGATCACGCTCGGTGTCAAGCGACCACGCGCACATGACGCCGGCGGAGTGATCCAGTTGGTGTGGCGATGCGTATTACGGGTGACTCACAGCGAGGGCGCGGGAGCCTCGGCGACAAATCCACCCACCCGGAGGTCCAGAGATGAGTGACAGTACAAGGCGCGCGTTCGTGAAGAACTCGGCCGTCGCGGCGGCCGGAATGACGGTGGCCGGTGCGCTCGTCGCCGAGCAGGCCGACGCAAAGGCCGTGGCGACCTCGGGTCCGGTCGTAGCGTACGTCCGCGACCCGCGCACGGGAGAGATCTCGGTAATGACCGGCGAGCGCCAGGTCAAGGTTCACGACCGCAAGCTCGCGGCCCGTCTCGCGCGCGCGGCTCGCTGAGCGACCGCAGCGACAACCCCACCCACGCACGTCCCGATTCGGAGGCAACCCAGTGTCATCCCACCGTGAAGCACCGGCGATCAGCCGCGATCCCGTCGCCGACAACACCGACCTGTACGCGTTCGTCAGCCCCGACGATCCCGGCACCGTCACGATCATCTCGAACTACATCCCGCTCGAGGCGCCGTTCGGAGGTCCGAACTTCTTCGAGTTCGGACCCGATGTCCGCTACCGCATCAACATCGACAACGACGGAGACGGCGATGCCGATGTCATCTACGAGTTCGCATTCGAGACGACGGTCGCCAACGCGGACTCCTTTCTTTACAACAGCGGTCCGATTCTGTCGCTCGACAGCGCCAACTGGAACCGCAAGCAGTCCTACTCGGTCACGCGGATCAGCCGCGGTCGCAGCCAGACCCTCGCCGAAAACCTGGCCTGCCCGCCGTGCAACATCGGACCCCTGTCGACGCCGGACTACGACATGCTCGCCTCGGAGGCGATTCACAGCCTCCCCGGTGGCCGGACGGTGTTCGCGGGCCAGCGGCGCGAGGGCTTCTACGTCGACCTTGGGTCGATCTTCGACCTCGGCAACCTGCGACCGTTCGAGAACCTGCATGCGACCTTCGGGCTTCCCTCGCTGGCGGCTGCGCCCGGCGTCAACGGGACGGACAACTTCAGCGTGCACTCGATTGCGCTCAAGGTCCCGAAGGCGGAATTGACCCGTCACGGCTCGAACCCGACCAACGCCTCCTCGCAGGATTCGGTCGTCGGCGTCTGGGCCTCGGCGAGCCGGCAGACGGCCACCGTGCGTGAGCCGTGGTCTGGATCCGTGCATGACGCCGGCGAATGGATGCAGGTGTCCCGCCTCGGCAACCCGCTGTTCAACGAGGTGCTCGTCGGGATGGGGTTCAAGGACCTGTGGAACTCGCTTCCGCCCTACGCCGACAAGCGGTTCGTGGGCGGCGTGCAGCACCCGGAGCTCGCCGCGTTGCTGCCGGTGCTGTATCCCGGGGTCTTCCCCAACCTGGCGAAGCTCACCGCTGCGCGCGCGGACCTCGTGGCGATCCTCCTCACGGGGATTCCCGCCGGCCTCATCCCGGGCTTCCAGAACTTCACCGGAAATACCCTTGCCGACATGCTGCGACTCAACATGGCGATTCCGCCAGCCACGAACCCGAGCATCTTCGGACTGCTCGGGGGCGACCTGGCGGGGTTCCCGAACGGGCGTCGGGTTCAGGACGACGTCGTTGCGATCGAGCTGCGGGCGATCGCCGGCGCGACGTATCCGCTCGTCAACGCCGGCTACACCCCGGATGCCGCTGCGGCCGAGGTCACGGACGGGCTCACCCCGGCGAGCGTCGCAGGAGGCTACCTGTCTACGTTCCCGTATCTCGGTACTCCGCAGGGCGGCTACCAGACCGCTCCGCTCGGGGCGGTGTGACCGATGGCACCGAACCCAGAGCACGGAAAAATCGACGCGTCGGCGGCATGCGCGAGCGTCGCGCTTGACATCGGCGCCGGCTCCGGAGCACTCGTGCTGTACCCGAGCGAGCGATTCCGCGACCGGGAGATCGAGATCAGCCGTCTCGACGGGCCGGGCCAACGTGTCCACACCGGCGTTCATGAGCGGACGACCGAGGTGCGGTCACGCCTGACGGCGATCTTCGGCAGCCTGCCGGCCGGCGACTGGATCGTCTGGCAGGATGTCGCCACCGCAGGGCCGGTGGTGACGGTCCCCGCTGGGGCGGTCGCCGAAGTCGAACTGACGTGAAGCGGCGTCAACTAGCGACCGCCCACCAGTGGCAACTTTCACGGGTCACCGGGAAGGATCCCGCGTGACCCACCGTCTGCCCTCATGACGAGTACGACTCTCAGGTCGGACTCGGCGGGCGACGACGTGAACACGGAATGAAGGACGGTCAGATGACTATGCATGACGAGCGCGCGAACGCGGTTGAGAACACTGCTGCACCCGAAGCAAGGGACGAGCACCTCCGAAAAATCTGGGATCGCGTCGTGGGACGGCGGACGTTCCTGGCGGAGCGCTGCGCCGGCGACCGGGGTGGCAACGCCGGCATCCGCGATCGCGGCTTCGGGGGCGAGCGTCGCTTCTGACATTTGTCATACCGAACCGATGAGGTTCGGCTCTACCGGGTCATGCCGCGAGATGTCACGCTCGCGGCATGACAACAAATGACACTTCTCCTGCGGCGGTTGTTCTCTCTCAACTGTCCAAGTCGTACGGCGCGGTCCGGGCCGTCCGGTCGATCGACCTCACGATCGTCCCGGGCGAGACGGTGGCGCTGCTCGGTCCAAACGGCGCCGGCAAGTCGACCACGATCGACATGGTGCTCGGACTCACCCGCCCGGACTGCGGGAGCGTGTCGCTGTTCGGGATGTCTCCCGCGGAGGCGGCCGCGACCGGGGTCGTCGGCGGGATGCTCCAGACGGGGTCGCTTGTCGAGCACCTCAGCGTCCGCGAGCTGGTCACGATGGTCGCGTCGCTGTACCCGCGGCCGCTCGAGGTTGCCGAGGCGCTTTCGCTGAGCGGTTGCTCGGAGCTCGCCAACCGGCGGACCAAGAAGCTCTCGGGCGGTCAGGCGCAGCGGGTGCGCTTCGCGATCGCGCTCGTTGCCAATCCCGACCTCCTGCTGCTCGACGAGCCCACCGCGGGGCTGGACGTCGAGGCGCGACGCGACTTCTGGGCTTCGATGCGGGCTGTCGCGGCGCGGGGGAAGACGGTGATCTTTGCCACGCATTACCTCGAAGAGGCCGACGCGTTCGCGGACCGGATCGTCCTGCTCGCGCGCGGCAGCGTGGTTGCCGACGGGGCCCCCGGCGAGATCAAGGCGAGGGTGGGCGCGCGCACGATCCGCGCAACGCTTCCCGGCGCGGCCCTCACGACTCTCCGCGCGCTCGAAGGCGTGATCGCCGCTGACCGGCGGGGAGACGCCGTGATCCTCACGTGCTCAGACGCCGAAGCCGCGCTGCGCGCGCTGCTCGACCGATTTCCGTCGGTCCCCGATCTCGAGGTCCGCGGGGCCGGGCTCGAGGAAGCCTTCTTCGCACTCACGGGCGACGAGACCGATGCCAACGACGACGAACTCCAGGAGGTCCGCTGATGCATCCCGTCTATTTCCGCTACGAGCTGCTCAGGAGCTTCCGCAACTGGCGGTTCATCGTGTTCTCGCTCGCCTATCCCGTTGTCCTCTATTTCGTCGTCACCGGGCCCCAGCGTCACGCCCACTTCGACGGCGTCGCCTTCCCGTTGTATTTCATGGCCGGCATGGCCGCCGTCGGGACGATGATCGCGGTGATCTCGAGCGGGGCGCGGATCGCCGCCGACCGCTCGGTCGGGTGGACGCGGCAGCTGCGGATCACGCCGCTGACCCCCGGCGACTATCTCGGCGCGAAGGTGGTGTGCGGTTTCTTGATGGCACTGCTCGCCATCGCACTGGTGTCGCTGTCGGGGACGGCGCTCGGGGTGCGCCTCTCGGCGGGCGAATGGCTCACGATGATCGGCCTCATGGTCGTGGGTCTCGTTCCCATCGCCGTGCTCGGGGTCCTGCTCGGACATGTCGTCACCCCGGATTCGCTCGCGCCGGCGGTCGGCGGGACGATCATGCTGCTCGCACTCCTGGGCGGCGCGTACGGCTTCCTGGTGGCGACGTCGGGTGCCGTGTTCGACCTGATCAAAGCGCTCCCCTCGTACTGGCTCGTGCAGGCCGGCAAGACGGCGCTCGGCGGAAGCGGCTGGCCCGCGGAGGGGTGGATCGTGATCGCCGCCTGGACCGCCGTCCTCGCCCCGCTCGCCGTGCTCGCCTACCAGCGCGATACGGCTCGGGTGTGAGGTCGTCTCACCGCTAGATTGGGACAACGTGGACGCCGAGCTCGAGCCCCAGGAGGAGCTGTTAGCGGGCCAGCGCCGATGGACCCAGGGGTGGCGGCGCTTCGTGGCTCCGACCGTCTTCCTGGTCTACCTGCTGTACGTCGCCGACGCGGTCGCTCAGAACGAGGGCGGCGCGGCCGAGATCGCCGGGTTTGTGATCCTCGCCGCGTTCGCGGTTGGCTACCTGGCGATCGTGCGCGAGAGTCCGGGCGCCCCGCCCGCGCAGTTCTGGACTCTGTACGCCATCCTCGTCGCGCTGCTCGTCGTGGAGCTTCCGTTCGCCCACGCCGCCGGGTTCGTCATGGCGCTGTACATCACCGCGATCAGCGTGAGCCGCCTTGGTGTCCGGGCGGCGCCGATCGTGCTCGCGCTTGCGCTGGCATCGCTGCTCGTGCCAATCGCGATCGGCTCCTGGAACGACGACCTGAGCAAGACGTGGGACACCGTCACTCCGGTCGCGATCCCAGTCGTGGCGATCGTGTCGTACGGCGTCCGGCGCGTTTTCGAAACCAATATCGCGCTGGCGCAGGCCCGCACCGAAATCGCGTGGCTGGCGGCCGAGAACGAGCGCTTCCGGATCGCGAGGGATCTGCACGACCTGCTCGGCCACTCGCTGACTGCGATCACCGTCAAGGCCGGCCTCGCGCGCCAGCTCGGCGAGGCCGATCCGGCTCGCTCCACGCAAGAGATCGCCGAGGTCGAGTCGCTCGCGCGCAGGTCGCTCGCCGACGTCCGAGCCGCGGTCAGCAACTACCGCGACGTCACGCTCGCCGGCGAGCTCGCCACCGGACGCGAGCTGCTGCGGGCCGCGGGCATCAACGCCGAGCTGCCGCCCGCGACCGACGTCGTCGATGCGTCCCACCAGGAGCTGTTCGGTTGGGTCGTCCGCGAAGGGCTCACCAACGTCGTCCGCCATGCCCACGCCAGCTCGTGCGCGGTGCGGCTGTCGCCCCGTTCGGTCGAGATCGTCGACGACGGCGTGGGCGGGCCCGTCGAGGTGGGGAACGGCCTGTCCGGTCTGCGAGAGCGTGTCGCCGCGGCCGGAGGCATCGTCGACGCGGGGCCAGTCCAACCGAGGGGCTGGCGGCTGAGGGTTTCGCTGACGCCGGAGGCGGTGGCATGACGATCCGCCTGCTGCTCGCCGACGACCAGGAGTTGATCCGCAGCGCGTTCGCTGCGTTGCTCGAGCTGAACGACGACTTCGAGGTCGTGGCCGCCGTCGGGCGTGGGGACGAGGTGGTGCCCGCTGCCAAGGCCCACCAGCCCGACGTCGCCCTGCTCGACATCGAGATGCCGGGGATCGACGGCCTCGCCGCCGCCGGCGTGCTGAGCCAGGAGGTCCCCGGGTGCCGCACGCTGATCCTCACCACGTTCGGGCGGCCCGGTTATCTGCGCCGCGCGATGGAGGCGGGCGCGTGGGGATTCGTCGTCAAGGACTCTCCGCCCGAGCAACTCGCGGACGCGATCCGCCGAGTGGCCGCAGGCGAGCGCGTCGTCGATCCGGTGCTCGCCGCCGACACGCTTCGCAGCGGAACCTCACCGTTGACGGCGCGCGAGCGCGACGTGCTGATCGCGGCTCGGCCCGGAGGGACCGTGTCGGAGATCGCGAGGAAGCTGTTCCTGTCCGAAGGGACCGTTCGGAATTACCTGTCCGCGGCGATCGCCAAGACCGGAACACGCAACCGGACGGAGGCGGTCAGGACCGCCGACGAACGCGGCTGGCTGTGACCGCTCGCGCGAGCCGATGATTTCGGACCGGCCATGCGGTCTTCCAACCTGAACACACCCTCTAACCACCGGGAGTCACCATGGGCCAGATCCTCGTACACGAATTCATCAGCCTCGACGGAGTGTTCGAGGCACCGAGATGGACAATGGAACATGGGTTCGATCCGAAAATGGGCGAAGCCATCGGCGGGATCATGGGTCCCTCGAAAGCGATCCTGCTCGGGCGACAGACGTTTGAGGAGTTCGCGCCCGCCTGGTCCGGGCGGACGGCCGAGCAGGATCCCGGCGCGCCGTTCATGAACGACTCGCCCAAATACGTCGTCTCGGAGACGCTCCAGAGCGCCGAATGGAATAACTCGACGATCCTCGGTCCGTACAGCGCCGACGCCATCCGGGCGCTCAAGAATCAGGTCGACGGCGGGATCTACGTCAGTGGCAGCGGAACGCTCGTGCGGGCGATGCTCGCCGACGGCCTCGTCGACGTGCTGCACCTGTTCGTGTACCCAGTCGTGCTCGGCACGGGTGCACACCTGTTCGGTGAGTCACAGGTGAAATTCACCCTCGATCAGACCCACAGCTACGAGAACGGGGTCGTCCACCTGGGATACCGCTGTTCCGCGTAGCGCCCGTTGACGCCCCGGGTTCCAGTAGATAGGATGCCGCGCCGTGAAAGTCGCACGGCGGATGGGTGCGATCGTCGTGGTCGCGCTGCTTACCACAGCTGCCGCCGCCGCGGCGGCGTCGCATTTCCGGTCGGGCGCTCTGTACACCGGTAAGACGTGTCAGAGCACCGGCGTCCAGGGGACTACGTGCGTGTACAAGTTTCGCGCGAGCGAGAATGGCACGACCCTGAGGTTCGTGGGCATGACCGTGATCACGGGCTGGGGCTGCAACGGTGGAGGGGGAGAAGCGCTGCTCGGCGGCAGGCACGACGGGGCCGACCCACTTCCCCTCGTGAAGGTCAAGCCAACTGGCTCGCTCTATGGGAGCGCCGGCAATGGTCCGGACGAGGTCAGCGTCACCGGCCATGTGGCCGGCTCGGGCAAGACTGCGGTGGTGACCTTCCACCTCACCAACGTGGGCTGCCACACCGCCCCTGTGACGCTCACGGCGCACTGACCTGTCGGGCCAGTGATCACAGCTCGGCGCGGACGAGCGCGGCCCCCGCGCTCAGTGCCTGAAGCTTTGCGAACGCGCGCGCGCGTGGGAGGTACTTCATCCCGCAGTCGGGGGCGGGGACGAGCCGCTCGGTGGGCACGTAGGCGAGCGCGGCCCGGATGCGGTCGGCGACCTGCTCGGGCGTCTCGACGACCTCGTCCCCGAGGTCCAGTACGCCGAGCACCACGACCTTGGGGCTGAGGTCGGACAACTGACCCAAATCGAGCCGCGGTTGGGCTGCCTCGATCGACACCTGCCGGGCGACGCTGTCGCTCAGCTCGCCGAGGAAGTCGTAGCGATTGCGGTCCTTGTCGCCGACGAGCGCCGCGTACCCGAAGCACAGGTGCACGGCGGTCGTGACCGACAGCCCGGTGAGCGCGCGATCGATCGCGGGGACCGCGATCCGCCGGGCGCCCTCGGGATCGTTCCGCAGCCATGGCTCGTCGAGCTGGATCAC
>Ga0335076_10000128_pt1 | contig 62178 bp, 49 predicted proteins | sample Lox_Sample_25_FD_206717 | JGI IMG/M metagenome (GOLD analysis project Ga0335076, IMG submission 206717) | Soil microbial communities from Loxahatchee National Wildlife Refuge, Florida, United States - Lox_Sample_2.5 | ecosystem: Environmental > Terrestrial > Soil > Wetlands | place: USA... | reverse complement strand
CCTGCACCGTGACGGTCCGCCGGCGCGGGCGGTCGTCGAAGTCGATCAGCACGACCTGCTGCCACGTGCCGAGCGCGAGGCGTCCGTCGACTATCGGGATCGACTCCGACGGGCCTATGACCGCCGCACGCAGGTGGGCGTGGGAGTTCGTGTCGTGGTTGAGACGGTTGTGCTCGTAGTCGCCCGCGGTCGGGATGAGGCGGTCTAGGAGCTCCTGGAGGTCGTGGACGCCGCCGGGCTCGTATTCCATCGTGGTCACGGCGACGGTCGATCCAGTGGCGAACACGGTGACCACGCCCCGGTCGACGCCGGAGGTGGTGACCACGCGCTCGATACCGGGCGTAATGTCGACGATGTGCCCGTCGCCCGGCGTCTCCATCCGGAGCAGCCCGCCGTGGACGGTCACCGGCGACTCCGGCGAGGCGGGGCGGCTACGAGCAACGGTTTCTACTCCACGCGCACGCGCGCGAAGCGGCGCTTGCCGAGCTGGAGAGCCTTGCCGTCGAGCTCGGCCGCCGGCAGATCGAGCGAGCCGTCTCCGATTGTCTCCCCGTCGAGCTTGACCCCGCCCTGGGCCAGGCTCCGGCGCGCCTCCGAACGCGAGACCCCGAACGCACGCTCGAGCAGGGCAGGCAGGTGCACCTCGGGTTGATCGGCCGGCCAGATCACGGCCGGCATGTCCTCGGGGGCCTTACGGTCGATGTGGACGCGGTCGAACTCCTGTTCGGCCGCCTCCGCGGCTCCCGCTCCGTGGAAGCGATCGACCAGAGCACGCGCGAGAGCCCGCTTCGCGTCCCGGGGGCCGAGCTCGGGCGGAGGCTCGGTGCCGAGCAGCAGCTCGTACCAGATCCCGAGTGCCTCGTCGGGAATGCTCATCGTCTTGCCGTACATCTCGTCCGGCGGCTCGCTGACGCCGATGTAGTTACCAACAGACTTAGCCATCCTCAGCTTGCCGTCGGTTCCCGGCAGTATCGGCATGGTCATGATCGCCTGTTCGGGCACGTCAAAGGCGCGCTGGATATCGCGCCCGAGCAGCAGGTTGAACTTCTGGTCGGTGCCCCCGAGCTCCACGTCGGCGCGGATCGCGACCGAGTCATAGCCCTGGAGCAGCGGGTAGAGCAGCTCGAGCACGGAGATCGGGGTGTGGGTGACGAACCGCTTGGCGAAGTCGTCGCGCTCGAGCAGCTGGCCGACGGTAGGGATGCGCGCAAGCTTGAACAGCTGCTCCATCGACATGTCGAGCCATTCGCCGTTGTAGCGGATAGAGGTGCGGTCAGGGTCGAGGACCGTGTACGCCTGATCGGTGAACGTGCGGGCGTTCGCGTCGATCTCCTCTCCGGACAGCGCGGGACGGGTGGCCGAGCGTCCGCTTGGGTCGCCGACGCGAGCCGTGTAGTCGCCGATGATCAGCACCACCTCGTGACCCAGGTCCTGAAAGTCGCGCAGCTTCTGGAGTACGACCGTGTGACCGAGGTGGATGTCCGGCGCCGTTGGATCGATGCCGAGCTTGACCCGCAGCGGCGTCCCGGTCGCGAGCTTCTGCGCGAGCACCCCTTCGGGCAGGCTGTCGACGGCGTTTCGCTCGAGCCACGCCGCCGCCTCGGAAGGGCTCGAGGGGGACGGTTCACGGGGCAACGCGAGCTCGGTCGAGACCTCGGACTCCATGCGGGCCAATGCTAGACTCTCGCCGCCGCGGGACCCCTGTTGCCGCCACGTCCTGCGACGCCCCGAGGGCCCTCGGACCGGTCTCTCGCGAGCACCCCGAATTGCATGATCGACGACGTCGAAACCCCGACACAGGGCGATCAGCCGCAAGTTTCGAGGCCATCCGAGCCCTCGCGCGGCTGGAACGGTCGCGACGGCGGGAATGGCCGCGGGCGCGGGGGCGGAAACGGGCGAGGCAACGGCGGACGCGGTCCACGACGCGGCCGGTTCTGGCGCCGGCGCCGGGCCCCCCGGACCAAGCCCAGGGTCCGCAAGCTCCGGCTGATCCTGATCCTGATCGGGCTCGGAGCTCTGGCCGTCGTCTCGACCGTGTTCGGGATGATGATGGCGGTTGCATCCGACCTGCCGCAGATCGAGAACCGGCAGGTGTACTCCTCAGCGTCGGCGAACTCGTACCTGTACGACGATCACTGGCATCTGATCGGGCAATTCGCGCCGCCGAATCACGAAGTGATCGACAACTTCCAGCAGATCTCGCCCTGGATGCGACGGGCGATCGTGTCCGTCGAGGACCGGCGCTTTTGGACCGACCCCGGGGTTGACCTGCGAGGCATCGCGCGCGCGGTCCTCGCCGATGTTTCCGGTGGCTCGACGCAGGGCGCGTCGACAATCGCGGAGCAGTTCGTCAAGAACGCGCTGTCCGAGCAGGACAACCGGACGATCTTCGAGAAGCTCCGCGAGGCCGCGCTCGCATATCACCTCACGCGGAGGTGGCCGAAGCAGCGGATCATGACCCAGTACCTCAACTCGATCTACTTCGGGAACGGTGCCTACGGGGTCGAGTCGGCGGCGCGCGTCTACTTCGGCAAGGTCCACGGCTACGACTCCTCGGTCTCATCGACCCAGGCCAGCGCGGGCTGTGGCGACGCGCCCCGAGCGCCGTGTGCATCCGTGCTCGAGCCGTGGGAGGCGGCGCTGCTCGCCGGGATGGTCGCGGACCCGAGCGCGTTCGACCCCATCCTCCACCCCGGCGCGGCCTGGCAACGCCGTGATCAGGTCCTCAAGGACATGCTCCAGGAGCACTACATCACGGAGTCGCAATACCTGTACGGACGCAAGCAGCCACTCCCGACCGCCGCTCTGATCCAGCAGCCCCAGGAGCCGGCCGCCGCGCCGTACTTCACGAGCTGGCTGCGTCCCCAAATCCTCGCGGCGATGGGCGTGGGTAAGCCCGGAGTCCCGGATAGCGTCGCCGAGTACCGCGCCTACTACGGCGGTCTCAAGGTCCGAACGACGATCGATCTCGGCATGGAGCAGGCGGCCGACCAGGCCATTTCCGAAGAGCTTCCCTACGGCTCCGGTCTCCCGAGTGCCTCGCTGGTCGCGATCGACAACAAGACGGGCCAGGTCAGGGCGATGGTCGGCGGGCCGGTCGTGAACGGGCAGGAGGACTACGGCCAATTCCCGTTCAACCTGGCCACCGAATCTGAACGCCAGCCCGGATCGGCGTTCAAGCCGTTCACGCTCGCGATGGCGCTCGAGTCCGGGAAGTACGGGCCGGACTCGATCATCGACTCCGCCCCGCAGAACTTCATCGTCCCGAACAGCGGCGGCAAGGAGCACTTCATCGTCCACAACTTCGGCAACGTGTACTCCGGACCGATCACGCTCCAAGACGCCACCGACGTCTCGGACAACACCGTCTACACGCAGGTCGGGATCAACGTGGGGACCAAGAAGATCGCCCGGTTCGCAAGGCGCGCCGGGATCCGGACCCCGGTCTCGGACAACTACGCGATGATCATCGGCGGACTCAAGGTCGGGGTGTCACCGCTGGACATGGCCCACGCATACGAGACGTTCGCCGAAGGGGGCCGACGGGTGTACGACCCCGTCCTTGGCGCCCCGAACAAGGGCCCGACCGGGATCGCCCAGATCTACTGCCCGAAGATCTGCCCGCAGAAGAATATGGTCGATCAGCCCCAATACGAGCGGGTCCTTCCGGCCCCTATTGCGGCCGTCGTCCACCAGATGCTCACCGGGGTCGTGCAGTCCGGCACCGGCACCTCCGCCGCTATCTCGGGCGTTGATGTCGCCGGCAAGACCGGGACAACCACCGACTACGCCGACGCCTGGTTCGTCGGCTGGACCCCGCAGATCACGACGGCGGTGTGGGTCGGGTATCCGAACAAGCTCGTGCCTATGACCACTGACTACAACGGAGCGCCGGTCGAGGGCGGCACGTACCCGGCGATCATCTGGCACAACTTCATGGTCCAGGCGTTGCAGATCCTCGCCACCGAGAATCCGCACCAGAAGACCACCACCTCGACGACGACCGACACGACCAGCGCGCCTGCGGTCGCGCCGAGCGACTCGGGCTCCGGGGCCGCCCCCACCTCGACGACCCAGACAACCCCGACGGGCGGCGGGACGACCGGCGGGAACACCGGCGGCGGGGCAGCCGGGACGGGCGGTGGCGCAACCGGGAACGCGGGCGGCACCGCGGGCGGAGGCGGTACCGCCGGCGGCACGACCGGCGGTGGCGGAGGAACGACCGGCGGTGGTGGCGGCGGTGGCACCGGCGCAACGGGTGGTGGCGGCGGCACCGGCGCGACGGGTGGCGGCGGTGGCGGCGGCGGTGGTGGCGGCGGCACGACCGGAGGCGGCGGATCGGGCTCGGGCGGCGCCGGCCTCGGCGGGGGCTAACGTAGCTCCGGTGCGTGTCCGCACCGGGTGACCGCGCTGCCCGTTCGGGGTGGTCCGGCCACTGGGTCGGACGCGAGTCACCCGGGTGGGACACGCACCTTCGCAGCTACGGCGAGCGGGAGCGCTGAGCAGCCCGATTCTGTCCGGATGGGGAATCGGGCCCCACGGACGCCGCCGGAGGCGGCCCATAGCAATGCCCTAGACCCGCGACAGCGCCGGCCGCGACAGGTACCGGCTGCCGTGTGCGGTGAAGCGCCACGGCAACTCGGCGGCCTTCGTGATGCCGATGCGCTTGCTCGCCACGACTTCCACGTCCCGCCATGCTCGCGGTCGACTCATGATCACGATCGGGCCGGTGATCAGATCGGAGCCGTTGAGCTCGAGCCCGATCCCGAACGCCTGCGTAAGCTTGCCGGGGCCCGAGCACAGGTCCCGGATCCGTTCGACCCCGCGTCTGCGGCGCATCTCCTCGATCCCCTCGATCGGCTCGAGCGCGCGGATCAGGACCGCGGCGCCGACGCCCTCGGGCTCGCACACCGCGTTCAGGCACGCGTGGATGCCGTACGAGCGATACAGATATGCCACGCCCGGCCGCCCGAACACCACCCGGGTCCGTGTTGTCAGGCCTACGTAGGAGTGGGAGGCCGGCTCGGACTGGTGGTAGGCCTCGGTCTCGACGATTACCCCCGAGCTCCCGGCGTGCGAGACCACGCACCCGATCAGGTCCCGCGTGACCTCGAGCACGGGCCGGTCGTAGAACGCGCGCCTCATCCGAGCGCGTTCCGCGCCTTATTCAGCTGCTCGCGAACACGGGGAAGGCTCGTACCGCCCTGCGAGCGCTTGGACTCGAGCCACGCTTCATCCCGCAACACTGCGTAGAACTCGTCGTCGAGCAGCGGCGACGCGCGCGCGAGCTCCTCCCGGGTGAGCTCGGACAGCGGCTTGCCCTGGTCGATCGAGGCTCGCACCAACCCGGCGACGACGCCGTGGGCCTCGCGGAACGGCAGCCCGCGCCGTACGAGCAGGTCCGCGACATCGGTGGCGGCGAGGAGCTCGTCCGAAGCCGCGCCGGCCAGCCGGTCACGCCGGAACGTGATCGAGGACAGCATCCCGTCGGCCGCGTCAAGGCACAGCTCGATCGTGTCGGCCGCGTCGAACAGATGCTCCTTGTCCTCCTGCATGTCCTTGTTGTAGGTCAGCGGCAAGCCGTGCAGAACCCCGTGGAGCGCGACCAGGTGGGCAGTCACGCGCGGCGCCTTGGCGCGCAGGAGCTCGGCGGCGTCGGGGTTCTTCTTCTGGGGCATGATCGAGGACCCCGAGGCCCACGCGTCGGCGACCTCGCAGAAGCCGAACTCCTCGCTCGACCACAGCACGATCTCGCCGCCGAGCCGCGACAGGTGAGTCGCGCAGGTGGCCGCCGCCGCCAGGTAGTCGAGTACGAAGTCGCGGTTGGAGACCGCGTCGATCGAGTTCTCGGCCACCGAGGCGAACCCGAGCTCGCCCGCCACCAGCTCGCGGTCGGTGTCGAAGTTCACGCCCGCGAGCGCGCCGGCACCGAGGGGGAGCGCAGTCGTTGCCGACACCACGGACGAGAACCGGTCTCGATCCCGGATCAGCATCCAGAAGTACGCGAGCAGGTGATGGCTCAGGTACACGGGCTGGGCGCGCTGGAGGTGGGTGTACCCGGGCATCGGCCAATCCACGTGCGCTTCGGCGACGTTCACGAGCGTCCGGGCCAAAGCGGTCGTGCGGTCAACCGCCTTGTGCGCATGGGCGCGCACGAACATCGCGACGTCGGTCGCCACCTGGTCGTTGCGCGAGCGCGCGGTGTGGAGCTTGCCCCCGACACGGCCGGCGAGCTCGGTGACACGCCGCTCGATCGCCATGTGGATGTCCTCGTCACCTTCCGCGAACGGAAAGGCGCCCTCGCCGAGCTCTCGCTCGACCTGGTCGAGCGCTGCGTGCAGCTCGTCGCGCTCGGCCTCGGTGATGATCCCTCGCGCCGCGAGCATCGACGCGTGGGCGCGCGACTGCTGGACATCGTACGGCCCCAGCCGCCAGTCGAACGAAAGCGAGTCGTTGAGTGCGCGGAAAGCCGTGTCTTGAGGCTCGGCGAAACGGGACATCGAGCGCGGATTATCGCCCGAGCACTTCGCGCAGCGACTCGGCCACCTGCTCCACCTGCGACTCGGTCATCTCGGGAAAAAACGGCAGCGCGATCGAGCGCGCGGCGACGTCCTCGCAGACCGGGAACTCGCCGTCCCGATGTCCGAAGCGCTCGCGGTAGAAGCTCATCAGGTGGACCGCCGGGAAGTACGGCTTGCTCGGGATGCCGCGCGCACCGAGCGCGCGGACGATCGAGTCGCGGTCGACGTCGCGCGGGAGCTGGACCACGTACACGAACCAGCCGCGACGAACGCGGCCGGTCTCGAGACACGGCAGCTCGACCCCGTCGATGTGCGCCAGCGCCTCGCGATACGCGGAAGCGACCCGCGCGCGGCCGGCGAGCAGCTCGTCGAGGCGCTCGAGCTGCGCGAGCCCCAAGGCGCATGCAATCTCGGTCAAGCGATAGTTGAAGCCGAGACGGTCGTGGTCGAGCCAGTCCATGTCGGGGGCCCGGCCCTGGTTGCGCTCGGAGTCGATCCTCTCCTTCAGCGCCGCGTTCGCCACGGTGACCATCCCCCCCTCCCCCGTCGCGATCTGCTTGTTCGCGTAGAAGCCGAACACGGCCGCGTGGCCGCGGCCGCCGACCGGAACGCCGTCGGCGTCGATCGCCCCGAGCGCCTCGCACGCGTCCTCGACGATCGGCAGGCCGATCCGCTCGAACGCGCTGAGGTCGAGCGGGTAACCGAAGATGTGCACCGGCAGGAGCGCCGTCGTGCGGTCGGTGACCGCGGCCGCGGCGGCCTCCGGGTCGAGGTTGAACGTGACCGGGTCGATGTCGGCGAACACGGGACGGGCGCGCTCGTACACGACCACGTTGGCGCTGGCCACGAATGAGAACGGGCTCGTGACGACCTCGTCGCCGTCGCTGACGCCGGCCGCGCGCAGCGCCAGGTGCAGCCCCGCCGTACCGCTCGAGACCGCGCTCGCGTGGGCGGCGCCCACCGTATGTGCGAACTCTTGCTCGAACTCGGCGAGCAAAGGCCCAAGCGACAGGCGCCCCGATCTGAGCACGTCGAGCACGCGCTCTATCTCGCGGTCGCCTATGACCGGGCGCGCGAGCGGGATGGCCTCGCCGACACGGCTGGCCACGGTCTCCCTCGAGGAGGAGTCAGTCACGAACTCGTGGCGACGCGGCCTCGCCGGGCGAAGGCGCCCGCCGGCCCGACACCAGCATCCCGAATTCGAGCGAGTCGACCAGCGCCTCCCAGGACGCCTCGATGATGTTCTCCGACACCCCGATCGAGCCCCACACCTGGTCGCTGTCGGACGCATCGAGCAGAACCCGGGTGATCGCGCCGGTGCCTTTGGTCTCGTCGAGGATCCGCACCTTGAAGTTGACCAGGTCGATGTCGCGTAGGTGGGGATGGATCTCCACCAGCGCATCGCGGAGCGCACGGTCGAGCGCGTTCACGGGGCCGTTGCCCTCGGCGGTCCGTACATAGCGTTCGCCGTCGACCCAAATCTTGATCGTGGCCTCGGTCTCGACGCGGCCGTCCGCACGCTTCTCGACGATCGCGCGCCACGACTCGAGCCGGAACAGGGGCTCGTAGTCGCCGGTCTCCCTCCGGAGCAGCAGCTCGAAAGAGCCGTCGGCAGCCTCGAAGTGGTAGCCGCGGTGCTCGAGCTCCTTGACCCGCTCGACCAGGCGCCCGGCCTCGCCGTCTCCGAGTGCGATCCCCGCGTCGCGGGCCCGCGCTTCGACCGTGCCCTTGCCGGACAGCTCGGAGATCAGGAGCTCGCGGCGGTTGCCGACGACCTCAGGGTCGATGTGCTCGAACGTTGCCGGATCGACGTTCACCCCCGCGACGTGCATCCCACCCTTGTGGGCGAACGCATTGCGGCCGACATACGGTTGGTCGGGGTCCGGGGTGAAGTTGAGTAGCTCGTCGAAGAAATGCGCGGTCTGGGCGAGCGACGCGAGTTGCTCGGTGGTCACGCACTCGTAGCCGAGCTTCATCTGGAGGTTGGGAATGATCGTGACCAGGTTCGCGTTCCCGCACCGCTCCCCGTAGCCGTTCATCGTCCCCTGGACATGCACCGCCCCCTGCTCGACCGCCGCGAGCGTGCACGCGACGGCACACCCCGAGTCGTCGTGGCAGTGAATCCCCATCCGAGCGCCGGTCGGCGCGAGCGCCGCGACCACGTCGGCTACAGCCGTGGCGATCCGATGTGGAAGCGTGCCGCCGTTCGTGTCGCAGCAGGTGACCGTGTCGGCGCCCGCCCCGGCGGCCGCGACCACGCACCGGAGCGCGTACGCCGGGTCGTCCGCGAACCCGTCGAAGAAGTGCTCGGCGTCGTAGATCACGCGCTTGCCCTGGCCGAGGAGGAATGCGACCGACTCCGAGATCATCCGCAGGTTCTCTTCGCGATCGACCTTGACGACCTTCTCGAGGTGCAGGCCCCACGACTTGCCGACGATCGTGCAAACCGGCGCGGCCGAGTCGGCGAGCACGCGCAGCGCCGGATCGGCGTCGGCGCGCGTGTCGCGGCGGCGGGTCATGCCGAACGCGGCGACCTGGGCGTGGCGGAATGTCTCGCCGGCGAGCAGCCCGAACAGCTCGAGCTCCTTGGGGTTGGAGCTCGGAAAGCCCGCCTCGATCACGTCGATCCCGAGTTCGTCCAGTCGGTGCGCGACCCTCAGCTTCTCCTGTGCGGACAAGGACATTCCCTCCCCCTGCATTCCGTCGCGGAGGGTGGTGTCGTAGAGCTCGATATGGGTCATCCTGCCGCGGTCCGGCTTCGCACCTCGACCACGTCGAGCCACTCGGCGTAGCGCGCGTCGCGGCCGTGCAGCGCGTCGTCGAACACGCGCTGAAGCTCGCGGGTAATTGGACCCACCCCGCCCTCCACCCCGCCACCGGGCTCGCCGGCGCCGATGGCGTGGTCGTCGATCTCGCGCACCGGCACGAGTTCCGCCGCGGTGCCGGTCATGAACACCTCGTCGGCGAGGTACAGCTCGGCCCGGGCCAGGTCGCGCTCGATCACCTCGATCCCGAGATCCCGGGCGATCTGGATGATCGACTTGCGGTTGATCCCGTCGAGGATGCCGGCGGTCTGGGGCGGCGTATAGACGGTGCCGTCGCGGACGATGTAGATGTTCTCGCCCGACCCCTCGCACACGAAACCATGCGAGTCGAGCAGGATCGCCTCGTGGTAGCCGGCCTTCGAGGCCTCGATCTTCGCGAGCACGCTGTTGAGGTACTGGCCGGAGGCTTTGGCGTGCGGGATCAGCGCATCGTGCGGGATCCGGCGCCAGCTCGAGACCTTGGCGCGGATGCCGATCTCCTTGCCCTCCTCACCGAGGTACGCCCCCCAGGGCCAAACCGCGATCGAGACCTCGACCGGGGCGTCGAGCGGATACAGGCCCATCTGGCCGTAGCCGCGGAACACGATCGGGCGGATGTAGCACTCGCGGAGCTCGTTGGCGGCGATCAGCTCGTGGGTGGCCGAGCGCAGCTCCGCGAGCGTGTACGGGATCGGCATGTAGTACAGCTCGGCCGATTTGAACAGGCGGTCGAGGTGGTCGTGATGGCGGAAGATCGCCGTTCCCTTGGCGGTCTCGTACGCGCGGATCCCCTCGAATACCCCTGTCCCGTAGTGCAGGCCGTGCGTCAGTACGTGAACCTTCGCGTCCTCCCAGGCAACCATTTCACCGTTGTGCCAGATGAGGTCCGCTTGTTGCACGACTGACTCCTTAGAGATGGTTGAGTACTGCCTGGGTGGCCTCTGATGTAGTTGCCGTGCCCCCCAGGTCGGGCGTGCGCAACCCCTCGGCCAACGCGCGCTCGACGGCCGATTCTACCGCCGCTGCCTGGGCCTCCATCCCGAGTCCGTGGCGGAGCATCATCGCCGCTGACAGGAACATCGCGAGCGGATTGGCCGCTCCGGTGCCGGCGATGTCGGGAGCCGAGCCGTGCACGGGCTCGAACACTCCTGGTCCGTCGCTGCCGAGGGAGGCGCTCGGGAGCATCCCGATCGAGCCCGTCAGCATCGCCGCCTCGTCGCTGAGGATGTCGCCGAACATGTTCTCGGTGAGGATCACCTCAAAGTGGCGGGGCGCCGCCACGAGCCGCATCGCCGCGTTGTCGACGAGCAGGTGCTCGAGCTCGATGTTCGGAAACTCGCGGCTGTGCAGGTCCCCCACAACCTCGCGCCAGAGCCGGCTCGTCTCAAGCACGTTCGCCTTATCGACGCTCGTGACCCGCGACTCCGCGGTGTTGAACGCAACCCGAGCGATGCGCTCGATCTCGCCGCGCGTGTAGACGCAAACATCGGAGGCTTCGTCCGCGGTGCGGGTCTTCTCGCCGAAGTAGATGCCGCCGGTCAGCTCCCGGATCACGATCAGGTCGGTCCGCTCGATCAGCTCCCGCTTGAGCGGACTCGCGTCATACAGGGCGGGGAGCGGCCTGACCGGCCGCAGGTTCGCGAACAGGTCGAGGCCCTTGCGGAGGCCGAGCAGGCCCTGCTCGGGGCGCGGCTTGTCGGGGTCGGTGGTGTCCCACTTCGGGCCCCCGACCGCGGCCAGCAGGACCGCATCGGCGTTCTTGCACGCCGTTAGCGTCTCGTCGGTAAGCGCGGTGCCGTGGGCGTCGATCGACGCGCCGCCGAACACGTGCTGTTCGTACTCGAGGTCCGCGCCGGCGGCTTTGAGGACGTCGAGGGTTGGGGCGGTGATCTCCGGACCGATCCCGTCGCCGGGAAGTAGGACGATGCGCGGGGCCATGGTGGCGCGAGACGGTAACGAATCGCCACCCGCAGCGGACCTCACAGCTGTACGAGGCCCGAAACTCACCCTCCGCGGCGCGCGCCCGGGATGTAAGCATCTGCCACGCGCTTATGTCCCGGTGGCGGCTCGATCGGCGGTGATTTCGGGCGATATACAGGTCGGGACCGCCCGTGACATGGGCCCGACCGCGATCACACCCGCCGCTGGCCGCGATCACGAGCGAGCGCCGCCGACCCGACCCCTCGCCCCAGCATCAGCGCGGTCACGATCAGGATCGGGAACATCGTTCCTGGATCGCGTTCCGCTCGGCCTGGATCGCGCGCGCCTCGAGCTCCTCTATCTCCTGTCGCCGCAGGCGCGTGCGCTCGCCGACGAACCAATCGCCGGCTCGCGCTCGCGGAGGAGCGAACCCGAATCGCGCGCGACCTGCACGACTCGGCCGCCCACGCGATCAACGTGATCGCGATCCAGGCGGGCGCAGCGCGCCTGTCAGCTGTGACCACGGTCCTAATCGCCGACGACGATCACCTCATGCGCGCCGGCCTGGCCGCGGTGCTCGAGAGCGACGAGACGATCCAGGTAATCGGTCAGGCGTCGACCGGGCGAGAGGCGATCGCGCTCACACGGCGGCGCGAGCCCGACGTAGTGCTCATGGACGTCGAGATGCCCGATCTCGACGGGATCGCGGCCACCCGCGAGCTGGCGGGGGCGGCGACGCCCGCCGAGGAACTGATCCGGGCGGTGCACACGGTCGCCGCGGGCGAGTCGCTGCTGTCGCCGTCGGTGACCCGTCGTGTGATCGACGGGATGGCCCACCCTGGACCTCAGCCGGGTGCGTCCAACCTCGATTCACTGACACCGCGGGAGGGCGAAGTGCTGGTTCTCCTCGCGAGCGGATTGTCTAACGCCGAGATTGCCGGCGAGTTGATAATTGAGGAGTCGACCGTCGAGACGCACGTCAAGCGCATCTTGATGAAGCTCGGGCTGCGCGACCGCGTCCAGGCGGTGATCTTCGCTTACGAGCATGGCATCGCGACCCCAGGCTGAACGCGCGCACACCGCCGGTGTTCACATTTCTACGTACGCACCGGCGGCATTACTTATCCTTGTACTACCTCAGCTGAATTAGCAATTTGACAACATTCCGGGTTGTAGCTACGGTTTAGACGGGAGTTGAGCTCCTAACTGCCGGGCGCGCTCTCGAGGGCGATTGAGTGCGCTGGGATCGAACGAAGAGCCGATCATTGGGCGTGTTGCAGTGCCGAGCCGCTGCCTGATAACGGCCTGTCACGGGCCGGTCGTCTGCGCTCCGCAAGGAGCGTCGGGCGGATGACGAGCCGGGCCGGCCGAACGACGGATGCTCAGACCCGCCCGCCTATACGCCTCGCCGTAGCGGACTCGCGCCAGCTAATCGCCGAGGCCTTGGGAGCGCTCGTGGCCACCATGGACGGCCTCGAGCTGGTTGAAGTCTTCGATGGGGCCGAAGCGCTCCCCGCGATCGTCGCCCGACATCCGGAACTACTGCTCGTCGGGATCGGCAGCGACCCGACCGAGGCCTTCGACCTGGTCCGTTCGCTCCGCCGGATCGCCCTTACCCTCGAGATCGTGCTGGTCGCGGACGTCCTGACCCCCGAGCTGGTGACGTTCGTGCTCGAGCATCGTCTCAACGGACTGATCCTGACCGATACACCGCCCGCCGATCTCGCCGCCTGCGTGGACCGAGTCGCGAGCGGTCACGCGGTGCTACCGGCGAACTGGCACGCTGTGCTCGCCAATCACCGCGACGATCCAATCGACTCTCTCAGCGAGCGGCAGCTCGAGGTGCTGAGGTTGGTGGCGGAGGGCTGTTCGTACGAAGAGATCGGGACGCGGCTGTTCATAAGCGCAAACACCGTCAAGTTCCATCTGCGCTCTATCTACATGCGCCTTGGCGTCCGCAATCGGATGGCGGCGGCCCGCATGCTCACCGAGCACGGTGGCGCAGAGGCGACCCACTCGCCACGCGCAGTACGTTGACCGGCGCGTCGATCGGAGCACCTGGGGTCGTTCGGGCTGTCACAGCCTGCCCGTCCCGACCACTCAGACTACCCTAAGGGGTGGACCCGGACCACACGCAAAGCTGTTGTCAGCACGTTGCGAGTATCCATAGTGTCGGGACAAGGTGCATTAGGCTCGGAACTGGGAGCACCCGGGGGCTGAACACGAAAAGCGAGGGGGGTCACGGGTTGGGTCGGTGTCATCACCCGAAATGACGAGTGTGTCACTGACCCAATGTCGATCGGGTTTTGTGTAATAGCCAATTGCTCGCTGTCATCATGTGATCCCAGTTTGGGGGTGGTGGGCCTGATGCCTTTCGTTCCGCTGAAGGTCCATCGATAAAGGAGGCCCGACTAGTCGGGCCTCCTTTAGTTCTCGCCCCGCCGTGCCGCGGGCGTGAGCTCGCGGCTCATGACGATGAGCGTCGCGCGATCATGTTCAGCCGCACGTACTCGAGCACGAGCGGCTCGCCGGCCCGTTCGAGCACGCGGTCCACGAACGGCCCGCGGAGATCTTCCGGCAACGGGTCCAGATGGCGGACGAGGCACACGGTCTGAATGAACGAGCGCGGGTCATCGGGCGTCACGGACTTAGGCTCGAGCCAGCACGCCACGTCGGTGAAGCCGGCGCGCCGCAACCGCCCTGCGGTCTCGTCATCGGTGGCGTAGTTCCAGGGTCGCCGCCAGTCGGCGAAGTAGGGCGCGAACGGCTCCTCCCCCGCGACCGTGTCTGCGAGCGTCCGAAACGCGTCGATGTTTCCCCGCCCGCCGCACTGGGCGACGAGCTGGCCGCCCGGCTCGAGCGTCCGGTGCAGCGCCGCGAACAGCGCGTCGTGGTCGTGGATCCAGTGGAAGGTGGCGTTCGAGAAGATCGCATCGACCGGCTCCGGCAAATCGAGCTCGACGAGGTCCTGACAGAAAACCGTGGCGCGGTCACCGAGCGCCTCGCGGGCGTGCGCCACCATCGACGGCGCCACGTCGACCGCGTAGATGCGGCCCTGGGGAACCAGATCCGCCAACAGCGCGGTTACCCGTCCGGAACCACATCCGGCATCCAACACCACCTCGTCCCCGTCCAGGTCGAGGCGATCGAGTTGCTCGCGCGCCCACGCCAGCTGCGGATCGGAGACGCGGTCGTAGGTGGCCGCATCCCAGTCGCGCTCCCGAGCGGCGCCCATGTCAGAGCGCGGTCGTGACCGGGCCGGGACGCTCCCGGCCGCGTTCGTAAGCTGCGATCGCCTCGTCCTGCTTCAGCGTGAGCCCGATGTCGTCAAGGCCATTGAGCAACCGGTGCTTGATTTCCGGGTCGATCTCGAACGTCGCCGTTCCACCCGGCCACCGGACCTCCTGCCCGGCGAGGTCGACCTGCGCCTGGCCGGCCTCCGCGATCGACGCGCACTCGTCCGCCGAAAGCACGACCGGGAGTAACCCGATCTTCGTGCAGTTCGAGTGGAAGATGTCGGCGAAGCTCGGCGCGATGATCGCCTGGAAGCCGTAGTCCTCGAGCGCCCACGGCGCATGCTCGCGACTCGATCCGCAGCCGAAGTTGCGGCCCGCGACCAGGATCGGGTTACTCGGCAGATCCCACCCCGGCTGCTTGGCCCAGTCGAAGAACAGGAACTCGCCGAACCCAGTGCGCTCGACGCGCTTGAGGAACTGCTTGGGGATGATCTGGTCGGTGTCGACGTCGTCGCGGTTCAGCACCGATACGGGGCCCGTAATCGTCTCGATCGCTCTCATTTTCCGTTGGCCTCCCACTCTCGGATATCCACGAAGCGGCCCTCGATCGCGGCTGCGGCCGCCATCTGCGGCGAGACCAGATGCGACCTGGCCCCGCGCCCCTGACGGCCCTCGAAGTTGCGGTTCGAGGTCGACGCGACTCGCTCGCCCGGGGCGGCGATGTCGGGGTTCATGCCCAGGCACATCGAGCACCCCGCCCCGCGCCAGTCGAACCCGGCGCGCCGGAAGACCTCGTCGAGTCCCTCTTGTTCGGCCTGCACCTTCACCTGCTGGGAACCCGGGACGACCATCGCGTACACGCCGTCGGCGACCTTGTGACCCTTGACGACGTCGGCGGCGACGCGCAGATCCCCGATCCGGGAATTAGTGCACGAGCCGATGAACACGCGGTCGAGCTTGATCTCGCCGATCGGCATCCCGGGCTCGAGCGCCATGTACTCGAGCGCGCGCTCGTCCTGATCGGAATGCGGCTCGGGCACTGCGCCCGTGACCGGCACCACCATCCCGGGCGTCGTCCCCCAGGTGACCATGGGGCTGATCGCATCGGCGTCCACGTCGACCTGCTTGTCGAACGTCGCGCCCTCGTCCGTGCTGAGATCACGCCAGGCGTCCGGCACCGAATCCGGAGCGGCGGCGCGGCCGATGACCCAGTCGTATGTCGTGTCGTCGGGCGCGATCATCCCGGCGCGGCCGCCCCCCTCGATCGTCATGTTGCAGACGGTCATGCGGCCCTCCATCGACAGCGTCTCGATCGCCGGCCCTGCGTACTCGACGACGTGCCCGACAGCTCCGTCGACTCCCATCTGGCCGATCGTGGCCAGGATCAGGTCCTTGGCGGTGACGCCGAACCCGAGCGATCCGTGGTAGAGGATCCGCATCGAGCGGGGCTTTGACTGCACCAGACACTGCGTGGCCAGCACGTGCTCGACCTCGCTCGTGCCGATGCCGAACGCGAGCGCACCGAACGCCCCGTGCGTGGCGGTGTGAGAATCGCCGCACACGATCGTCATCCCCGGCTGCGTAACCCCGAGCTCAGGCCCGATTACGTGGACGATCCCCTGATGCTCGGAGCCGAGCGAGAACACGGGGATGCCGAACGCCTCGCAGTTGCGCTCGAGCGTCTCGACCTGAACGCGCGAGAGCTCGTCGCGTATCCGCGCCGCCACCGGGGTGCCGTCGGTCGGCACGTTGTGGTCGGCGGTCGCCAGCGTGCGGTCGGGGCGGCGCACCTGCCGTCCGGCGAGCCTCAGCCCGTCAAACGCCTGCGGGCTTGTGACCTCGTGTACCAGGTGAAGGTCGATGTACAGGAGTCCCGGCGCGACCTCGTGGGCGTCCCAGATCTTGTCGAACAGCGTCTTTGGCATCAGCTCCTCCGGAGTCCGGCGCTGAGGACCGCAAGCAGCACGGCTTCCTCGGGGCCTGGATTAACAAACTTATGATTCAGGTCTGAGTCGAACGTGACGCAGTCGCCGTCGAGCAGCTCGTACTGCTCGCCATCGCAAAACAAAACGACCCTGCCGCGCTCGACGAAAGCCGTCTCCCGGCTGCCGGGCTCGTGCATCGGCGGATCGCCCGGTCCGCCGGTCACCGCCCCGGGCGCGAGCGTATGACGCGACAGCTCGGCACGCTGGCCGGGCAGAGGCGGCGTGAGGATCTCGTAGCTGTGGCCTTCGACCGCGCTCGGGCCTTTCCGCCGCTCGGCCGCGCGGACGACGCTGACAGCGCCGTCCTCGTCCAGCCTGAGCAGCTGCGAGAGCCGCAGCTCGAGGCCTGTGGCGATCCGTTTCGCGACCTGGAGAGTAGGGCTCGTCTCGCCGCGCTCGACCTGCGAGAGCATCGGCGCGCTGACGCCCGAGCGCTCTGCCAGGTCGCGCAGCGACAGGTCCATCGCCTCGCGCAGAGCCTTCACCCGCGGTCCGAGGCTGCCGTCTTGGGCGTTAGCGGTCACCGACATACGCTCGTACGTTATCACGTACAGCAGGCGCGCGTCTCGCCGCTAGCCTCATCCTCCATGCGTTCACGACCCGACGTGCTCGTCCTCGGCGGCGGGGGGGTCCTCGGCGAGGCCTGGATGATGGGCGTCCTGGCCGGCATCGAGGACGGCACAGGCTTCGATCTCCGCGACTGCGACTACTACGTCGGGACGTCGGCCGGCGCGATTGTCGCCGCCCATCTGGTGGCCGGCCACCCGCCTCGGCGCCCATCGACGATCAGCTCGGACCTCGAGCGACTGCCGAGCGTTCCCCAGCCCGCGGATGGACTGGCCGCCTCCGGCCTGGCGGCGGCCCGACGTGCCGGCGAGTGGGCGCTTGCCGTCGGCGCCACCTTCGCGCCACTGGCGCTTGGCCTGGCCGCGCCCGGCGGGGCGGTGGCGCGAGCGCTGCTCCTGCGCCGCCTGCCGAAGCCAAAGCAGACGCTGGCTGACCTGCGCCGGAACGTCGAGCGGCTCGAGCCGCGCTTCGACGGACGCCTGCGCGTTGTGGCGGTCGACCGAGGCAACGGTCGCCGGGTCGTGTTCGGCAGTCCGGGCGCCCCGCGTGCGACCGTCGCCGAGGCCGTCGCGGCGTCGTGCACAGTTCCGTGGCTGTTCGCGCCCGTGAGGATCGGCGACCGCGAGTACGTCGACGGCGGCGTGTGGAGCCCGACCAACCTCGACGCCGCGCCGGCTGGCCGCGACACCCACGTGCTGTGCCTGAACCCGACCGCGAGCATCCCCGCGTCGTCGCGTGTGCTCGCGGTGGTTCGGAACGTCTCACGGACGTCGGTATCGGTCGAGTCGCTCGTGCTGCGCCGCCGCGGCGCGGCGGTGCGGATGCTCGCGCCGAACGCCGAATGCGCCGAGGTGATGGGCACCAACTTCATGGACCGCGGGCCGAGCGGCCGGGTCCTCGCGGCCGGCTATCGGCAGGGACTGGCGCTGGTCACGGTGTCCGCACCGGTTGCCTCGAGGCCGCCTCAGCCGTCGCTTCCTCTGCCTCGGCCATGACGTCGCGGCGCCGGAGCGCGTTCGAGAGGGCGCGGATATACGCACGAGCGGCCGCCTCGAGGATGTCGGTCGAGACGCCCTGACCGGAGCCGCTGACCCCGCCGACCTCGAGCACCACCGAGGTCTCGCCGAGCGCGTCCTGGCCGCCGGTCACCGCGTCGACACGGAATTCGCGGAGCCGCGCGTCGGCGCCCGTGGCGGCGTTGATCGCGCGGAAGATCGCGTCGACCGGGCCGTCACCAGTGAACGAGCCGGTGACCTCGTCGCCGTCAGGAGTCCGGATGCCAACGGTCGCATGCGGCGGCCGGCGCGTGGACGCCTCGACGTCGAACCACTCGAGTTGGTAGGCCGCGACCTCCTCGCGCAGTTCGTCGGTGACCAGCGCCTCGAGATCCATCGCGGTCACGTGCTTCTTCTTGTCGGCGATCTCCTTGAAGCGCCTGAACGCGGTGTTCAGACCCTGGCCGGACAACTCGAACCCCAGGTCCGCGAGCGCCTGCTGCAGCGCATGCCGGCCGGAGTGCTTTCCGAGCACGATCGAGTTGGCCTCAAGCCCGACCGTGGTCGCGTCCATGATCTCGTACGTGGTCCGTTCCTTGAGCACCCCGTCCTGGTGGATGCCGGACTCGTGCGCGAACGCGTTGCGGCCGACCACCGCCTTGTTTGGCTGTACCGGGTAGCCGGTCAGGCGAGAGACCATCCGCGACGTACGCGCAATCTCCCGGGTCACGATTCCCGAGTGCAGGCCGACGTCCGCCGAGCGCGTGTGGAGCAGCATCACGATCTCCTCCAGCGACGCGTTGCCGGCCCGCTCGCCAATCCCGTTGATCGCGCACTCGACCTGACGCGCCCCCGCGAGCAGACCTGCGAACGAGTTGGCGACGGCCAGGCCCAGGTCGTCGTGGCAGTGCACCGACAGCACGATGTCTTTGAGGTCCGGGACCAGCTCGTACAGCCGCTCCAAATACGTCGTGTACTCGTGCGGCATCGTGTATCCGACGGTGTCAGGGATGTTGATCGTGGTCGCGCCCTCGTCGATCGCGATCTGGCACACCTCCGCGGTGAACTCGATGTCGGCGCGGGTCGCGTCCATCGGCGAGAACTCCACGTCGTCGACGTGCTGCTTGGCGTGGGCGACCGCGGCGCGGGCCTGCCCCTTGACGTCGTCCCGCGTGGTCTGAAGCTGGTACTGGATGTGGATGTCGGACGTCGATATGAACGTGTGAATCCGCGGCCGCGTCGCGTCCTTGACCGCGTTCCATGCGGCGTCGATGTCGGCGACGTGGGTTCGCGCCAGGCCGGCGATCACCGGCCCCTCGACCGAGCGGGAGATCTCCTGCACGGCCTCGAAGTCGCCCGGCGAGGTGATTGGAAACCCCGCCTCGATCACATCCACGCCCAGCCGCGCCAGCTGCTGGGCGATCTCCAGTTTCTCCTGGGTGTTCAGCGAAATGCCGGGCGACTGCTCTCCGTCACGCAAAGTCGTATCGAAGATCAGGACTTTGCCGGCGGCGCCTGCCGGCGGCGGCTTGGGGCTTGGGTCTTCGGGTTTGGTCATGTCACTCCTACGTGTCTCGATCTCAGTGTCTTCTCGGTGCTGGTCTCGCGGCTACGTGCGGCCGCCCACGCGCTATTCCCCCCGAGGGGGGAGGAGGAGAAGTCGGAGATCGAGGCGGAGCGCCATTCCGCAGAACAGCGTACCAAGCCAGTCAGCCCACGAGGTTCGGCATGATCTCCCTGGTGCGAAAACTTGCGTTGATCGTCAATCCCGTGGCGGGCGGAGGCCGCCCCGCGCGGGCGCTGCCCGGTGTTCAGGCGGCGCTGCGCGAGAAGGGGCTCGAGCAACGCTTCGAGTACACCAAGAGCCTCGAGCACGCCCGCGAGCTCGCGGTGGAAGCGGCGGCAAACGGTGAAGTCGCGGTCGCATTCGGGGGCGACGGGCTGATCGGCGCGGTCGCCGGCGCGCTCAAGCACACCGACGGCGTCGTCGGGATCCTGCCGGGAGGGCGGGGCAACGATCTCTGCCGGGCGCTCGGCATCCCGCGGGGGCCGGTTGCCGCGTGTTCGGTGCTGGCCACGGGAGTCGTGCACGAATTCGATCTCGGCCAGGCGGGCGATCGGACGTTCGCGGGGATCGCGAGCTGCGGGTTCGATTCGGTCGCCAACCGGATCGCCAACGAGACCCGCGTGGTCCGCGGCGGCCTCGTCTACGCATATGCCCTCGTGCGCGCTCTGCCGGCGTGGAAGCCAGCACACTTCGAGGTGACGCTCGACGACGGCGAGACGTCCGACTTCACCGGTTATTCGGTCGCCGCGGCAAACTCGAGCATGTTCGGCGGCGGCATGCGGCTCGCGCCCGACGCCTCGCTCCAGGACGGACTACTCGATGTCGTGATGATCGAAGACATGCCGCGGCTCCGCTACCTCGGCCTCGCTCCGACGGTGTTCGTGGGCCGGCACGTCCGCCGGCGCGCCGTCCGCGTGGTCCGCACCCGCGAGCTCCACATCAGCTCGAACCGGCCGTTCACGCTCTACGCCGACGGCGACCCGATCGCCGAGCTTCCGGTGACCGTTCGCGTTCTGCCGGCCGCGGTCCGGATGATCGTGCCGGCATGACGATGCTCGGGCCCAAGATCGCGGCCGCACGGGCCGTTGGCGAGCTCGCCCGTCGCGCCGGTCGCGGGGGTGGGACGAGCCTTCCCGGCAAGGTGCTGATGGCGCTCGAGCCAAGCGCGATCGCAGAGCTGTCGGCCCGCCTGCCGCGCGGCTCGGTGGTGATCTCGGCGACGAACGGCAAGACGACGACCGCGGCGATGGTCGCGTCCGTGCTCGAGCACGCCGGGATCCGGACCGTCCACAATCGAGCCGGGGCGAATATGGCCGGAGGCGTCGCGTCGACGCTGCTGGCCGCCGCGCGCGGAGGCGGGCGGATCGACGGCGAGCTCGGGCTGTTCGAGATCGACGAGTTCTGGCTCGACCGGGTTACCCCCGAGCTCGCGCCACGCGTGATCCTGCTCGGCAACCTGTTCCGCGATCAGCTCGATCGCTACGGCGAGCTTGACACGATCGCCGACCGCTGGGCCGCCGTGGCGTCCGCGACGTCAGCCTCTGCAGCGCGGCTCGTGCTCAACGCCGACGATCCGCTGATCGCCGACCTCGGGCGCGACGCGGCGCGGGTGACGTACTTCGGGATCGAGGACCCGTCGGTGGCAATTCCCGAGATGCAGCACGCCTCCGACTCAAAACACTGCCGCCGGTGCGGCGCCGCATACGTCTACGACGCGATCTACCTCGGTCATCTCGGTCGCTACCGCTGTCCCTCGTGCGGGCAGGAGCGACCGGCGCCGGCGATCGCGGCCGAGCGAATCGAGCTCGACGGAACGCGGCGGTCGACGTTCGAGCTGACCACGCCGGCCGGAACCGCGTCGGTCGAGCTGCCGCTGCCGGGGCTCTACAACGTCTACAACGCGCTCGGCGCCGCCGCGCTGTGCCTCGAACTCGACGTCCCGCTCCGGGATGTGGTGGCCGGCCTGCACGACGTTCAGGCCGCCTTCGGCCGGGCCGAGCGGATCGTGATCGGCGACGTCGAGCTCCAGGTTCTGCTGATCAAGAACCCGGCCGGCGCGAACGAGATCCTGCGGACGCTGGTGCTCGAGCACGAGGAGCTCGACCTGCTGGCGGTGCTGAACGACCGCACTGCCGACGGGCGCGACGTCTCGTGGGTGTGGGACGCGGATTTCGAAATGCTCGCCGGGCGGGTCCGACGCGTCACCTGCGCCGGCACGCGCGCCGCCGAGCTCGCGGTTCGCCTGAAGTACGCCGGCGTCCCCACCGACCGCCTGCACGTCACACCCGAGCTCGCGCCGGCGCTCGACGAGGCGCTCGCGGCGGTCGAGTCGGGGCACCTGTACGCGCTGCCCACGTACACCGCTCTGCTCGAGCTCCGTCAGGAGCTGGCGGAGCGGGGGCACGCCGTGCGGTTCTGGGAGCCGGCACCGGTGGCCGGGCGATGACCGCGGTCGGGTCGCCCGCGAGCGTGATCTGGCACGACCTCGAGTGCGGCGCCTACGCCGAGGACCTGCCCCTGTGGCGCGAGCTCGCGGCCGAGCACGGCGACCCGGTGCTCGACGTCGGGGCCGGTACCGGCCGAGTGGCGCTCGACCTGGCGCGGGCGGGCTATCGGGTGACCGCGCTCGATCGCGACCCCGAGCTTCTCGGAGCGCTGACCGAGCGCGCGGGCGGCCTGGCGGTCACCACGGTCGTCGCCGACGCGCGCGATTTCGACCTCTCCGAGCGCTATCCACTCTGCATCGTGCCGATGCAGACGATCCAGTTGCTGGGCGGGCCGGAGGGCCGCGCCGCGTTCCTCGGCTGCGCGCTCACACACCTGCGCCCCGGCGGGGCGCTCGCGATCGCGCTCGCCGAGGCGCTCGACCTCTACGACGCGACCGAGGGCGTGCACTACCCGCTCCCCGACATCCGCGAGCTCGACGGGATCGTCTATTCGAGCCAGCCGGTCGCGGTCCGCGCGGAGCGCGGCGGGTTCGTGCTCGAGCGCCGACGGGAGACGGTCGCGGTCGCGGGTGAGCGCACGGTCGAGCGCGACCTGATCCGCCTCGATCGCCTGACCGCGCGCGGACTCGAGCGGGAGGGGCGCGCCGCCGGGTTCGCCCGCGCCCAGCGGGCCAGGGTGCCGGAAACGTCCGACTACGTCGCCAGCGAGGTGGTGATCCTCCGTGCTCGGGCGTAGCGACAGCGGCGGCCGGACGCTGCGCGTGTGCGCGCTGTATCCGGACCTGATGAACATCTACGCGGACCGCGGCAACCTGCTCCTCCTCGAGCGTCGCTGCCAGTGGCGGGGCATCGACTTCAGCGTGACGGCAAGCGGACTCGGCGAGGCGCTGGACCCGGACGGCGCGGACCTCTTCTACATCGGGGGCGGGCAGGACCGCGACCAGGAGCTGTGCGCGCTCGATCTGGCCGAGGTCAAGCGCGATGCGCTCCGTGCCGCGGCGGCGCGAGGAGCGGTGATCCTCGCGGTTTGCGGTGGATATCAGCTGCTCGGCCACTCCTACCAGCTCGGGGACGCGACCCTGCCCGGTGTCGGGCTCGTCGATCTCGTCACCGTGCGATCGGATGAGGCGCGGCTGATCGGCAACGTGGCGATCGAGGTTGAGCTCGACCCCAATGGTCGCCGAGTCCTGGCCGGGTTCGAGAACCATGGTGGTCGCACTCATCTGGGCACGAACGCGAAACCACTCGGACGGGTGCTCAAAGGACACGGGAACAACGGCGTCGACGGCTACGAAGGCGTTCGTCAAGGCAATGTGATCGGCACCTACCTGCACGGACCGCTGCTTCCCAAGAACGCGTGGTTCGCCGACTGGCTGATTCGGGCCGCTCTGGCCCTCGACGAGCCGCTCGGGCCGCTCGACGACCGGCTCGAGGCGCATGCGCACGCCGACGCGCGCCGGGCGGCCGGAGTGTGAGAGTCTGAGTGTGATGTCGCGCGGGGCTAGGTTCATCGGCTCGATCGGGTCCGCGGCGACGTGCGCGCTCGCCGCGCTCGGCCTCGGGGGTTGCGGCACCGGCTCGCGGCCGGCGACCGCTGCGGTGCCGAGCGTGACGACGGTCACCACGACCGCGACGACGACCGCCACGACTACCGCGACCACCACGACTACGGCCACGACCACCACGACGATCTCGCTCCCGGGCGCCGGCAGGCCGCCGGTGACGATCGGCGACGAGAACACGCCCGAGCAATTCCTGCTGGGCCAGCTCTACTACCAGGCGCTCAAGGCGGCCGGCTTCTCGGTAACGCTCGACCAGAGCATCGGACCGACCGAGGTCATTCAGCAAGCGCTGGCGAACGGACAGCTCGCGATGTATCCCGAGTACCTGGACACGTGGGATACGAACGTCGCCGCGATCCAGCACGGCTTCCGATCGCGCGAGGATGCTTATCTGGCCGGCCAGCATTACGCGCTCAAGCACGGCCTGGCGCTGCTCAACCCGACGCCGTTCAGCGACACGAACGCGATCGCGGTGACGTTCGACTACGCCGTCGAGAACCAGGTGCAGTCGATCTCAGACCTGATCATGATGTCGGACCAGCTGACGCTGGGCGGTCCGCCGCAGTTTCAGCAGAGTCCGACCGGGCTGCCGGACCTCCAGAGCACGTACGGCGTCGTTCCGGCGGCATTCAAACCGCTCGAGCTGGGCTCGCAGTACCAGGCGCTCGACCAGGGGACCGTCCAGGCGGCGGTCGTCCAGACGACGGATCCGCAATTGCTGAGCGGCAGCTATCCGCTGCTGCATGACCCCGAGAACATGTTCGGCTGGGGCAACGTCGTGCCGGTCGCGTCCGTACGCGCGCTAGATGCCGAAGGCCCGGCGTTCGAGGCGACGATCAACCGCGTCAGCGCGCTGCTCACGCTGGGGGCGATGCGTGAGCTCAACGCCTCGGTGGAGCTGGGCGGCCAGGACCCCGCGACGGTCGCGACCCAGTTCCTGCAGGCGAACGACGTCCTGCCGCCACCCGCGTCCAGCGGTTCGGCGGGCTAGCCGCTCGAGCCGAAGCCGCCGGCGCCGCGCTCGGAGATGGCAAGCTCGTCGACCTCGATGATGTCCGGTGTCTCGACCCGAACGAGGACGAGCTGGGCGATCCGGTCGCCCTTGGCGATCACGAACGGCCGCTCGCGATCGGTGTTGAGCAGCAGGACCCGGATCTCGCCGCGGTAGCCCGAGTCGATCAGTCCGGGCGCATTCACGATCGCGATGCCCTGCCGGGCGGCTAGCCCCGAACGCGGCAGCACCAGACCGGCCTGACCGTCGGGTACCTCGATCGCGATGCCGGTTCGAACCGAGGCGCGCTCGCCGGGGCCGAGCACGCCGTCCTCGAGCGAGTACAGGTCGAGGCCCGCGTCGCCTGGATGCGCCCTGGTCGGCAGCTGCGCCCGGTCGTCGAGCCGGCGCACCCGAAGCGTCATGCGAACGGGCGACTGAGCGCGAACCCTTGGTAGCGCGCGGCCACGGGAGCGGGCAGCCGCGCGAGCACGCGCACGCCGTCCGGTGTGTCCTCGCGCTCGAGGTCGCCGGCGAGTGCGTGCAGCTCCGCGAGCCGCGCACCGGCGTCGTACGGGATCAGAAGCTCGACGTCCTGGAGCGTGCGCGCGAACTCCTCCTCGATCCGCTGCTCGAGCACGTCGAGTCCCTCGCCGGTGACCGCCGAGATCAGCACCGCGTCGGCGTGCCGACGCTCAAGCTCGGCCCGCCGCTCGTCGTCGATCCGGTCGGCCTTGGCCAGGACGAGGATCTGCGGCACTCCGTCGGCGCCGATCTCGAGCAGGACGTCCTCGACCGCTCGCGTCATCGCGACGAGCTCCTCCTCGGGAACCGAGGCGTCGACCACGTGCAGGATCAGGTCCGCCACGCGCGTCTCTTCCAGCGTCGCGCCGAACGCCTCGACAAGCTGGTGGGGAAGCTTGCGGATGAATCCGACGGTGTCGGTCACGAGGTAGTCGCGGCCGCCCGTGCGCAACAGCCGCGTGGTGGGGTCGAGCGTGTGGAACAAGCTGTCGCGGACGCCGACGCTCGAGCCGGTCAGCGCGTTCAGCAGCGTCGACTTCCCGGCGTTGGTGTAGCCGGCGAGCGCGACCGAGGGCAGCTGCGTGCGCTCGCGCTCGGCGCGCATCACCGAGCGGCTCGAGCGGACATGGCCGAGCTTGCGCTTGAGCGCGGAGATCCGATCGCGCGCGAGCCGGCGGTCGGTCTCGATCTGGGTCTCACCGGGTCCGCGGGTTCCGATTCCTCCGTCGATTCGTCCAGCACCGAGGCGCTCCAGGTGCGACCACAGCCCCCGCATCCGCGCGAGGTTGTACTCAAGCTGCGCGAGCTCGACCTGGAGCTTGCCCTCCGCGGTGTGCGCGTGCGAGGCGAAGATGTCGAGGATAATCGCGGTGCGGTCGATCACCGGCAGGCCGAGGGCAGCTTCGAGGTTGCGTTCCTGGCGCGGGGACAGCTCGTCGTCGACCGCGACGAGGTTCGCGTCCGACGCCGCGAGCTCGGCCTTCAGCTCGTCGATCTTGCCGGGTCCGAGGTAGGTGTTCGGATGCGGATGATCGCGCCGCTGCACGAGCTCGCCGACGTCGGCGACGCCGGCGGTCTTGAGCAACTCCCTGAGTTCGGCAAGCTGCTCCTCGCCGCCTTCCGGCACGACCGCGACCATGTAGGCACGCTGGCGGGCGCGCCCCCGCGGGCGCTGTCCGTTCAGCGGCGCCACTTGGCGGTTCGGCTTGCCATCCCTCTGCACTAAACCTGATGGTAGCTGCGGTGCCGGTCTACAGCCGGCGAATCCGCTCGACCGCCTCGAGCAGCCGCTCGTCCGGAGTCGTGAGCGAGATCCTGAAGTAGCCCTCGCCGCTCGGGCCGTACGCGCCGCCGGGCGAAATCACCACCGCCGCCCGCTCGAGGACGTGCTCGCAGTAGGCCGCGGAGGACTCGAAGCCGGCCGGGATCGGAGCCCAGATGTAGATCGTCCCCTTCGGCGGCGTGACCGCGACCCCGGCCTGGGCGAGCGCATCGCACACCAGGTCGCGCCGGCGCTGGTAGACGGCATTCATCTCGCGCTTGTAGGCGTCGACCTCCGGGGCCAGCGCCGCTGCCCCGGCGAGCTGGACCGCCTCGAAGTTGCCGGAGTCGATGTTCGACTTGAGGTGCCAGTAGGCGTTGATCGCCTCGGCGTTCCCGACGATCGCGGCGCACCGCCAGCCGGTCATGTTGTAGCCCTTGGACAGCGAGAACACCTCGACCCCAACGTCCTTGGCGCCCTCGGTCTGGAGGAACGACGGCGCCACGTAGCCATCGAACGTCGTCTCGCTGTAGGCGTTGTCGTGCACGGCGAGGATGTCGTGGTGCCGGGCGAACTCGACGACCTCTTCGAACAGGCCGTCGGGCACGGTCGCCCCGGTGGGGTTGTTCGGATAGTTGAGGAACATCAGCCGTGCCCGATCGCGGTCGTCATCGGCGACGGCTTCGAGGTCCGGCGCGAACCCCCGGTCGGCGCGCAGGGGAAGCAGAACCGGGCGCCCGCCGGTGAGCAGCGGGCCGCCCGTGTACACGGGATAGCCCGGGTCCGAGGCGAGCGCCACGTCACCGTCATCGAGGAACGCCAGGTTCAGGTTGAAGATGCATTCCTTCGCGCCGATCGCCGGCATCACTTCGGTCTCCGGGTCGAGCTCGACCCCGAACCGCCGTTCGTAGAAGGCTGCGACGGCCTCCCGGAACTCCTGCCGCCCGCGGTTGCTCGGGTACTGGTGCGTGCTCGGATCCGCGACCGCCTCTTGCATGGCCGCGACGATCGGCGGATAAGTGGGCGTGTCCGGGTCGCCGATCCCGAGACTGATCACGTCGACGCCGGCGGCGCGCTTCTCGCGGACCTTCCGCTCGAGCTCGGCGAACATGTACGGGGGGATTCGGTCCAGGCGGCTACTTCGTCGCATGCAACTCCTCTACGAACGCCTCGGCGAGGGTACCCCGGTACACGGGGACGGCCCAGCCCGAGAGCTTGATCTCCAATTCCTCACCCACCTCGACCCGAAGCTCACCGCCGTCGAGCACCACCGTGACCGGTGAGCTCCCACCGTCGAGGACGTAGGCCACCGCGGCGCCGGTGGCGCCGGTGCCGCTGGCCTCGGTCTCCCCCACTCCGCGCTCGAAGATCCTCGCGCGGATCCGGCCGGGCTCGAGCTCGGCGAACCACGACACGTTGGTCCGGTTCGGGAACAGCTCACTGTGCTCGATCTCGGGTCCGATCGCGCGGATGTTCAGCGTCGCGAGTTCGTGCTCATCGGTCACGCGGATCGCGGTTTGCGGATTGCCGACCTGAACGTGCTGGAAGCGCCACGTGCGCCCGCCGGCGACGAGCTCGCCCCGGCCGTCCTCGGCCCCCGAGGGATAGCCGGGGCTCTGGACGTGCGCGCGGCCCATGTCGACGGTGCACTCGGTCTCGGAGGTGATCTGCGGGCGGATGTCGCCGGCGGCGGTCTGGATCGCGAACGAGTCGTCGTCCGTCCAGTGGTGGCGGCGCAGGTACATGACCGCCTCGCGCGCCCCGTTTCCGGACAGCTCGGCTTCCGACCCATCCGGGTTGAAGATCCTCAGGCGGGCGACATAGCCGTCCCGCTCGGGCGCGGACAGGACCAAGATCCCGTCGGCGGACACGCCCGTGTGCGGGGCGCAGATCGCCTGGATTCGCGCGCTGGTCAGCTCGAACGGCAGATCCGCCGCCTCGACGATCACGTAGTCATTCCCGAGCGCGTGCCATTTCTCGAACTCCACGGGGCGGCAGTGTAAGGCGCCGCCGTCAGGCGCCACCGACGATCAAGGCGGTACCGTCGCGCCCGCAATGCTGAAGCGGCTGCAAGCCTGGGCCCGCCGGCGGCCCGCACTGCCGCTGTGGCTGCTCGGCGCCCTGCTGTTGGTGTCGACAGTGGCCCGGCTCGCGTGGATCGCCGAGCCGTGCCGCGCGCCGTGTCGGTCCTCGACCGATCACATCCTGATCTTCGACGAGGACTACTACGTCAACGCGGCGCGCGTGATCGACCGGATCCAGCCCCCGAACGGCGTGCCGTACGCAAACTCGCCGCTCGGGACCGATCCGAACTCCGAGCACCCGCCACTGGCCAAGCTGCTCATCGCCGGCGGGATCGAGCTGTTCGGGGACGGACCGGTCGCCTGGCGCCTGCCGAGCGTGCTGCTCGGGACGGTGGCGATCCTCGGGCTGTTCGTGCTCGTGCGCGCGGCGGGCGGAGGGCCGTGGCTCGGGCTGGGGGCGGCGTCGCTGATGGCCGCCGACAACCTGATGCTCGTCCACAGCCGGATCGGGACACTCGACATCTCCGCGACCGCGGCGATGATCTGGGCAGCAGCGCTGTACCTCCGCGGCCGGCCGATCCTGACAGGAGTTCTCGTCGGCGTCGGCGCGTGCGCCAAGGAGGTCGCACCGTACGTGCTGCTCGTGCTGATCGTGCTCGAGCTGCTGCGGTGGCTTCGCCGGCGGGAAGGAGCGGTCGCGGCGCTCCGGCGCCTGGGGTGGTGCCTGGCCGCGTCCGCGGCGACGTTCGTCGCGCTGCTGTGGGCACTCGAGCAGATCGTGCCGCCGTACGACCCGCAGACGGGCAAGCTCGTCTCTGGCCTGCCGTTCGGCGAGATCTGGCGCATCCTCACCTATGCGTCGCACCAGACAAGTCCGCACGGGCCGCAGGGGATCGCGTCGTATCCCTGGGACTGGCTGGTCGACGTCAAGCCGATCACGTATCTGCGGATCGACCCGGCCCACCCGACCGCGCAGCTCAACCGGATTGAGCCGGCGGTCCACTTCCTCGGCATGATCAGCCCTCCGATCCTCCTGCTCCTGATCCCGGCAATGGTGCTCGCCGCGATGAGCGTGACCGGCCGCCTGTTCAGGCCCCGCGATGAGGTGGGCCTGGTCGGACTGGCGTGGTTCCTGGGGACGTACGTGCCGTTCGTGCTCCTCAGCCTGCTCGAGAGCCGGACCAGCTACCTGTACTACATGGTGATCGTGATGCCGGGGGTCTACATCGCGGTGGCCGATCTGGTCAGGCAGATCGGCGCAGGCCGCATCATCTGCCTCGCGTGGATGGCGACCGTGGTCGCCGCGGTCATCGTCATGTACCCCTTCACCCCGCTGCCATGACCCGGCTGGTCCCGAGCCAGAGGGCGAGCGCGTGGTCGGCCGTCTCCGCCGGCGAACGGCCGGTCGTGTCGAGCGTGTGCACGTCCGCGAGCTTCCGCATCCACGTGAGCTGCCGGCGGGCGTAGTTCCGGGTTCGCCGCTTCATCGAGTCGACGTCCCCGGTGAGCAGCTCCTCGAACCCGAGCGCCTTGCGCGCGGTGGGCGAAGCTCCGGCGGCGTAGGCGCGGCGTACCTCGTCCTGCGCGCCGGCGGCGACCATCGCGTCGACGCGGGCGTCGATCTTCTCGTACAGCCGCTGGCGCTCGAGCACCAGGCCGACCAGCAAGGTGCTGTGGCGCACCTCGCTGGTCCACAGCTCGGAATCGTCGGCGTGACGATCGAGCTCTCCGGCGTCGAGCAGCTCGAGCGCCCGGACGATCCGCTGCCGGTCGCCCGGGTCGATCTCGGCCGCGGCCCACGGCGCCCGCTCGCGCAGGACACCGTGCAACGCCGGGGCTCCCCGCCGCTCAAGCTCGGCCACCCAGTACTCGCGCGCACCCTCGGGTGGCGGCGGCCGGAGGCTGAGCTCGGCCAGCGCGGCGCGCAGGTACAGGCCGGTCCCGCCGACCACGATCGGACGCGCGCCGGCGTCGAGCAGCGCGTCGATCTCGGCGTGCGCGAGCTCGGCGTACTGGCCGGCGCTGAAGCTCGCGTCGACGGGCAGGAACGAGATCAACCGGTGCTCCAGCTGCCTTCGCTCGTTTCGCGTGGCGGCTCCGGTCAGCGTCTCGAGCCCCTGATAGACCTGGAGCGCGTCGGCTGACACCGCGACGGGCCGCTCGCCCAGTTCGCGCAGGCGCCGAGCAAGCGCGATCGCGACGTCGGTCTTGCCGACGCCGGTCGGGCCGAACAGGGCGATCACCTCCGCGGGCGGCATTGCCCGGAGTATCGTGGAGCGATCAGGATCGGTACTGGAATCTCGACCGAGGGCGACCCGTTCGAGGCGGGGACGGTGGCGGCGCGGTCGGCAGCCTCCAGGCTCGGCGGCGCTCCCGCTGATCTTGCGGTGGTGTTCGCCAGCGGCTCGCACCTGGTCGCGCCCGAGGCCACGCTTGAGGGGGTGCACGCGGTGCTGGCCCCGGAGGCGCTCGTCGGCTGCGGGGCGGGAGGCGTGCTCGGGTCCGGGCGCGAGCACGAGTCGGGGACCGCGCTGGCGGTGTGGGCGGCCGCCTTCGACGGCGACGGCGGGGCGTCCGCGTTCCACGCCACGATCGAGGAAGAGGAGGAGGAGCACCGCATCGTTGGCCTTCCGGAGCTCGACGGTTCGAGCGGGATCCTGATGCTCTCTGACCCCTATTCTTTCCCGACCGACGCCGTGCTGGAGATGCTCTCCGAACACGCGCCCGCGGTTCCGGTGCTCGGCGGGCTCGCGAGCGGCCGCACCGCCGAGGGCAACGGAGCCCTGTTCTTCGGGGATCGCGTCTACGACTCGGGCGCCGTCGGCGTCACCATGCAGGGCGTCGAGATGCTCCCGTGCGTCTCGCAGGGCGCCGCGCCGCTCGGCCGGGAGGTCACGATCACCGCCGCCGAGGGGAACATCATCAACGAGCTCGCCGGGCGGCCCGCGCTCCAGACCGTCGAGCAGATCATCTCCGAGCTCGCGCCCCGCGAGCGCGGGCTGGTCGCGGGCGGATTGCTGATCGGGGTGGTGATCGACGGCGGCAAGCCCGAGTACAAGCAGGGCGACTTCCTCGTCCGTGGCGTGCTGGGGGCGGACACCGAGACCGGCGCGCTCATCGTCGGCACGCAGGTCACGCCGGGGCAGGTCGTGCGCCTGCACGCCCGCGACGCGCGCTCGGCCGACGAGGACCTCCGCGAGGCGCTCAAGCTCCGCGTCGAGGCCCTCGCCGGTGAGCGTCCTGCCGGCGCGCTCGTGTTCTCGTGCAACGGCCGCGGCAGCGCGATGTTCGGCATCGCCGATCACGATGCCGAGACGATCGAACGCGAGCTTAGGGGCGCGCCGTCCGCCGGGTTCTTCGCGGCCGGAGAGATCGGCCCTGTCGGAGGGCGCAGCTTCCTGCACGGCTTCACGGCGACTGTGGCGGTGTTCCCGCGGGTTTCATGAGCCGGCTGGGCGGCAACGTACTGCTCACCGGTGCCAGCGGCGGCATCGGCCATGCGATCGCGCGCGCGATCGCCCCCCGGACCGCCGATCTGATCCTGACCGCGCGCCGGACCGAGGTGCTCGAACCCCTCGCGGCCGATCTTGGCGCCCGCGTCGTCGCGTGCGACCTCGCGCGCCAAGCCGACGTCGAGCGGCTGATCGACGAGGCCGGCAGGGTCGACGTGCTGATCGCGAACGCCGCGCTGCCGGCATCGGGTCTGCTCCTCGACCTGACACAGCCGGAGATCGATCGCATGCTCGAGGTCAACTTGCGGGCGCCGATCGCGCTCGCCCGGGCGCTCGCGCCCGGAATGGTGCAGCGGCGCCGGGGCCACCTCGCGTTCGTCTCATCGCTGTCGGGCAAGACCGCCTCGCCGGCATCGTCGGTGTACTCGGCGACGAAGTTCGGCCTGCGCGGGTTCGCGCTCGGGCTCCGCGAGGATCTGCGTCCCAAAGGGGTGGGCGTGTCCGTGATCCTCCCCGGCTTCATCCGCGAGGCGGGGATGTTCGCCGACTCGCGCGCGACGCTGCCGCCGGGAGTCGGCACACGGTCGCCCGAGGACGTGGCACGTGGGGTGATCGCCGCGATCGACGGCAACCGGTCAGAGGTCGTAGTCGCTCCGCTCTCGATGCGGGTCGGGGCGACGATCGGCGGGGCGGCGCCGGCGGTTGCTTCGGCGGTCAGCCGGCTGCTGGGGAGCGAGCGGATCGCCGCCGACATCGCTGCCGGTCAGCGCGACAAGCGTTAGCGGGCGTTGGCCCCGGTTATTCATGGACATCTCAGCCCCTATCCGATCTTCGATGTTCCGCGCCCCTCATCAAGGGTACGATCGCCGTATGAACGATGCCGCCTTCTGGCGCGAGCTCGGACAGCAGCTACGCGTCGACTCGATCCGGTCCAGCGACGCCGCAGGGTCAGGCCATCCGACGTCCTCGATGTCCGCCGCCGACCTCATCGCCGTGCTGGCCGCCAAGTATCTGCACTACGACTTCGGGCGTCCCGAAGATCCGCGTAACGACCATCTGATCTTCTCCAAGGGTCACGCGTCCCCCCTCTACTACAGCCTCCTCAAGGCTGCCGGTGCCATCACCGACGACGAGCTCCTGACGTTCCGCAGGCTCGGGAGCCGCTTCGAGGGCCATCCCACACCGGTGTTGCCGTGGGTGGACGTGGCAACCGGGTCACTCGGTCAGGGACTGCCGATCGGTGTCGGCATCGGGCTCGCCGGCAAGCGCCTCGATCAGCTGCCCTACCACGTGTGGGTGCTGTGCGGCGACAGCGAAATGGCCGAGGGCTCGATCTGGGAGGCGTTCGAGCACGCGGCGTACAACGGGCTCGACAATCTCACCGCGATCATCGACGTGAACCGCCTCGGTCAGACGCGCCAGACGATGCACGGCTGGGATCTGGATAACTATGCCGAGCGCGCTCGCGCGTTCGGCTGGCACGCGATCGAAATCGACGGTCACGACGTCGAGGAGATCGACGGCGCGTTCGCGGAGGCCTCGCACATGGAAGGCCGCCCGACCGTGATCGTCGCCAGGACCAAGAAGGGGAAGGGAGCGAGCGAGGTCGAGGATCTCGAGGGCAAGCATGGTAAGCCCCTGTCCGACCCGGAGAAGGCGATCGAGGAGCTCGGCGGCGTGCGCTCGCTTCGAGTCGACGTGGCCAAGCCCGAGGGCGACGGTGCGCCGGCAAAGATCGACCCAGGGCACAACGTGCCCCGGCCGACCTGGGGTGCCGACGACAAGGTCGCCACCCGGCGGGCCTACGGGGATGCGCTGGCAGCACTCGGTGCCGAGCGCGCCGACATCGTCGCGCTCGACGGCGAGGTTTCGAACTCCACGTTCTCCGAGCTGTTCCGCAAGGCGCACCCGGAGCGCTACTTCGAGATGTTCATCGCCGAGCAGCAGATGGTCGCCGCTGCGGTCGGGATGCAGGTACGCCATTACCGGCCGTTCGCCTCGACCTTCGCCGCATTCTTCACGAGGGCCTATGACTTCGTTCGGATGGCGGCGATCAGCCGTGCTCACATGTGCCTGACCGGCTCGCACGCCGGCGTCGCGATCGGCGAGGACGGACCGTCGCAGATGGCGCTCGAGGACCTCGCGATGTTCCGCGCCGTTCATTCGAGCGTGGTGCTGTACCCCTCGGACCCGAATCAGACGGCCTCGCTGGTCCGCCTGATGGCCGACTATCCGGGGATCGCGTACATGCGCACGAGCCGCGGCGCCACGCCGACCATCTACGGGCCGGACGACCGGTTTGAGATCGGCGGCTCGAGTGTGCTGCGCTCATCCGAAGATGACCAGGTGACGCTGATCGGCGCCGGCGTGACGCTGCATGAAGCGCTCAAGGCCGCCGACGAATTGAGCGCGCAGGGCATCGCCGCGCGGGTGATCGATCTCTACTCGATCAAGCCGGTCGACGAGGAGACCCTGCGCCAGGCGGCCGCCGATACGGGCGCGATCATCACGGTCGAGGATCACTGGCCCGAGGGCGGCCTTGGCGAGGCGGTGCTCAGCGCGCTGGCGGACGTCGAGGGCGTGCGCGTGCGCAAGCTCGCCGTCACCGAGATGCCGGGCTCGGGCAAGCCGGAGGAGCTGATCCACGCCTACGGGATCGACGCGGACGCGATCGTCGCGGCCGCGCAGGACCTGGTTCGCACTCCCGCCGGCGCGTAAACGCACTCGCTCGGCGCCGGCGCGTTCGCTCGGCGCCGGTGCGTGAGCCGGCGCGTGAGCCGGGGAGCGACGCCCTTCGGCGATCGTTAGCCGCGGGCGTGGCGCCGTTCAGCGACCATGAGCCGCGGGCGTGACGTCGTTCAGCGACCGCGGGGCGTGGCGCCGACTTCCTCGGGCGCCGACTCGGCCTCAGGCTTGACGACCACGGGGTGCTCGCCGGTCACCGAGGCGAGCGCGTCGATGATCTCGTCGGCCAGCCGCGCGCCGTCGTCGGCGCGATCGGGCGTGGCCTGAACCCTCACGACGACATCGTCCCCGTCGAGCTGCTCGAGCAGGACGACCGCCGACCGACGCGTCGGCGTCTTGATTCTGTCGTCCAGGATCGCCTGAACCTGGCTCACCCGGACGCCGCGACCGAGCCGTACCCTGACGTCGACCGGCTCGGGCTCCCGGATCGGGACGACCACCGCTGAGAGCACGCCCGTGTTCGGGACCATAACGCGGTCCTCGCCCTGGGCCAGCGTCGTGTAGAGCAGTCCGAGTGAGCTGACGATGCCTTCGATCTGTCCCCCGAGGGCACCCGCCTGGAACCGGACGCGCTCGCCGACGCGGAACGGTCGCGCGCTCAGCAGGACCATGCCGGCGAACAGGTTGCCGAGCGTCTGCTGGGCAGCGAGACCGAGGATCACCGCGGTGAACGCGCTCGTCGCGACCAGCGAAGCCGCGCTCACGCCGGCGATCTCGAGCGCGACCAGCAGCGTGATCCCGACGGTCACGAGCCTGACGAGAAAGCCAACCGTTCCGGCGGTGCCCGGATCCATCCGGCGGAAGAACGTCGGCCCGGCACTGCGCCCGATGTCCCGGGCGATCGCCCACCCGAGCGCGAGCAGCGCCAGCACCGTCGCAACCTTGACCGGCGTCTCCCAGCTACCGCCCGGCTTGAGGTTGAACCAGCTTTCGTAGTTGTCGTAGAGGACGATGACCGCGATGAACAGCGGAACCAGGATCGCCAGCCGGCGCCTAGCGCTTCGCAGGCTCTTCTGGTCGAAGTCGACGGCAAGACCGACGCGCTCCCACTCCTCGCTATGGGTCTCGAACATCTGGTCGAGCCGGAAGTCCGATCTCGATGGTTTCCTGAAGCGTTGTGGCATCTGTTTCGTTCTGGCCGGCGTGCCAGCCCTTTACGTATCACCGCCGGGCGGCGCGGGTTTCACCTTGATCAGAATAAGCGACCTTGCTCCGGCTGCCACCCCGGTTCATTTCGCACGGAATTTGCGTCCTCCCGGACCGTTTCCCGCGACCGATAGCGGGCCCGCATCCGATCTCCGGGCGCCAGCTCGGGGCCCCTGACGAGCTCGCTCAGCCGCTTGCGCTCGTCCGGACGCGCGTAGGCACCCCGCTGGTAAAGGCGCTTGTAGCGCTCGACCAGATCCGGACGATTGCTGCGTAACCAGTCGAAGAACAGGCCCCGGACCTCGCCGCGGAGGTGAAGCGCGATCCCGGTGATGTACGCCGCGCCCGCCTCGGACGCCAGTTCGAGGATCTTCGCGACCTGCTCCGGCCCGTCGTTGATTCCCGGCATCAGTGGCGCGACCAGCACCCCGGTCCTGATCCCGGCGCGCGTCAGCTCCGCCACCGCCTCGAGCCGCGCGCGCGGGTTCGGCGAATGGGGCTCGGTGGCCCGCCACGCCCGTTCGTCGAGCGTCGGGACCGACAGGGCGGCGCTGAAGTCCGTTCGCCCGGCGATCTCCTTCATCAGCGACAGGTCTCGCAAGAGCAGCGGGGACTTCGTCAGCACCGAGCACGGATTGGCCGCGTCGCGCATCGCCTCCCAGATGCCCGGCATCAGCTTGTAGCGCCCCTCGACCCACTGATACGGATCGGTGTTGGTCCCGAGCGCCACGTGTTCGTGCGTCCACTTCGGCCGAGCCAGCTCCGTCCGCAGGAGCTCTGGGGCGTTGACCTTGACCACGATCTCCCGCTCGAAGTCCCGGCCCGCGTTGAAGTCCAGGTACTTGTGGGTCGGGCGAGCGAAGCAGTTGTGGCTGACGACGCCGTTGGCGATGAAATCCCCAGTGCCGGTCGTGATGTCATACAGCGGCATCGCGCGTCCGAGCGGCTCGATTTCGGCCACCCTGAGGTTCGCGAACGTCTTGACCATCTGGCCCTCGATGTTGCGCTTCCGAGTGATCGCCGGGTCGGTGAGATGGAAGAACCGCAGGTGCTCGGATAGTCCCCCGCGGATCCGGATGCACTTGAGCCCGTTTGCGTTGCGCGTACCGTCGAGGCCCGCGTCGAACCCGAGCCGGCGCGAGCACGCCTCCGTCCACTCGAGGATCTCCGAATCGGTATTACCGATCCTCAGCGCAAAGTCGCTCCGTGAGCCCTCGGCGTCGAAGATCCCGGCGAGGAACCCTCGACACCACTGCGGGCTCGGGAGCATCGGCCACTCGACCAGCTTGCTGACCCGCTCGAACGCCGACTCCGCCGGTGCGGATATCGCGCCCATCTCCCGCTGCCCGCCCGCCGCGAGCTGGAACACACGCTCGCTGGTCGCGACGTCGGCCGAGGCCAGGAACTCGCGCGCCCGACGGAGCGCCTCCAGGTCGGCGAGCGCGAGCCGGAAGCTATAGCCCGTGTACCGCCCACCGCTCGCCCGCCGGCAGTCATACGAGCGCAGCAGGCCGTCCCCGCGGATGATTCCGCACAGATACCCGCGGCGGTAGTGGGCGTCGTAGGTCGGTTGCGGCGCCGACGGCCCGGTCCCCACGAGCCGGTTGCGGGTTGTCAGAAACGGCCTGTCCGGCTGGCCTCGGGGGCTGGCCAGCAGATGCTTCCAGCCTCGATTGCTCAGCAGGCGATGGTCCCCGCTGAGGATCAGCTCGGTCCCGCCCTCGAGCTTGAGCCGATACGCCGGCTTGACCGTGATCCACTTGTCGAGCACGGTCGTCCGGGCGTAGTGGCGGTAGCCGGACGCCGCGATCCGCGTCCCGTAGATCGCGTCGCCCACCTCCAGTTCGGAGATCGGTCTGTGCCGTCCATCCCACAGTAGAACGGGCGTTTCTCCATGGAGGCAGTACGAGCAGGCGTGCGTGCAGCCGCGGTAGACGTTGATCGTCCAGCGGAACGGCATCTGCGACGCCTCCGGGACGCGGTTGAGGATCGACTTGGCCCTGACTTCGTAGAACCTCGTCTCGACCGCCTCGGGGGCATCGAAATGGCGCACGACCGCGTCCTCCCGGTAGCCGGGAAGGCGGGCTCGCTCCTCGACCTCAGTTTCTAGGTTGCTCCATCGCACGAACAGATGTTCGCATGCGCCTCGGATGGACGTTCATGCTGCGCGGCCCGTCCAAGCGGCGCTACTTGCCGAGACTGAGCAGGTGACCGAACCGACCCAGTTGAAGCGCGGCCGCCTCGAGCGACAGCGCGATCTGCGCATCCGGCTCGATGCTGTCGTGGGTGAGTAGCTCGAGCAGCCCGATCGTCGACCCCCCGTTGCGAACCGGCAGCAGCAACGCCGAGCTCATGCCGTGGGCGGCGGCAGTCTGGAGGCGTTCGTCGTCGACGGCGTCGATGTCAGTGAGCCACGTGAGGTGCGGCGCCTGCAGGGCTTGATCGAGGAGCGAGCCGTTGCGCCTCGGGGCCGCCTCCCAGGTGAGCGCCTCGAAGCGGTCGAGTCCGCGGTGAGCCGTCCAGGTGGCGGCGCACCCCATGCCGTCCGACTCGTCTGGAAGCCAGGCCGTCACCGTATCCCAACCGCCCTCTGACCCGAGCACCTGAACGGTCTCCTTCAACACGTTTCGCCACACCGACTCGCGGGCGAGCGAGGCCGCCAGCGTCCGCTTGGCGGTCGGCTGCCAGCTGACCCCGGAGCCGTTGTGCGCGTGTGGCCCGTCACCGACGGCATCGAGCGTGGCGAGCTCGGCGGCGGGGACGGTCGGATCCGGATCGCCGGCGCCGTCCTCGGCGTCCGTGTCCTCGGCGTCGGTGTCCTCCGCCTCGGTGGCCTCGGCGACGGCGGCGGCGGGGCCGGGCTCGGGCTCCTGTTCGTCGAGCTGGTCCTCCAGCTCGGCGATCGCGGCGTCGGCCTCCTCCGCCTTCGCGCGACCGCTCTCGACCTCGCCCTCCAGCTCGACGACCCGTGCCTGCCCGAGCTCGACCTCGCCCTCCAGCTCCGCCACGCGCGCCTGCCCGACCTCGACCTCGCCCTCCAGCTCCGCCACCCGCGCCTGCCCCAGCTCGACCTCTCGCTCGGCGGCCTGGGCGCGCTCGCCGGCAATCCGGAGCTCGGCCTCGAGTTGCTCGACCCGGCCTTGCCCGCGAGCCAGCTCGGTGTCGAGGCCCTCGGCGCGCGCGGTCCCGCGGGCGAGCTCCGTCTCCGCCTCGAGCGCGCGAGTCCGCCATTGCTCGACCTCGCCCTCCGCCTTGTCGACCCGGACGCGCCACTGGTCGATCTCGCCCTCGACCTTCTCGAGGCGGGCGCGCCACCGCTCGACCTCGCCCTCGGCCTTGCTGGCACGGCTCAGGGCGGCCTGCGTATCGCTCTCGGCCTTGACCACTCGCGCCATCGCGAGCTTGAGCTCGCCCTCGGCCTTGTCCGCTCGCGCCACCGCCAGCCTGAGCTCCCCGTCGGCCTCGTCGGCTCGCGCCTCGGCGAATCGGAGTTGGTTCTCCGCCTTGTCGGCCCCGGTCGCTGCGAATTCGGCCTCGCGCTCGGCCTTGTCGGCCCGGGCGATCGAGGCGCGCAGCTCGCCCTCCAGCTCGCCGACCCGCGCCTGCGCCGCCTCGAGCCCGGCGACCCGTACTCGCTCACGCTCGACGTCGCCGGTCAGCTCACGGATCCGTTCCTCGGCGGCCGCCGCGCGTTCCGCCAGCATCGCGATCTGCTTGCGCTCCTGTTCGAGCTCGCCGGTCAGGGCGGCTCGCGCCTTGAGCGTCTCGTCACGCTCGGACACCGCCTGCGCGAGCGCGGCCTCCGCCGCCGCTCGCGCCTTCTCGGCCTGAACCAGCTGGGCGCCCGAGTCGTCGGCGCTATGCCGCTTCTCGAGCTTGGCCACGTGCTCTCGGGTCTGCTTGACCTCGAGCTCGAGCGCCGCCGTGGCCTTCGACGCCGCCTCGCGCTCGGCCGCCACCGCCGCCCGCGCGGCGTCCACCTCGCTGCGCGCCTTCTCGAGATCGGCGTGCGCCGCGTCGGCATCGGCGCGAGCACGCTCGACCTCGGTCCGCGCCGCATCGGCGTCGGCGCGGGCGCGCTTGACCTCGGTCCGCGCGGCTTCGGCATCGTCTCCGAGCCGCTCTCGGACGAGCGTGAGTGAACGTTCGAGCTCCTCGGCCCGTTCCCGCTCGCGACCCAGGGCACGGTCGAGGTCCGCCGCCTGGGCGGCCAACGCGACCTCGGCATCCCCGCGCTCCGCATCGCCGGCGACAATCGTCCGCTCGAGTTCGGTGAGCCGACCCTGCGCCGCTTTCAGCTCCGCCGCGAGCTCCTCGTTAGCGCTCAGCGCTGCGTCGCGTTCGGCGACCGCGGTGGCGCGCTCCGCCCGGGCCTCGGCGACCGCAGCTTGCTGCTCGCGGTCGGGCATGCCGGACCTGAGCTCTGCACTCGTGGTCGTGGGCGCCGCCCGTCCGCGGGCGTCCGGGAGGACGCCCCACTCGGCGAGCATCTCGGCGCGCACACTCTCCGCGTCGAGCCGGCTCCACCGTTCGATCCGCAGCAAGCGGGCGGCTTCGGCGCGGGCGACGTTCGCCTCCGAGGACGGCGCGGCCACGCCGCACACCAGCGTGGGCACGCCCTTGGCGTCACCGACCGGGAACCGGAGGACCGCCAGCGCATCGCGCCCCTGATAGGGCCCGACGAAGTACTCCAGCTGGAGGGGCTCCTCAACATCGCCCTCGCGTTCCTGCAAGCGAGGGCCGTCGACCGTCTCGGCGGGTGGGATCTCCGCATCAGTACGGCCGAGTAGTTTCTCCTCGGTGGTGCCAAGGAACGTCGTGAAGCGGGAGTTGACACGGACGTAGCGGCCCTCGAGGTCTTTCAACCACACAAGCGCCGGGCTCTCGTCGAGCGCTCCGTCGAGCAAGGCGCCCCCGGCATCGCCGAGCGACGGCAGCTCGTCGGTGGGCAGCGTCAACAGCACGTGGCGAGCGCCCCTCCGATCTGAAACGGCCGCGATATCGACGGCGATGCCGTCTAGCTTCAGGGCCGCGGCATTAGCCTGACCATCGAGGACGCGCTGGAACTCGGGGGAGGTCTTGAACAGCTCCTCCTTCTCCTTGTACCAACGCCGAAACGGTTCAGTGCTCTGCTCGAGCTTGCCTTCCTCGCCCAACAGCGCGAGTGCAGGCATGTTCGTGACCGCCGCCAGGGTGGCCATCATCGCTCCACAGATCCGTGGATCGCTCCCACATACAGCGTTTCGGCGTGCGGGCACCCCGAAGACGCTGCCGCAGCGGCGTCTGGACGGATGTCCACTTCACCTGGACGGCGAAACTGGACGGATGGTCAACCGGCAGCTCGGCTCAGGGTCGATTCCTGCCCGGAGAGCGTCTGGCTGGTCGCCTCCAGAATCTCGACGTCGACCATCTCGCCGGGGGCGCCGAGGCCCGTGAAGTTCACGACCTTGTTGTGCCGCGACCGTCCGCGCAGGCGGGACGGATCGGTGCGCGAGGGGCCTTCCACGAGCACCTCGACCGTCCGCCCAACGAATCGCTGAGCCCGTTCGAGCGCCCGCCGCTGTACGACCTCGACCAGCCGCTGCAGGCGCTCCACCTTCACCTCGTGCGGGACCTGTTCCGACAGGTCTGCCGCCTCGGTGCCGCGCCGCGGCGAGTAGATGAACGTGAACGCTCCGTCATACCCGACCTCGTCCGCCAGCTCGAGGGTCTGCTCGAAGTCCGGCTCGGTCTCGCCCGGGAACCCGACGATGATGTCCGTGGTCAGCGCGCAGTCCGGCACGTACTCGCGGATCATCGCCACCCGGTCGAGATAGCGCTCGCGCGTGTAGGTGCGGCGCATGCGCTTGAGCACCGTGCTCGAACCCGATTGGACCGGCAGGTGGATGTGCTCGCACACCGCGGGCAACTCCGCGTGGGCGCGAATCACGTCCTCGCGCATGTCCTTCGGGTGTGGGCTCGTGTAGCGAATCCGGTCGATCCCGTCGATGGCGTCGATCTGCCCGAGGAGTTCCGCGAACGTCGTGCGCTCCTCGCCCGGCAGATCGCGTCCGTAGGAGTTCACGTTCTGGCCGAGCAGCGTGACCTCGCGCACCCCGTCTGCAGCGAGCGCACCGACCTCGCCGACCAGCTCCCGCGCCGGTCGGCTGACCTCACGGCCACGGGTCGACGGCACGATGCAGTAGGAGCAGACGCAGTTGCAGCCGACGCTGATCTGTAACCAGGCGTGGTGGTCGCGCGCCCGCTTCGCGGGCAGGTGCCCGGTGAACCCCTCGAACTCGAAGTAGCCCTGAGCGGTCAGCGAGTCGCTCACCAGGAACTCCGCGAGCTTATGCACCTGCCCGGGCCCGAACGCGACGTCCACGAACGGAAACCTCGCGAATACCTCCTCCTTGACCGACTGCGCCCAGCACCCGCCCACGCCGACGACCACACCCGGGCGTTCGGACTTAAGCCGCTTCGCCTCGCCGAGGTGAGCCACGAACCGGCTATCCGCCTTCTCGCGGATCGAGCACGTGTTGAACAGGATCAGGTCGGCCTGGTCACGCGCCGGCGCTTCCGCGTACCCGAGCGACTCCAGCATCCCCTTCATCCGCTCGGAGTCGTGCTCGTTCATCTGACACCCGAATGTCGTGACGTGGTACCTGCGCATCGCCGCCAAGGGTAGCCCCCGTCGACGCCCGGGCAAGGCGACCACGCGGTTAACCGTTTTTTAACAGATCAAGCCGAAATCGGGGAAGCCTCTCGGCGCCGAGCGCGGCGACGTCCCTTCTCGGCGAGTGCTTGTCGCAACAGGCCCGCGCACAGCAGGCCCGGCGCGATCCGGATCTGACGAATCGAGGTGCTTACGTGGAAGAGCGGAGACATCCGCGGTGGCGACTAACGCGACGGGGGCTGCTGAAGCGCGGCGGTTCGCTGGGAGCCGCGCTCACCGTCGCCGGGTTGCGCGGGGCGGTCATGAGTCCGGCAGCGATGGCCGCGACTCGGGTCCCCGACAGCCTGCCGGACCCGACCCGTCCAGCCGGAACGGCCACCGCCACGATGCCGTTCGACCAGATCGTGTGCGTGATGATGGAGAACCACTCGTTCGACAACCTCCTGGGCGCGCTGCCCCTGCGTGGCCAGCCCAAGGCAGACGGACTCACGTTCGACACCGCCGGTCAGGCGACCAACTCGAACCCCAGCCCAAACGGCACCGTGACCTCGTTCGAGCTCACGAACACCGAGCAACCGGGGAGCGTCGATCAGTCATGGGACGCCACCCACCAACAGATCGACGGCGGCAAGATGGACGGCTTCGTCGAATCGGTCGACTCGATTCAGCCGATGGGCTATTGGACAGACGATGTGCTTCCGTTCGCCTATTCACTGGCACGGACGTTCTGCCTGGCTAACCGCTGGTTCTGCTCGGCCCCATGCCAGACGTACCCGAACCGGCGCTTCCTGATGGCCGGCACAGCCTACGGAGACATCGCTACTGACACTCAGAGTCTCGAGGACCCGCCTCCGCCCAACGGCACGATCTTCGATCGGCTGCACGCGTACGGGATCAGCTGGACGAACTACTTCACCGACCTGCCGCAGACGGGAATTATCCCGTCGATTATCGAGACGTACCCGACGAACCTGGCGCCGATCGCTGCGTTCCTCACCGACTGCGCCGCGGGAACGCTTCCGGCGGTCAGCTTCGTGGATCCGGAGTTCGGCGTGCTCTCCGACATCGGGTCACCCCTGGCCTCACTACCGCAGGTGGCGACACAGCCGACTATTGCGGAGGTCCTGCAGAACGCCAATGGCATCGGCGGCGACCAGGAGAGTCCACAGGACATGTACTACGGAGAGGCGTGGGCGTACGAGATAGTCGAGGCGGTCCTGCACTCACCTGCGTGGTCACGCACGCTGCTGATCTACACCTACGACGAGCACGGGGGCTATTACGACCACGTGCCGCCGCCGGCCGCGATCGCGCCTGACTCGATCCCGCCGGATCTGTCACCCGGCGACGCTCCGGGTGGTTACAACCTGTACGGCCCGCGCGTGCCCGGGATCGTCGCGTCTCCGTACTCGAAACCGAATGGAATCACGAACGTGCTTCACGACCACACCTCGGTGCTGGCCACGATCGAAGCGAAGTGGAACCTCCCAGCGCTCACCTACCGGGACGCCAACGCGACCACCGTGATGGACTTCCTCGACGTCGGCCGCGCGGCCTTCCTAGACCCGCCGATGACGTTGGTGGCGCCCTCGCCGACCGGACCCTCGGGGCCAGTGGGGACGGCGAGCTGATGCGGATGCGACGCCCGACCCTCCGCCTTCGTAATCGCCGCCGCAACGTCGCCGCGTTGGCCGCCACCGCGGGTGCAGCCTGCGTCGCCCTGGTCCTGGCGCTGCTTCCGGCCGGCGCACCCGCGGCCGGCTTCCAGCTGCCGCCGATTCGCCATGTGTTCGTGATCATGCTCGAGAACGAGAACTACGCCACGACGTTCGGCGACCCCTCGGCCGATCCGTACCTGGCGAGCACGCTGCCCAAGGAAGGTGCGCTGGTCACCGACTACTACGCAACCGGCCACGAGAGCAACGACAACTACATCTCGATCGTCTCGGGCCAGCCGCCCAACCCGGAGAACCAAGCCGACTGCCAGGTGTTCGACGACTTCGTCGGCGCGGACCCGCTGTCGGACGGCATCGAATCCGGCGCCGGCTGCGTGTACCCGGCGGGCGTTGCCAACATCGGTACCCAGCTGTCCACGGCCGGACTCAACTGGAAGGCGTACGAGGAAGACATGGGCAACGATCCCAACCGCGAGACAGCTGCCTGCGGGCATCCCGCGCTGAACTCACGGGATCAGACCCAGGACGCCGTCGCCGGCGACGGCTACGCCACCCGCCACGACCCGTTCGTGTATTTCCGCTCCGTGATCGACAACCAGAACTACTGCGACGATCACGTGGTCGCGCTCGGTTCGCCCAGCGGCGCGATGCCCGCCGCCGCCCTCGCCGCCGAAACCGGCTTGGCCACCGACCTGGAGAAAACCTCGACGACGCCGGCGTACTCGTTCATCACGCCGAACCTGTGCGACGACGGCCACGACTACCCATGCACGAACCAGCCGAGCGGCGCATCGGCGCTCGCCGACATCGACACGTTCCTCCAAACCTGGGTGCCGCTGATCACGAGCTCGCCGGCGTTCAAGAAGAACGGGCTGCTCGAGATCACATTCGACGAGTCCGACGGCCCGCAATCGGACGCTTCGGCGTGCTGTGGCGAGCAGCCGGGCCCGGGAGACTCGCCGCTGCCGGGCATCACCGGACCGGGCGGCGGGCTGATCGGCGCGGTCCTGCTCTCGCCGTTTATCGCGCCGGGCACGGTCAGCGCGACTCCGTACAACCACTACTCGTCGTTGGCGAGCTGGGAGACGATGTTCGGCCTGCCGCGTTTGGCTGACGCCGCGACCGTCCCGGCGACGTTCGGCTCGGACGTGTTCACGGCCGCGACCGGCTGACGAGCTCAGCTCGGCTCGAAACCGGGCAGCACGAGCTCGATCGCGGCCCCGTGCCCATTCTGTGAATCCTGAACACGGACCGTGCCCTTATGGGCTTCGGCGATCGCACGCACGATCGCGAGCCCCAAGCCCGCGCCGCTGTTGCTGGTTCGGCTTCGGCCGCTATCGGTCCGGTGAAACCGCTCGAACACACGGTCGCGCTCGACCTCGGGGATGCCCGGCCCGTCGTCACGGACGATGAAGCGGATGCGGTCGGGTGCAAGCCGGGTCACGTCGAGGTGTACGAGGCCGTCGTGCTCATCGGTGTGCTCGATCGCGTTGCGGGCGAGATTCCGCAGCGCCTGGGCGAGGCGGTCGGGGTCGGCCTCGAGTGACCCGTCGACGACGGTCCCGAGCTCGAACCTGCGATCGGCGGTCAAGCTCATCCCGTCCCATAGCTCGGTCACGAACGGGCGAACGTCGATCGTCTCCGCGCGGAGGAAATCGGTCCGCTCGGCCTGCGCGAGCACCAGCAGATCGTCGACGAGCCTCGAGACGCGAAGGATCTCGGCCTGCACGAGGTGCTCGACGCGCGTGACCTCGGCGCTCGACGGATTCTCCTGCGCCGCGAGGACCTCGAGCTGGCCGCGAATCACGGTGAGTGGCGTGCGCAGCTCGTGCGATGCGTCGGCGACGAACTCCCTCTGACTGGCAAAGGCCTCAGAGAGCCGGTCGAGCATGCGGTTGAACGCGTCCGCCAGCACTTTGACCTCGTCGCGCCGGTCGCCGGAGATCTCCATGCGCGGACCGAGGTCGCCGGCGTCGACGCGCGCAGCGACCTGCGCCATCCCTCGTAGCGGCGCCGACACGCGTGCGCCGGCTAGGTACGAGGCGACCAGCGCGAGAAGCAGCACGACCGCCCCGGCGAGCACGAACGCGCGGGCGACCCCGTGCTGGGCACGGTCCACCAGGCTGAGCGGCTCGCCCGCGCCTGCGATGATCTGCACATTGCCGACGTACGCGCGTTTCTCGAAGATGCGCGTGTGCCCGACGTCAGGTACCTGCGCGGTCGAGTATCCGATGCGCGGGACCAGCAGCTTGCGGCCCTCGGCATTCTCGACCTGTTGCTCGGCCTCCGTCTCGTCCTCAGGAGGGCCGCCTCCGAATAACTCGGGATGGTTGCTCACGTGCTGCCCACCGGGAGTGAGCACGAACAGCAGCGTGGAGGTCGCGTTGTAGGGCTGTGCGCGGATGTAGCGCGCGGCAGCGGACGCGATTCGGGCCGGGCTCTGGCCGCTGAGCGTGTTTACCGACTGAAGCAGCTGGATCGTGTCGCCGCTGATGTCCTGGTCGATCTCGGTTCGCAGCTGCGTGCCCGTGTCCTGGTAGACGACCAGGAACACGACCGCCGCCGAAACGACCATCACGCCGGCCACCCATGCCGTCAACCGCCACCGGAGTCCGGACGGAAGCACTGAATGCAGTCGCGCGCGCACAGCGACAGTATCGGCCCGGAACGGGCTCTACGCGCTCGCTTCGAGCCGGTAGCCGACGGAGCGGACGGTGACGATCGGCGGGTTCGTGCCCTGGCGGCGAAGCTTCCTGCGGAGGTATCCGATGTAGACGTCGACGACGTTCGTGCCAGGGTCGTATTCGTAGCCCCAAACCGCGCGCAGGATCTGCTCCCTCGAGAGGACGTGACCGCGGTTGTGCATCAGGTAAGCCAGCAACTCGAACTCGGTCGTCGAGAGCCGAACGAGTTCGCCGCCGCGCCGAACCTCCCGCGTAAGCAGATTCACCTCGATGTCGCCCGCGCTCAGCGTCGTACGCGGTGAGTGAGCGGCGGCGCGTAGCTGAGCGCGGATGCGCGCCGCGAGCTCGGTGAGCGAGAACGGCTTGGTGAGATAGTCAACGGCGCCGGCGTCGAGCCCGGCGACGCGGTGCTCGACTTCGCCAAGCGCGGTGAGCACGATCACCGGCAGTCCAGGCTTGGCGTCGTGCAGGTTCGCGAGCACGTCGAGCCCGCTGCGGCCGGGCAGCATCAGATCGAGCACGACGAGATCGATGTCCTCGTTGAGTGCCGTCGCCGCGCCACTGACGCCGTCGGTCGACGAGATCACGTCGAACCCCTGGGCCCGGAGCCCGCGCTCGATGAAGTCGACGATCCCGGGCTCGTCTTCGATAACGAGGATCAATCCGGGCACGGCAAACGGCCCCCGGCTCCGCCGTAAAACATCGGCCGATGATAAGGCCGGGTCTGTTTGCGGTTTGTTGTGGACAAGAGCTTTCTCATTCACGGCTCACGCAGAACTTCGATTGTGTACCGAGTATTAGTCCCGATGGGCACGAGCGACGACGCCATGATCGCCCGGCGCGAGCGCGACCGCGTGGCAGCCGGGTCGGGCCTCGCCCACTTGTGGCATACGGACGCCCTCACAGGCGGCGGCCCGGACGGCAACGAGCAGCTGACCGCGGTCACCGGCACGATCCTGATCGTGCTGCTGGCGGCGATCGGATTCACGATCCCGCAGCTCCGCCAGTTCATCTGGATGCATCTGTTCCTCGGACTATTGCTGATCGGACCGGTGGCGCTCAAGATGGCCAGCACGGGTTACAGGTTCGTCCGCTATTACAGCCGCAACACCGAATACCGACATAAGGGCCCACCTGAGATCATCCTGCGCCTCATGGCGCCGATCGTGGTGCTGTCGACGGTCGCGGTGTTCGTCACCGGCATCGGGCTGCTGATCGTCGGCCCGACGGATCGGAATCCGATGCTGCTGTTGCACAAGGTGTCGTTCATCGTCTGGGTCGTTTTCATGAGCCTCCACGTCCTCGGTCATCTTCCCGGGGTGGCGAGGTTGCTCGGCATCGGCGGCCGCGACGATACGCACCGGCTTGGGGGAACTCCGGGGACCGCCGGCCGGTGGATCGCGCTCACCGGTGCGATGGTCGGCGGGCTTGTGCTCGCGCTGGTGCTGATCCCCGATTTCGCGGCCTGGACCGCCAACGGGGTGTTCCACCACCATCATCATCACTGAAGCGCCGCCGTCACACAAACCGGGCCCACCGCGCCGATGCGCGATGGGCCCTGATCAGTGTCCGTGCGTCAGTGGTGCGCTAGCTGCATTCAGCAGCCCACGCGCAGTCGCCGAACCCGTCCGCGGCCGAGTTCGGCGCGGACGGGGCACCGATCACGTTGCCGCGCGGGTCGGTGAGGTCGAGCTCCTCGGAGGCCTTCAGGCCGGCCGGGGCGCCGTTGGTGGTTGCCGTCGTGCACGCGGGGTTCGTGAGGTCCGGCAGTGACGCGAACCCGGCGTCGGTGCCGATCTCGAGCGGGGTCTCCTCGATCCACTCCGCCGTCGCGTGAGTGGACGGGTAGGGCGCCGTCTGAGTGAACGACTCGCCGCGCGTCACGTCCGCGAGGGTGATCGTCCACACATCAGAGTCGGGGACGACCTCGGAGATCGATGCGTGCATGTGGTCACCCGGCTGAACGGTTATGTTGCTGATCGTCAGCGACGGGGCCGGCACGAGCTCCCACCACGCCGAGTACGACGCGGCCCCGGTAGAGTCGACGTCCTGCTCGGTGCCGGTCTGGATCAATGTCGAATCGGTCGCCGTACAACCGGCGTCGATGCAGCCCCCGCCGATCCCGATCCAGTCTGAGGGGTCCTCGGCCTGACCGGCGGTGTGCTGAGTTGCCGTTGGGACGGTCTGGTCACCCGTGATCGAGTTGAACAGCTTGTCTCCGTGCTCGAGCGTCTCCTGGTTGTACCCGAACCAGTTGCTGCTCGAGTTCGTGTTCGAGCGCAGATGCAGCAGCTGACCGTGGGCCGTGACCGCAGCCGACGCGCTCGTGGCCGCGACCGCCATCGTTGCCAGTGAGACAGACACAACAACCGTCAGGCGCTTGCACGCGCCGACGCGCAACAACCGTCGCTTCATTCGAGGGTCCCTTTCTCGGCGACTCGCGAGTCAAAGTCGCCAACCTCCCGCCAGTACGACCGGCGCTAGGCGCTATACCCCGTCTGCCGTATTTCCACCCGTCGCCGATAACGCGGGCGCGCCGGGTCGCAGCGCGGGCGTGCTGCCGGCGAGTAAGTCCGTCAGCGCGCGTACTCGACTGCGCGCGACTCCCGGATCACCGTGACCTTGATCTGCCCGGGGTACTCGAGCTCTTTCTCGATCTCGCGCGCGATCTCGTATGAGAGCACCGTCGCGGCGTCGTCGTCGATCGCGCCGGGCGCGACCATCACGCGGATCTCGCGACCGGCCTGCATTGCGTAGACCTTGTCCACGCCCTTGTGGCGGGTGGCGATCTGCTCCAGATCTCGCAAGCGCTTGACGTATTGCTCGAGCGATTCTCCTCGGGCACCAGGGCGCGCGCCCGACAGCGCGTCGGCGGCCTGGACGATCACCGCCTCGATCGTCTGTGGCTCGACCTCGTTGTGGTGTGCCTCCATCGCGTGCGCCACCGCCTCGGACTCGCCGTACTTGCGCGCGAGCTCGCCGCCGACCAGCGCGTGGGGTCCCTCGACCTCGTGCGTCACCGCCTTGCCGATGTCGTGGAGCAATGCGGCGCGCCGCGCCGTCCGCGCGCTCGCCCCCAGCTCTTCGGCCATCATTGCCGCCAGTCGCGAGACCTCGATCGAGTGCGCGAGCACGTTCTGGCCGTAACTCGTTCGGAACCTGAGCCTGCCGAGCAGCTTGATCAGCTCGGGGTGCACCCCCTGAACGCCGGCGTCGAATACGGCCTGCTCTCCCATCTCGACGATGTGGCCCTCGAGCTCGGACTTCGCCTGGTAGTACATCTCCTCGATCCGCGCCGGATGAATGCGGCCGTCCTGGAGGAGCTTCTCGAGCGTCAGCCGCGCGATCTCGCGCCGCACGCCGTCGAAGCCGGACAGGACAACCGCGCCGGGGGTGTCATCGATGATGAAGTCGACCCCGGTGAGGTTCTCGAGGGCTCGGATGTTCCGGCCCTCTCGGCCGATGATCCGGCCCTTCATATCGTCGGCGGAGAGCTGCACGACCGAGACGGTTGTCTCCGCGGCGTGTCCCGCCGCGAGACGCTGCATGCACACCGACAGGATGTTCCGAACTCGACGCTCGGCCTCGCGCTTGGTCTCCTCCTCGATCTGGCGGATGCGACGGGCTGCGTCGTGCTTGGCCTGCTCCTCCACCTCCTTGAGCAGCAGCTGCTTGGCCCGGCCGGCGGACAGGCCCGAGATCTGCTCTAGCGAGCGCTCGAGCTCGTGACGAGATTCGCTGAGCGCCGCCCGCTCCTTCTCGACGTCCGCCTCCTTGCGCGACAGCGCCTCCTCGCGGCGCGTGACCGCTGCTGTCCGCTCGAGCAGTTCGGCGTCCGAGCGCTTCGAATTGGTGGGTGCCGTCTCGACGACCGGCACGCTCGGGGTCGGAGTGGCTACGGCAAGCGTCCTGGGGCCGTGCATCCGACCGTAGATGATGGCCGCAACCACGACTCCCACCGCGATCAGCGCTGCGGCCCCGATGATTTCCATGGTCGATCCTCTCCGTGCGGTTCCGGCGCGCTGCCGGACCTACTTCAAAGCTTTGGTTTTTGGAGCGACCGATCGGCCCGCGCATGGCTGCACGAACGGATGCCGGCATGGCGGCTTGGCGCCTGCCTTCAGTAGGCGGCTACCTGGCGGGTTCTGGGTCTTGTCTGAATGGACCAGGCGGCCCGATGGTGTTTGCCGTCAAAACTGAGTCCGGAATCCAAGATATACGGAATTTGCTGGTGTTCTTTGTGGCCCGTGGGCCCTTCGTTCGCTAACAGGATCGTAGTACCGGCAGCCCTCAGGCGCAATGACGGATGGCGCCGGTCCGCCGCATCGGTCAGGGGGCGCCCCGGCGGCGAGCGGCGGGTCCAGATATTCGCGGGAGGACTTGGCGGCTAAACCGGGTCCGAATCGCGCACGTGGACTGTGATCGCCTCGAGCGCGAGGTCCGTTTCGTAGCCCTTGCGCAACAGCACGCCGAGCGCGCGCTCACGCTCGCGGCGATCTCCCACGGGCGATGGAAAGCGCCGCCGCAGCACCTCGAGCGCGCGGTCGATCTCGCCGCCGTCCGAGGTCCGTGCGTGCTCAGCGAGCGCCTCGTCGACCGCGTCACGATCGACGCCGCGGGAAAGGAGAGTCTGCCTGATCCGATCGGCACCCCACGCTTCGAGCTCGCGCTTGTCCTGGACGAACAGCCGCGCGAACCGGGCATCGTCCAGGTGTCCTTGGTCGACGAGCGCCTGGACCGACCGCTCGACGTCGCGCGGATCTATGCCCTTGCTGCGGAGGTGACCGCGCATCTCCGCCTGCGTCCGCTCCCGGGCGTTCAGATAGCGATACGCGATCGCGAGCGCCCGCGCGAGTCCGGCGTCTTCGTGCCGCGCCGTATCGAGACCGGTGTCGGCGTCGAGCACGTGCTACGCGGCGCGCCCTTCGGCGGCCGCCTCCGCACCCACGGCTTGGAGCGGCGGCCCCTCACGCTCGATCGTCTTGACCAGGTCGCGCTCGATCCCAAGCGCCGCATAGATCTTGGATTCGATCTCCTTGGCCATTTCGGGATGCTCGTCGAGGAACGCCTTAGCGTTGCCGCGCCCCTGACCGAGTCGCTCGTCGTCGTACGAGAAGAACGAGCCGGACTTCGTGACGATGTTGTGCTCGATGCCGTAGTCGAGCAGGCAACCGGAGGTCGAGATGCCCTTGCCGAACTCGATATCGAACTCGGCCTGCTTGAACGGCGCCGCCACCTTGTTCTTGACGACCTTCACCCGGACGCGGTTGCCGACCGCCTCGGTGCCGTCCTTGATCGTCTCGATCCGGCGGATGTCCAGCCGCTGGGAGGAATAGAACTTCAGCGCGCGGCCGCCGGGCTGGGTCTCCGGCGAGCCGAACATCACGCCCACCTTCTCCCGGATCTGGTTCGTGAACACGCACAGCGTCTGGGTGCGGTTGAGGCCACCGGTGATCTTGCGCATCGCCTGCGACATCATGCGCGCCTGCACGCCAACGGTCTGGTCCCCCATCTGACCTTCCAGCTCCGCGCGCGGCGTCAGCGCCGCGACCGAGTCGATCGCGATCACGTCGACGGCTCCCGAGCGGATCAGCATGTCGACGATCTCGAGGGCCTGCTCGCCATAGTCGGGCTGGGAGACCAGCAACTCGTCGATGTCGACGCCGATCTGCTGGGCGTACAACGGATCCATTGAGTGCTCGGCATCGATGAACGCGCACACGCCACCGAGCTTCTGGGCCTCGGCGAGGATGTGGTAGACGAGCGTGGTCTTACCGGACGACTCCGGGCCGAAGATCTCGACGATCCGTCCACGCGGGACGCCACCGATCCCAAGCGCCAGATCCAGCGGCAAGGCGCCGGTCGGGATCGCGTCGACCGCCACGCGCGCGCCCGGGTCGCCCATGCGCATGACCGTTCCCTTGCCGAACTGCCGCTCGATCTGCGTCAGAGCGCCCTGAAGGGCGGCCTGTCGCTTGGCATCCGCCTTCGGGTCGGACGTGGCCCCCGACTTGAGGCCGGCCTTGTCTTGCTCGCTCATCTCCGTTCGGCTCCTTGTCTCATGCGCTTTGGTTCACCACGGTAGGCGGGGTGGCGGACGGAACCGGCACGCTAGAGCCGCTGCCTGAAACGGAACAAGGCGCGTTCGTCTCAGAACGCGAACAACTTCGTCCCAATTGTGCGGAGGGGGTCGGACGGCGGTGGCGCAGGGATCGCCGCGAGGTTTGGCGCAGGGATGCCGTGAGGTTTGGATGCCCTGGGTCCGGCGCGGAGTTGCCGGCGCCGGGAAAGGCGGCGGCTGAGGGAGCGTGGCCGGCGCCCGGAGAGGAGCTGCCACCGTCCGCGGAGGAGCCGCCACCGTCCGCGGGGTCGCGGGCGGTACCCGAGCATGCTTATTACGACAATTGCGGAGCTCTGGCCGGACCGTGACGTGTCCCGCATGCCCCACATGAATAGTTCGCCACGGTCGCCGGCGAGCGGCTGAATTGTCGTGATCTGCAGGTCGCGGGCGCCAGCGCGGGCGTTCTCCGGGGGAGTGACGGGCGCGGCGGGTTGCCGGCGCCGACCGAGAACGCTCAGGCGCGGCGGGTTGCCGGCGCCGACCGAGAACGCTCAGGCGCCGCGGGTTGCCGGCGCCGACCGAGAACGCCCAGGCGCAACGGGTTGCCGGCGCCGGCCGGGAACGCCCATGCGCGGCGGGTTGCCGGCTCCGGCCGGGGCCGGGAACGCTCAGGCCCGCCCGAGGACGTCTCGCAGCGCCGCCTCCAGATCCGGGTGGCGGAAACCGTAGCCGAGCCGCTCCAGGACCGCCGGCACCGCGCGCTGGCCGGTGATCACGATCTCCGCCATCTCGCCGTAGAGCGACTTGACCGCCAGCCCCGGCACCGGCAGGAACGCCGGCCGCTTCAGCACGCGGCCGAGGGCCTTGGAGAGCTCGGCGTTGGTCACCGGGTCGGGCGCGGTCAAGTTGACCGGCCCGGTCGCCTCGGGCCTGCCGACGCAGAACAGCATCGCGCCGACGACATCGTCGAGGTGCACCCATGGGACGTACTGGCGGCCGCCGGCGACGGGTCCGCCGATCCCCAGACGGAAGAACGGCAGCATCTTGGCGAGCGCCCCGCCTGAGGGAGACAGCACCACGCCCGTCCGCGTGACCACGACCCGGATGCCCGAATCAACCGCCGCGAGCGCCTCGTGCTCCCAGGCGACCACGACCCCGGCCAGGAAGTCGCTCCCTGCCGGCGCGTCCTCGTCGAGCTTCTCGTCGCCGCGTGGGCCGTAGAAGCCGACCGCGGACTGCGAGACGATCGTCCGCGGACGATCGCCGGGTGGGAGCGCGACCAATCCCTCCACGAGCGCCCGCGTCGAGCGAACGCGCGACTCGCGGATGGCCTCCTTGGCCTCGTCCGTCCACCGCTGCGCGATCTGCTCACCGAGCAGATGCACGACCGCGTCGGCGCCGGCGAGCGCGGCCTCGGGCGGTGGCTCAGCCATCGGGTTCGGCCAGGCGTACGGCTCGACCCCGTCACCGAGCGCTGAACGGGCGCGGCCGGCGTCGCGCGACAACGCGACGACCTCCTCCCCTCGCGCCTGCAACGCGCTCACCAATGACCGGCCAATCGTGCCGGTGGCGCCGGTGACTACGACTCGCATCGATCGAAGATAGCCGGATGCGACGCGATCCGCGCCTAGTGGACTCGTCCGCTACGACCAGATCGCATCGAACGCCGCCTGGTCGAACGGCACCAGCCAGCACTCGGCGATCCGCCCCTCGGCGACCCGGAACACTCCGACCGTCTCCCAATCAACCTCCCGGCCGTCACGCAATGCCCGCCCGCCGGCAAGCTGCACCACCCGCCCGGCGATCATCGCCATGCCGTGGACCGTCACACGGAACGTCGAGTCGGTCATCCGCCGGCGCGTGTCCAGGTACTCGAGGACGGCCTCGATGCCTCGGTGCTCGCCGGCGATCGCGCTCGCCCCCGGCACGTGCCACACGACCCCCACATCAAGGACATCTCGAATCGAATCGACCGGCGCAGACCCTGCGTACACCCGAGCCTGCGCCCTATGGAACCGCCGAACCACCGACATCGGGTCCGCGGCACCAGGTGCCGACCCCAACGAAACCGACGCAAGCGCCTCGTACCGGGCGCCGCCGCGCCCGAGGTGCGATCGGTACAGCGTCACGCGCGAGCAGCGCACCGCCTCCACCGGTGGCGCCGGCAACTCAACCGCACGCACCCGCGCATCCCGCCCCACGCGCGCCACCGTGACATGGGCCAGGAACGGCCGCGACTCCGGCGCGTACCAACCGCCCGCGACCAGCGCGCGAGATAACGCCGACTGGACGCGGGCAAGGACTCCGTCATCGTCGCGCAGCGCCACCGCCAGCACCCGGGGCCGCCGCGCCGGTAACCACAGCGCCTCGCCGAACGCCGAGTCCACCACCGGCTCCCCCGCGACCACGCCGCACTCCCCGGCGATCGAATCTATCTCCGCCACGGGGCGCGAGCCCAGAAAGCACAGCGTCGCGTGAAGATCCTCCGACCCCACAACACGCAGGCCGGAAACCGAACCCACGATCCCGGATCGCCACCGAACCAACGCCTCCCGCGCCGACGACGGCAGCTCCAGTGCGACGAACAGACGGGCGGTGGCGCCCGCGCCGCTCACGCCCGCTCGGCCCCGGCCCCAGCCCCCGCTTCAGCCTCCGGCGCCACCGCCGCGGCTCCCGCGTCGATCAGCAGCCGCCGCACCAGGTGCATGGCCACGGTGGTCGACCGGTCACGGATGTCGGAACGGTTACCGGGCAGCAGCGTGCGCCGCGTGATCCGCTCCCCGTCACGAAGGTAGACCGAGAAGCACACGGTGCCCACCGGCTTGTCCTCGGTTCCGCCGCCCGGCCCGGCGATCCCGGTGATCCCGATGCCCACGTCCGCATCGAGTCGCGAAACCGCACCAACGGCGAGCGCCTCGGCGACCTCGGTCGACACCGCACCGAAGCGCAGAATCAGCTCCGGATCGACGCCGGCCAGCGAAGCCTTGGCCTCGTTCGAGTACACGACCAAACCGCCGGCGAAGTAGTCGGAGGAGCCCGGCAGCTCGGTCAGCCGCGCCGACATCAAGCCGCCGGTGCACGATTCGGCGACCGCGATCATCCGGCCGGATAGGAGCGAGGCCACCTGCTGATCGACCGTCGATCCATCCCGCGAGAACAGCTGCAAACCGTGCCGCCGCGCGATGAAGTCGACCAGGGCGTCGTACGCCGGCTCGTCCGGCTCCTCGTAGCGCGTCGCGACCTCGATCTCGCCACGCCGCAGACATGTCGTGATCTCGAGCGGCTCGAGCGGCACCCCGGCGTCCTCGGCCGCGCGCAGGGTGTTCGCGATCTCGGACTCCGGGATCCCGTACAGGCGCACGATCCGCCGCCGGTAGGACCTGGCGCCAGCGATCGCCGCCTTGAACGCGTCGGTCGCACGCGCCATCTCCCACATCTCGTGGAGCTCGCGCGGTGGCCCCGGCAAAACCACGACCGTCGGGCCGGAGCCGGAGGCGGGCGGCACGACCAGCCCGGGCGCGGTTCCGACCGGATCCAGCACCGTCGCCCCGACAGGGACGACGGCCTGCTTGCGGTTCGACTCCCGGATCGCCTCGGGATCCAGACCGGGCCAACGGTGCATCAACGGCCTCAGGATCTCGGCGATCCGCTCCTCGAGCGCATCGTCGAGCACCATCTCGCGCCCGGCGAACTCGCCGACGATCTCGGCGGTCAGATCGTCGGCGGTCGGCCCAAGACCGCCAGAAGTCACGATCAGCGCCATGCCCTCGTCGGCCATGAACCGCAGTGCCGCCATCAGGTCCTCGGCACGGTCGCCGACGATGTGGATCATCGCCGCGTCGACGCCGATCTCGATCAGACGCTCGGACAGCCACGGCCCGTTGCGGTCCGAGATGATCCCGGTCAGGACCTCGGTGCCGGTTACCAGGATCCCGGCTCGAGGCGCGTCGCTCATGCGCATGTCGGCAGCTGGCCCGCCGACAGAGGAGTCGTCTTCCCAGGCGTCAACTCGTACCCGATCGGCGAGCTTTGCGCGACGGGAACGGTCTTACCGTTGACCTTCATCTGGACCGAGGGATTGCCGAGCGTCACCATCAGCTTGTTTGCGGTCTCGGTCGGGATCGTTTGCCCCACAGCGAAGATCACCCCGGGGATCAGCTTCTTGCCCGCGCCGTCCTCGACGCACACGTAGACCGAGCTCGTCGGGACGAGCTTCAGCGTCACTGTGGTCGGCTTCGGCGGAGGAGGCTTATGGTGAGCATGGTGCGTCGTGCTGTGGTGCGCGGTCGTCGTCGAGGTCGACTTCGAAGCGGCGGTGGTCGGCGGCGTGGTCGTCGACATCGAGTTGTTCTTGTTGAGGCTCCCGACGATGAACAGCGCAACGACCACCGCGACGAGCACCAGGACGACCGCGGCCACGCGCCCGAACCACCCTGGGCGCCGGCGCTTGCGTTCGCGCTCGCGCCGCCGCGCGCTGATCGGTCGCAGGTCCTGATCGGCGGGGCGCTCGTAGCGCCGCTTGTACTCGTCGACCAGGAGCCGGCTGTCCACTCCGAGGAAGTCGCCGTACGTGCGCAGGAAGCTCTTCACGTAGACGGGCCCGGGGAGCAGGTCCCACTCCTCGTTCTCGATCGCGCGCAAGTACTTGGCGCGTATCTTCGTCCGCGCCTCCACCTCGCTTATATCGATCCGCGCGCGGATCCGCGCCTCACGCAGTGTGGTGCCGATGTCGGCCATCCGTCTCCGAAGGCTAGCGGCGGTGGACTCGGTCACAGCAGGACTTTTCCACGAGCTCGCGCTGGCCGCGCAAGGGACTACTGCTCTTCGTCGGCGTCGTCGGGCACGCGGACCGGCGGCGGCGCAGCCGGGCCGTCGGCTTCGGCCAGATGGGCCAGGATTCGAGGTACGTCGGCCTCGCTGATCAGCACCTGCCGAGGCTTGGAGCCCTCGTAGCCGGAGATGATCCCGCGACGCTCGAGCATGTCGATGAGGCGGCCGGCGCGCGTGTAACCGAGGCGGAGCCGGCGCTGGAGCATCGAGGTCGAGGCGGTGCCCATCTGCGCCACCAGCGCGATCGCCTCCTCGAGCAGCGGGTCCTCGTCCGGGCTGAACTCGGACTCACCGCCGCCGTCGCCCGAATCCTCTGAGGCGACCTCCTCGAGCAGCTCGTCGTGGAACTCCGGCTCGCCCTGCCGCCGCCATGCTTCGGTGAGCTCGGCGATCTGCTCCTCGTCGATGTAGGCGCCCTGGATGCGCTGGAGCTTGCTTGATCCGACCGGCGAGAACAGCATGTCGCCCTGGCCGAGTAGCGACTCCGCGCCGTTGTGATCGAGGATCACCCGCGAGTCGGTCTGCGACGACACCGCGAACGCGATCCGCGACGGCACGTTGGCCTTGATCATCCCCGTGATCACGTCGACCCGGGGCGACTGGGTCGCCAAAACCAAGTGGATGCCGACCGCGCGGGCCTTCTGGGCGAGCCGGATGATCGAGTCCTCGACGTCGGCGGGCGCCACCATCATCAGGTCCGCGAGCTCGTCGATCACGCACAAGATGTATGGAAGCGGCGGCTCGCCGCGCTTCTCGCGCGCCCGGTTGAGCTCGGGCAGCGAACGCGTCCTGGCCAGCGACATCGTGCCGTACCGCTGCTCCATCTCCTTGACGAGGTTCTGCAAAGCGTTGGCCGCCATGCGCGGGCTGGTGATCACGGGCGTCAACAGGTGCGGGATCGACTCGTAGTGGTTGAGCTCGACCTGCTTGGGGTCGACCAGGACGACCCTCACCTCGTGCGGCGTCGCGCGCAGCAGGATGCTGCACAGCATCGCGTTGACGCACGCCGACTTGCCGGCGCCGGTCGTGCCGGCGACGAGCAAGTGGGGCATCTTCGCCAGATCAGCGCCGATTGCGCGCCCCGCGATGTCCTTGCCGAGCCACACCGTCAGCGGCGACCAGTCCGGCGGCGGGTCCTGGTACACGTCGCCGAGGTGGACGATCCGGCGGCGGGCGTTCGGAACCTCGACGCCCACTGCCTGCTTCCCGGGTATGGGAGCCAAGATCCGGATCTCAACAGCCGCCAGCGCGTACGCCAGGTCGTCCTTCAGCTGCGCGACCTTTGCCACCTTCGTGCCCGGCGCCAGCCGGAGTTCGTAACGGGTGATGTGAGGCCCGGTGACGCGGCCGATCACCTTCGCCTCAATCCCGAAGTGCCCAAGCGTCTCGAGCAGCGTCGCAGCTACCTGTTCCTGGCCGGCGGTGTCGGGCTTGGCGGCTTCGCCGGTCGAGCGCACGAGGAAGCGCGACCGTGGAACGTGCCATTCGAAGCTCGGATCGTCGGTGATGCTCGCGCGGTAGCGGCCCTGCGGGGTCAGGTCTTTCGGGCTCGGAGCGTCCGATTCGGGCCCCTCCTCTTCAGCCGGTGCCGGACTCCTCTCGCGCCCCGGCGGCCGGTACTCCGGCACCTCATCGTCTTCGAGGACGGCCGGCGGCGGCGCCTCGACGTGGGTGGCGCGGACCACGAGCTCGGACGTATCCGGCTCGGGTGGAAGCAGCGGCTCGACGACCTCCGGCTCGGCGGTAACCCGCGAAGACACCCCGGCCCTGGCCTTCGCCGCCTCTGTGGACGGCCGGCGCGCGCGTGTCGCGGCCATGCTCTCGCTCGAGCGCCGCAGCGCCCGGGTCGTCCCGGCCACGCCGGCGCCGGTCGCCCGCACGATCCCCGCGAGCGTCGCGCCCGTAACCAGGATCAGCCCCGCCGCGAACAGGAACACCGCGAGGATGTCGGCGCCGACCGTCGAGATCAGATGCGAGGTCACCCATAGCTCGCCCTGCCCGAGGACGCCACCGCGCAACTCGAACGCGGCCGGCGTCCAGTAGACGGCGCTCGGAGTCGCGCCCGGGCCGACGCCCAGCGTCCCCGCCGCGAGCGCGAGCGTAATCGAACAAACGAGGCAAAGCACCCCGGTCCGCAACGGCCGGGTGGGCGGGCGGAGTTCACGCATCAGCACGAGCGCCCCGGCTACGACCAACGCGGCCGGGACGACGTACCCGAGTGCGCCGAACAGGAACCGCATGCCGGTCACCGCGCCGTTGCCGAGGGTGCCCCCGTTCCAGCCGCCGTAGGCGACCCCTCCGAGCAGGATCCCGACCGCGATCAGGCCGAGTCCGAGGATGTCAACGTGGTGCGGCTCGAACTCGATGTGCGGCAGCCGCAGCGATGGCCGGCCAGCCAGGAGCGAGCGCGTCGCGCGCTTCGGCGGCGGCTTCTTTCGCTTACGGGTGGCCATTTCGGAGGGACTGGCTTCGACGCGTCAGGCCCGCTTCCTCCCATAACCCGATGCTTACGGAACCCACAATTAGCGACGTACCATCTGCATACAGAAATGGCGGAGTACGAACGGACACCTCGTGTGCTGGTCGTCGAGGACGACGATGCGATCGCACAGGTCCTCCAGCGCTCACTGCGCATGGAGGGGTACGAGGTGCGGATCGCGAGCAATGGAAACGCAGCGCTGGATGAGGCCCACGGATTCCTGCCCGACCTCCTGATCCTCGACCTCGGGCTCCCGGGCCTCGACGGCGTCGAGGTGGCGAAGGCCCTCCGCCTGGCGGGCGACGACGTCCCGATCCTCGTCCTGACCGCCCGGGACGGCGTCGAAGCACGCGTCGAGGGTCTCGACGCCGGCGCCGACGATTACCTCGTCAAGCCGTTCGAGCGGCAAGAGTTGCTGGCCCGCCTGCGCGCGCTGCTGCGACGGCGCCCTCCGCGCGGACAGGCGACGCTGACGATGAGCGACCTCAAGCTCAACCCGGACACGCACGAGGTCACGAGGTCCGGCCGGGCCATCGACCTGACCCAACGCGAGTTCGAGTTGCTCGAGTACATGATGCGCAACGAGCGGATCGTGATCTCCCGCCAAAGGTTGCTCGACGAGGTGTGGGGCTATGACCCGTTCTCGATGACCAATACGATCGAAGTGTTCGTATCGAACCTTCGGAGGAAACTGGAAGCCGGTGGCGAGCCGAGGCTCCTACATACGATCCGCGGCGCGGGCTACGTTCTCCGCGTATAGGTCGATCCCGATCCGCTGGCGGTTGGCCGGCGGCTCGGCGATGCTGACCTGCGTGATCCTTGCGAGCTTCGCGGCGATCGTCGGCGTGCTGACCGACCGCCAGCTGCGCGGGCAGTTCAACGATGACGTGCGCAGCAACTCCGACCAGCTGGCTCACGAGCTGCGCCTGAAGTGGGTCAGCAACCTCGGCTCTCTGAACTGCAACAGCCAGCCGGTCTCACTCAAGGACTACACGAGCGCCGAGCACGTCCAGATCAGGATCTTCAACCAGGCCGGACTGCTGCTGTGCACGCAGAAGGACGTGAAGGTCAAGGGCGTCAAGTTCCCCACGACGACGCCGACGTTCGAGCTGCCGTCGAAGGAGGGCACGTACCAGGAGCAGGGCTACCAGGTCCTCGCCTCCCAGCTTGACGTCGACAACAGCCCGGTGTGGTTCCTGTATGCCCGGCCACTGTCCGACGTCGACCACACGATCGCGCGCGTGGAGGTGATCCTGCTGCTCGGGGTCCTCGGCGGCACCGTGCTGGCGCTCCTGGGCGGACTCGCCACCGCGCAGCGCGCGATGCGCCCGATCGTGCAATTGACGGAGGCATCCCGCGAAATCGAACGGACCCGCGACCCCACCCTCCATCTGCCCCACCCCGAGGCCGACGACGAGGTCGCCGAACTCACCCGAACCGTGGAGGGGATGCTCTTATCGCTCGATGCTGCGCGCAGCGACACACACGCAGCGCTCGAGCGCCAGCGGGAGTTCGTCGCCGACGCCTCGCACGAGCTGCGCACGCCGCTGACCAGCCTGCTCGCAAACCTCGAGCTGCTGGCCGAGGAGCTCGACGGCGAGCAGGCCGACACCGCCGAGGCCGCACTGCGCTCCGCAAGGCGGATGCGCCGTCTCGTCGGCGATCTGCTGCTGCTCGCGCGCGCCGACGCTCGCCGCGTCGTGTCCCGGGGGCCGACCGACCTCGCCGACGTTCTGCTCGAGGCGGCCTCCGAGCTCGGGCCGATGGCGGAGGACCACGAGCTCTCGATCGAGGCCCGGCCGGCGGTCGTGCCCGGGGTGCGGGACGACCTTCATCGGCTGACGCTGAACCTGATCGAGAACGCGGCCCGGCACACACCCCCCGGTACGCACATCCGCGCCGCCACCGCGGTCGACAACGGCGTGGCGGTTCTGACGGTCGAGGACGACGGGCCGGGTATCCCGCCCGAGCTGGGCCCGCGCGTATTCGACCGCTTCGTCCGCGGCGCGCCCGGAACCCGCGGTTCGGGCCTTGGTCTCGCGATC
>Ga0335076_10000127_pt1 | contig 62523 bp, 33 predicted proteins | sample Lox_Sample_25_FD_206717 | JGI IMG/M metagenome (GOLD analysis project Ga0335076, IMG submission 206717) | Soil microbial communities from Loxahatchee National Wildlife Refuge, Florida, United States - Lox_Sample_2.5 | ecosystem: Environmental > Terrestrial > Soil > Wetlands | place: USA... | reverse complement strand
TATTTATTTAATAAACAGATTCTTTTAATATCAAGTTTTCTTCGAGTTAAACCCATAAATCTCTATTTTTATCTATTACTCAAAATTAATCTACTTTAAGGTCTTAAGAAGCCGAAGTAAATTAATTTTATACAGACTTTACCAATAATATATAAACAATTAATTTGCTGTTAATAATTAATTATTTATTTTATTAGAATTTAATATCTAGGTTTAATTAATTAACTAATATTTATTATTAACAATATATATTTTCTTACCTCTACCTTTAATACCATAAATATATATTTTAAATAATTGATTTTCTTTCTTCTTATATTTTTCATATTAATTTACAATATTCTAACGATTTATAATATCCCGTATTCTCATATTTCTACGCGGATCATTATTAGAATTATTATTATTAGAAGTAGTTATTCTAGGATTAGAGCCTGATTGATTTAATTGATTAAGTATAGGAGAATTAGTACGATTAGGTAGCATTCTTGATTGATTTAGCTCTTGAAGAACTTCAGAATTATTATTATTAGGAAGTATATTTCGAGTTAATCTTGTTCTTTCTCTACCTATTTCTTCTCCAATATTAATTTCTCTCTCATTATAAGAATTCAATGCATTAGAATATGGACTATAATTTAAAGTTCCTACCACAGGACCTTTTCATTCTTTTATTCTAAATAATCATGTTATTTCCTCACGTAATCTCTTTAATTCATTATATAATCAATTTGCAAGACGTAGTCGTTCTGCTGAATTAGCATAATTATTGTCATTCATTCATTTTAAAAAATTATTACTAAACTTATTCATCAAAGGTCCATAATAATTTAAAACATCAGAGCCATAACCTAATCTATTTTGAAAAATTTCATTCGTTCATTCATTAAATAAATTGAACATAATTTCATTATTTTGTCTAATTTGTTCTGAATCTCCAGGGTATCCTCTAAAAGTTAAAAGTTCCACTTCCCCATTTGTTCCCACTAATATAATAGCAGATATCTGAGTTAAAGGTTTTAATACTCATTCGCCATCCTCGTTCGGTAAAGGCACATTATGAGGTAAGAATCTAAAAAATTCCTTTCCATTATTAAGGAAATCATGAGTATAAAAATAAATATCATTCTTTATTTCTTTAAAAGGATCTATCGTATTCCATATTACATCAATTATATTATTAAATCTTCGCGCTGCATCTTGCTTATAATAAGTTACAAGTATATCAATCACCTCATTCTTTGATAATCCTGACTCATGTAAAGAATCATGAATAAATGTAATATATTTTCTACGTACATTATATTCTATGTTTAAATAATAAGCTTTACAATTTGGATTAGTAGTTACGTGCATTTTGCTAATATCAAGATTAGGAGTTTCAATAGAAAAATTAGGATTAATAGTACGACCACTCATATAAGAATTACGTATCGAAAAGAACTCTTCCCTGTCTCTTCGAATCTCTTCAGAAATAATACTATTGGATTGATCCATTGAAGATTCAGGTAAACTAGAAGAAGAAGATTCAAATGGTGGATAAGTATTTTGAGCCCGAACCCTACGATTAGAATTTTCTATCTGTGAATAATTAGAAAATTCTAATTGTGAATAATTAGGAACCCTTCCATTATTATAAAGTGGGTAATTAGGAACTATTGGATTATTTTGAGGTGGATAATTAGGAACTATTGAATTATTTTGAGGCAGATAATTAGGAACTCTTGGATTACTTTGAGGCGGATGATTAGAAATTCTTTGATTATTATAAGATGGTTCATTAAGAAGAATACTCTGAGATGGAATATTGAGAACTCTTGGATTATTAAGAGGGTAAGGACGAGGACGAAGTGTCCGAAATCGCCGAGGAGAAGGATCATTCTGAGTCGGATGATTAGGAACTCTTGGATTATTTTGAGGTGGTTGATTTGGAACTCTTGGGTTATTTTGAGCTGGTTGATTAGGAACTCTTGGATTATTTTGAGAATTAATAGGGCGATTCGTATTTTCATCGGGTATTAATAAATGACTAATAGGAATCATACAAATCTTTACTAATCTACTTGATACTATATTTGCTCTTATTATTGGTTTAATAATTATTAAAAACGTTTCTATATTCATTCATATAAAAACTATTCCTATATTCAATTTGAATCAAATAGAAGGAGTCAGAACTCCAACTAATAATAATAAATTAATAAGACAACTAGAATAATCTCATCATTTAAGTTTTTTATCTTCTAATAATTTAATTATTAAATCAAGTATATTATTCAAAATTTTTATTACTAATATAAATAATAAAGCTTTAGTAATATCAAATTCTTTTATTATATCACTTAATTCATAAATTTCTGTATTAAAAACTAATCTATAAAAACTAACAACTCCATAACTTGGCATAATAGCACATCAAACAAAGAAACAAATATCACCTAATTTAATTAATATTCACTGTACTTTATTATTTTTACTTGATTCTTTAAGATTTAATTTACTATAACGTAAACAAGAATTATAGTTATTAATTATATATTTACATAATAAATACGTAAGTAATATAGCAGATATTCATTTAAAACAAGGATTATGACTTAGAGAGTCTCAATTCATCTTTCAATGAAAAATTTTTGAAATTTCATTTAAAAATTCATTATAATCTTTAAGAGTTATACCTAAAATACTTGAATAAATAACGGGGAGTTTTTTTAGTTTTTTACAGCTCAATCTATTTCTTAATGTAAAGAAACTGAATCCTTTATATAAGATGAAGTTAATATACTGTAAACATAACTTTGTATTCCTGCAATAGCCAACTCCAAACCACTTATTGCAGATATAAGAATAACTGCTGCCAAACCCCCTGACAAAACTGTCAAAAAATTGGCAGACAAAGCTAAAAAACCGAATCCAGCTAATATTAACAACAAAAGGTGTCCACTTATTAAATTTGCCCCTAATCGTATACCCAAACTTAATCCTTTTGCAATATAAGATATTAATTCAATTAAGGCTAAAAGTGGCACCAAAACTATAGGTGTCCCTTCTGGCAAAAAAAGGGAAAAAAATTTTAAACCATGCAAAACCAAACCCAAAATTGTTACTCCAAATCAAATACTAGAACTCATTGATAAAGTACTAATTAAATGTGCAGTTGTAGCAAAGTTATATGGTATTAATCCCATTAAATTACTAAATAATATATATATAAATAAAACAAATATTAAAACAAAAAAATATAATCCTACTAATGAACCAATTTGTCCTAATACCATATTATATATTGTAAAATAGATAGTTTCAGTGCTGAATGATCATCCATTTATTTTTATATTTTCCTTAAAACTGCCATATATGTAAAATAATAATATTAAAAATACTACTATTCCTATATACACAGATATATTAGTAATTAATCCTAGAGGTGTATAATTTAATCCTAAAAAATTACCTAAAAATGGTTTTATTTCAAACTGATCCATAGGAGAATATACTATATTTATATTATTTACTCCAAAATACATTATTGATTAAAATAACATTATTCCGTTTAATATACGGGTCTCTTAGTTTTATATTTTAAAAATTTAATTCTTAATTATTAAAATTTCGCTTTTAACGAAAATTATTTAATAATTATTAAAATAACTAATTGTTAAGATTTGAACTTACATCTCTTTATAGTCATACTATTAGAAACTAAAAAATTTTTTACATTTGTTTTAATTAATAAAATTATAAAATTATTTAGATTCATATATATATATATAATTAAAGTGCTTTTCCAATTAAGCTAAATTTAGTAAATAATAACAATAATAAAAATAATAATTTATTATTATTATTGGTCCGCTTGCTCCGCATTAATATTAAATTTATTTATTTTTTTTTTTATTATTATTAAAATGTTGTACCAAATGGTAACATATCAAAAGTATAAAATAAGCATAAAGTAAATATTATATACGCAAATACAAGAGGTAATAATTCTTTTCAACATAAAGACATCAATTGATCATATCTTAATCTAGGAAAAGAAGCTCTTATTCATATATAAAAGAAAACAACTATAATTATTTTAAAACCTAATATATATGACCCTTGAATTTTATCAATTAATAAACTTAATGTATTTAATATTATGTCTTTATCAGTGAACTCTGTAATATAATCTGTATTATTATATTTTTGTTCACTATCTAAGAGAGGATGTAATTCTAAACTATATAAATCATTAAATTTATCAATAATATTATCTTTAAATTGAGTAAAATCAATATTATATTTATTAAATTCATATTCATATTCTTTAAAATATAAATTATCTATATAAGAAATATAAGGATAATTATAATTTATTATATTATTAATTCAGGAAATTATAGAATAATAAACATAGATAAATGGTTCATATATAAATTTATGTAAATCTGGACAATGGTGTCCTCCTAAAAAAAATATAGACATAAATGCAGACATGAGAATTAATGAACTATATTCTCCCAAAAAGAAAAACACAAATATAGAACTCCCATGCTCAGTCATAAATCCTGCCACTAATTCTGATTCCAATATTATATATTTTTTTCATAATTTATAAATAATTCAGTGTTAATTGAAAATTTAATGTTATTATTTACATTTTCATATTTATGAAAAAATATATAGGACTTTATCATAAAAAAGTATAAATTATTTATAATATATTTAAACTTATTAATATATTTTATAATTAATACAATTTTGTTCATGTTAAGTCTCTGAAGATTACTATAAATAATTTTGTATTTTAGTAATATAATAATCTTACTAATTAAAATCTTTCATGTCATAAATAGAAAAAATTTTCTTAGATAAATATTATGACTTCAAAAAAAAATTTTTTAGTATATAATGAACTCAGTATTGATTGATAACCAATTATTAATAATTGGTTATCAATCAATAGGCCAAATCTAGCCTCTGGTAAATCAAAGGGAGGTCGATTTGTTTCTGCTAATATAGCTATTAAGAACATTAATGCTATAGGTAATAAAGGAAATATATTTCATACAGCTTGCTGACATTCAACTATATATGTTAAACTGAAAGATCCTGAAAACATTATTAATATTAGAATAATAGAAGAAAATACTAATTCATATGAAAGAAGTTGAGCTGTTGATCTTATAGCACCCATAAATGCATATTTTGAGTTAGCAGCTCAACCACTAATTAATATACCATAAGATCCAATTGAAGAAACAGCTAATGCGAAGAACACACCTAATTCATAATCAAAAATAGCTAATCCTTCCCCAAAAGGAATAATAGCTCATCCTATTAATGCAAACACTAATGTAATACAAGGTCCTATTACAAATAACACAGTATTAGATTGTCTTGGAATTATAATTTCCTTTACTAATAATTTTAATGCATCTGCAAATGGTTGCATTAGACCTCACACTCCTACAGCATTTGGTCCACATCTACGTTGCATGGATGCCATAATTTTTCTTTCAGCTATAGTAACAAAAGCAACTGTCATTAAAACTGGAACTAAAACTATCAAAATCTCTAAGATATTAAAAAAAACTGTCATTAATTTATTATGTGTAATTAATTTTTAATTTTTATTATAAAAATTCTCTATTCATTATATTGCATCCTAAAACACTTTTTGCTTTTTATCAATATAATTTCAAATGTAATTACTATTAATTATTTAATTACCTTTTAAATTTAGAATTTTTATAATCAATATATAGAAAAGTAAAAAATTTTGCTATAAAAATTCAAAAATGTGACTTTTAAATAAGACTATATTAATTGTTAATCCAAATATTATAATAGGATCCCAAGTAAAAAAGAAATGTGTCATATTTAAACATCAAAAAAAAATTATTTTACTAACATAAATATTTACTTCATTCATATCAGACCAATATGAAGAAGACTATTAAAATATATAACTCATAATTAATAATTAGGAATAATTATTAATTTCAGTAGTATGTGCTTTTTTAACAATATTTAAAGCACCTTCTTTCAATTCATATATAAATCCTACAATTAAAATATAAAGAAAAGCCAATACATTATTTTTACTAATATTTTGATATTTCTGATAAACAGCAGTATAAGGGAAAATTAGAATTATTTCCAAATCAAAAACTAAAAATAAGAGAGAAACTCGGTAAAATATTACATTAAAACGCTCCCGTGTTTGCACAAAACTAGTAAAACCACATTCAAAACCTCCACCTTTATCTAAATATTTGATACTTAACGAAAAATACGAATTTATAAACAATAATAAAGCAGCTATTATTAATGTAGCAATAATAAAATAAAATAAATTACCTATTATTCCTTCAGATTGTAAATTGTTAGAATTTGAAAGATCAAAAAAAGGTAAAATTAAACTACTTACTTTACTAGGGTATAATATATTTTTAATTTTAACTTTATATGTTAATATATTAATATATATATATTTTAATATTATTCAAGGATTCAAAAATCCATTTAATCTGTTCGATGATTTAATTGTTAAAGGATTTTGTACTTCTGAACTTGAAATTCGCTTTTTAATTATTTTTATTTCTTGAGGATTATCCGCTGTTAATATAATAGCTCCTATCATTCCTAATAATAATAATACACTTATTATATAAATATAAGAATGATATACAGTATATAATACATCTCCAATAGCAGATATTTGAGTTACTCGATTAACCCCTAAATCTCAATTAGGAGTTATTAATAAATAATTATTATTATTTAATTCTTCTTGATAATTATATAATAATAAATCATTATTAAATTTAACATCTAAATTTCAGACATAATTTACTTTATCTTCTTCATTCTCATATCTATTTTCTTCCTTAGAAAAAGTTCTTGTCTTTTCTTTAATAGCACCGCTTTTATCTGATTTCAATTTATCTGATTCCAATTTATCTAAATCAGAAAAATCTCAAGAATCTCTATACTTATTATAGAAATTGAAATCAGAGAAGTTTAAGTTTTCATTGATATTATAATTCCTTCCATCAATATCGTCTATATCAGTGTCCCCTGAAATATTATTAAATATTCCTGTTCCTTTAATTAAACTCATTTCTGCTTGTTCTATGCTATTTATAACTGAAGCCATAAGTTTATCCATCTTTTCATGAGTTTTAAATTCAATATCTTCATTAACTTTAAAATCATTAATATCAGATTTTCATTCTGATACAAACAAATCTCCAGTTTTAACAGGTTCTATATTTTTTACTAAATTCATTCTTAAGCTTTTCATTTTAATTACTCCTATATTAAATAAAATATTTTTTAGTGTGAAAAGAAAAACCCCTAATAAAAGGAATAATAAAGGAAGGTAATTATTATTCCTTTTTTCAACAACCTCAATATCTATCATCATAATTACAAATAAAAATAATATAGCAATTGCTCCGATATATACAACAATATATGAAATACCTAAGTATGTAACTCCTATATAAATTAAATAAAACGCAACTAATATATATAAAACTATTAAATTAAATACGGAAATAATAGCATTTTTAGTTGTAATAACAAACACACCAGCTATAATTGCAAGTATAGGCAATATCATTTTTAAAACACCAACAGGAAGAAACAATTGCATTAATAAAAAATAAACAAAAAATATAAATACATATTGAATAAAAACTTATCATAATATATTATGATAAGTTTTTATTTAAAAGTATTTTTTTTATTTTTATAATTTAATTAATTATTATATATTTAGAAAAATTTTAAATATATAATCATAATATAAAAAATTACTTAAAAATAGAAAGAAACTAATTTTACAACATAATATACATTTAACTTCTAGATATTATTAAATATTCCCTGGAAGAAATATTAATTAATATTTAATCAAATATATCCATCTATTATAAATATAAACATAACAGATATTTTATCTTTTTATTAGTTCCAATGCAAGTAATTACTTATGATAATAAATATAAATAAATATTAAAATTTTAATATTCTCATTTAATACGAATAAAAAAAAAATCCCGGTTATTCACCGAAACTGAGAACGGACGGAATTGAACCGCCTATAGTACAACTAATGGGTTTACAGCCCACCTCCCAAACCAAATGAGAATCATTCCCAAGGGGATTTATTAAAGTAATTTATTTCATTATTCAGCTGCAGGTTCCCCTACAACTACCTTATTTCGACTTAACAGACATCGAAATCATACATTAAAATTTCCACAAAAAATCAAGAAACTATAATAAAACAATAAAAAATTTTTTTTATTGTTTTATTATGGCAACATGCTACAGTAAGTTTCCCGTCCATAGCACGAAATCACTTATATGTGACTTCCTCCCTACTTCTTCATATCTCAACTGGAATTAAACTATTAAACTTAGTAAACACAATTAGATATGTTGAAAAACCCAAAAACGTATTAATTTAATATAGAATATCAATTAATATATTTTAATTATTCAAAAATAAAATTAAAAGTAATAATCCCTAATTTTATTATATATTCTATCCAATAGTGGATAAAAAAATATATCATGATTTCTCTTAAACAAATATTTCTATATAAAACGAATTATATATAAATACAAAAATTTAAGATAATTAAAATATTTAAACTAAATATTTAACCGTTATTAAAATAAAAATAGTTTATCTATAATAATTTTTATTTAAAAGTATAAATTAAAATCAAGAAAGAATAATGTTTATGACTTTATTCTATGGGTAGTTAAAATATAGAATAATTTTAATAAACAAGTTAAAAAAACTAATAAGCATTTAATCTATTAGACAAAAGGTCCAGCCTAATAAACAAACTTATTAGTTAATTATAGGCGAACCTCATTTTTGTATAAAACCCTTCCTGCACATATCTCTCTCTCCGCCTGACGAGTGGTTAGTACACCCTGGATTTTTAATTCACCGTTACGATACTGATAAACGATTACTAGCAATTCCTTCTACATGTAGCTGAGTTTCAAGCTACAATTCGCACATTATTTCTTTCTTATTTTAAGGATTAGCTCCGAACTTTCCTTCATCGCGTCCCTTTGTTAAGAAACTTGCGGCACGTCGGTAGCCCACTCCATCCGGGCCATAACGACTTGTCTTTACCCTCAATTTAAACTTAAGCGGGGACACTAGAATAATAGGACTTATTTATTGCCTGAGAACTCTCATTCCATTTTCTTAATATACTCATAGAAAGGCCCCCTCGCCCCTATAGGGCAAGGTTCTTCTTATTTAACAAAAAATTTGAATTTCTTTAGCCCTCACCCCAATCCCACACTGTGGGATTGGGGTGAGGGCTTTAAAAATATGTCTTTGTAAGACAGAAGGAGGATTTCGCCCGTTTTATTTGGATTTAACCATACGTCTCGCAACACGGACTTAAGACAGCCATGCAACACCTGTAATTATATTTCTTTAAATACTATTCATTGGAAATCTATTCACGAAGTGGTAAGGTTCTACGCGGGTTATCGTATTAAACAACATGCTTCACTGCTGGTCTCCTTGGGTCGTCTAATGATTTGGGTTTCCGCCTTGCGACCATACTCCCCAGGTGGTATGCTTAACACCTTCATTCCTCAGTGCAACAGCTTGATATATTTAGTTCAATTGATTAATCTAATTAAAAAAAATGCATAATATTAATTTCTTTACTATTAATAGTATTCACGCTTTATTTACTTTGCTATTAAACTAATTGAAACTGTTTCAACTATTATAATTGAAATAGTTTTATTAGCTCCTTACATAAATCACTTTTATTTATATAATTTATATAAAAAGAAACTTTAATATTATAATTATCATAGTTTCCAGGTAGAGTCTATGATAATTATAAGATCAAAATTATTTAATATTATTTGTTTCTAAACTTAACAGAAGTAATTAACATTATTTCTATGAGATCTTTAAATCCATTTATCCTATTAGAAATAATATTAAATAATAATTATTATCTTTTAAGAACATTTCAAAATATGGGGAATATTGTCTATTTTTTAAGAAATAATAATTATTTTTTCACGTTAATTTTTTTAATCAAATTAAAAATATAAAAAAATTAAAAAGTACAAACAAATAATTTTTTTATTCAATTTTTAGACTTAACATAGCAAGCCTATCTACACAATGGCATACATCGTTTTCTGCTAGGACTACTGGGGTCTCTAATCCCGATCGATACCCTTGCCTTCGTACCTCAGCGTCAGTTTAATATAGTAACAAGCCTTCGCCGCTTCGCATCCTCTAGAAAATTCAGGTATTGTTACACTCCCTTCTAGGTAATTAGTACTCCTTTTAAACTCTAGTATAGCATTATAAGATTCACCCTAACGTGATTTAAATAAGATTTACTATACCGCCTACGTACCCTTTAGACCCATTAATGACGAATAACGCTTGCCTCTTACGTATTACCGCGGCTGCTGGCACGTAACTTAGCCAAGACTAGGTAGGCCCCTGTATATATTTATAATAATTCTTTCAAGCACATTCCAAGTACCCAATCGAATAGACTATAAATTTTTGATATTGTTCTTTTTAAGGGCTATCATAATAATATCGGTGTTAATATTATTATTTAGTGGCATTAAAATAACTTCTATCCTTTCAGTCTGCATCACTGCATTCATTAAAAATGAACTGACTAAAAGTGGCATATACTTTAGTTAAACTTAAAATTAAAAAATTCCAGTCTTTAGTCTAAATTATATAAGATAACGTCATAATCCTCTCATTCCTTAGGGTTTTACCTGTCATAATTCAGCACACATTAAGTGGTTGTTATCACCCTCCTAGATAGCTGGTTCGACCTTTCGGCCATTGACCAAGATTCCTTACTGCAGGCCACTCAAAAAAAAATGTAGCTAGGCTGTTATTTCATCGCCAATGTGGTCGTTCCTCCTTCCGAGATTCGACTACGGTTCACAGGCTAGTTGAGCTATTACCTCTCCTACTACCTCCCCGTCCCAGGCCCATCCCAAAGCAATACGATTCTTTAGTCTCCAGTTTTTAATCATTTCGTTATTAAACTTAAATTAATTTATCTTTATCTTATTAATATACTTAACGTAAGTTACAGTACAAATATATTTCTAATAAATTAAATAAAAAATACTACCACATAGTTTTTATTTAATTTATTGAAAGATTAATAATTTAAGATAAACTAATACGAACAAATTAATACTTATTCTATATATATTAAGATATATTTTTAATACTATTCATCCTTTTACTTATTCCAGAATTAATATTTCTTTGTATTATCTATAAGCATATTAACAATGCCAACATGAAACCCATCTATGTTACAATATATTATATTATTGCTCCATATTCCATTATAAATTACATAAGATATATTTTCCTTTATATCCTTAACAACTACTTTTCACTTTTAACGATTATAAGGTATTTAACCTCACTCTGGGGTAGCGTTCCTGACTTTACTCACCAGTTCACCACTTCCTGTTTTTTTTCCTAAATAATCTTAATATATTACTATATTATATACTTTTTTTATTTCATACCTAAAATATAAAGCAACCCCTTTATATCCAGATATGTTTTTAAAAAAGATATACTACAGTCATGTATAAATACACTATATTACATTAACTATAATAATAAATTAAATCTTAATATATAATAAACTATTAATTTTATTGTTAATATAATATAAACCTTTTGTTGTGGTATATTATATTAGTTTTAGTTTTTTTTTTTTGATATTATATTACTACACTATCAATTATATACTTTATTAATATTTCACCAATATACCCCTCCAATATTCATACTAATATATTAAATCAATTATTTATTCATGAATAATTAGGACGTCCGATTCGCATGTATTCAAGCCCCTAAACAGCGTTCATTCAGAACCATCATCAAATACTTGGTATTATAGCTTTATTATATATAATAATTTAAACTCATTATTTACAATAAAGACACATGCTATTTTATATTAATAATATTTAAATAATAATATTAAATTTATCATTATTCATTTTTTTATTAATAGAATAAGTTAATTTTGTCTATAGTTATAATATTGAATATATATTATCAATATTTTAATATTTTTCATATTTTTTTTTAGACAAATATATTATCATTAGATAATGTTACCCCTCAAAACCTTTAAAATCTTGAGGGGTCTTGAGTCGTCAATTGGAATCGAACCTATATAAAAGCATTAACAGTGCTCTGCTTTACCATTAAGCTATGACAACAAATAATTATAATTTACTTTACATCTGAGATCTTTTGAAAAAAATTTTTTTTTCATATATGTTATTCACTATTATTAAAAATATATCAAATACGAACTTTCACGTATAAATTAAATTATTTAATGTTTTAAAAAGAGACGGGAAACTTTATTAATTTTTATTCTTTTTTTTTTATAAATAAGATTATTTATTTATTTAAAAATTATTTTATTTATAATATAATATGAATATTAATTTCGTTAATAAGATTTTAACTTATATATTATATTTTCATTCATTATTCTAATTACTTACGGAAGCAAGTCAAATTAGAATAATAACTAAAAATAAAATGTTTTTTCTTAAACTATAACAAATAACAGGTAATCATTTCATATTATAATTAAATAATATTACCTCGAAGTTAGATAGTAGATAATTTTTTATATTTTTATTTGGTGCGTTTGCTGTTTGTTTCGCACCAGTAAAGATATTCTTTATTATTGTTCTAATAATCTCTTTATTATTGTTCTAATAATCAGGAGAAAAATTTTTCTACTTCAACTGCTTCAATTTTTATTGGCATAGAAGAATGTAAAACACCACATATTTCAGAACATTGTCCATAAAAGAAACCAGTTCTTTCTATTATAACCGAAGCTTGATTTAATCGACCCGGTGAAGCATCTACTTTAAGCGCTAAAGCAGGTACTGCTCAATCATGCAATACATCAGCCCCAGTAATAATAAATCTAATATGAGTATCAATTGGTAAAACAATCGGATTATCTACTTCTAGCATTCTAAGTTCACCTTCTTCTAAACTTGCTTCATCTTTCATATAAGAATCGAAATTAATAGTTTCATTTTCTTCATTTAGAAAATCTGCATATTCGTATTCTCAATATCATTGATGACCTGTAACTTTCACTGTCATAGCAGGATCTATTACTTCCATAAATAATCTGATATTTAACTTTTCCCTTTTTATTTTAAAAAAGGAAAACAAAGTTATTACTTGAAATATTTGATAATAGTATAGTTATTTTAATTTATATAATAAAGTTTCGTGAAAATAAGGACGAACTAATTTAACAAATTTATTTTTACTTTTAGCTGTAATATATAAAACCGGTCGATTCTCATGATTTTGAACCGTACATATAATATCGAATTTATAATGAAAAAGGCTAGCTAAATAATAAATACTTTTAAAATCAAATCCTTTTGTATGTAAATAAAATCCAGAACCAGATGATGTATTACCACCATCATCCATTGATCAATAAGCTAAAACAATCGGATTTAATCAATAATATAATTCAGTCGGAATTACCTTAATTCATTTATTATTCACATCTTTAATATAAAAAACATCATATAAGTTTTTTAAAAAAGGATAATTTCTTGTTAAAATTTGTATATTTCAATAAATTTTTCCTTTGCGATTGGATTTTCCCAATCTAGGCATTGATTTGCAAAGAAAACTCATATTATTAAATACAAATCAAGCATAATTAAAACGTTTGAATCCTTGTGTAAAAACATAATAAGGATTTTTACTTGATCATGATAAAACTAAAGATCCGTCACCTAATAAATGTCCTATTATTTGACTTCATAAATGAGAATTGTAGAAAGGAGAAGTTATATTTCGAGATTGTTCAGTTATCTTTATGCCAACTGTTGACCGATATAAATCATTATTTATAAGAACTAATTCTTTTTTATCCCTTATTACAATATTAAAATTATTTGCTTTTTTATTTATTCTATTTTTAAAATCATTATTATATATTAAATTACTATTTATCAATATTATATGTAAAACTTTAGCTAAATTTACAGATAAAGGACTATTTCTTAGTAATTTTTATTTGTATTTATATACACTAAAAATTACTTTCTAATTTTAGTCTCTGAGGGTTTTATTATTACAGAATTTATCAACCCTGCTGATTAATAGATTGATACTTTTAAATAAGTATAATTATTAACACTTATTTAAAAGTATTAATATTTTCCAGCATTAATTAAAATCATTTTACTAATTTATTTTAGTAAAGGACAAAGTAATTATCCATTAAATACAATAATTTAAAACTAGGAAATGCTATAGCAACTAATACTAGTGCAGGACCTACAGTTCAAATAAGTTCAATTAGTGTCAAAATTTCGTATTATTCAATACGAATGGATTATATTTTACCGATAATTATCGGTTTTCACGCATAATCTCGAAGGATCCTACTTATATATATATATATACTTAGGTTTTCTGCTGATTGTCCATTATTATATTTTTAAATCTTATTACTAGTAATATATTAAGATTTTAGGAGTTTCCAGCATAGAGTGAAATTATATTCTTAACTATTTTAAGTTTATTTAGATAAAAATCTATATTTATTTTTATAAATTTTTCCTGATTTTTTATATTTTATTATAGTACTAGGACTTATATTTAAAAATTTTCCAGCTTTTCTAATTGAAACAAAATTACCTATTTTATTAAATTTACCAGAAGTAGATTTTTCATGAATACTAATTGGATGTCCATGAATAACACTCATCTTTAGTCTAGTTTCCTCAGAAAATATTCTATTTAAAGCTTTTTGTCTAATTAATTCTTTACTCTTTGAACTATGAGTTTTACCAAATAAAGGATTATTGGATTTCATTTTTTTTACTCATAAGTTTTTTAGTTTCTTTTGTATGAAAACGATCACATAATGAAGATTTATTCTTCATATAAAAATCTTTTAAACCTTTACTAATTTTTATTTTTGTTTCTTCTGAATGGTTGAAACTTCTAAAGGTTCCAGCTATTTTTAATATATTATACTGTGGATTAAACATATCAAAGTAATATTGTTCTCTTATAAGTAAATCAGACTTATCACAATATCCTAAAATTGTTAAAGAAAAATTAGAATAACCATATTTAATTAATCCAGGACTTATAATATAATTATTTCTACTTATTAAATAACTAAAATTAAAATAATTCATAAATCTTTTTGATATATCTTTTGATTGTCCTATATATATACATCATTTATTAATTTATTAGTCAACATATAAATACCTGATTTACCTTTATTTTCTATTAAAATGCTTTTTCTCATATTAAGAACATCTTCATAGAATTTAATTATATTTTTCTTAATATTACTATTTAAAATTTTATGAGATAAAGTACTATAAGTACGTACAAATATTTTACTTAATGTACAATTAAACTTAAAAGACTCTTGAATAGGCACAAATTTACCGTGATTTAAATATCTATATACTAATTTATTCTCTGATTTATTAAAATTTCACATTAGAGATAACATTACTCATGATACACCAAATAATATAATAACTAAATAAAACATTACTCTATTATGTAAATCTACTACACCTTCAAAAGATGGTGTTGCTCCATCTTGAAAATATAATCCTCAAGCTAAAGGTACATCAGCTCTTAATCATTTTCTTTCTGTAAATCAAATTGAAGAAAATGTAATAACTTTAGGTTTATGTGCTATGTTATGTCCGCAACAACAACTACATCCACCTCCACAACAACATTCATCATCTCCTTTTTTTCAATTCATTAAATGTCCTAATGATTTAACTAATTTTCAAGTTAAAAATAAAATAAACCCTACAGTACATACTATTAGTAAATATGTTTTAATTTTTCCGGCATCAATTATAATATTATTAGCACTTAATTTATCTAATAAAATAGAATAATTATCAGTTAATTTGTTATAGTTATATTCAACATAATTATTAAGAATTGTAAATTCCATTTTTATATTTATTTTATTACTCATAAAGTTATTACTATAATCACATACAGATTAAAATTAAAAATTTTCAAATTTGTATATTTAGATTCAATTTGTAATTTGTATATTTAGATTCATAATTATTTACAATTAACTTATAATATATATATAAACTATTCAATCTATAACGAATATTATATATATTAAGGATAATATACTAATAATTATATTGAAATGAATTTAATATAATTATTACATTTGAAATAAAGGAATAGTTATCATATAAATTGTATTTATTAAAATATAAGGTTTAATTATATAAAATAAAGATATATTTGTTAAAATTGCAATAATTAAACTTAAACTATTACTTGGCAACATAGATAATTCACTGTCTTTGTTAATACAATCTACTGTAAATTCAGATTTTCTAGTAAAATCAAAAACATTATAATTTGTATCAACTTCTTTATTATTTATATAATAAGGCATAAATACATCATCATAAAAATATATAAATTTAATAATTCTTAAATAATACGCTGCCCCAATTACACTAGTTAAAATAGCTAATATAGATACAAAATAATAATCTATTTGCATGCTAGCTAATAAAATTTGCTGTTTTGCGAAGAATCCTATTAAAGGTGGGATACCAGCTAAAGAGAAAATTGTTACTGCTAAACAAAAAGCTAAAAAAGGGTCTGTACTATGCATTCCTTTAAAATTTGTTAAAAAAGGAACAGGAGTATATAATCATTCTGTATCTTCTGTATTAAAGTCATAAAATTTAAGGTCTTCATTTACCGGAGTAATAAGATAAAAATTAGATATAGTATTTACTCTAATACTTTTATCTGGATGAAAAGGGTCTAATATTCTATTTCATTCATCACGTTCATATTTTACAGATTCAAGAAAATCATATAAAGTCGGTTCAATATAAACAGTATCAGTAGAAAAAGGATTTATTTTTAATAAACGTAAAGGTAAAAAATCTTTTTCTAAATAATATCTACAATATAAATAACCTCATGCTACTAATATAAAAAATAAATTTAAATTAGTAATAGTATATTGAATTAAATAAAATATAAAAGCATCTAAACTTGCTACAGAATTTAAAGATAATGCTAGTAATAAAAACCCAACATGTGTAATTGTACTATATGCAAATAATCTTTTTATTCTAGATTGACTTAATCCAAGAACTGTTCCTATAATTAAAGAGAATAATGCAGATATTGTTAAAACATTAGTTCATAAACCTAAACTTGAATAAGATGGATTTCAAAATGAAAATGGTATATTATCATTCATATACAATCAATATACATTTTGAATATCATTAAAATTAATTGATATTGGAAAATCTTTATTAAGAAGTTCTGATACAGTATAATCCTTAACAAAATAATTGTTTAAGATATAATATTCTTCTATAACGTTTAAACTATTTAAATTTAATCCACTATGAATATTATGAATTAAAATTAACATTAATATTAAAATTGAAAGTTTGGCAATAATAATTAATCATGTTGTACTATATGTAGGTACATCTGAATAAACATCAGGAGCTCAATTATGGAAAGGAGCTGCTGATACTTTAAATAGTAACCCAGCAAATAAGATTAATAAACAAGGATCAATAAAATAATTAGTAAGACTATCTGAATAGATCATAAAAATATGTTCTAAATTCAATGTTCCTGTATAAGCATATAATAAACTACATCCTAATAATATAAAACCACTTGAAAGACCACCTAATAAAAAGTATTTTAAACCTCCACTAGTACCTTTAAAAGATCTTATTTGAGATGTAGATAATATATATAATGTAAAACTTTGAAGTTCCAAAGATAAATATAAAGATATTAAATTTTGTGATGATATTAATAATGAACCACCTAACACAGTATATAGTAAAAGAAAACTATATTCTTTTACTTCTAATTTAGGATATATTAATTTCTTCTCTACTAAAAAAGGCGTAGTATAATTAAATTTATTTACTAATATTTCTCCTAATTTTTTTAAAATACTAAAATTTAAATTTAAATTATTCTTTAAAGAATAATTTAATACATTTTTAGTGCGGAATAAATAATAATCTGTTAATTTTGATTTAAAAAATAAATAATTATCTTGTCATTTCTTTTCTTTTTGGTCCGATCCTTGAAAATTATTTTTCATTATATATTTTATTGATATGGTATTTTCATAATTTTTATAATTATATGGTGCGAAACATGTTAACACTGTTACTATTGCTCCTATTGAAAATAAGATTATATCAAATATTTGTGATAAAACTGTCACTTTGAAAACGCCACCATATATTCCGATTCCGTCACCTAACGCTTCTACATCTAATGTATTATACGCTAAATAACCACCTAAAATAAAAATGATTAAAACGATTCTATTAAACTTCACATAATCCGCTAAATAATTAAAATTTCGTTCCATGATTGAAGTTGCCGCTAATAATAATATAAGAATTGCTATTATTAGCATTTAGAGGATAAAAGTATTGAACTTCTATTTTTATATTTAAATTATTTTACTATCCTAAGGTTACAACTTTACTTAGATTATTCAAGTTCGCTACCTTGCTTTTATCATTGATATTATAAATCTTTCATATATTGTATACTCAATTTTTAAGAGCTATATTATCAATTAAATTGCATATTATTAAAAAAGATTTACCTTTTTTCCTTATTAGGTAATATCCTTTATTATTGTAGATAATTTCACAATTGACTAATATAATATTTTACCTATTAAATTAATCCCCTTTAAACAAATAATAACCATAAATTTATTTCAATATTACTTCATACATAATATTCTCTTATTTATCAATAACATTACATATAAATAAATATATTAAATTATCTTTTATTTGCTCCGCATCAAATAGTTATAAAATTTAATAAATTTAAGATTGTAATGGCAATTTATTAAAAGTGTGGAAATGAGGTGGAGAATCAACACTTCATTCTATATTTTTACTTAATTTAGCATTATCTGATCATGCTAACATATCTTCGAGATACTCATCTCGTACTCACCCATCTCTTGTTACATGTTTTCCTTCTTCAAATTTATCACATATAATAGAAATAAAATAAGCAGTCATAACTACTGATAAAATTGAACCAGCACTAGCTACTAAGTTTCAACCTGCGAATGCATCTGGATAATCTACAATCCGTCTTGGCATCTATTATTAATTAACTTCTAATTATCCTTACCTATTTTTAAAATAGGTTGATAACTAAATAATCTTTCTTTATATAATTTTTTTTATTTTTATATATTTACGTAATGTATAGTATCTTATTTTTAAATTTTTCGTAGCTATTAATGTTTCTGTGAAATAGTCTATTAACTCTAAAGTTTTACTATTATAAACATAAACAGGTTTACTTAACTTTTTACGTGTTTCCTCTATTCATTTTCTACCATACATTGGATTCTTAATATCTACTTTACTTAAGGAACTTTGTTTGAATATAAATTCTTTAGAATATACAATAGTACTTTTATCTTTACTTAAAGCAAAAGCCCTAATTTTTGCTCTTGTTTCAATAGAATGTTTATAATTCAAAGTTCAAAGAACTACTCCCCTTTTCTAAAATATCATATTCAGGTAAATAAGTTAATAAATAAGAATCTTCTTTAATTAGTCTTCTTTTTCGATCTATCTTTTTAGAATCACCTAATATTTCTAATATCAGTAAATTAAAAGCATTAATCCCGTTTTTATTTATAGCATTAACAATAGTATAAGCTCTTTTTAAATACGTAGGCTAAAAATAATTATTAATTCGTATATATAAATCAGAAGCACTTCCTATATAACATTTACCATTTACTTTATTAAATCATAAATATATACCAGAAAGTCCTTTAGTTTTTTCTCGAATTTTATCCCTATTATTAATAAAATTCTCAAATATATAAGTAGGTTTATTAAGTAATCTACTTTCTAAAGAAACAATTTTTGTATTAGATTGATTGTTACATTTTACATCTTTAAAATATAAAAGAAAAAGTATACTACTATATTTAAGAGAATAAATTAAAAAATTAGATGTTCTTTGCATCATATAAAAATAATAGTTAATTTAAGGACTATTTCTTATTAATATTCATATTAATATTCATATTTAGTCTCTATAGTAAAAAGTATAAAAATATAACGAGTTATATTTTTATATAAATTAATACTTGTAGATAGATTACAAGAAAGTACATATTTATTTTTCTACATTTTATGAATTATTATTCAAAACATTTAATGAATTGAATGGCATGCTCTTTACATTGGATATTTTAATTTTTTATCCAAAGCTACCCTGTAATCCCAAGAAATGCATTGGTAAGAAAGTCAAATTAACCCCTACAAATAATCCTCAAAAGTGTAATCTTCCTTTTCTATCATTATATGTTAATCCTTCTGCTTTAGGTGATCAAAAATATCAAGCTGCAAATAATGCAAATACCGCTCCCATTGATAATACATAATGGAAATGAGCGACCACATAGTAAGTCAATTCATAATAAAAATTAATATAATTTATAAATTATATTAATTTTTATTATATTAGGACTATAAATTATTTACTTATTTAACTTAATAAACTTTCAACTGCCACGTTTAGTCTCTACAATACTTAGTAATAATTATTATTATTAAATATCACGGTATTATTATTATTAACTGTGGTGATTAATTTCGCATAAATTATTAATATAATTTCACCGTTAGCAAAATTATGTAATTTTACCGAAATATAATTATTATATTTCATAATGGCAAGACAACATGACACTCTATTTAACATATTTCCTTCTTAAATCTATTAAAAGATAATAATTTTTGACCTAATAAAGGATAATTTTCACAATGTTTAATAATATTTAACAAAGTAGATTTTCGGTAAGTTTCTAATAATCATATATCATTTTTAATACATCTAACATTACTTTGTATATAAAAATATATTTTTATATACTCTAATAAATTTTTTTCTGATTTTTGACTTATACTAAATGAATGATATTTACTCTTTCTTAAACAAAAACAACCTTCTGCTTCTATGAATCCAGTTAATCACTCTTTAAAGTAATGACATTCAAAATTCTTAATAAACTTATTATTAACTATATATTTTTTATTTCTATTTTCAAAATAAAATTCAATATTTTTATGTTCTAAACAATTTTTCATAAAAATTAATTGAGATTTCAATCTAAAAGTAATAGGTGGATATTTTTCAAATATATTTAATATATTTACAATCTGTTTTTTATCGTCAACTAATCAATTAATAAATTTATTATTTTTTTCATTAATTAATCTAACTCTTCCTCCAATATTCTTTTCTATTAGACATAACATCCTGTAATTTTCAATATTAAATTTTAATTTTATAACAAATCTATATTGTAGATTTTTTCTTTTTCAATGATTTACTTGAATACTACCATCACCATCCATTAAACCGACTCAAAATTTCTTTATATAATTCAAAGATTCTATATTATTATCATTTTTAATAACGTTTAATTTATATTCATTAGAAAAATATAAGGGATTATCTAATAATTTATTTTTGTTATTGTTTTTTGTATCATGGAATGCGATATCTAAACTAGCATTAGCAAGTACCACCCCTGTTAATCCACCTATTGTGAATAAGAAAATAAAACCTAAGGCATAAACCATAGGAGTATTAAAAGCGAAACTACCTCCATAAGCAGTTGCTAGTCATGAAAAAATTTTTATACCTGTTGGGACTGCAATAATCATTGTAGCCGCTGTAAAATATGCTCTTGTATCGGCGTCCAATCCTACGGTATACATGTGATGACTTCACACGATAAAACCCAATACCCCGATTGATAACATTGCGTAGCTAAATTATTTCCGTCTTATATTCATTTTAATAATAATACCATAAAACAGATATTATTATTAAAAAATCACGAATCTTACTTAATATTAATTTCTAGAAATTAATATTTGGACTAAATTATAACAAAAAAAAAACAAAATATTTTTTTTGTTCTTTACGTGTAGTCTCTAAAGCATAATTAATTAAACAATTATACTTATATATTAAATTAACTTTAGTTATCAATAAAATTAATTCTTTTTATATTTAATAAAGTTAAGATATCTTTCTAATTATATCAGGCCTACTGACCATCCCAATGTAACCAAATACTGATTTATCAGACATTGTCCCGATTACGTGACTAATAATTCCAAATCCTGGAATTATTAATATATAAACTTCAGGATGACCAAAAAATCAGAAAAGATGCTGATAAAGCACCGGATCTCCACCTCCTGCTGGCTCGAAGAAACTTGTATTAAAGTTTCTATCAAATAATAACATAGTAATTCCCTATTAATTAAATATAATAATTTATATTATAAATATTAATTTATTATTATATTTACATTATTAATAAACTGAAAATTTAGTTTATTAATAATTAACAATTTATATTGTTATTTCTTGGACTATATCTTACTTTATTTAAGATAAGAAAATTTCTTATTTTATATAATTCTTAAATAAAATTTCAGCATTTAGTCTCTGAAAAATAAAAAACTAGTTTTTTATTTTTACTGATTCTCTGAGCAACATATTATTTGTTCAGTATTCCAGTATAATACTGAATTTTCCGCAGGGGGTAACAATATTTATAAAACTTAATTTATTTTTTTAATAAATTAACAATTTAATTTATATTAATTAATAATAAAGATTCTATTCCCAGCGAGAACAGGAAGCGACAACAGTAATAAGACTGCTGTTACAAATATTGCTCAACCAAACAATGGTACTTTATGAAGTACTTGACCTGGTAATCGCATATTTATAATTGTTGTTATGAAATTCATAGCACCCAACATAGAAGATATTCCAGCTAGGTGAAGTGAAAAGATTGCTAAATCAACAGATCCTCCACTATGAGCTTGAGCTGCTGCTAATGGCGGGTAACTATTAGTTAATAACTTCGTATTTTTATATGAATTAAATTCATAATTTCTATCGTTATCTCATTTACTTGCATAAATGTTCGGACTATATCATCAACCTTACCTAAAGATTATCTTTACTATTTTTAATTTTGCAATTTTTATCTAATCTTATTAATCTAATATCTCGTACTAAATTTCTTATATTATTTAATTTTTCAAAATTTCCTTTATTTTTTAAATAAGAATTTGCTCAAATCCTATATTCTAAAGCTTTCATTCCTTTCATTGTATTTTTATAATATTCTATTATATTATTAATAGCTCGGGAATTAGTAGTTACTAGTGTATTATATGTTTTTTTATTTTTTACCGATATTCCTAATATATGGGCTATACTTTCTAATACAATTCTATCTAATTTTTGAGTTATTTCAAAAGCATGAACTAATCTAGTAGTACTTTTTTTTACTAGATAAAAGGATCCTTCGGCTTCTGTAAAACCGATTAATCAATATTTACTCATAATGCACATAACATCATAAGTTGATTTTATACAATAATGAACTTTATCTCAAGCAGGAGAAATATAATTCTTAGGTTTTACTTCTTTTTTTAATTCTAATAATAATTTATCTTTTATTTCTCTAGATAGATTTTTGTTTTCTAGTATTTCGTACGCTTTTTTAAATTTAGAATAATCATAATATTTACTAGTTAACAATGGATATTTATCAAATATAGGAAAAATTACTTTATTAATAATATTTTTATCTCTAATTCTAAAATCTGCCATGTTTGTTTTTGTTTCAAGTTGAACAGTACCATATTTTAATTCTTTTTTTATATAATATAGTACTCTCAAATTGTAATTACTTTGATTAATCTTAAAAAATAAATTTCATTTTAATTTTCCAGTTTTAGATTTTTGAGAACTAATAGTAAATGAACCATCTCCATCCGTAAATCCTATTAATCATTGATAAAAATTATTTTTATTACTTGAAATATTTGATCTATTAATAAATTTACTATGATTATGTATTAATAGATTATTTTTTGGTTGTTCTATTTTTAGTCTCTGATGATTACTTAAATTTAAATACTTATGTAACCAAGCGAATTGTCCTCATCTTTTTTCTATCTTAAAATTAAATCAATAATTATCATAGAATACTAGAATTCCGAATCACGTTTTTACAAATAAACATAGTTTTATTGAGTAGTTATTCAGAACATTAAATATAAATTGAGGAGTTTTCCGCATCAAATAGATTTTCTTAAAATTTTTATAATTTCACTGCTTACAACGTACAGTTCAACCCGTACCGGCTCCAGACTCTACAAATGAACTTGATAATAAAAGAATTAATGAAGGAGGTAATAATCAAAATGATATATTATTAAGTCGAGGAAAGGCCATATCAACTGCCCCTATTAATAATGGTACAAAAAAATTACCGAAACCTCCAACCATTCCTGGCATGACCATAAAGAAAATCATCAGGAACGCATGAGCCGTAATGATTGTATTATACAATTGTGCATCATTAGCTAATATTTGTGTTCCAGGTGATCCAAGTTCCATTCTTATTAATAATGATAAACAAGTACCTATCATCTAAATTAAAAATAGATAAAAAAATTTTTTTTTATCTATTTTTAGGACTCTATATTATTTATTACTTTTTTTTTATTTATATTTATAAAAATCATTTAAATGATCTCAATTAAAGACACATCGTTTATTATTCATTTGATTTTTAATCTTTTCAACTTTTTTATATGTGTTTAATTTATTAATGCCTATGTGTTCTTTTCTTATAATTAATATTTCATAAACATTACGTCAGTTTTGATAATTCATATACTTACTACTAAACATAGGATATTTATCAAAATAATTAACTATAACACTTGCTCCAATTTTATTAGTTATTCTAACTCTTCAGGTTTTTTGTTTTCCTAATCTGTCATATTTACTAATATTATGTACTTCTAATTTAGATTTAAAAAATATAGAAAGACTTTCCATAAAATATTTATATTTATTCAAATGTTCTTCATTTAATCTATTTTGAACTAACTCAAATGTTAATCTAATATAACCATATCCATTCTTAGATTTACATGGTCATATTAAATTTATATTTAAATTTGCATCTCCATCTGAAAATTCAGCTAATTAACTGTTAGCAGTAAATGAACTATTATCTATATTTAAGCAAACTAAATAGTTTTTTGGTTCTAATCATATATTATTAATATAATTTATTAGTTCATGTAATTTTTCTATTTTCGGTGTTCTAAATTTTCCATTAATTAGAGCAACTAAGGTTAATATATTATATTTACCTCTTATAATTAATCTTACTGCATTATTTTTTTCAATATTTTCTATAGAACCAAAGCCTAATCTATTTTTGATACAGATTACTAACGGCTTATCAATAATATTAAAAGAAATAGAGATAGTTAGTGTATTTTTACTTCTTCTATTAGGTATAATAATTGAGTCATCTGCTTCTATTAACCCTGCTAAATAATAACCTAATTCACCATTATCCTTATTTATTTTTAAGGATGCAGAGCAAGTAGTTTCCCTTATATTAAAGCTATTATTATAATAAAATAGACTATTATTATTAAATACAAATAAATAACTAAATAATAAACTAAATATATAAATAATAAATAATTGTAACAATTCTTGCATAGAGTCTCTGAGATATTTTAGAATACAATATGAATCTCAATTATCTACTGATTTTCATTTAAATTTATCATTTACATAAAAATAAAAATTTTTTCAGAATATAGCAAGATTTTTTAGAGGCATGATAATACCACTAAAAATTGCAAAATAAAGATATAATGTTCCTATATCTTTGGCATTTGTACTATATAATCATCGTCTTCATCAATCTGCTCTTGATACATATGAATGTTCTCCATGGTTAGCTCCTAACAAATATGGTTCGTCTACTGAAGAGGATGATTTCATATTGGTAAGGATGTGTGGCTTAGCTTTAATTAGCTTTCTCAGAAATTGCAAAACCTTATTTTAGTAACTAATTCTTAATATTAATATCTATCATTAATTTATTTTTATACAGTCATATATATTTACATTTGTTAATTTATTAATGTAAATATAAAAAAATTTTTATTAAGCCACAAATTTATAATAATATAATTTAGTTTCTATATTATTTATAAATTATATACAAGAGCATATTTTACATTTACTTTAAAATTATTATCTTAATAATAATTATATTGGCTACTTAATAACTTTATATATAAATTATGCTAAATTTAAATTTATATATTAATTATGTTTAAAAATTAATCATTTATAAAATTATTAATAAAATTTCGACTAACTCATACCCATATACCTGTAAAGTCTCGTAAACTACAATTATATATTTCTATTGCAGAGTAACGAAATATATAAATATAAATTAATAATAAATATTATAATTAATTCGAGAAAAATTTATATTTATTATTATAAATGTAAATTTATTCATCTTAAAATTTAAATATCCAATCCTAGATTCAATATTTAAGGATATAAAACATCTTCCTTAAATTTTTTCTTCTATCATTAACGGTATATTCTTTTTACAATTTATTTTTGTATAATATCAATTTACATTATCTGATATTATACAAAAATAATCATAACAATTATTTTTATTGATTATTTATTTAATAATCTGAAATCATTTAATATATGGTTTAATAATAGGAATGACAATTGTCAACCCGAGAAAAACTATAAAGCTAAAGAATATTGTGATAAAGCCATTCAATTGAATTTTACACATTAAACAAATATACTTTTTTATATACTGAATTTCTATAATATGTTGGTCTAAAAATATTATTCTGATATTTTACATATCATAAAATGGCATAATATCTACCTTAACATTTTTTAACAAATACATTTAGCACAATATATTTAAATATAAAAAGTAAAAAGTATATTTACTAATAATATGAATATGGAATATTTTATACATTAAATCTCAATCCGCGTGTTATTTATTATTACCTCTTATTATAAATTAACCGGCGAATTACTATAGATCCTCCACGATCATCTGAGTGTTTACTTTACATTTCGCAAAAGAAATAGACAATATTTAATTAAAAATTACAAGATATATAATATTATATTAATGCGGAGATTTTTCTTCTTTATATATATCTTGCAATGTCAAGGGATTAAAAAATTAATCCTTTGACATTAATATCTATTATGTATAGTTTATCCTTGCAATTTCAATTCACCGTTTTACCAGTCCTTGAAAATTTGTAAAACTTATATTTATTTTTATAGAAAAAAAAAATTGGATTGGAAAGAGTTGAACTTTCACCAACTGGGGCCAAATTCCAGTGACATACCGATTAGTCTACAATCCAAATTCTATAAAAACAAATATATATAATTACAACATATACAAATAATAAATAATATTATAAATTAATATATTACTTTTAGCATCCCGGGTAGGCCTACCCCGTAATACTAAATAACCTTATTTACTATTTATATATCTATACAATTTTCTTACTTTAATTTACTATTTTAATTATTCAATAAATATAATATAAAAATCTTTCTATTCTTTATTATATTATAATTCTTTACATTACGAACCGTTTATTAAACAACATAGTATAAAATCATTCATAAAAAGCAATATTCTTAGTTTATCAGATTAATTTAATTAGACGAGAATAATAAGATTCGAACTTATAACCCTTCGCTTAAAAGGCGAATACTCTACCAATTGAGTTACATTCCCTTAAATAAAAAAAAGAACATCTTTATAACGAATATTCTTTTTCTTAATATTTTATTCTAATATAATGAAAATAAATTTAATTTATTTATTTATAAATAAATATATTAATAATTTAACTTTAATCTTACTAATTCAATTATTATAATTCTTTAAAAATTTTCAAACACAAACCGAATTCTTATTTAATAAAATAATTTAATTTACTATTTAATTAATACCTAAATTATATATTATATTAAATATTAATAGTTTTAATATACTGTTTTTTTAATTTATTATAATAACTATTTCATATATATTTATTTTTGTTAGTTTTTAGCCCAGAAGAAAAAAGAATATTCATATTTATTTTGATATTTTTTTTTCTTCGAAACAAGAAATATCTTTTTACAAATTTTATAAATTTTTTATTGTATTTAATTTCCTTTTTTATTTTATTGTAATATCATGGTTTTATATATCTTCAATTTTTAAGTAATACCTTTTTTCTTTTTTTTCGACCATGAACAAATAAATTAGACACAAGGAAATATTTATTAAACAATTGTGTATACAAATGTTTAATATCTACTAACAACATCAATAGTTCTTGAATATCTACAGATATCTTTGAAGTCATTCATACTTTTACTGACAGAGCACCACTTCTACTTTTTGCTATAGTTTTAGAGTAATCATATGTTGATTTCATATCATTTCTAATATTTGGAATACCAATATTAAAAAATTTTTTTTGTATTGGAGCTCAATATCTTAATATTCTTGTATGTCCATAAAATCTCATTTTATACATCTTTCTAGCATTATTTCTTCTTACTCCAGTTCTACCAGCTAATGTAAACTTAAAGCTACTAATATCATGTCCTACAGATAAATAATGAAGATGCTGTCTAAATGGAGTTAATCAAACATGTAGTCATTTAACTTTTGATAAACGAGAATATCTATTTATTTTAGAGTCTTTTAAACTTTGATTTGAACCTGTAAATTGTTTCATTAATTTATTTTCCACTATTTCTTTATATCATAAAGAAAAATTACTATAAGATAATTTATTTCTAAATAATAAATGTGTATTAAATTTAAAATATCTTTCTTTTTTTTCCATCATATATTCTAAATTTTTATATGTTAAATAATGTTCTTTTTTTTTTTCATTAATTTTATCTAGTAAAGAATTAGGTCATTCAGAAAGACTATTTTTATAATAATCATAATAACTTCTTGTTATTTGTAAATATCTAACAAGAGATAAAAAAAATCTAGTCTTTCTTCTAAATCTTGTTACAGTTTTTATTTTATCAGCTCGTCAAAGAATTAATGCCATTAATCTTCTAGCTAAAATATAACTACTTAAATAATAACGTTTAAGAGGTCATAATCTAATTATAACTCATTTACCATAAATATTATAAAGAATATCTTCAAAATAAAGAACAAAAGGTACAAATATTTTTCGTTTAGTATCTAACTCCCCATTTTGAATAATTCTTCCATAATAAAAAGAAGCTAATCTATGATATCTTTTTCAAAATTGATTAGGTGTTTTTCTTAACCGTTTTACATATTTCACGCTATTAACTCAACTATTAATATGAATTCTTTGAAATTTTGTTTGATAATATCTTAATTTATTTAAATAATAATACTTAGGCTTTAATTTAATTATACTTCTGTAATTATATTCTAATAATCCTAATAATGTTTTTACAATTATAAAATTCAATAAAATTACATGACTTTTGTTAATTACTTTTATTCTATCTATTACAAATATTCTTAAAGCATAAACTCAATAACTTCGTCATATATTTAATAAATAATGTTTATAATATTCCATAATGTAAAATGATATTAATTTTTTATAATATGTTTTAAATATATTATCATAATTAAAAAATTTATATGTTAATTCATCTTCTCTTTTATTTTTTGTAAATCCAGAATAAAACTTAGAATTTATTGAAAAAATAGAATTTCTATTTTCTTTTGATTCAAATGAAGTAAATTTCTGATGTATTTTATAAGAATGGCTATTAAAATATTTACCTTTAATAAAACTATTAGATATTTGATTTGATTTTTCAGGGATTGTATCTAATTCCTTATCTACTAAAATATTTTTAGTTATATTAGAATATTCAATTTTTATAAAATTTAAAGAATAAATTGTGTATCAAATATTACTAAATAGTAACATATTTTTACCTTCATTATAAATAGAATTTAAATAAAAAGAGCTATATTGAAAATTTTCCTTTACATTAATTGAGAAATATTTATTTAAAATTGATAATAAAGAATATTCTAATTTATCTCAAGCTTTTTTACTAGTTTTAGATTTAATTTTCAAATTATTATTAGAAATTTTGTTAATTGATTTATTCATAATATTTTTTTGATTTTCCTTTATACGTTTTTGGAATCTTTTCTTTTTTTTTATTATAGGTAAATTCATATCTTCAATAGTTTCTAATGCATATTTTTTTCTTAATTTTTTTTGTTTATTAAATAATTTATTTTTACTTATATAATAAATTGAACTCTTAATTTTCTCTTTTTTACTTCTATATTTTAATTCTTTTGATCCAAAAACAGTAAATGAATCCTTTTCTATTATATTTCTAATAAATAAAAGTTTAGGCTTATCAAAATGTTTTGCAAGAATTTCTATATTTGTATCCTCAAATTTTTTTTCTTCATTTTCTAATTTTAATCTTAATTTTCTTTTTTTATTTTTACTTAATTTTGCTAATTTAAATCTTGCTTTATTTCGTTGTAATATTTGATAATTTCAATATAATAGATAATCATTTTTAAAAAATTTTTTATATACTATATCCTTATAATTATTTGTTTGAAGTAAGCTATCTTCTTCTCTAACAAAATTATTTTGTTCAAAACTAAAAGATTCTTTTAATTCTTCTGGTTTTTCTAGTCTAAACAAAGTATCATTTTTACTATTCATTCTTTCGGTTATTACTGTATTAGATATAAACTGGATATTTTCTTTTTTTATCTTTTGATCCGGTATAAGAGTTTTTTTGTTCCCCTCTGACTGCTTCACACCAAATAATATATTATCTTTGGTTTTTTTTTCTTTTGATACATTATTCAATACTATATTACTTACATCAATTTCTTTAAATTTATTTTTGTTTGATCTTTTATCATTATATTTTTCATTACTTTTATTGTTTGTGATTCGAATAACATTATTAAATTTATTTTTAGTTTGGTATAAATTATTCTTTTTTTCTTTCTTACGTCTTTCTCATTCTTCTGGGGTATATCATATATAATTTTTTTCATTTGACTTTTCATTTTGTTTTTGTTGGTGAGAATGTATATGAAAATCACGTAATTTTTCTTTAAATTCTTTATGATCCATTTGTTTTCCTCTTCTTCTTTCAAATATTTGTTTCTTTTTATATTGATTATAAGATAATTTTTTTTCACCAAATACCTTAACTCTTTCGTTTCTTTTCTTTTTCATAGCTTTTCTTTTACTTCTTAATTTAATTCTATTCAATTTTTGTCTCATCTTTTTTTTACTTAATGGTTGAGTAGTTACGTCAATTATCCCATATCGTTTTATTTTATAAGGTCTTTTCTCTTCCTCAGCATCTTTATCTTTTTCTGTTTCATACATACTTATTACATCTACTTTTTTTTTATTAATATTAAATAAATAATTTATTCCTGATTTACTTAAAATATTTGTATAGATGCTATTAAATAAATATCCTTTATTATTTATAACATTTTTTAATTTAGAAAAAGAAAATTTAAATTTAGATTTTTTTTTTAGGTTTTTAATATTATCTTTATATCTTTCATTCATTTTTATTAGAATTAAACATATAATTATAACTAATCCTCGATTATATTTAAATATCCATTCTTCATAAGATCTTACTACTTTAGTATAATAAGGAAAAATTTTAGGTTCTATAATATTAATATAGAAAAAACGAGGTCTACTTATTGTTTCATTAACTTTTTTATAAACATCTACATATAAACTATACATATATTTGTAAGCAAATCTTCTTAATAGCATATTTCTTAATTTTTTTAATTTACTAGTTTTATTATTATATATAAATAAATCAATAATAATATTAAAAGGTGTATGTTTAAATATTGGTTTGCTTAATAATATTCTTCTTCATTTTCCTATTAAAGTAGATTTCTTAGTTTCAAATCCTCCAAATAAATTCATTCTTCTATTTAGTAATTTTTTTTTTATTTTCATAGAAGTATTAATTTGTCGTCTTAATCATTTAGATTTAAGTATACCAGGGTGAAAATAAGTTGTTATACTAGAATCTCCTTTAATTTCATCCCGCGTTGAAAATTTAATAATTTTATTTAATTGTTTATATATCGATTTAGATCCATTAAATTTAAAACCCTCATCTAATAATTTATTACCCATTTTTCTTCTTTTAACCATTCTAACAGCAAAAAAATGTCGTATTAATTCTGTTGTATATCTATCTAATAAAGTTATTGAAGCTCCTTCTTTTTGTATAAATGAATAAATATTACTAATTCAATTTTTAGCTTGTCCAGGTTTACTTTTTTCAATATATTGACTTGGAAAATAATAATTTGGTATTAATAATTTATGAGAGATTTTTCTTAATTTCTGATCTTCTTTATACCCTTCAGATATATTATTAATTACATATTTTAATCTTAACATTAATTTCTTTTTTTTATTTTTATTTTTTCTATTTTTAATTTGAAAAATAATCTTATTTTTATTTCTTCTAGAATTAAAAAAATTCAATCATTTATTATGATTTATATTTAAATCTAAACTTTTATTTAATAAACCTTCATCTTTAGATCTTATAATTTTTGTTCCAATATTATTATCCCCAAAACTATCTAATTGTTTAACATCTACTTTATATGATTTATAATTTTCTTTTACTCTTTTTATATTATCTTCCTCTATTCTATTAGCAATTAACTTTGCTTGAACTATTTTTCATTTTTCTTTTAAATTTACCTTATTTCTATGAAACTTTTTATAATAATTTCATAAAAATCAAGTTCATCTTTCTTGTTCAGATTTCAATGGTCTTTTTCATTTATTATATACAGCTAATCTTATTTGTCTTAATCGTTCATTTCTTGATAATCATTTTCCTCTATTATACAATGCTAATCTTAAATATTTTAACATCCTTTTAATTTATTTTCTATTAAAAATATATTTGTCAAATAATAATATAAATAATAATATATATTATTTATATTATTATAATCAAACAAATATTACTATTTTCGTAATCAACTTAAACCGTAAATTCGCATTTATAGGGTGTCCGCACAAGAAAACCCTTAAATTAATAACTAAATTATTATAATTTTAAATCTTTATTTAATTATATTATTAATTAACTATAATTATTTTCATATTTAATTTTATAAATTTATATTATTATTATTCGTTCATAGTTATCTACAAAATAACTAATATATACTAAAATTATATATTAGTTTTTTTGCTTTGCCCAAATTGGCAAAGCAAAAAAAAAACAAGTTCGTCTTATTATAATAGTTTTTAAAAGACTCGAACTTATATTTCTCGCTTATCAAGCGAGCACTTTAACCATTTAAGTTAAAAAACCAATATATGTTTAATTAAATATAAAATATTATTTATTATATCTTAAAACATCCAATGCAAACTGCATTACATATAAATTTATATATATAATATAAACCAATAATAAGAAAAACTTAATTTTAATATGTATATAAATTTTTTTATACTATAATATATGCTTCGCAATGCGAAGCAAAAAAAAAAAAACGCGAGTGAAGGATTCGAACCCTCTCCGCCAGGACATGAGCCTGAAGTGCAGTTGCCATCACACCTACTCGCTAATATATAACATAACGCTCTAATATAACACTCTTTAGTATATATTATAACAAATATTATAGTATAGAATTTATTTTTTACAAATATATAATTCTTAAAATTCTAAGATGAATTCTTTTTATTTTTTTTTTAGATTATATATATAAATACTTAATTTATTATTACTAAGTATCAATAAATAAATAAGATTTTTTTTATGAACATTTTTTTATAAACATTTTTTTATATTATTTTTCTTGTTTCGTATCTTTTATACCGCGAAGCAAGGAATTAAATTTTATTTTTGTGATAAGAGTAATATGAAGGTAAAAATAATATTAGCACAAGATTACCTGAATAAGTTTCAGTGCTGTAAAGCTCTTGCCTAAATTTATGATAGTAGTAGTCTACTACTTATTTATCTAAAAAGTATAGTAAGGGGTATTTTGAATCTTGATATGATTTCAACTCTTAATGTTTACCAACTTAGCTATCTTGTGATGCATTAGTTTGTATATAGAGTGAAGGTAAAATAAAATTGAATAAATAACTTTTCTATATACCTTCTACAGAATTTTATTAACTTCAACAACATGAACACCAGAGGTTAGTAGGTCCCAGTCCTTGCGTACGAGGGCTCCATCCTTAATTTACTTCAGATTCCCATAGAAGATAGGGACCGTACTGTCTCACGACGTACTTACAATTTTGTTAATTTAAGAAAAACTGAAGTTTTTCTTATTACCATATTTTTCAACATGGTTCAGACTATATCTTATTTAATATTTAAAAAATATAAAAAAAAAATAAATATCATTAAGAATACTAAAATAATCAAACTTTTTAGTTCATATACTATTCTCTTGTATCCCTAATTTATAGAATACATTTAGATATATATAAGTTTGAATCTAACTGTAGAATCTATTTTATTTAAATTATAAATATTCATACTTTTCAAATTCGTATCAATATAGGGCTCAAATAAATTATATAAATAAAAAATACAAGGGTAGTTATTAAAAGACATATTAATACTTAACCTAACATTACTTGTCTTTGATGCTCTTTCTAATTCGCCATTAGACAGTAATATACCAATTAATGAATTCCCTAAATATATAGGTAAATATTTCATTAATCTATAATCTCTTTTATAATTTTCTAATTTGATATTATTTAATAGATATCTTTAAGAAAAATTAAATTATTCATAATTTTTTATTTAATTAAATTTTCTAAAGATATCTTCTTTATTAATTGTTTTACACCTTAAACCGAATAATGCTTTTGTTATATTTTAATGAAATCTTTCTTTTATTGGTATTTTAATAAAATCATTAAAAAAACTATTTTTAATATAAATTTTAATCATTCTTTATAATATATTAAATTTGGATATTCTAGAAAAGATTCTTACTCATAAGAATCTTTTTAGTCGTTGAACGTTTTTATTACACAGATCTTAAACAGTATTAACAATAGTTATAGTAATAACTTTCGCTGCAAATTATCATTGTTTTTCCAAATGATTTTCTTGCATTTTATCCAATTATCATAATAATTAATTTTAAATAAGATAAAATTAATTATTTGGGGCTAAATTAACCCAACTCGCGTTAATTTTTAACCGGCGAACAGCCTGACCCTTCCTAGCTCCTGCACCAGGAGGTTAATCTGAGTCGACATCGAGGTGCCAAACATCGCTTTCAATAGATATTCTCGTGCAATATTAGCCTGTTATCCCTAGCGTAACTTTTATCCGTTATCAAGGCCATCAATCCTTACATGTGCCTTTGGTCATTATGCCCCACTTACGTGTCTGTATGACTTGTCGGTCTCACAGTTAGGCACGCTGTGCGCCATTAAACTTAAATTCCCCATTCATTAACAAACAAATAAACTTAAAAGAAAAGATATACTTTTCTTTCATCTCTTAACTAATCTATTATAAGAATATATCCTTTATATTTATAGGTTAAACGTAACCTATAAATATAAAGACTTATTTGTTACACCGGAAATTTCCGATCTAACAAATAAATTTATAATTATTTAACACCAAAATCTACTTTATTTTGCGAATTAAATAATAATTAAAAAAAGATTATATTTATTTATATATACATAAAAATTTGAATCTTCAATTATTAATAATTAATAATAAATTTTACCAATTTTATTTGTATTAGATCCTTGTTCCGGCAAGGAGAAGCGTACCTTCCACCTAGTTCGGTTTTATACAAAACTTAAAGTATTATTATATCTATGAATATTTATATATTAATTTATAATCATTTAATAATACTTTAAACTTATATTATACCCTAATTAATTAGAAACTTAAAACTTATAGTAAACTATAAGTTTTAAGTTTATAGTATTTATATATTTTCATAAATACCTATGAAGAAAAAAATTCTTTACTAATCATTTGTACATTATCAACATAAAAGTAAATGTACGCTCACATTTATATACATTTAAATAGTGAACTAATACAATATAAGATTATTTTGTCTTATGTTATTAGACTTCCCAGATACTTTTTTTGGGAACTGCGCCCCACATAAACTACCTCTTAGTCAATGACTATTAATATCTATACAAAACACATATATATTATACACTATTAAATATCTCTTCAAATATTTGAAGAGATTCTCATACATTATATATTGTTATTCTTATTCACAATTAATTTAATCTTTTGATTGATATATATTCAAGATTTCAACTATTTTATATTTTTATATAAGCAATTAATTCTTTTTTATACACGGTTTCCGATATTTATGTGTACTAATAACAAAATCCTGCTTTAAAAATATTATAATATATGATTACGTAACCTATTATATATATAATATACCATAATACTATTAAATTAAATAAATATTTATTCAATTTATCAATACATTTTGTTTCTGTTTTAGATAATTATATTAATTTACTTCCATATTATATATCGTTTTTCTAATATATAGGTTTCACAATTAAGTGCTCACCTGTAAAATCCACTTCCTTTAATGTCCCAATTGATCTTAAATAAAAAAACAATTTTCAAAAAAAAAAATTATTTATATATTTCTTTAATCCTTACCTAGCCCCATATAATGGGATAAGTAATAATATAAAATGTCCCCGTGCCATTGGCACGGGGACATAATAAAGTTCAGTTCAATAGTGAAAAATAAAAAATCTTTCAAATTATAATATTTTTCATTATTATTATTTTAGAATATAATAATAATGTCTATAGGAATTTCCTAAAATATTAAAAATATTACTTTCTACATATTTCTTAGACATCGGTTACTTAATTAAAAACATTAAAAATATGTAATTTATATAGTTTTAAATCATAATAATAAATATCCTTTATATGTTCGACTAAAAACTTATCACTCATTAGTAATATATAAATAAAAAGTGATAAATATAAAAAGCAACCTTCATTTACAGATCATGACTAAATGTAGTAAAGCTGCTAGGGTCTGTTGAGATAGGTCCTTCCCTTACGGGACATTCCCCCTCTAAGAACTGTACGTGTGACTTTCGTCACATACAGCTCAAGCATTAAGTTTTATTTTTATTAATTGATATATTTGAATAAAAAATTAGTACAATAACCTTTAAAATTTAATTATAGTTCTTATTGTTTATTTAGGATTAAAACATATAAAATTTCTATCTAAATATTGTATTACATCCTTAAATTTGCATTCTTACAATAAAGAAAATATTATTAATATTCCTTTATCTCAATTATATATCAAAATATATATTACAATATAATTAAATTTGTTCATATATAATACTTAACACCAATCTTAAGTGGGCATCATTTCAGATTAATTTACATAAAATATAAAATTTTTTATATTTTAATCAAATTTATCCTTTCTATTACAAAAAGGCATTTGCTTTTTAAGACATCCTATACCCACTAAAAGTTATACTATATTTTCATAAGTACCTCCATATATTAATATGGATTTTAATGGGCTTACCCAGTTTTTAATTAAATACTTTAATAATTCTTTTAGGATCCTACTATACGCTGATTATATCTTGATTCTTAAATTAATTACGGAAACAACTAATTTCAAGTTTTATTAATCACTTACCCTTAAAGCGCTTCAATCGTAGATTTACTTTCGTTATCCATAAGAATCTAGTTTATATTCCTATAATTATAACATGAATAATAAATTATTTATTTATTATATTAAGGACATAAGTAGGCTTCACACGAAGAAATTACTTCCAACGCATGCTACTTCAAACTCGAAGAAAGAATATCTTGGTGGGTATTCTCCACATTATATAATTAAACTTTCTGGTCGCACTCCCGTCTATCTATGGGTGAAGATCGTATCTTAACGACCATTACAATTTCACTGAGCCTACCGCGGAGACAGCTGTTGTATCATTGCGCCATTCATGCAAGACCACATTTAATGGCCAAGGCATTTCGCTACCTTAGGACCCTTATAGATAAGGCCGCCATTGACTAGAGTGTCCTGTGGCTTACTTTATTACAGTTACCACGGCTTACCTGTAAGCATTGGGCAGGCCTCACACCTTATACATCGAATCCTTTCTCAGCAAAGTGCTGTGGTTGGAATAGGTAGGAGATCACTCTCTTTCCCCTCCTCAGAACCGTGCATGCGACTTTCATCGCACACGGCTCAAGCATAATTTTTATATATTATTATAAAGATTTTATTTTTGGTATTAACCAATAAAATCCATTTAAGTAGAAATATTTTTTATTAAATTAACTAAGTTTAATTTGTCTTCTTTTGAAGGAAATTTATCCAATTGAGTTAATCAATTAATAATAATATCTAATCTCATTATTTTATTTTTATTAATTCGTCTAATATTTAATTGTTTAAGTGTTTCAGCAAAGAATATTATATGATTTTTATTTGAAATATTTTTACCTATATGTTTCTTATTATAATAGATATCTATTAATTTTATTCAACGTTCTAATTCATAACTTTTTAATCCTACTAAAGGATATAAATTAAAAAATGGCACTATTATTTCTTTTAAGACCTTAACATTTCTAAAAGCTACTACACTTACATTATTTAATTTATTGTAAACTCCTCCTTTATTATTAAAATATAAATTAATAGCTTCTAATAATAATCTATCATCTGTACTTTGCGTTATATTAAAATCTAATCCTGGCTGTAATCCCCATAATGATTTTAAATCTAAAGATAAATAGCCCGTAAAGCAACCTTCTCCACAGACAAAACCAGACAATCACATAGGATTTTTTTCTAAAAATTTTAAAATATCTTCTACTATTTTAAAATGATAAATATTTGTATCTTTATTAATTCAATTTAATTCAGATTTGTTCATATTGCAAATTTTTAAATTAACAATCCTTAGATTTATAAAACTATTATATACTTAATAAAATAAATATATAACTAAGTATATATAATCTTAAGCTAAGTATATCTTTTACTTAGTTGGAAAAAGAAATATATGAATTTATAAATTCATAAGTATAAAAAATTTTTATTAGCTCTATATAGAATATATAAATACTTACACCATATATACAAGTCAGCCCTTTTTCAAAGTTTTCTCTAATTTAAACGACTAAATTTAATCTTTTTTAAATAATAAGAAAAGAGAATAAATTCTCAAGTCATAGACTTTATCCTTTGCATTACACAAAGACATTTGCTTTTTGTATAATCCTTTACCCCTTAATCGTTAAAGAAAATCGCTTTTCTTCCATCTTCCGTATTATAAATACAAAAGAAAATTAAAGGGCTTACCCTGTTCCTTAATTCATAAATAATATATTACCTTAGGATCTTTCCTCTACGCCGGAGAAACAAATGCAATATTAATATATATTAATATTACATAAATAAAGTATCGATTAATACCTTAAAAGCATATTAATCTAATTTCTCATCATACTGTTTCAACTATTTTCAGTGTGTTTGTCTAACGACGCCTATCAGAAAATTCATATTATTATCCATAGTATATTTAGCCTAGCAGAAGTATATTAGTAATAGTTTAAATATATTCAACATTGTCATATAGCTTAATACTATCTCGTTACCAAAATAGCATCTATATTAGGCTTATGAAGATACTTATTCATAGTGGAATCACACCACATTACAAATTAAAGCTTAGCAGGTCGCACTTTTAAGTAAACAGTTGTACAACACGATTACATGACGCCCTTCTTTATTGAAAAATTACACTCTGTATAAATGCTTGTTTGAAATTCAAATTTCAACTTAAGAATATTGAATCTCTTATATTAATGTTTAAATATATATTTAATCCTTAAAGGTATGAAAATTAAAAAATAATAAATAAATCGAATCTTAATAATTATCTTAAAAAAAATCATTAATATAATTTTGCGGATTTTATTAATGATTTATTACTAATAATTTTTACTTAAGTTATTTATTATTTTTTAATTTTACTATTATTAAGAATAGAAAATATCCGCTAATTAACAGTATTTATATATATTTATAGTATTCTTTCACATATTTAAGACGCAACTCAAAAATAGTGTACGGATTCACATGTCCCACTCAAAGTGGTTACATTATTATACTATAAACATATTACCTATATTATTAATTAGCGAATTTATTCTCATTACTTTAAAATTTTAAAACATTATTTTAAAATAAGTAAATATTATTTTTTTTTTTAATTAATAATTAATTATTAATTAAAAAAAAAATAAAATTTCATTTAAAATAGTTATTATTTTGTATTTCCAAAAAAGTAATATAATAGTATAATACTTTGATAGAAAATTTTGTTAATACCTAAATCTCGAAAATAAGTTTTTACGTACTATATTTTCAAACACACTAATTTCTTCAATAAAGGGTTAGCCCCCCTTGTCCCGAAGTTAAGAGGTCATTTTGCCGAGTTCCTTCGCGATAGTTAGCTCATACGCCTTAGTTTACTAAACTAGCATACCAGTGTCGGTTTAGGGTACGGTTTATTTTAATAAGGAAAATGTTTATAAGAAACAAGGAAAATTTTCCTTTAATAAATTCTAAAAATTAATATCTAGTAATTTCTTAATAGAAATGGTTACTTTGCACCAATAATAATAAGATTTTAAAGAATTCTTTAATTATAAGAATCTCTTAATTTTCATTTCAATCTGTTAATCCTTATATTAATATATTTTCATTTTCAGTAAAAATAGATCAAAATTTGTTATAGATTTTGCCGTTATATCACAATTATGATACTTTAACGTCGTTGTCAAAATATATGAATATATAATGAATTTTATTATAATATATAATTAATAATAAAATCGATTAAAAATATCTAATTCTTTAACGAATAGATATAATATATTCATTAAGCAACGTACAGAAATTAAGAGTTAAATATTTGTTTCCTGGTCTATTCTTCACTAAATAGACTTAATACTTATATGATACATTCGACCTTCAATTACCTCATTTGAATTGATCTTAGATGCCGTTACATTATTCAATACTCGATAAGCGAACTTTATTGAAACCCTTATGCTAAAGGCGAGGAGGATTTTAAAAAAATTAAAATGAATCAATTTAATATTGTTTTGAATTTTTTATAGGAAAAATTATTATTTGATTTTTGTGGATATATAATCTTAGATATTTCAATCCTTAGCTTCAGAGATATTACCAAAATCCAACCTGATAGTAATAGAACCCTTTTAGATAAATAATTAAAGATATTTAAATTTAAAAACCTATTCTTTTTTAACCTCCTTTAACGTTACTCATGTTAGCATTCTCTCTTCAGATAAGTCAAAGTAATGAACCACTACTTTTCATTCTTTTACTGAATGTTTCGTTACCACTCATCAATATAACTATTAGTCATACTAAGGAATGCAAGGATACGGTATATTGTTTAAGCTCCAATAAATTCATCAGCGCTAACAAACCTCCTCATTTTCAGCGTATTGTTACATACTCATTAAGCAGTGGCAATCTCCAAGCCCACACCCTGAGAATTTCAGGTACAGGCAAACATCCTTCTTTGCACTAAACAATAATTTTGGAACCTTATACTCTTGCTTTGGGCTGTTTCCCTCTTGACTTACGACCTTCTCACCGTAAGTCTGACGCGTCATATTCATTATATACGAATTCCGAGATAAAAATCCATTGATAGAATCTGTACGATCCCCCAAATTATTAAATACTGATTCACTTCTTCGCCCTTCGGGCAAAGAACGTCCTTAAATCAAACGATCCCTCATCACTAAAAGCAATGACTTTTTCCTCTACTTTCATTATATGGAAAATATACCTACTTATAAAGGAGCTTTCAATAAGGCCAGTTTCTTTTTTCCTTACTTAATCTTTCAGCTTAACATTTTTCGTCCATATCTTTTATTCTATATTCCTTTAACAGAAATATGAATATATAACATATAGATTGATACTTACCTTCCAATCTTTCTATACTTTATTAAAAATCAATCATTCTTTATTTGGATTTATAATACTGTACACTCGCTTAACCATTATGACATAACTACGAAAATAGCGTTCACGAAAAACCAGCTATCTCCTGACAACAGTTGAATTTCTCTTTGCCCAACCTCTTCAAAGAATTATGCAACATTCACTTGTTCGGTCTTTCACCTGGACTGGGCAAGATCGTCAGGTTTCGGGTCTTATATTAATAACTAATACCCATATCAGAGCGATTGGAATAGTTGTTTTATCTTAGAATTCTTTCGTTTTCTTGCTACTAATATAAACTTGCTAACCCATTATACAAAAGGTACGCAGTTAATCCTATAAAAAGACTCCTGCTGCTTTGAAAATTACTTTTCGAATATTTTCCCTCACGGTACTAGTTATTTCACTATCGCGTATTATATACATATTTAGTCTTAGAGGAAGGTTCCCCTATTAGTTTATATTTAATTTGTATTAATAATAATTATATTAATACTATAAACTCCACTTCTTTATTTTCAAACGATTTCTTTCATCGTTTTACTATATTTAATATACTATTAAGACTTTCTATTAACCTTCACGGAATATATATTTACATTTCCCAATAATTGGATATTTAAATATATTTTTATTATTCTCGTCTTTATTTTGCACATAAGCATTATCATTATATTATTAAAAAATAATATCATATTATATTTAACATATTATTATATATTAACTCAACAAAAATTAATAGGGGTTCTCATTAATTTTTGTTTTTTATATTATTATTCTTACGTTTTTTAACATTAATTAGTATACCTTTGACTATTCTATTTTCGCTCACAACTACTTTATAGAATCTCGGTTGATTTTTTTTCCTAGAGCTACTTAGATGATTCAGTTCACTCAGTTGTTACTATGATTTAGTTTTCTTGTAGGATTCACATATATTATTCAATATTATTTTTTGATTTTTGTTCATTCAATATAAGTTGCATTTATTGACTTATATATATTTCAATTATCTGATAAACATGAATATAAATATTATAATAATATTTATATTACAAATTTATTCCAAATAATATATATATATATATATTCACTTAACCACTAAAAATAATTATATCGTATATGATTTAGCTTTACACCTCCTGATATAATAGCATATATTCTAGAAATAAGTCTCTTCAAGTCTAAAAGAAGATAAATAAATATATTTATTTATCTCTTTCATATTACGTTCCATATCGTTATTTTAATATTATATATTGTATAATTTAATTGTGTTAATTATTAATATAATATCAATTAAAATATAAAAAAAAAATTTTTTTTTTTTGCTTTCCAATTTATAAAATAATTCACGCAGACTATAATAATAAGTATTTTATTATATCCGGAAAAGAAGGGATTCGAACCCTCAAGGATTACTAGTCCTAATGCGTAGCAGGCATCTCGCCCTACCAATAGCTACTTTTCCTCTATCCGTTTAGAGTTATATCTAAATATTAATTTTTAGAGTTATATCTAATCTAATTATAAATTTTACTTATAAATCTTTTATTTTTTTTTCAACTCACTCACTTACTATAAATTTAAAAATATTTTTTTTATTTACAAATAAGTTCGTAAATTAAGAGGTGAAAGATTCGAACCCTCACACACGCCGTGTAAAAGCGCAGTTCTACCATTAAACTAACCTCTTTAATAGTAAATGAAATCTTAGTTATTTATAATATACTATTTAACAATACGAGCTTGACCCGCTCCGAACGGGCATCCTTCTCTGCGACAAAGAGAAACTTTACATTAAGCTACAAGCCCTAACATACAAATTATCTTATATTAACAGATTAAAAAAATACCCACTTACTTATACCATTCGTACTTACAGTCCTTAACCCATAAATATATAAATATATATTTTACAATCTAAAAATTATTTTATTTTTGTCCTTTACATTTATATAAATGCAGATAATTAGTTTTATTCTTTTTCAATACGAGTAGCCGGTTTCGAACCGACACTTAATGAGTGGAAGTCATCGAGTCTACCATTAACTTATACTCGTTAAGATAATAGATAAAAACCGTATAATATATGTATCTTTCTATTATTTTAAATTACACAATTTCAAACATTAGCCTGGCTTTATAGTAACAGATAAACATTTCCTTTTTTTTTTTAATTAATAAAAAAGATCGCCTCATTCATTATTATTACTTTTTTAATAATAGAAATATAAGGCGAAAGAAATTTTATTAAGTTCTGTTACTTTAAACTTTAATTCTCTAATATACGGTTGGAGGGACTCGAACCCTCAAGATTTCTCAATAAGTTCTAAGCATATCACGTTTACCAATTTCATCACAACCATACTAATAACCTTATTTTTTTTTAATTACTTATTATATAACAAAATAAATTATCCAGAGCATCTTTAGCTTAATGGTAAAGTAGCGGTTTTCGGCACCGTCTGATATGGGTTCAAGTCCTATAAGATGTTTGACTTTATAAAATTTTTATTATTTTAAATAAATTTTATGAGTATAAAATCAGAATATAGTAATCTAATTCTCTGATATTAAGAAAGAATAAAAAAAAATTAGTTTACTTATTTATATATTCCATTCTTTATATATATTTGTTCAGAATAGGAATCGAACCTATGTATCTGGAGCTTCAGACCAACGCTCTACCATTAAGCTATCTAAACACTTTATTAATCGAATTAAAGACAAATTAATCGTTTAAAATTCTAAATTTAACTTGTAATAGACCAATAAACCAATAAAGTAATAAATTAGAATGTAGTAATTATATTATTAGGTCATAGATTTCTTTAAAAAATATTTTTTTTTTTCTTAAATTATAAATCATTTAAATCTTTTTACTCTATTGGAGATTATGGAACTCGAATCCATATCCTTGAGGTGCAAACTCAATATTCTAACCAATTAAATTAAATCCCCTGGTTAGATCATCTTAATCTATCATTTGTTTTTTATATTTTTCAAAAAAAAATATGTAGTTACATTTTTATCGGATGGAGCGAGATTCGAACTCGCGGCATTATTCATGCTTGATAGTTCAAATATCATGCCTTAAACCAGACTCGGCCATCGCATCCTTTTACAAATTGAATAAAATTTATATTTATTCATAATACAATTTATTCAATATATATTATTACCCAAATATAAAATATCTTAGCAGGAGTAGAAAGATTTGAACTATCGATTCAGAGGTTGAAGCTCCGTGTTTTGCCAATTAAACTATACTCCCAAAAATGAAAAAATTTTCTACTTAATTTCTGTTAGTATACAATTTATTAAAGATTTTTCTCTTGCTCATTAGCAAGAAGTCAAAAAATTGAAAAATTCTTCTAATATTCAGTTAAAAGTATATTATATACTGTTACACATGTACATTAATTTCTTCATACTTAACCTGTGTATTTTACAAATATTAGATACTAACTATTATAAGTAAATTCTTTCTATTCGTATTACCATATCTTTCACTTATATACTATATCTTTATATAGTTAGAAATAAGTGTTGAACAATTTTACGGTTTTTTTATTTTAGGGTAAAGTGTAGACTGGTGCTGCGTTTGGACTGCAAATCTGAATATTAGGGTTCGATTCCCTCTTTACCTTTTATTTTTATATTAACAATATCCCTAGTTTGTTAAGAATAACCTAATATATTATAAAAATATTTACTTTATTATTGCATAACGTGCAATCCCTATTTTAATTTATAATTCATAAATTAATTTTTTAAAATATACATTGTCTCTTTAGCTTAAATGGTAGAGCTTGATACTTCTAATATCATGACTTAGGTTCGATTCCTAAAAGAGATTTTTACTAATTAAATACAAAATTATTTACTTAATTATATTAAATAATTTTATTACTTTACACCAAAATTAAATATATAAATATATAAATACACTATAAAATACTGATTTAATTATATATTTAACTAAATATCAAATTAACAAGATAATCTATTTCAACATAATTTCCTTTATAACATTTCTCTACTCCTTTATAAAATAACATTTATTAAAAAAAAAAAATAAAAAATAATTTACATAAATTTATGTAAATTATTTCTTTCTTAGATTATAATTAGATTACTTAAATATAATCTATGTGGATAAAAAAAAAGATTTAAACTCAGTTTAAACTGAGTTTAGTTCTTATACTTTGGATTCCAAAGTATAAGGTTAAAAAAAGCAATGTAGTATCACATTGCTTTTTTTTTAATATTTTATTACATAATTAAATAGATCACATGAGTTATAAATTTATTGTTACAATATTACGATTATTATAAACTCATTTTATCACCTAAAGTAAATCTACCTAAAAAGATAGAAAGTATATTAGGTAAGAAATATTTTGAGAATAATAATAATAAGAAACCTAAGGCAAAAAACACTAATACAATTTGATGTGTATAAAAAAAGGGAACTAATTGTGGCATGTATATAAATATATTAACTAATCCTAAAAAAAAAATTATTACAACTATTTTTTATAAAAGCTAATAATACAATTTCATTTATTCTATATTATGTCCTTAAATTAAAGAATATTTATATATTTATATATAAATGAGTTATTAATTATCAAATAAAAAACTATATTATTAGTTAGAAATATTTTATTAAAAAAATAATAATATAATTTTTTATTTTATTTATTAATTAAGGAATAATTTATTTTTAATAAATTAATATTTTTCCATATTAATATCAATTATTATTTCCACTAATATTATACTTTTTTTTTATTTTATATAAATCTCTTTCTATAGTTTGTGATAATCCTGGATATACAGATCTCATACTATCTCCAAAACTTTTTAATTCTCTAACTTTTCTAAAAGCTCCCATGTAATTTTCATTTCTTCAATCACGTTGCATTTTTAATCAGAAAAAATTTTCTTCATATTCTCGTAAGTGTTTTTTACAAATTCCTCAATTACGATTAAATTCTCAAAGATTTTTATCACTATATTTACCATTAGGACCGCGAAACATTCCACACAAGATATTCTTATCTTCCTCAAAAATTTCTCTCATTTTTTCATCAGTGACTCCGCAAAATTTTCCATTCATAATATCTTCATTTTCCTCAATAATTCCTTTTATTGTTCTATTAGTAAATTCTACTTCATCTGTCTGTCATTTTACACCATTAGATAATTTAACATAAATATCATCCAAATAATCTTCATAATTTCTTCTAATTCTTCTTAATCTTCACTGATTCCGACGTTCTTGTCTTCTTCGTAATTGTTCTGCAGGTACTTCTCCATAATTTCTTCTTGAAGATCTTTCATTATTTTGTGTATTTTCGGACTGTTGAGAATTATCTTCTAAATTAGAATTAATTGCAGAATCTACAGGCTCTAAAATAGGAGGGGTGTTGTCGATTTCTGGCATTATAAATATATTCTCCTCAAAAGATCCATCAATTAGCGGTTCTTTAATTAAATTGAAAATTTTATTAAGAATTTCAATGAATTCCATAGCTTCCTTTATTTCTGGGATTAGAATAAGTGCGCAATTAAATAAACAAACAGTCACAGGTAATATTAATAGTATTACATTAATTCTTTGTTTACTATTAAAAGCTACCATAATATGTATATAAAAATTTTCTATTAATCTTCTTTTAGATATACTTTTGAACAATTTAGTTAATTTTCTTATTTCATTACGAAGAAATAGAATTAATGTACTAAAATAATATGATAATATAAAAACCATAGAAATTATAGTACCATATTGAATTAATACATCAAAAATTGATAATTCATTTATTATTTCTTTTAAACTAGAAAAATAGAGTTCACCATTTACTAATATAAATGGAATAAAAAATCTTTGTCTAGGAGTTTCATTATTTCTTCCATTCTCATTAACAGTCTGTCTAGTTTCTAAATTATTTCCTTGATCTAGAACCTCTTCATTATATTTGTTAACTCTATCTATAGTCTTATTTAATGTATTTAAAGTTTCTTTATCTGTTGTATTATTTTTCATTTCCACCGCTGTTCTATGAACTGCATCTATTATATCATCACCTTTATTTACAACGTGTCATTCAATTTCTATAGCATTAAGTTTTATTATAGTCATTTTAATTCTGTCGGCATCTAATTTCGTTTGAGGTAGATTACTCTCACATATTATATTATCTATTTTTTGATCTACCTCGACACTCTCTTCCAATTCTGAAATAGTTCTCCGTGCATCTTCTGTTACTTTTATAGTCTTTTCAAGTTCTTTATCTAAATTTATAGCTTTTTTACGTGTTCTTATTAACTCTTGATTTTCTATATTTGTACTATCTGAATTTGTTATTCCTTCATTCTTTCCATTATTTTCAACTGTAGATGTCTGTCCATTTTCTCCATTTTCATTCGTCATTTTACTTATCTCATTAAATGGAGAATCTGAACTATTTGGAAGTTTATCCTTAAGTCCAAAATTCACATTAGAGTTCATTCCATCATATAAATACATATCATTAAATAATACATTTAGAATAGTAGTATTATAAGTTCATATAGTCTTAATTAAACTATAAAAAGAGCTTTCACACATTTCTGGTAGACTTAGTATATAGAGACAACCAGGACCATATGCCAGAATATATTTCACAATAAAAAGAACAACGATTAATAAAATAAATCTAAAAGGGGTTTTAGGTAAGATTAAGGGTACTAATCTTAATATATATTGACCTCAAGAAGATATCTCGCTATATCAAGATCACATTTTATCAGGGATCAAAAATATTATTCTTCGTAATATTGGTCCTTGACTATTAGAATTTACTATAGGTAGAGAAGCAGGTCCTTGTGGTTTTGAATCTGGTCCTCTTCCTCCATATTTTTTTGGTTTACATCCAGGTTTTCTAGGGTTAGGTTTTCTTTTTGATTTAGGTTTAACAGGAGATAATACGGGACTATTTTGTGGAGGAATTATTCCAGCATGAGGTAATTCATCTATATCTTCACTACCTGATTCTATTTCATTATTCCCTTCATTATTTCCTTCATTATTTTCATTTCCATTATTTGATTTATTATTACCACCCATTAATGGTATTAACATTAAATTACTACTTAATCCAAATTCTATATCTGAAATTATAAAACCAGGATATATACCTAATATAATTGTTAATACAATTAATGGTAATAATGTATAATATTCTTTTCTAAATATATCAGGAATAGTATGAATATAAGGAGATATACTACCACTAGTAGTTTTATTAAAAGTATTTATACTATAAATAGCACTAGTTACAACGGATATTGTTCCAAGAGTAGCTATAAACATATTTTGTTGATAAGCTCCAATTAAAGACATAAATTCTCCTATAAAATTACCAGTTAAAGGTACACCCATATTACCAAAAACTAGAATTAAAAAAATTAAAGCTAAGAAAGGTAAAATATTACTTAACCCTTTAAAATAATTAATTATTCTAGTACCACATCTATCATATAGTACAGCTCCTACTATTATAAATAAACCCGGACTTACAAAACCATGAGCTAATCCAAATATAATACTACCAATTAAACCATAAAGAGTATCCGAGAAAGTACCTAATAATGAAGAAGCCATATGAGCTATACTAGAATATGCTACTAATACTTTCAAATCAAATTGTCGTATAGTAGTAAAACTCGAAAATAATAAACTCATAGAACAATATCCATAAAAGAAAGAGGTTAAACGACTAGTAGCTAAATAAAAAATACCTATTAATATTCTTATAAAACCATAAAGAGCTAATTTTAAGACTATACTAGCTAATATTATACTACCTGATACATTAGCATCTGAGTGAGCTAAAGGTAATCATATATGAACAGGTATTAATGGTGTTTTTACTGAAAAAGATACAAACAATACTGTTCATACTATTTGTTGTAAAAACTGAAAACTATTTTCTTCAGCATAACATTCAAACAATGTAGACACTGTATCTCCACTTAATTTTACAAAACTTAATAGCATAAATAATGATCCTAATAAAGTATATAAAAATAAATAATATCCTGCTCGGAATTTTTGAGCTGCACCATATAATCCAATTAATACAAATAATAATGGTAATATACTCTCAAAAAAGACATAGAACATTAGTAAATCAATTACTAAGAAAACTCCTAATAAAAAAACTTCTAATCCTAATACAATTATTACATAATAATCATTATATTGATCTATTGTTGTTCAATTACTAAAATATACTATTGGCATTATAAATCCTGTTAATAATATAAATGGTAAAGATAAGGCATCTAACCCTAATAACACATCTAAAGCATAAAGTTCAAATAGGTCCGGGTTTCTTAACATGCTCAAATTTTGATAATTTAAATTCATTCTTTTAAACTTACTTCAAATCATCAGTAATAAGATAAATACTATAATAGAACAACCTACACCTATTTTAGTATTTATTTTATTAAACTGTATTCTTTCCATCTCTTTCTTAATCTTTATGAAAATTTCTATATTTTCATATCAATATGATTTATTTATTATAAAAGATGGTAGATTTTTTCTGATATCAATTAGATGTGAAAAATATTTTTCTAACACATAGGGCATAGAAAAATATTTCTCTTCTAATGTATAACAAATATCTTGTATTTTATCAATACATTGATATGCGTAAATTTTTAATTTATTAACGGATATCACTAACACTACACCAATAAACTTTAAAGGTAATGTAATTATACCTATTAAAGTTAACATATTTATTTATTAATTTAATTTTTTTTTATTTGTTTTTCGCACGCTGTAAATAGGGATTTTTGTCTTCCATATTTTTACATAATTTATACTTTAATTTTGCTTCGCATCACGAAGCAATAACAATATTATTTTTATAAAAATACTTTAAATCATTAAATTTTATTTACTTTTTATTATTATAAATTAATCTAATTATTAACTCATATGGCAGTCTAATAATTAAACAAGTTCTTCTTTATTTAAGTTAAAAAGACTTAAAAAAATTAAACAAACATCTATTTTAACATATTCTCAATAAAATCTAGTATGCCCACTTGGAAGTTATGGGTAAATACTCTAACATATTAAAAAATTAATATTTTAGAATAGTTTCCTGATATGTTTCGTATTACACAATTCATATCAGGACTTAATATCTAATGACCATATTAATTAAATACTAAGTATTTTGATCTTATTCCTTTTAGTTCTTTTTCATATTCAAGATCAATAATCAATAAAGAAAAATTTTCTTTATTGATTAGATTTCTTTTTATCTTTTTCTTCTATATAATTACAGGCAAATGAATTATTAATCCATATGAACACCAGGAGTTGAACCTGAATTATTTAATAATAATATAATTGTTTTACATTTAAACTATGTTCATGAAATTAGTATCAAGAAGTATAAATAATACTGTAAAAAACTTGATACTGATGCTAATATAATAATTCTTAATAAGAATTATTATATTATTAATATACAAAAGTATAACTATTTAATCATCATAATCAATAAATTGGTTATAATTATATCATAAATAATGTAACTTATAAAAAAAAAAAGGAAAATAAAATGCAAAATAATAATATTTACAATGTGTTATAATATAACACATAAATAATCTGAAGCCAAAAAAAGAAAATTAATTTTTCTTCATTGTCTTTCTATCTTCTAAGTATTGTTTTAATGCAATTATAAAAGGTAATATACGATAAATTAACAAGAGTGAAGATATTAGAGTAGATAATAATGGATGATTTATTAGAATATGAACTGAATCTAAAGGTAAATGAGCTAATAATGAGACTAATCACATATCTTCTACATTTCCTAACTCAGAGTAAATATAGCTAAAATCCATGTTATCTATATTAATATCTTTATTTATATTAGTAAAAAAGCGTTTTATTATCTTAACTAACAAATGTAAGAAATTATTAACAGGATGATCTTTTGTTAAAAAAGGTGTAGATGATTCGGGTATAGTATCTAAATTATTAGAACCCAAAGAGTCATTCACTGATTCTTTGGAAATATTGGAATCTTTACTTTTAGAGCTTGATGAAGAATTTAAATAAGAGTCATATTTACTTTTTCTATCAGTAATAGATAATTCTTTACTTTCCCCATTTTCTTTATCCAAATCTCTTTTCATTTTTCTATTCTCGGATTTTCTATCTTCTTTTTCAAGATTATTATAATCAAACTTATATTTATTTTCTACATCTTCTTTAAATTTTTCTTGATTTTTATCAGCTTTTTTTTCATCTATATTAAGTTCTATAGAATAATCCATAGCACGTTTATCTTTATCATCATTCTTTTGATCAACAAGATCTATTTCTGAATTAAAACTATCTAGAGAAGTCCGTGGAAAATCACTTTCACGACTAGGACTTCTACATGGTGGTCATTCTGGCCCTGTAGGTTTAGACTGACCTCCTTTTAAAGGGCCTCTTATGTTAGAAGGCCCTGGCTCATCTAAATGACTATAATCAATATAATCATAAGAAGAACTAGGTTGAGCAACATCTTTACCTTTACCTTTATCAGTATTCGAGTTATCTTCAATATTATATTCCATTTTTTCTTTACCTTTACCTATATATGAACTTTCTATAGCTTTTTCTTCATATTCTTCTTCTGTTTCACCCTTACTTTTTTTTCTTTTAGTTGCATTTTCTGCATCTTGTATAGATCGTTTTAGAGCTATTCTCATTAAAACATCCGAATTAGTTTCACCTTCAGGTATAGGAGAATACCTTCCACCAAAGCTAGAATCTTTATTATTATTACCACTATCTGAACCAGTACATAAGATGTAAGATCCAGGAGTTAAATTATTCTGACTAAAATAAATGTTAATATTCTGTACAATATAATAATATATAATATTAATAGAATTTAAATAACTAAGATAAATTAATATATAATAATTGGATATGACTTTAATTAAAGGTGTAATACTAATAATATTAGAATTATAATTATCTATAAAAAGAGATTCAGGACTAGCAAATATTATTCATGATAATAACATAAATAATAATCCCGAAAACATAACAAAAGCATAACGGGCTATTGAACCAGAATCAAATGATGCAAAATAATTACTAATTTTATATAATCCTGCTACAGCTCCTCTGGGTCCTATTAACTCTAATGCACCTCTATCTAAAATAGTATTTGTAATATAACCAAAATAAAGAGCACCTTTTACAATACATCTATTATATATTAATTCTAATCAATATCTTTGATTAAAAAATCTATAAATATTTTGACCAATACCTGAAGTATTAAATTTTAATAACCATATAGGTTTTTTTTCAAATAAATATAAAGCTAAAATAGCAAATATCATACTTAATATTAAAGGTAATAATTTATTTAAAGTTGGAACTCCAAACTCAGTATCAATTAATATAATATGATTAGGATGTGTAAATATACTATTTCCAAACCCTTGACTACCTAATCCCATAAAATAATCCCGTGTTATATTACCTAAATAAACACTTAATATTCCAAGGACTATTAATGGGAACGTCATAACTCATGAAGACTCATGTGTTTTTTCATAATTGCCTTTTGGTGCATTAGCATATGTTAAAAATGTTAAGTATAGTAATTTAACAGAATATAACATAGTAAAACATGCTGCTATTGTAGCTAATAAGTAAACTAAATAACCCAATGAAGAATATGAACCATATGCTAATTCAATGATCAAATCTTTTGAATAATATCCACTTAACCATGGTAATGCTGCTAAACTTAAAGAGGCTATTAACATAACTGTATAAGTGACTGGTAATAACTTTACCAATCCTCCAAATTTTCTAAAATCTTGTTGATCACCTAATGCATGCAATACAGAACCAGCTGCTAGGAATAATCCTGCTTTATACATAGCATGTAATGCTAAATGAGCTAAAGCAACATTGTATTGACTAAGCCCAACGGCTATAACCATCATTCCTAATTGACTCATGGTACTGTACGCTATAACTTTTTTAATATCATTTTGGAATAGACCAACAGATGCAGCAAAAAATGCTGTCACTGCACCTGTTATCATAATAATAGTCAAAGCTAAATCAGATTGTTCCAATAACGGGGAACATCTAATTAATAAATATACACCAGCAGTTCTAATAAATATACTTTTTTAATAATATCTTTATATATTATTAAAAAAGTATTCTTTTATTTTCATAAAAGGATGGATTGTCATTTTAACTTAAAACTTTAAGAATTTAAATTATATTGTGTTCAATCTCTGAGGAATTTCTTTAATAATATAAACAAAAATTTTCCTGATGATTACCTATTGTTATATCTATTAATATTTTCACATAAAACATTGTATGTAATTAAAGCTTTAAGGTTTTCCATCATACAACAATATCTATTCTATTTAATTTTCATTAAATATTGGCAACATAATTATTAACTTATTTTAATTTAAAATTTTCTTCTTCTCTTCATATTTATAGTTAATTTTGTTAATATATTTAATCCATTTTTTGTCAAATGACCTTTATTTTTAATAATAATTAAACCTTTACAAAAATCATTAAAGTATAAAATTTAACCCCATTTCAAAGAATATCCTTTATTTGGGGTTAAATTTTTAAGTAATTTAAGATTTTCTATATTAGCTTCTGCCCCGATAGATTAAACTAAACTAACTCTAAATCCTAATATACTAGTTTTACTTTTTCTTATTCTTATTGAAAAAGAAGATTCACCATGACTATATCCAGTTATAAAATATGGATGTAATTTTTGTTTATTCAAATTAAATATATTCATACTATTAAAAGAAGAATTTCATAATTTTATATATAAATTAGTATATTTGTTATTATTTACCATAGTAGCCGCGTGAATTAAACTACTAACGGGTGTAGGTCCTTCCATGGCCATAGGCAATCACTGATGTAATCCAATTTGTGCTGATTTTGCTGCTGCACCAAGTAATAAAAGAATAGTTATGAAAGTTATAACATTTGTATTGATATAAGGTGCTAATGAAAATACTGTTGCATAATCTAATGTTCCAAATGTATAAAATATAGCAAAGAATCCCAATGTTAAGAAATAATCTCCAACTCTATTAGTAAACATAGCATTCAATGCACTCTTAACAGCTGCAACTCTAGTATATCAAAAATGTACTAAAAGATATGAACATACTCCTACACCTTCTCAACCTAAAAACATAACTAAAAAATTATTACCAGTTACTAATATCAACATTAAACCGGTAAATAAAGAAATATAAGAAAAGAACCGTTGTTGATGTGGATCTTCTCCCATATAACCTATTGAATAAATATGTACTAATAAAGATACTATTAGTACAGGAATTAACATATTTACTGTTAATTGATCGTAATAAAATGCTCAAGAAATTTTTAAATGTTCCGAATTAATTCAAGAAAATAATTCTACACTAACAGGCGAGTTACAGAGAACTACTTCGTAATAGGCGATAAATGATAAAATAGTAGTGATTAATAAACAACTAACATTGATTATATGAACACCTTTAACACCTAAAGCTCTTCCTAATAATCCACTGAATATTGCTCCTAAAAAAGGTAAAAATACAATAGTTATATACATTTATAAGTTTAATTTTTAATTTAAATTTTGTAACGCTTCATGCCAAAAGGGCTCTTTTTTTTTTACTAACAGGGTGAGTTCTGAGTTCCCTGTTGGATACTTTTTTTTCATCAGGGTAAAGTTATTAAATATTTATCCAAATTCCCTGTTAATCCCATTATATATTTATTAAATTATTAAATCCATTTAAAAATTAATATTAAATGTTACCTGAAATTAAATTAATATTAATTTTTCCCCTAAACCTCTTTTTATATTGTTTGATTCTTTAATTACTTAACTAATTAATAAAGAATATATACTTAAACTTTTAATATATTAAATGAAGTAATTTATAAGGAACAGAATCTTTTTTCAATAATAATTTAATAAATATAATTTGTGATTATATGATGCTATATTTAGTAGGCTTATTCGGCAGAAATAATAGTTATATAATATAATTAAAACATATGATTTCTATAAGTTTTTCTTCTTAAATAACAAATTTTTCTTCTTAATCCTATCCCTCTAATAATCAATAAGTAAAAATTATCATCTTTTTAAAAGATGATAATTTTTACTTAAACTATTATACACACCACTTTCCCATAACGAAATTTAATTATTTATAATTATGATTATTATAAATAATTATTATATTATACAATATGTATTATTATACTTTTCTTATTTTAAAATAAGCTATCATAATAGCTAATCCTATAGCTGATTCTGCTCCTGCTACAGCGATAATATATAATCCAAATATTTCTGCTAGTATGTCATTAAATTGCCATGAAAAAAATAATGTCATTACAGACACTGCTAATAATATAATTTCAATAGAAATAATCATTAAAATTAGATTATTCCTATTAAATATAAATCCTACAGTCCCTAACCCAAATAATATTAATGCTAAATCCACTCCAATATCCTCAACAATATATCTCACTTAATATACTGTTTTAATTAAATAAATTTAATTAAAACAGTAATTAAATGAATATATATATTCATATATATATTTTGGTACGGCTAACCAGATTAAATTAGCTGCACCAAAAGAAAATTATATATTACCTTATTACTTTATTCACTTTATATTTCTTTTTATTTTATTGACTTTCATCATTATTATCATTGTTTTCTTGATTATCCCTTTTAATACCAGGAAATCCTCTTGCGTCTCCTATTTTTCGTTTTAAATTTCATGAAACTACTTTCTGATGTCGAATTTTAAATTTCTTATGTTCTTCTTCACTAGTCACAGTTTGTCTTACATTATCAAGATGTTGATTTCTTCCAATTTCATATTTATCATCTCTATGCTTCATATGAAGATTTTCTTTACTTTGATCCTTTTCTAAAATTCTTAATTGATCCACAGCAGCTTTTCTTTCTGATTCATATACAATTTTTGCTTCTTCCATAGTCACTCACCTTGGTAAATTAGAACCAGGATAAAAATGATACTTAACTCTTTGATTTGATTCAATTCTTTTTATATCATCAAATATTTTATTTAAAGTATCTAATCTATTTCTTAATTGATTTGCATCTCATTCATGTCTAATTTCAAATAAAACATCCTTTAAAGCATCAGGAGATCAATGTTCCATATATTCCTCATATTCTGAAAATCATCTTTCATCTGCATTTCTTGGTATTTCAATTCGCTTATGAGGTCTATTATTCTCAACATCAGAATCATTTGCTATACTTTTTCTTTTATTCTTATTATCAATATCATTTGAGTTTACAAGATCCTCAGTAATATCCTGAGATAACTTTGATCCTTTTCGTATCACATTGCAAATATTTATCCCGCCTAAACTTATTGAACCTAAAGATAAAGTAACTATAAAAGCTAAAACTTCTTGAAAAATTGTTATATTTCAATAATTACTAAAGAAAACAATTAAAAAACTGACAAAAAAAAGAGCTGAAAGAATAGTTAATCAAAATCTTCAAGAATGAACACCGTGTAACCGATAATTAATATAAATTAATAAAGGTTTTAAAAAAAGTACTAAAATATATTTAATAACCTTTATTGATTTTATTCATTCAGTATTGATTTTCATTGGCACAAGGAAAAAATTACCAACATCAAAAAATAAATCTTCTATAATAAATAATACTATAGTAAAGACAAGTAAAGAAACAAATATTCTAGCAATAAGTAATATCTTCTTTTCTTTATCTTTTAAGTGAGGGTAATCCTTTATTACTAATTTTACAACTTGACCTGTTCTTTTATATAACTGGTATGTTGTAAAAATCAGTAATAAAATTATTATTATATCATATCACTCAAATGGTAATTCTGATATATTTAATCCTAATGGTAGACAACTTTTACCTAAACTTATCCCTCTTATATTCTTACTATAATAACCAAGTTGTTTACAGAATATATTTTTGATATATTCTATGAGCAACTTGGTTCAAATTAAGCTGAATACAAAAGTAAAAAAGCTATCATTAAACAGAAAAGACCTGTTGCTTCCGCTAAAGCAAACCCTAAAATTGCATACCCAAATAACTGAGGTCGTAAAGATGGATTTCGAGCTGTACCTTCAATTAAGCTTCCAAATACTATTCCGATTCCAACACCCGCTCCAGCTAAACCAATTGTTGCCAATCCTGATCCTATTATTTTTGCTGCTTGTACGATCATACATTATTATATTAAGTTTTTATTTAATTTTTGTTTATTTTTTTTTTTTATATTTATATATTTAATACTTATATATTTTGTAATATGATTATAATTTTTTACTTCTAGAATTTAATTAAATTCTAGAAAAAGTAGTAATCTTATATTATTTGATTTTCAATCTAATAATTTTTGAGAAGAAAATCATTTAATCTTATATAATTATACCTATACTATATTTTTTTTTTTAACTAACTTACACGTATATTTTTAATAATATGTTAAAAATATATATGAAGAACTTTATATTATATTTTCCTAATTTTCTTTATTATATCATTTAATAACTTCCATTATAAATGTTATCAACAGCTTTTACTCAACTAATTAATTATACTTATTTTAATATTATTTACATTTTACAAATAAATTCAAGTAATTTATTAATGCAGAACAAATACACGAATATTAATTACTCAAATTTACTTTTTATTATGTTCCCATTTCCGGCGTGAAGTTAGTTATAAAAATAAGATAAAAATGGGAAGGATAAACATCAGGAATTGAACCTGAACTAATTACGCCACAAATAATTGTTCTACCTTTAAACTATGTTTATCGAATCATGTTAAATAATTAATTATTAATAATAATATTTAACCATTCAAAAATATAATAAATTATTACCTGAATTATTAAATTTAAGTAATTATATAATAATAATTTACTATAAGACAAAATAAAACGTAATTAGAGAAATTTACTTACGAAATAATGAAAATATTTTTATTTACGAAAGAATGAAAAAACTTATTTATTTATTATTAATATAAATATTAATAAGTAGTATAAGAAATCATTATTAAATATTTAATTAACCTTGACCTTGTCCTCCTCAGAAATAAACAGCACCAAATAGAAATAGTCACACGACGTCAACAAAATGTCAATATAGAATTCCTGATTCAACACCAACGTGGTGAGTATTTGTTACCTGATAGGAGTATATTCTTAAAGCTCCAACTGTTAAGAATAATGTACCGATGATGACATGCAACCCATGGAAACCAGTACCCATATAAAATACTGATCCAAATACACTATCAGTGATAGTATATGAAACTCCAAAATATTCCATTCCTTGAAGTAATGTGAAGAACAATGCCATATATATAGTAGCTATAGATCCATTATTTGCTCAATCTATCGCTCGATCAACTAAAGAGTGATGTGATACAGTAACAGCTGAACCTGATGATAATAATAAAGTAGTATTAGCAGTAGGTACTTCTGACGCATTTACTGGTTCTATTCCTTTAGGTGGTCATTCTGATCCTATTTCAATAGCTGGAGCTAATGATGAGTGAAAATACGCTCAGAAAATAGATAAGAAAAAGAAAACCTCACTAACTATAAATAAAACAACACCTAATGAAATACCTTTTTGCACTTTATCAGTATGTGAACCTAAGAAACTAGCTTCTGTAATTATATCTTTAAATCAAAGTGACATACCTCAATTTAATAATATAAAAGAACTTAATAATAGTATTTCTCCCATTGGATAACCATGAAATGATAATACAGCACTTAATGTAAGACTTAATAATACACCTGATAATGTTATAGGTCATGGAGATTGATCAACTATATGATATGGATGAGTAGGTAATGGTCTATTTGCAGGAATATGTGAATTTCCATTTAATAATAAAGAATTAATAACAGAATCATCTGTTTTACAATTATAAGTCAAGAAATTTTTCATTTACTTTATTTATTTAAATTTATTATAAATTTACTTTTATAATATTACCTTAAATCTTAATAATTATAAGAAAATTTTTATTTTTCTCCCTATTTACTTAAATTTAATTAGAATTATAGGATCTTGTCTTTTATTACACTAAGAATAAGAATAAATTACTTAGAACGAAACATATTAATTTATTTGATTCATAAGGAAAATATAAAACATAGGCTGCTCTTAATTATATTCGGAGAGATTGGATTCGAACCAACAACCTCCCACTCCCAAAGCGGACGCACTACCGATTTGTGCTGCTCTCCGGAAAATTAGATTAATTTATAACCTATTAATTATTAATTTCTTTTACCTAATTTAAATACAGTAGTTATCTTACATATTACTTAATAAAATAACAAATAATCCTCTTTTTTATAATAAAAAACATATTTATTTATTTAAAACATATAATTATACAATCTATATCTACGAAGAGAGTCGAACTCTTAAATAAGCAGGACTTAAGCTTGCCCCGTCTACCAATTCCAGCACGTAGATAAATATAATAATAATTAAATTAAGGCTAAAAGGAATCGAACCTCTATCATGCCATTATGAGTGGCAAGCTTTAACCGTTAAGCTATAGCCCTTTAACTTATAACAAATATAAAGATTTTAAATTATAGAAACAATTGATATAATAATACTTTTTACTCAGGCTTCACTTAGTTTTTAACAAATAAAAATATATTTAATTAAAAAATTACTTACTTCTTTCTAAAAAATCTTTTTATAAGCCTGCTGGGAGATTCGAACTCCCAACCCCTGATTACAAAACAGGTACTTTACCAATTAAGCATAAGCGGGCATTATATTTATAAATTAGAATTCAAAATAATTTAATGAAAATAATATAATAATTATTTACTGGTTACGTAACAAAGGAAACAACTATTATATTATTTAATATAGCCTCAACGGGATTCGAACCCGTATAACAGCATTGAAGGCGCTGTGTCTTAGCCATTAGACGATAAGGCCAATAGATCAGAAAAGATTTATTCTAAATTATTAAAAATAGTATATTTAACTTAGCTTTGTCTATTAGACAAAGATATCGGTAAAAGGAATCGAACCTTTAGCTGTTATATATGAGACAACCATTTTAACCACTTAAACTATACCGATTAGGAGATCGACAATGAATAATAAATTAAACTTACATTTATTTAATGTTACATCAATATATTTAAATATTCTATCTCTAATATTTAATAGAACTCAATATCATATAAACTAATAACTATTTTTAATAATTAAAAATATGTTTCAAAAAAATTTTTTTTTACGCAAAACGTATTTCTTATTTCTATAAATATTGTAGTAAAAAAAGCATTTTTCATTTTTCTTATTTTTACCTATGAAACAACATTTAATTTAATATCACAGTTTAATCAAATTAAATACATATAAATCTTAATATTTATTAAATTAATTTAATAAATATTAAGATTTATTATCTAATATGATTAAATGTATGATTTTGCATCGAATATAAAAATTCGTACAATTCATCTTCTTCTCTTTTTTTTATTTTTTCTAATTCTGTTAATTCTCGTTCTTCCTCTTCTACTTCTGGTAATCCTTCTGAAGATAATGCTAACATTGATAAAACATTATCTATAATACCAAATACTGGTATAATTATTAAAAAATGTGCAAAGTAGTAAGCTGTAGCAATTTGTCCTGCAATAATGAATGGAGCCTCTACATGACAACTTCCTAATCACATAAGTACTAAAAAATTTAAAGCAAATAATCAAAAAGCTAATATATACAATGGTTTGAAACTGCTTCCTTTAATATTACTTGTATCAACAAACGGTAATACTAATAATATTAAAATAGCAACAAACATACTTATTACCCCTAACAATTTATTAGGAATTGATCTTAAAATAGCATAAAAAGGCAATAAATCAATACATATAGGAATTATCTTTGTATTTTATATAGCATAGAATTTATCATATAAGGAGCTACTAATTTTATAAGTTTTTCCATTGATTCTTCTCAAATATAAATTCGTCATTTTTCACCTATGGAAGAATGAATATGACAAGAACATTTAAAACCAAACTTATTTTC